>Ga0129306_1000315_pt1 | contig 81876 bp, 59 predicted proteins | sample P827metagenome_FD_94438 | JGI IMG/M metagenome (GOLD analysis project Ga0129306, IMG submission 94438) | Capybara group fecal microbial communities from Wisconsin, USA - P827 metagenome | ecosystem: Host-associated > Mammals > Digestive system > Large intestine > Fecal | place: USA: Wisconsin...
CGTGATGAAGCGCTTCACGCCGTTCAGGTACCAGCACTTGTCTTCTTCGCTGTAGGTGGCCTTGAGCATCACGCGCTGCAGGTCGGAACCGGCATCGGGTTCGGTCAGGTCCATCGACATCGTCTCGCCGGCGCACACGCGCGGGATAAAGCGGGAACGCTGGTCCTCGTCGCCGAATTCATAGAGCGTCTCGATGCAGTCCTGCAGGGACCAGATGTTCTCGAAACCGGCGTCCGCGGAGGCGATCATTTCGTTGATGGCCGTGTAGGCGGTAATCGGGAAGTTGAGGCCGCCAAAGCGGCGCGGCATGGTCACGCCATTGAGGCCGGCCTTGCGGGTGGCTTCCAGGTTCTCGTAGGTCTTGCTTGCGTAACGCACGCGGCCGTCTTCGCAGTGGGGGCCTTCGGCGTCCACTTCTTCGGAGTTCGGGAAGATGGTGTTCGCGGTGATGTCGCCTGCGACTTCGAGCACGCGGTTGTAGCTGTCTATCGCGTCGGCGTAGTCTTCCGGCGCGTAGTCAAAGCTGTCCTTGTCGGCGTAGCCGTTTTCCTTGAGCTCCACGATGCGCTGCATCAAAGGAGAGCTTTCAAGGTTGAACTTAATCTCTGGATGGTCTGTGTAAAAATTCGCCATAACGCCTACTTGTTGTTTGCCTTGTAATACTTGATCATCTTCGGGATGACCTCTTCGACGGTGCCGTTGATCACGTAGTCAGCGATAGCGTTGATCGGGGCGTCGGGGTCGGAGTTCACGGAGATGATGATTCCTGAATCCTGCATGCCGGCGAGGTGCTGAATCTGGCCGGAAATACCGCAGGCGATATACACCTTCGGGCGTACGGTCACGCCGGTCTGGCCAATCTGGCGGTCATGATCGGCAAAGCCCGCGTCGATAGCGGCACGGCTTGCGCCCACTTCGGCGTGGAGTTCCTTCGCCAGTTCGAACAGCATGTCGAAGTTTTCCTTGGAGCCCATGCCGTAACCACCGGCCACCACGATGGGTGCGCCCTTGAGGTTGTGCTTGGCCTTTTCCACATGTCGTTCCAGCACCTTGACCACGTATTCCGTTTCCGGCACGTACTTGGCCACGTCGTGCTTGATGACTTCGCCCTTGTAGTTCGGGTCCACGATTTCCTTCTTCATCACGCCTTCGCGCACCGTCGCCATCTGCGGGCGGTGTTCCGGGTTCACAATCGTCGCGACGATGTTGCCGCCGAACGCCGGGCGAATCTGGCAGAGCTGGTTTTCGTAGAACTTCTTCACGCCACCGATGCTCATTTCGAAGCTGTCGATTTCGAGTTCGGTACAGTCGGCGGTAAGGCCGCTGTGCATGGCGCTGGAGATGCGCGGGCCGAGGTCACGGCCAATCACCGTTGCGCCGAGCAGGCATATCTGCGGCTGCTCTTCCTTGAAGAGGTTCACCACGAGCGATGCGTGCGGGTTGGTGGTGTAGGGGAAGAGCCCTTCGGCGTCAAACACGTGGACCTTGTCCACACCGTAGGGGAACACCTGCTTTTCGATTCCGTCGAGGCCCTTGCCTGCGCAGATGCATTCGAGCTGAACGCCGAGCGTGTTGGCGAGCTTGCGGCCCTTGGACAAAAGTTCGAGGGAAACATCGACAACGGTCGTGCCCTCAATTTCGCAATATACAAATACGTTATTCATAGGCTAGCCAATAATCTTCCCGTCTAAAAGTTCCTTGATAAGTCCTTCGACGTCGGCGTCGCTTGCGGTGAGCGTGCGGCTTTCCTTCGCCTTGAACACGATGTTCTTGACAGCCTTCACGTTCGTCGGTGAACCGGCCTTACCGATCTGGGCAGGGTCTGCGTCGATGTCGGCGGCACCCCACTGCGGAATGTTCAGGTAAGGCTTCTTCGCGATGAGGGCTTCGTACTTTTCGGCATCTTCCGGCTTGCGTTCGGCAACCACAGTCGCGTTCTTGAACTTCATGAGGCGCTTTGCGTTGCGCGGACGGCACGGGGCCGCACTTCCGTTCACGGTCACGACCAGCGGGAGCGGTGCTTCCACCGTTTCCACGCCACCGTCGATGTGGCGGCGGATCACGACCTTCTTGGCCTTTTCGTCGAGGGAGAGGATTTCTTCGGCGTAGGTCACCTGGGTAAGGCCCAGCTTTTCTGCAATCTGCGGACCGACCTGTGCGGTATCGCCGTCGATAGCCTGGCGTCCACCGAGAATGATGTCGTAGTCGCCAATCTTCTTGACGGCCTGGGCGAGCGTGTAGCTCGTAGCGAGCGTGTCGGCACCACCGAGCGGGCGGTCCGTCACCACGAAACCTTCGTCGGCACCGCGGTACAAAGCTTCGCGGACGACTTCGGCAGACTTCGGGAGACCCATCGTCAGCACAGAGATGGTGGAACCCGGGAACTGGTCCTTCAAACGAAGGGCTTGCTCCAGGGCGTTCAGGTCTTCGGGGTTGAAGACCGCGGGCAATGCGGCACGATTGATGGTTCCCTGCTCCGTCATGGCATCGGGGCCCACGTTTCGTGTATCAGGTACTTGCTTAGCAAGCACAACGATTTTAAGACTCATAATACTATAGTGTTTTAATTAGTTGATAGTTGAAACTCTGCAATGTCGCAAAATTTACAAGGTATAAAATACATTGTTTTCGCGGATGCGGCTTAGGTTTTATTTGTGAATCGGCTAATTAACGCGATCCGCTTTTCTAATTAAAAACAAACGACGGGAAATTACTTAAAATTTGCAGTCAAAGAACTTACTTCTTCGGGCATTATGGTTCGGGTCTTGGCCGTAACCTTGTCGCTCCAGCCGGTAAAGGTACCGCCGTTTTCCTGAGCCGTAATGGTGACCGGCGTTCCCTTGAAGAAGGAGACGGTCATCGAAGACCTGTCCAGAGGTAAATTATGGACTAGGATCTTTCCTGAACCACTGACAGAAAGAGTTACCTTGGCAGGCTCCCCCAGAGCGAAAAATTCTTTCATTTCTGACAAGATAACGTCTTGACGGGTTTCTGCAAATGTCTTTATTTTATCGAGTTGGCCGTTCATGTAAGAAGCACTTAGGCTCCATCTCCGCTGATCTTTGGAGATTTGCGATTCAATTTCAGCCATCATGGTGTTAATACGTGCGAGTAATCTGGACTTTTCAAAATTCATCGACAAAAGTGCAGGGAATCGGTTGATAAAGGCGGTTTTGAAGTCCTTGTTTTCCAAAAGCCTACGAAGCAATAGCGTAGAGGCCGGACCATTGGGCCAATCGGGGCCATCTTCGGCTGTTGCAAATTCAAAAATGTTGTTTTTGAATTCGCTAAACTCGTTGCCAAACCCAAAATCCATATCGTAAATGAACCATTTCCACCTGGTCTTGGGGTTCGTTCCGCGCCACTTTTTCAAGTTGTTGGCGGGCCAGTCGCGGTTGTTCATGAACAGTTCCGTATGGATATAATTGATAAAATTATCCACATCAATCTGTTCTGCCATATAAGCATAATTCTTGTCATTATCTAGATGGTTCGTTGCAAGCCAATCCATTAAAGCTTCGTAATCCGCAGGTGACCCTGCTGTAGCTGAATTATCCGCCTTCAGCAAGTCTACTTCGTCAGGATTCATCCCGTAGTGGGTCTCGAAATAATATTCCGTCGAGCGTTCCCGGATATTGTGTATACCGAAATACTCCCCGTTGTAATAAACCACCACGCCGCGCCCACGCTGATAATCTACATCCATACCCTCTGTCACAGAACTGCAAAGCCTATCGCGGATATAGTCGCCCCCAAAATTACTTCCATTGCTACGCAGCAAGAACACCTTGAACTTCTTGAGATTTGGAAAATCCGGGAATAGCGGGTATTCCAGTCTCTTATCACCGTATTTTTCCCGGAATACAATAGCCACCGATTTCTTTTTGTTGGCGCGACTATAATTTCCGAAAATCTGGAAACCGGCATTTTTTGCAAAAGCCGGCGTCTTGGCTCCCTTTTCCAGAAGTTCTACAAAAACAGGTATTTCCCTGTCTTCCCAGTAGTTCGCTCCAAAATGCGGGTCCTTCGCCTGGGCGTTGGGACCTTCCATGTAGATTCCCGTATCGGGATCGAACAAGGACTTTGGATTAGCCGTTAGGAAAACAACGGGAGTTTGGGGTCGCGTTTCGAATACATATGTGCGGGTCACCACATCGCTGGCGACGCTATTCGCAGCAAAGTTCGCGCAACGAAGGACTGTTGTGTTGACGATTCGAATGCTGTCTAAGTGGGCGCTATTTTCACTAGGGGAGGCTCCACCCAATTCGCAACGAACATTCGGCAAGCCGGAAAGGTTTATGGTAAAGATGGAGCTGTAGAACCCCGATGCTGGGAAATTCACCTTCGTTTCGGGGCTTGGTTCGCGACTTATCGTAACGGCGTTCTGACCATAGGTAAACGGCGACGGCGACCCATAACCCCAACCATTGTTATCACGACTCCAGCTCTTTCCTAGAGGTAATTCTGGATAGACGACGGAATCCACAAGTATTCCGTCCGGTTTCTGCAAGAACAGTGTACCACCTGTTTTTTTCAGCTTGAAATTCGCGTGGGGTTCGTGGCCGCGGTTTCTCGCAATATAGGAGCTTATCTTGAAAGCCGTCGAGCGTAGCTCCTGATCATCAGGACTAAAACGCGTGCCGTAAATATGAGCTAAATCGGGAAGCGTTGAACCCGTAGGAAGGGTAATGCGGTAGGTATAGGTTGAATCCCCATTTCCCGTAAGGACCTTGCCCCATCCTTTCCAATCATCTACGCCGGTTTGGGCCAAACGCAGCAAAAGTTTCCGGTCCTTTTCAATATAGCCAGTAAGCAAGATTTCGTTGGTTCCACTCAAATCTCGCGCATCTGCAGAATTTCCCCTGTCGCCAATTCCCACAAAGAAAGCGATAGAATGCCAACCTAGTTCTGTATTCTCGCCATAGCGCATTACCCCGCCGAATTTGCGAATACCTGATTCATTAAAACAAGGATGGGAGCCATTCAAATACTGGACCGAACTTTCTCCCTTGATGGGTGTGTTTTGGGAATCTGTCCAAGCCCAACAACCGTTACCGACCAAATTGATTGTATCGTGAGGAGCTACGTAATCCGGAAGGTTCTTTCCCGACAGAAACACCAGTATTGTTTCGCCAGGATTTAAAGACACATTTCCGAAAGTCCATTTTTGGGGTTCACTTTTGGAATCGGTCAATATCATTCCCGACAAGTCTACGACACTGTCTGTCGGGTTAAAAAGCTCTATCCAGCCGGCGTCATCGCCTTCGTGGTCTTTATAGACCAAGTTGACGGGATCCACTTCGGAAAAGACAACCGAGGGGGCAATTTGCTTTTCTGGATTTTGCGTCTCGGATGACGAAGGTGGATTTTCACCTTGATCTTGATTTTCCAATTCATCAAGGCAAATCTCTTCTACTGTAGTGGAATTACTACCCGAGGTGCAGGCTGTAAAAAATGCCGCAACTGCAAACTGCAAAAACAAGATTGTGAATTTCATGGCTTTTCCTCGGTCCATAATAAATGAATATATATAAAAAAACGGAAAAAAAACTTTGGAATTAACAGGGGCTTAAGATTTTTTGCGGCGAGGCCTGCGGACAATAAACAAGCAGGCGCCGATAAGCACCAGAGTCACCGAAATGGCCTTGCCCATGGGGAACGCCTCGGAGAACACCAGGGCCCCCGCCAGCGTGGGAACTGCCGCCCCTACGGCGGCACTGAAGGGAATAATGAACAGCGCCCGCCCGCGGGAGAAAGAAATCTGGGAATAAAGGAAGGCTATCCCGTAGGTCGCAATGTAACCGAGAGTCCTAAAGTCCAACAACAGGTTCGCTACCGACGAAAGTTCAATATGGTCCAAATCAAAATCCATGGCAAGGCTCTTGTAGAATGCCGCCGAAAGTCCGAAACCTACACCCATAATGAGGGAATCCACCATTTCACGATCTTTCACAAAAAGGTGGGCAAACAGAGTGACGGCGCAAAGCCCACCGGCATAGGCCCATAACATGGGGATGTTCTGCAGGGCCGTAGATTCACCCAAGTTCTCTACAGAATACAAGAGCCCCGCCACCACAAAGCAGATGGCCACCACAATGCGCTTGGTCAAGGCCTCCTTCAAGATGCAGAAACCCATCAGGGCGGTAAGCACCGGGTTCAGGACCATCATGGGCTGGACCTGGCTCAGGTCGTACTGCGCCATGGCGATGTAGTAGCCCACCGTGGCAAGTCCGGAACAGCAGATACCCAGCCACCAGAACTTGTTGGTGACAACGCCCTTGAAAAATTCCCAGGGTCTGGAAGTTCCGCCGGTGCGCTTGCCGACGGTAGAAACTCCGGACTTTTCCAGAATATTTCCACAGGCAAAGAGAAACGCCGGACCGATTGTCAAAAGAAGAAAGAGCATTGACTAAAGTCCCTCGTAAATTTCCTGATAAATCCAATAATTTCCCATGACGCGCTTTACGTAGTCGCGGGTTTCCCAGTAGCTGATTTCTTCGGCGCGAATATCCCAGTGCTTGCCTTGACCTGCCGCCTGCCAGCGTTTGGTGGGCTTGGGGCCTGCGTTATAGTTGCCCAGAACATACATGTAGTCGTCACTGTATTCGGCTTTCAAGTCCACCAGGTAACGAACACCCAGGCGAATGTTCATGTAAGGGTTGAAAAGCAACAGCGGGTCAAAATCGGGAATCCCTTCTTTGGCGGCCACCATCTTGCCTGTGGCGGGCATAATCTGCAAGAGCCCGCGGGCACCTACCGGAGAGGCTATCTCGAAATTGAAGATGGATTCCTGACGCATGACGCTATAGACGAAGAAGGGGTCAATTCGCGTTCCGGAATGGAACTTCACCTGGTCCTTGAAGGGAATGGGATAAAGGTAATGCAGCACATCTATGGGTGGTGCCATCAGGCGACGACGGTCGATGTTGTTCTGGAACTGCCGCGCTAGCCTGTAGCCGGCGGCCACTTCACCCATTTCGTAGAAGAGCTTTCCATATTCATACAAGAAATCCAGACGCTTGTAATTCTTGCGGCGCACTTCGTCGTAGAGGGCAAAGGCCTCGTCGCTGAAACCGTAAAGGAACAGATCCCGAATGCGGTTGTAGCGGACCGGGTTGTAGGTGGTGTCCGGCTTGCCGATCTTCTGGGAGGCGCGAATCCACGCCAGAGTCTCTTCGGGAGACATAGCTACCCCGTGAGCGTACGGAATGTCCTTCTCTTCCATCAGCTTGTATTCCGCAAGTTTCAGGCGGCTGCGGTGGGCGTAGTAGGCCAGCGGGAAATCCCGGATGCAGTCCAGATAGGCTTCACGAGCGAGGGAATCCTTGCCCAGCTTCATGTAGGCATCTCCCAAGAACATACGGGCCCCGCTTCCGCTCCAAAGGAACGGCTCCTTGGCCGCATCGATAAAGGCATCGACGGCCTCTTGCCATTTTTCTTGCTTGTAATAGACGAAACCGATGCGGAACTTTGCCCACTGGCGCTTCACATTGTTCTTGAACCTGCGATGGGAAAGTTTCTTGAAACACACGATGGCACTGTCGTATTTTTCGTTCTGCTCGTATTCAAAGCCTTTTATCCAAAGGTTGTTGGCGTTTTCCTTGCTGAACTGGCTTGCATCCTGTAACAGGGAATCGGTGGTCTTGATTTCCTTGGCGTATTTCTTGGCGTTGTTGCGGTACAGTTTCAAGATAGACTGCATCCACAAAGGCTTAGCCTCCACAGAATCCAACAGGAAGCGGAACTGGGCAATGGACTCGTCTTCGCGCTTTAAGCTGCGGAGTGTCACAGCCCGTTTTTCCCACAGGGCAATGCGGGTGTCCATGTCCAGAGTGCTGGGCGGCAAAAGCTTCTGCAGGGAATCTTCCGGCGCTGCCACCGCAGCAGACGGATTTTTCGCAAGGGCGATAGAATCCATAATGGCGATGGAATCCAGCAGAACAAGGCAAGCGGACGCCTCGTCCTTGGCGCAGGCCATCCTGGCATAGGCAATTTTTTCGGGCAAGCTTTCCGGAGTTCCCTGGACCTTGCGCAAGCGCTGAATCGCCTTGAAGGCGGAATCCTTGTAAGCCGTAGAACTGGCCAACAGTTGGATATAAAGTTTCTTGGCCTGGGCCGGCTGCTTGAACTGTTCCAAGTACAAGGCATAGCGATACTTGAGAGCGGCAGCGTCTTCGCCCTTGGGGTACTTTTCCAGGAACACCTTCAGGGAATCCGCATGGGCCGCATCGGTAAGGCTGGTGTCCGCCATGGCGGCCTCGATACGCATACGGGAGGCGGACTTGTCAAAATCGGAATCCTTGGCGTACTTGTTCCCAAGAGCAAGAGTAGCGCGCATCTTGGCGTAATCCCCCCGCATAAAACAGGTGCGGGCCATACGCAAAACAACGCTCTTTTCTAGAACGGAATCCCTGCTTCGCAGAGAATCGTAGGCGGCGTAGGCGCTATCCCAAAGTTCCCTGTAATAGTAATAAGCGGCCTTCGCGAAATCCTGAACGTTTTTCGAGACGGCAAAATCCGTAGAGGCCCGCTTGGAGCGTTCCGCACGAACTACCAGGTTCTGGAAATCCTTGGGCAGAATCTTTTCTTGTTCTGCAAAGGGGTCGTTCAGGGGGACTGTCGAAATCAGGCTGTCGGTGGCGACAAATGTAGCGGGGAGAGAATCTTTCTTTGCCGTTGTCGGCTTTGGAACAACTGCTGCTGCACTGGAAACTACGATGGCTGGGGCGGAAGCAGACGACTGGGCGACAGGGGCCGCAGAAGAGACAACTGCAGAAGATACAGCAACGGTATCCGCAAAAAGCAGAGAGCCGCAAATAAAAACAAAAAGAAATACCCTAGTCACTTCCCATCCACCTGGCCCACAAAGCTGGAAATACCCAAGTCCGTAATGGTCTGGGCATACTTCTTGTGCATATACTCGTTCACGTTGTCGGAATCGTCCATCTGCAAAACGGTCAGGGCGGACTCGCGAACGTCTTCGTAGTTGATGGAACGGATAATCTTCTTAGTGGCCATGACACTCCAGGGCGTCATGGAAAGTTCATCTACACCAAGCCCGACGAGCAAAAGCACACTCATGGGGTCCGCACTCATTTCGCCGCAGACCGCCACAGGAATTCCTTCGCGGTGCGCCGCCATCACCACACGGTTGATCATGTGCAGAATGGCCGGATGGTGAGGTTGGAACATTTCGGTGATAAGTTCGTTGGTCCGGTCCACCGCCAAGGTAAACTGGATAAGGTCGTTTGTACCGATGCTGAAGAAATCCACTTCCTTGGCAAGCAGGTCCACAAGCATCACGGCGGCAGGTACTTCTATCATGGCTCCAATCTTGATATTGCCTACCTGCACTCCTTCGGCCTTCAGCTCATCGGCACAACGCTTGATATACGCCTTCGCCTTGCGGAGTTCGTTGAGTCCGGAAATCATGGGCAACAAAATCCGGAGGTTCCCGCTCTTGTTGGCCCGGAGCAAGGCCCGCAACTGCGTACAGAAAATGTCTTCGCGACTGAGGCACACGCGGATAGAGCGCCAGCCCATGAATGGATTGGCCTCGTTCACGGCGGTAAGGCCCGCCACCAGCTTGTCGCCACCGGCATCCAGGGTGCGGATGGTCACCGGGCAGGGCGACATGGTAGAAAGGATTTCTTCGTAGGCTGTTTCCTGCTCGCTTTCGGTGGGAGCGTCCTTCTGAAAGAACAAGAATTCCGAACGGTAAAGACCGATACCTGTGGCTCCGAAATCTGTGACCTTCGATGCTTCCGACGGAAGTTCGATGTTGGCGTGGAGCGTAATGTACTTGCCGTCCCGGGTCATGGGCTCCAGACGGCGCATGGTGAACAGTTCCCGGCGCTGGCGTTCAAAGACCTCTTGCCGTTCGTGGAACTTGCGGATGTCCTCTTCGTCTGGATTGACGATGACCATGCCGCCGGTACCATCTACAATGATGGTGTCGCCGGCGTTCACCTGGGCGGCCACGTTCCTAAGGCCCGACACCGCCGGAATCTGCAACGACCTGGCAAGAATTGCCACGTGGCTCGTACGGCCACCCGTATCCATCACCAGGGCGCTGACCTGACCGGGCTTGATGGCAATGAGCATGCTGGGCATGATTTCGTGAGCCGCCAGCACCACGCCCTGTTCCAGAGCTACGTCCTCCAGTACCGGACCGGAATCGTCCAGGGCGGTCATCAGGCGGTTATACAGGTCCCGAAGGTCTGCCGCCTTGTCCCGCATGGCCGGGGAATTGATCTTCTCGAACTTTTCGATGTAGTTGCCCAGCACCACGTGCACCGACCAGCGGGCCGTCTTGTGCTTTTTCTTGACCATTTCCAGGACGCCGTTCACCAGGCCCGGGTCCTGCAAAATCATCAGGTGGGTTGCAAATATCAAGCTGTCGTGGACGCCTGTGCGGGTTTCAGAAATTTCCTTGATCTGGCTGATTTCTTTTGCCGTCTTGCTCACGGCCTTCAAGAACAGCTGTTCTTCGGTGGTGACCCGACTTTCGGGGATGGTTTCTTCGACGACGGAAATTTCCCTGTTGGTAATCGGGAAAACTTTGCCCATGGCAAAGCCCGGCGACGCAGGAACGCCCACCAATACAATACGTAATGGTTTCTTGGATGTCTTGGAGCTAGAAGACCCCTTAGCCTGCTTCTTCGTTGAAGTTGTCATGGAATAACTGCTCCAACTTCTGCACGACCAGTTCTTCGTCTTCGCCGTCCACCTCGAACTTCACCTCGGAACCCAGGGGAATGGCGAGCATCATCACGTTCAAAATGCTCTTGGCATTGGCCTTGGAACCATCAAAAATAATGGAGACGTCGCTCTTGGCAGGCCCCGTAATATCTACAATCATTCCTGCGGGGCGGGCGTGGACGCCTAACTTATTGGTAACCTTGAGAGTCTTTACAATCATAGTTCCTCAGAAAATATCCACGTTGACATCAAGACCGTCATGCAAGATGACCCTGAACAGGCTGTCGGCGGAATGGACCGTCTTGACCAGGTCGTCGTGCAGCTTGCGGTCCGAAAGCAGGGCGCCCACCGTATTCTCCTTGGACTGGACCTTGGCAATGAGCTCGTCCAGATGCTTGGTGACGCCTTCCAGTTCGGCAATCAAATTGTTGGCATTCCCGATAACCACATCCGTGTTGGCAAAGAGGTTGTCGATAGGCGGCTTGACGCCATCTACCAGGTTGCCCACCTTGAGAGTTACCTCGTTCAGGCCGGCCAGGCTCTTCTTGAGTTCGGGGTCCGTGGTGTTCACAAGTTCCATCAGGCGGTCTTCCAAAGTTTCCGCCTTCACCAGCAGGGTGTTGAACCTGTCCTGGAAATCCTCGCTGGCGATGGTGCCCTTCAGGGCCCGCTTCACGGATTCCAGCAAGACCTTGGTACTGTCGCAAACTTCACCCGCCAGACCGAGGGCCTCAGCGATACCGGCGTCGAACTGGCCCGTAATGGTGTCACCCGGCTCAAAATACTCCTCGGAGTCCCCGAGAATCATGCCAATCTGGCGTTCGCCCATGATACCGATGTTCTGGACGCGGATTTCGGAATCCTTGGGAATCATCACGTCGGTGCGAAGGCGGATAGTCACCACCACGCGGTGGCCTGCAAGCTCGATACGTTCCACCTTGCCCAACTTGACGCCATTGACCTTAACCGGGTCGTCCAGCACCAGGGTGCTAACCTGGGTAAACCGCAGGTGGAAAGTGTTGAATGTCTCTCGCGGGTCCTTCTCGTTCAAGAAGAACATGCCGAAAACCAAGATGACAATAGCCAACAGGACGACAAGACCGACAGAGAAGTAAAGTGTGGTATTCTTCTTCATTTCAGCCTTAAAATAGCATTTTTACCATAATCTACACAAAGAAATCTTCTAAACAAGGGCTTTTCATTCATTCTCTTGGTTCTTAAATCCGAATTCCGAACCCCGAATTACCCCTCTACCCGAACAATGGGGCTGTTATTCTCGATGCCGTTCACGTGCCTGTCCAGGTAATCGTAGAGCAGGGCATCCCTTTCGGCCTGGGGGAGCAGGAATTTTTCGCGGCCCTCCCGCTGCATGAAAATGTCCAGGTAGGTCATAAGCACACCGCCCGCCACGGAGACGTTCATGGATTCCGTAATGCCGTACTGGGGCAGTTTGAATTCGTAGTCCGCATGTGCCAGGGTGTCGGGGTGGTTCCCGTGGAACTCGCTCCCCAGGTAAAAGGCCGTAGGCTGACTCAGGTCCAGATCCAAAACTGAATTGGTTGTGTTGGTGCTGGCCACTGCAATCTTGTAGCCCTTGGCACGGAGCTTTTCCATACAGAGCATGCGTTTTTTGTACAGGTAGATGGACATCCACTTGTAGGAGCCTTTCAGAATGGACTTGTTCACGCTGTAGGCGTTGTCCTCTTCGATAACGTGGACATCCTGCAAGCCGAAAACCTCTGCGGTGCGGATAACGGCGGAAATATTGTGGGGGTCGAACAGGTCTTCCAGCACCATGCAGAAATGGCGGGTACGGCGGTTCACCACGCCAGTCAGGAGTTCCCGACGGCGGTCCGTGACCCGCGCAAGCAAACTTTCCAAACTTTCTTTTTCGCTCATAAATTTTCCTTTTTTAATCTCTTTTTTTCAATCCTAACACTTCACCATCAAGCGGATCCTCGTGATTCTATCGCTGCGCTCCAGAATGACAGCGAGGATGACACTTCTTGAAACCGTCTGTCCTAGCCCCTAGATCCTAACCCCTATTACCTATTCTTTCACCTGCAGCGGCACAGGAACTTCCTTGGCCTGCCGACGCTGAATCTGCAACTTTTCAAAGTCACCCAACTTCCAGGGAGCGCCATTCACCACGTTCTCGAAATCCAGAATGTACTGCACATTCTCCATGGACTTGAGGGAAGCACTCTTGAGCATGGGTTCCTTGTTTCCGCCGAAGTATTCTCCCGACGACTTCTTGATATCCTTGACGATATGGTCAATCTTGTCGCCTACCACGCTCTTGAAAACACGCATCTGCATAATGGAATTCAACACTGAATTTCCGGGAAACACGATGGCCGTTAACTTGTACCGAATCTCCTTGTCAGAGACGGGATCCATGTCCAGGTAGGCCACAGCCGTTCCGTGCAGCGACCACTTGAGGACCTGGGCGTGTCCATACCCGAAAAACACGTTCCGCATGCCGAGCTTCTGCCCGGTACTATCCTGCAAGGCCCAGAAGAATTCACCCGAAAGGCTCCGGCCGTTGCTACCGCTAAAGAACCGCCTGTCCTTGCTGGTGTATTCCAGTCGGTAGTTCGTACCCAGGTAAGCGTTGATGAGTTCTGCCGTAAAGGGCATGTTGTCGAACAAGTAGCTGATAACGTTCTGCCCCAGAGGAAGCGAGCCCTTGTTCTCGTAAATGGCACGGTACTGCCGGCCTAATCTGGAATAGATTTCCGTCGCTCCAGTAATTTTGGGATCTGCAGGCAATCCCCGCTTGGTAATTTCTACAAAGGGAGCGCAGAACTCTTCGTTATACTTGACCTTGGGCCAGGGTTTCTGATCTTCTTCTGTACAAAAACCGTAATCGATGTTCAGGCACTTCTTGACGCCGGAACAGAGGGAGCGGAATCCCTCTTCGCCGCCGGACTTTTCGATCATGCGCTTGCGGCCGATTTCTTTCATCAGGGCTTCGCGCTTGCTTTCGGGCGAATCTGCGGCAAACGCCTCTGCACAGGCAAAGGCCAACAGCATCAAGAAAACAAGAACTCGCCTACCCACAGGAATCCTTTCGGCTATTGCCTAAATTCCAGGCTATCCTGGGGAATTACGGTGAAGGGTTTCAACGCATCGAATTTAGAGACAGGACCCACGATAGAAATGGTCATCTTGTCGCGGGCAAAATATTTTGCAATCATGGCCTTCACCTGTTCAGGAGTGACGGCAGAAATTTCTTTCACGTAGTCCAGGTAGTGGTCAAAGGTCTTGCCCAGCAGTTCTCCCTTGGCAAAGATGGTGGCCGTAGAAGCAGGGGAATCGAACAGGCTGGGCAGACTTTCGATCAGCGCTTTTTTCGCCTGTTCCAGTTCTTCTGCCGTCGGGCCTTCTTTGGCCAGCTTTTCCACTTCTTCAAAAATCAGCTTCAGGGCAAAATCTACGGACTCCACCTTGGTCTGCAAGGCGATGGTGGTCATGGCGGTATCCCGATAGTCGTTGCCTACGGTGCTGTAGATACTGTAGGCCAGGCCCTCGTCGCTGCGCACGCGGTTCATGAGCCTGCTGGTAAAGCTGCCGCCACCCAAGATAAAGCTCGCCACCGCCGCTGGGTAGTAATCCGGATGGGGCCGCTTCACGAAGGGCTGGTTGATGGCGATATTTGCTTGCGTAATGTCCTTGTCCACCACGTAGGTTCCGGGCTTGCGCAGATAGGCAAGAGGTGCCGGTGTTACGAAGGCGGAGTCTGTGGGCTTGCCAGAAACAGCGGAAGTGTCCTTCTTCCACTCGGCAAAAAAGTCCTTCAGTAGCAGCACCGAAGAATCCCTATCTACATCTCCCGAGAGGGCAAATATAATCCGCTTGGACTGGAACACACCCCGGGCGAGCCGCTTCAAGTCAGCCTCGGTTACCTTCTTGTATTCCTCACCCGTAGCATCCCACAGGCGGTTGTTGGGCGCATAGTTCACCTTGGCACGCAGGGCCGAAAGCACCTTGGCAGGCGTATCGTAGCGCTGCTCGTAAGAGGTAGCGGACTTGGTCTTGACAATTTCCAACTGGTCCTTGTCGAAAGCGGGCGCAAGCAGGACCTTCTTAGTCAGCTCCAGCACAGAAATAAAGTCTTTGGTCAAGCAATTAATGTCAAAGGAGGCCGTCCAGATACCAGCAGCAGAACCTACACCTGCGCTGATGAACTCCAGGGAGTCTTCCAGAACCGCGGGGGAAATTCCGCCACCGCCGCCACGCCTAAGCATGGAGCCAAGCATCTCGAAAGCAGCCTCGTCCTTGATAGATGCCGGAACACGAGGGTTCTCAAAATACACCGTAAAGTTTACCAGAGGCAAGCGACGGTCGCTCACGATGTAACCGGTGACACCTTCGGCTATTTCTACCCGGTAATCCTTCGGGTAAGGCGCTACGTAGTTGTATTCCGGAAACTGGATGTCCTTGTAACTGGCGGGGATGTCGGACTTTGCAGGCTGAGCTGCAGCACCGCTCTGTTCAGACACTGCGACGGAATCCTTTGGGGTAGCAACCGTCGCGGCATTTTCCGTTGCAGGGGCAGGCGCGCTGGAACAAGCGGCAATAGCTGTCAGGAGGGCAGAGCCCACCAGCAACGATATGGTTTTCACATCTTTTTTCTTCATCACCAAACAATATAGCTATTCCCTCATTCCAAATTGGACTAAGGAATTTCAAAATAATTTGGTTTATCGGGCTTTTTGAATGTATATTATACTCATAGCCTTTCCGGTGGATTCTAATTCGGCCTCCCATGGAGCGCCGCCCGTCTCCAAGAGAGACATACCCACCCGAAAGGCTTTTTTTGTACCCGGAGCGATGACTCAGCTGAAACGGCCGGCCAGCTGCTTGCGGCGACGGCCCCGTTCGGATACCACCGCTTCAATCAGGAACAGCAGGGCCGCAATCCCGAGGAAAATCTGGTAGCGGTCCTGGTAATTCTCAAAGCGGTCGCTTGCCTGGTCCTTCTTTTCGAGAGTGGCGATTTCGGTCAGCACCTTCTGCAGCTGGAACTCACCGGGGCTCGCGTAAAAGTACAACCCGCCGGTAGTGCTTGCAATTTCTTGCAGGGTGCCGTCTTCTAGGCGGGTGGTCACGATGTTCCCTTGCATGTCCTTTTTGTAGGCCACTTCTCCGTTCTTGGTCTTGACGGGGATTGGCACACCTTCGCGGGAGCCGATACCCACCGTATAGATGCGGATGCCCATCTCGGCGGCTTCCTTGGCGGCATTGACGGCGGCGTCTTCAAGCTCTTCGCCGTCGCTCATGAGGACCATTACCGAATACTTGCCCGCCCCGCCGGAGTTGCGGAACAAATCCATCCCCTTGCGGATGGCCTTTTCCAGGTTCGTTCCCGGCATGAGCCAGCCCGGCTCCAGCTCCCGGAGCATCATCTGCACGGTACCGTAGTCCAGCGTCAGGGGCACCATCACCTGGGCCTCGCCGCTAAAGGCCACCAGACCCACGCGGTCGCCGGTGAGAGATTCCAGGAACGAGGCAATCTCGTGACGGCTACGCACCAGACGGTTGGGCTTGATGTCTTCGGCCAGCATGGAAAGGGAAATGTCCTGCAGCAGCACCAAGTCCAGACCGCGACGCTCCACGTGTTCCAGCTTATGGCCCCACTGGGGCCTTGCAAGGGCAACGAACAAAAAAGCGATTGCCAAAAGGAGGATCAGAACCTTGGCAAGCCTCCGCCAGGGAGACACGCTGGTCGAAAGCTTGGGCAGCATGGAAAGGGACACGAACCGTTCCGCCAGCTTTTTACGGCGGTAAAAAGCATAATAGAACAAAAGGGCAAAAAATGGCAGGGTAAAAAGTCCCCACAAAAAGCTCGGTTCCGCAAATCGCATGAACAGACTCCAGAAAAAAAACGGCGCGGGGCAGGGCCCGCATACCCATGAATATACAAAAAACGGGCTTTTTCGCCCCATTTTTTCAAAAAAATGACCCCAAAAACGGGAAAAATCACATTTATTTGCGAGCGATGACTTTTTTGTTAAAAAAAAGATATATTTTACTTATTGGGTTGTAGGGTAAATCTATGGAAATCAATCCCTTTGTAGTCGAAATCGATCTCATAAGCGTAGCCATTCTCCTAATGGTGCGTTATGGCATCACGGAGCGGGCCTCCCGCCTCAGAGAAGTTCACGTTTTCCGATACCTGGTGGACCTGTCCATCGCTTTCTGCGTCCTGAATTCTACAGGACAGTTCATTCCCTCCACATACATCCCCGTCATCAAGATTATCAACGGCCTCAAGATCGTCATCTGCATCTGCATGGGTTGTTCCTGGTTCCTGACCGTATTCTTTATTACGTCCACAAGCACCTACCACCTTCGCAATAAGTTCATCCCTATATTGTTGCCAAGCCTTGTGGTAAGTGCCATGGCCATCATAGATGTCTTGAGCAACCTGACAGAACCGCCTCTCGACATGAGACCCCATGTGTGGATTTTGCTGAACATCCTGACGATTGTCTATGTGGTATCCGCGTCGATCCTGTGCCTGACCAAGGCCCGCAAGTGCACCAACAGGATTCGCCGTCGTACCCTTTACCTGCTTTCGGGAGCCATGGCTTTCCCCCTGCTTCTGCTGGTGGTACAGGCCAAATTCTACGATATGCCCATCACGTCGCCCTCGTTTGTCATCGTCACTCTATTTATTCACCTGACCTCGTTGCGCAGGAGAATTACCGTCGATGAAATTACCAAGCTCAACAATGACAACAAACTTGCAGACTACCTGGAAGCCATTACCCAGAAACAGAACCCTGCCAAGAGACTGTTTTTTGTGAAAATCGACATCGACAAGTTCAAGGCCATGAAGAAGAAATACGGGGGTGTGGCCGCAGCCATAGCCCTCCAAAAAATGGCCTCGTTCCTACGGCAGCAATGCATCAATCGCGGCTCTTTTATCGCCCGTTACAGCACTTCGTCTTTTGCCATTGTTACCGAATGTAACGATTTCTCCGAGATAGAAACTCTGGCCAACAGGCTGATTGCCACCAGCGCCACCAGTGAAGAACTTGCCCAGGGCCCGTGGCCCATTACTTTCTCCATCTACTGGTCCGAATTCGGCACGCCCACCACCAAGACGGTTGACGATCTAATCGAAAACTGCACCAGGAACTGCTACAAGCCTTCAGTAGATGGGGAGTAGCCTACGGAATCCGCACAAAGCGGGTGTTGGCAAGAATCAGTTCCAGCAGAATGAGGAGCGCACCCACCAAAAGCCAGGGGTAGAATTTTTCGGCATAGCGGGCGTAGGCCACCGTCTCGATTTCGGATTTTTCCAGCTGGTCGATTTCGGAATAGATTTCTTCTAGCTGTTCCTTGTTTTCGGCCCGGTAGAACTTTCCGCCGGTCTTTTGCGCCACCGCCTTGAGTGTGGTTTCGTCGATGCCTTCTTCGGGAGTGATATCCCGCTCGCCCCAAGAGATTTCACCTGTCCAGGGGTTCTGCTGGAAACTCAGGATTTTACCCTTGCGCTTGCCTACGCCTACGGTATAGACCTTCACCCCGATGGACTGGGCCACCTCGGCCGCACGGACAGGTGAAATGACGCTGGCGTTGTCCTTGCCATCGGTCAAGAGAACCACCACCTTGGACTTGGCTTCGGACTTTTGCAAGCGGGCAAGAGCGTTCATAAGGCCATCGCCAATGGCGGTTCGGCTCCCCATGATAGAATCGTGGGCCAGGTCGTCTGTAACGCCCAGAATTTCAAGCAAGGAACCGTAATCCAGCGTAAGGGGGCACTGGGTAACGGCACGGGCGCCAAAGGCAGAAAGACCGATACGGTCGCTGTGGCGTTTCTGGATGAACTCCGCAATAACCTGCTGGGCATAACCCATGCGGCTATATTTCCAGTAATCGCCGGACTTGAGAATCCGTTCGGCGTTCATCACCCCGAGCTTCGCCTGTTCCGTACGGGTCAACATGTCCAGCGTGCCCATAGAACCCGACACATCCAGCACCAGCATAATATCCACGCCGTCGGTATTGGTGTATTCCACCTCGGTGGCATTTTGCGGGCGGGCAAGTGCCACCACAAAGCAGCACAGGGCCGCAAGGCGGAGCGCCGGCACAATGTGGCGCATGCGCACCCGGTGGCTAGGCGATGCTTTTTTGGCTATGGCCAGGGCCGGGAACTTGATGGTGCTCTTGCGACGCTGCTGACGGTAAACATAGAGCGCCACAAGCACGGGAACAAGCAACAACAGCCAAAAGGCTTCGGGATTCTGAAAATGTAACGAACCGATATCCATCTTGACTCCGAAAAATCTTTTCGGACACAATATACAATTTTACGGCTCCTTAGACCCAATCCCCTATTTTTTTTGTATATTGTTATTGTCTTAGCATCAATCCCGCTGACCGCGTATTCGTTCCGGGCGGGCCGTTTAACTCTCTGCTTGACATCGTCCACCCTTTGCAGGTCAAGACAACCGGCAATTCGTGAGACAGCTATCCCTGTGGGGGTCGGCCCCATGATGATTAACGTAGAGCACCGTCCACATTTGTGGACTTCATCAATCTGTCTTAAAACAGGTTTGTGAACAGGTGTTCTGCGTTCATTCGACACATACTCCTGTTTACACTCCTCAACAATCAAACAGGAGCAATCCATGAATCGAACACAACACTATTCCTTGCTCAAGGCAATGGAAATGGACAAGAACAACCTCCTCAAGTACCAGGAACTTTACAAATACGCCTACATCCTTAGCGACGGCATTTTCAAGATTGTTTTCGCCGAGGAAAAGGACCACTCGCTTCTCATCTCGCTGGTGAACGCGATGCTGGGTCTGCAGGGCGACGACGCCATCAAGGACATCTCACTCGAAATGCAGGAATTCCCAGGGGTATTCAACAAAAAAGACTGTATCCTGGACATCATCGGCACGACCAATGCCGGCGAAAAGGTGCTGGTGGAGGTGCAACAACAGGGGGATGACTTGTTCCGTGACCGGGTGGAGTACTACATCTCCCGCGTCATCGAGAACCAGGTCCACACCAGCGAAAAGTACGAACTGCCCCGCATCTACTTTCTTGGACTTCTCGATTTCGAGATGTTCCCGGAAGAGCCCACAGAATATATCCACCATGTCGATGAGATGTGTCACGGTAAAAAATTTTTCCCTAAAGTTCAGAAGATTTTTGTTGAAATCGACAAGTTCTTCGAGCTTGAAAAGGCGGGAGTCACCGCAAACGACAATTCCGAGGCGGCGCAGTGGCTCCGTGCTATCAAGGTGATTATCAAAGAAGAGCCCGTTCCCGAAAAGATTATGCAGAACGAAACATTCCGGCACTTGCTCGATTCTGTGAAATTGATTAACTTTGTAGAGGAACTTTTCAATGCCGAGGTAAAGAATATGACGGACTTGAAAGCAGAACACGAAATCGGTTTTTCTGAAGGCAGGGTGCAAGGCCGTACCGAAGGGTTCGCCCAAGGGAAGACCGAAGGGTTTGTCCAGGGAAAGACCGAAGGATTTGTCCAGGGAAAGACCGAAGGTTTCGCCCAAGGCAAGACCGAAGGATTCAGCCAGGGTCGCAAGGAAGAACGTGCTGACTCCATAGCCGTCCTACGCGAAATGGGCCTGTCTGCAGAAAAGGTCGCTGAATTTCAGGAAAGAATCGAGACGCTGAACAAGAAACAGTAAGAGTCCGATTCACTTCAATATTTCAAAAGCCTATGGATTGTCTCCATGGGCTTTTCTGATTCCTACTTCCCTGTCGCTTTCGCCTTGGCACGCTTGCGGCGCCAGGTCTTGAATTCCATGTACAGGGTACTGACGGTATAGATGAAGACCATCAGGATCAAGGTATTCAAGGGCTTGTTCAGGTTACAAATGCCCCAGGCGATGGTGATAATCGGCAGGTGGATCAAGTAGGGGTAGAAACTGGCGCGGCCCACCTTGCGGACCAGCGGAATGCAGAAGAACCTGGCCGCAAATCCCTTGCCACTTAGGAGTGAAAGCAAGAACAGTCCGTAGAGCAGAATGGGCAGGCTGTGATGGAAGAAATAGTTCACGCCGGGGTTCCATTCGGGCCGAAGCAGGAACAAGCTCCCGTAAATGGCGGCAAGAATCACCGCCTGGGCAACGCCGCTTGCAAATTTCTTCTTGAGAAAATCGAAACCGCCCTCGCTGTACAGGCGGAAAAGCACCATGCCGAACAGGTATTCAAAAATGCGGACCGGCGCGAAGATGTGGAAGAAACGGTACTTGGCCTCGTAGCCGCTGAACCACAGGTTGTCGGAAGCTCCGAAGAAAACCGCCCACAGAATTCCGGGGATAAACAGCGTGCCGAACAGCACCCAGAGCGTGCGGTAATTCTGGCGGAAAAGCCAGCGGCTGAACCAGGGCGTGATAGCGTAGCACATAAAAAAGCTGGTCAGTGACCAAGAAGGCTCATTCAGTTTCATGCCCAGGTCAGGTACAATGGACCAGGTGAGGGTAAGGTGCAAAAATAGGCTCCGCCAGGGGTGGGTCATCTTGGCAAGACCCGCCGAGGCACAGTCGCCGATTTCAGAAAGCCCTGGCAGGTGGGTGTAGCCGCTGAACTTGAACACCAGCACCACGAACATCAAGAGCGTCATGAAAAAATGCAGACGGTAGAGTTTCGCGATGCGGGCGAACATGAAGGGAATCACGGGGATGCGCCGTTCCGGATCGCTGAACTTGCTTGCAAACAAGAATCCCGCAAACACGTAGAAGATGCCCGCCGCAAAGGCAGGCGCGCTGATAATAGGCATGAGCCACTTGCAGTCCTGCATGTAATTCAGCGCGCTGGAACTACCCAGGTGGAGCATCACGATGTTCACGCTGGCCAAAAGCCTAAGCCCGTCAATAGCCGGAAAGTAGTTCGGCTTGGAGTTGACATTTGTCGGAGATTTTTCCATCTAATACAAAGATAGGATTTTCTATCCGTTGGAATTAGATAGCTCCCGCATACGGCGGCGGGCTTTTGAGCCTGGGCGGTTGCGACGGCGCTTATGGAAACCCGCCTTTTGAGGCTGCTCGGAATTATGCTCTGGTCTTGCCTGTTGCACAGATTGCGCCGTTTTCGGAGGCTGCTGCCTTGGGGGTTTGGGAGAAGCCTGTGACGGTTCTGGGGACTGCACCGGTTTAGAATTCTGTGCCTGTTTTTCGCGGCGCGGGAACCCACGACCTCGGGCGTTCCGCATCTCGCTTTCGGGAGTTTCCTTCTGCGGAGGCGGCAACTTCTCGAATATGGCCTTGTCTCCTTCGGGAATCCTTATCCTGATAAGCTTCTCGATGGCCCGCAAATCCTGCTCCTCGTCGGGGGCGCAGAACGAGATGGCGATACCGTCCTTGCCCGCGCGGGCGGTACGGCCTATGCGGTGCACAAAAGTCTCGGGAACGTCGGGCAAATCGTAGTTGAACACGTGGGAGACGTCGTCCACGTCGATTCCGCGGGCGGCGATGTCGGTAGCCACCAGCACCCGGATTTTTTCGTCCTTGAAATTTTTAAGGGCCTCCTGCCTGCGGGTCTGGCTCTTGTTTCCGTGAATGGCGGCACACTTGACTCCCGCCTTTTCCAGCACCCGGACAATCTTGTCGGCGCCGTGCTTGGTGCGGCTAAAGACCAGCACCTTCTTCATCTCGGTGTGTTCCAGCAACAGTTCCTTCAGGAGTGCTCCTTTGCGGCGCTTGTCAATACGGTACAGTTCCTGACGGATGCGTTCGATGGGCGTGCTCTGGGGTGCCACCTCCACACGGACCGGGTTCGGCCGGAGGATGGTCGATGCCAACTTGGTGATGTCGTCGGGCATGGTGGCGCTGAAGAACTGGTTCTGGCGCTTTTGCGGCAGGAGCGCCACCACCTTACGGATATCGTGAATGAACCCCATGTCCAGCATGCGGTCGGCTTCGTCCAGCACAAAGAATTCCAGGGCTTTCAAGGAAACCGCCTTCTGGCCGATAAGATCCAGCAGGCGCCCGGGAGTCGCCACCAGCACGTCCACACCCCGAACCAGGCAGTTCTTCTGGGAGGCGTCCCCCACACCGCCAAAGATGCAGGTGCTGGAAATAGCTGTAAACTGGGCGTACTGCTTGAAGCACTCCTCCACCTGGATGGCAAGTTCCCGAGTAGGAAGCAGGATCAGGGCCCGGCAGGTCTTGGGCGCACGGAACTTTCCGGAATCCAGAAGCAGCTGCAAAATCGGCAGGGCGAATGCCGCCGTCTTGCCGGTGCCCGTCTGGGCGATTCCCAGCAGGTCCTTGCCTTCGAGAAGGCTCGGGATAGACTGTTCCTGGATGGGGGTAGGCGTTTCGTAGCCTACGGCACGGATGGCGCGCTGCAAGGGGTTTGCCAGAGGAAGTTCAGAAAAAAGCATGGGGCCAAATTTAGAAAAAAATGCTCCCATTTGACTTTTTCTTTTATAATAACGATAGATAAGGAGTCGAATCGTCTAAAAATATTCCAAAAGGCGGAACCAATATGAAAAACCAAGACCTTCCCGAAATTGGCAAGCGCATTGCATTCCACCATAGTCTCAGCAATACCGAAGAAATTGGCGTATTCGACGGTTTTCGTTTCTATAGCCAATTCGACATCCGTTTTGACACAGACAAGGTAACCTCATGGAAATACTGCGACGAGGCCTATCAACCCGAAGGCAACGGTGTTCAAACCATTTTTATGTTAACCGCCTACAAAAAACTGCCTAGTAGACATGGCGGCGCCTGTCTAGGGTCAAGGCGTCTGTATGGTTTTGAAATTTTTCCCTTCGCAAATTTTTCGTCATTCTTTCTTATTGAAGTAGAAAACGAAATTGCGATTATCGCAGAAAGTTACCCCGATCTGGATATAAGCGGTTTCTATGTCTGCGAAATTCCTTTCAACTATTCCTATTATGTCGGCAAGACCGTATCGGAGCGGTGGTACCTTCCCAACGGCAAACTCTGGCAAAAATCCAACATTCCCGACATATCCCGATATCCAGGCTTCAAGGGAAGGTTCTTCGGACGAAATCCAGCAGAGATTTCATTCTGCCCGGGTGAAATGGTGGAATTTCTGCTTCCAGGGAAAACCGGTATCGGTGTCGGTATCGTCACGAAGATGCCCTTTTTCTCAAAAAATCTGGATGCAGAGCGAAAAAGACAAAAAACCTTCTTCACTCCCAATGCCTATTCTGACTGTTACGAAATCGTCTACTGGTACATAAACAGCGATGGCGAAGAATGTGGCGGCAAGTCCTTGGTATCCGTTCCCTTCGTATTCGCTCCTTCCTATGACATTACCGACAACATGCACGCCAACATCAACATTGCCTTGAATTACGTCAGGCAACACAAGATTTCTCGTCCCGAAAATTACTGGGGCGAAACCATGGACGTGGACGAGGAAGCGTCCATTAAAATATTTGGCAGAACTTGAGACCCGGTAAATATCTTTACTTCTGCAGGTTCAGGCTTGCGTTGGCAGCGCCATACAGGCTGATGCTGTAATCCTTGATGATGTACACCGGAATCTTGTTCAAGAGCGGACGGATGTTCGGGTTATAGTTCTTCTCGAAATACTTCATGAACAGGTTGTCCCGCTCGAGCCAGCGCAAATCTTTCTGCACCGTGCCGCCGGCCAAGTAGAAACCGCCGAGAGGCAAGAACAACGTCGCAGCATCGCTTGCAAAGCGGGCGAGCATTTTCACGAACAGGCGCATCATCTCGGCGGCCACCGGGTCGGTGTCGCTTGCACGGCTGATGTACTTCGGGCGATCGTTGGGTTCAGTTTCTTCAATCTTCTTGAAGGCCTCGTTGTCGGGAACGCCACGGGTTTCCTTCCACCATTCGTACATGTTGCGAAGCCCCATGCCGGAGACCAGCGGTTCCACGCCGGGAACAGTGCCAATCTTCTTTTCCATGTAGTCGTGAAATTCCTGGGAGTCCTTGTCGAAGGGAGCGAAGGTGGAGTGGCCGCCTTCCGAAGAAGCGGGGATGTACTTCTCGCCGTCGAAGGCAAGGAAACCAACACCCATGCCGGTACCCGGGCCAATCACGGCCTTGGTTGCCTTCTGCGGGGCGGGTTCACTGCCGTCGGTATGGGTGAGCTTGAAAATCTGCTTGGGGTCATCCACGTCCAGCGTCGGAATACCGTAGCTGATGGCCATAAAATCGTTGATGACAAGGGTCGGGATGCCGGTCGCCGCGGTGAGGGCGTCGCCATCCACGCTCCACGGGAGGTTCGTCATGACGCACTTGTTGGCAGCCACCGGACCCGCGGCACTGATGCACACGTGGCTCGGCTTAAGGTCAGCACGGCTTTCCGCAGCAAGCTTGAGCGTCTCGCGGATAGGGGCGTCAAGACCGTCGATATCCTTAGAGGGGCAAACCGTTTCAAGAATCAGCGTGAACTTGCCGTCCTTGTAGCCCACTAGGCCCAGGTTCGTGTTGGTGCCGCCAATATCGCCTGCCAAAACCAGACGGTCAAACTTTGCATCGGGATTAAGCCATTTGATTTCCATAAAAAACTCCAGGTTGTACGCTTGGAATATAGTAATTCAGGGGTTAGGATTCAGGGGCTAGGATCTAGGATTTAGGGGTTAGAGAAAAATATCATGGCTTCGCCATCCGTTCCAGACGCACGAAGTGCGTGATTCTTGTTCACTAAATCCTAATCTCTAGTCTCTAGCCCCTCCCTTGTATTCTAGCTCCTAGTCTCTTATTTCTACATTTCTCGCGATGAAAAACAGCACCGCCATCTGGCACATATTGGCCGTTGCCACCGTAATCTTCTGGGGCACGAGCTTCGTGAGTACCAAGGTCCTGCTGACCCACGGTTTTTCGGCGGTACAGGTGTTCTTTATCCGGTTCGTGTTCACCTACCTGCTGTTGCTGGCCATAAACCACAAAAAAATCCTGGCGCAAAACTTAAAAGACGAGTTTTTGCTGTTCATCAGCGGCATCACCGGCGGTACGCTGTACTTTTGGGCGGAAAATACGGCCCTCACCCTGTCGCCATCTTCTAACGTGTCCCTCATCGTCTGTACCAACCCGCTGCTCATCATGATTTTTGGAGGGCTCCTGTTCAAAAGCGAACGGCTCAAGTCCAGACAAATCCTGGGTTCCCTGCTGACTTTCGTAGGGATGGTGCTGGTGGTCCTCAACGGCAAGTTCATATTGAAACTTTCGCTCCTGGGAGATTTTCTCGCCTTTGCAGCAGCCATCCTCTGGACCATCTACTCCCTGAGCCTCAAGCCTTTCAAGGCGCGGTACAGCACCCTGTTCATCACCCGGAAAATTTTCTTCTACAGCATTGTTAGTTCCATCCCCCTCATGGCTGCAGAACACCTGCAAGGGCGTTTCATTCCTTGGGAAAACTTTGCCGAACCCGTGGTGGCGTTTAACTTTTTGTGCCTCGCCATATTCTCTTCGCTACTGGGCTATGTGGCGTGGAACACCGTCCTCGAAAAACTGGGTACGGTCCTGGCCAGCAACTATGTCTATGCCCTGCCCCTGGTAACCATCGTCACCGCCATGATTACCATCGGGGAACGCATCTCTCCTGTGGCTTGGGCAGGAGCCGCCACCATCGTCATGGGCATGGCCATTGCAGAATACAAGGGCAAGCGATAACTTACCCAATTCTTACAAACCTGCTTATTTTGGACAATATGTCCACATTGTAAACAAAACTGGCCTACGGATTTTCGCCGGTTCAAGTTATATTTACACCGGGATATTAACAAAAAAAGGATTGAGTATGAATATCTTGAAAAAGACCGCCGCATTTGGCCTGGCCATTGTGGCCAGCAGCTCTCTCGCTCTCGCGGCAGACCTTCCACAAGCTTCTGCCCTGATAAGCGAAATGGGTTTCGGTTTCAACATCGGAAACACGTTAGAAGTTCCTGCAAACCAGGGCGGCCCTACCGGCTGGGGCAACCCCATGCCGAGCCAGGCCTATGTTGATTCCATCAAGGCAGCGGGTTTTAGCACCGTCCGTCTGCCAACGGCCTGGTATTCCCACGCCGTTGGCGGAAAAGTCAGCAAGGGCTGGATCGATACGGTACAGACCGTGGTGGACATGTGCATCAAGGACGGCCTTTACGTAGTGCTCAACAGCCACTGGGATACCGGCTGGCTCGAAGACAAGGTCTTCCCGGCAGATTCCGCTACCGTCATTAAGAACCAGAAGGCCATCTGGGGTCACTTGGCAAGCCGTTTCAAGGACTACGACGAGCATTTGATTTTTGCCAGTGCCAACGAACCCGGCGTGAACGACCCGTGGAATGGCGGTGCCGATAACGGGCAGCAAGCATTTGATGCCGAACGTATGAAGATTCTGCAGCGTTACCACCAGGTCATGATCGACGAGGTCCGCAAATCCGGTGGAAACAACGCTACCCGTACCGTCGTTTTCCAGATGCCTCGCACCGAGATTGACAAGTACGAACTTTTGAGCCAGTATTACCCGAAAGATCCTGCAGGGGATGGCTACACCATGGCCGAAGCACATTTTTACCCCTACCAATTCTCGCTGATGAAGGCCGATGAAGATTGGGGAAAGATGTTCTATTTCTGGGAAGATGTCACCACGGGAGATGCGAGCCGTACCTGTGCCAATGGGGCTCTCGGTTCCAAGCAGTCTATTGAGACCCAGTTCGGAAAGTTGAAAACGGCCTTCGTGAACAAAGGCATTCCGGTAATCATCGGTGAAATGGGAGCCCAGAAACGCCTGACCCTCGAAGGCCAGGACCTTGAAAAGCACCTTCTTGCCCGTGCCGCCTGGTACGGCTATGTCGCCAAGATTGCCAAGGCCGACGGAATCGTGCCCATCATCTGGGATACCGGTGCCGAAGACAACCTGAACATGACGGTCATTCGTCGCCAAAAGAATGTGGACTACACCATTCTCGATTACGAAGTTCTGAACGCCATGCGTCAGGAATACGGCATGAGTGCCCTGAACGGAAACTCCATCAGCGCATTGGTTGAGGCAAGTTCCTCTACAGTCAACAAGTCCAGCATCGCCATTTTCAAGAGCCCAAGTTCCGCTTCGGCAAATACACCTCTCCGCATCAATACAAATATCAAGGATTGGAGCCAATACGAAACCGCAACCATTCGCATTTATTCCGACATGAGCGCGGCTGATGGCTGGGCAAAAGCGTCTTTTGTCACCATGAGCGGTAGCAAATGGGACTGGGTTGAAGAACCCATGACGGTCTCCAATGGTGCTTGGTCTTCTGTAAATGTTCCTCTTTCCAGCATTACGACAATTTCCGAAGTAAACGCCGTAGTCATTTTCATCAACGCTAAGGGCATGACCGGAAAGCTTGCCGTCGACTATATTCTCCTCAACAAGAAGGGCGGCGGCGCCGACACCCTGGAATCATTCAAGTCCACTGTTTTTGAATGCAGCCCGGATGACGGCGTTGTGGTTCCCGATGAACTCGGAAATATCGAGACCGATAAAGTGGCAACAGCAACTTCAATCGGCGCCACTGGCGGCAAGACGGTAAACTACGTTTTCAAGGCCAACAGTTACACCGACAACTACACTTACAATGAAACCATAACACCTGCCAGCAACAACACCATTGCAGCACCCGCCATCGCCCAGAGCATCCACCTTTCCGTGGAACACGGTGTCATCAACGCCTCCTTCAACGCCGCTACGGCAGGCCGCACGACGGTCTCGCTCATGAACAGCCTGGGTCAGGTGATCACAAGCAAAAACGTGAACGCCACCCGTGGGGCCAACAGCGTCTCCCTGGAAACAAGTTACCAGGGTGCTGCCTTCCTGGTTATCCGTCAGGGCAGCCAGAAGATGGTCAAGTCGGTACGGCTGAAGTAATAGAATTCAGATAACATATTGACCAAAGCCCTCGCATATGTGCGGGGGCTTTTTAAAACGCTTGGTCATCCAGCGTCAATTCGTGGGCCACGTCGTCCAATTTCTGCTCTGCCGTCTTGGCCAGGGCGGTGCTGTGGCCCCGCAGGGCCGCAAAGGGAGCGAAAATCTTCGCACGGGATTCCATGCTCATGCGGGGGTGCTTCATGAGAAAATTCCAGTCGTCCCTCGGATAGGGCAGGTCTATTATGTCTGTGTAGTCCTGAGTCATGAGTCATGAGTCGGCGCTATGCGCCTCTGAGAAAAGTACAAAAATGTTTTAGTCCATAATTAAAACTCATAACCCACAACTGACAACTCATGACTACGCCCGGTGTCCTCCGATTTGTCCGTTCCGCTCTACGGTGGTGGCGCCCTCCTGCAGGTCCATGCCCTTGACGATGGCGTTCTTACCGAAGCGCTTCTTGATAAGCAGTTCCGCCTTGAGGCGTTTCTTTTCACGCTCCTGCTTTTGGGCATCGGTAAACAGGTCGTAGCCCTGGTTGCTTTCATCTACCACGTCGATGGTCACCAGGTTCAGGCGGCGCACCGTCAGTTGCGGGTCCACAATCCGGTCGAAAAGCCGCATGACCGCCTCGGCAAAGGCGGATTGGGAACTGGTGTAATGCCCGATGGAGGCGGTGCCGTGGGCGGGTTTCGGGATTGTGCGTCCGTAAAAATCCTGCACCGTTTCGCCGTGGTAAATTCCCTTGTCCACATTCTCCCTGTCGTAGCCTACCGTAAGCACCATGCCCTTGGCCACCAGGTCGTTTTCCACCAGGCGCATGGATACCGTATCTACCATCTCCCGCACCACCAGGCGGGCCTTGTCGAAGGGGTAGGGGTCCTGCAACACCTGGCCTTCTCCCATGCTTTGTGACTGGGGTTTTGCCCTCTTGATGTCTGCGATGGTGCAAGGCTCGTAACCCCAGGCGTGGTCTATCAGGATTTCCGCATTCACGCCGAACATCTTGTACAGGGCGTCAGGTTCCTTGACGCTTACCCGAGCGATGTCTCCCATGGTATGGATTCCCCGCCCACGGTTCAGGTGGCACTTTTCAAGCCTGGCAGCGATGCCACGGCCCACCTGCCAAAAATTGGTAATGGGCTTGTGGGCCCACAGTTGCCTGCGGTAACTCATCTCGTCCAGTTCCGCGATGCGCACGCCGTCGTTATCCGCCTCCACATGCTTTGCCATGATATCCATGGCAATCTTGCACAGGTAAAGGTTCGTGCCGATGCCACCTGTGGCTGTAATTCCCGTGGTGGTGAATACATCTTGAATGATGGTCTTCACCAGTTCCCGAGCGGTTTTCTTGTACAGCTTCAGATACTTCGTCAAGTCCAGAAAACATTCGTCAATAGAATAAGAATGAATGTCTTCGGCACTTACGTACTTGAGGTAAACGTTATAGACCTTGGTGGAATACTCCACGTACCTGGCCATCTGGGGTTTTGCAATCAAGAACTCCACCTTCTCGCCGGTGCGGCGTTCCACCTCCCGGACCTTCTGGTTCACCTCGAAAAGCCGAGCCCGTCCGGGAATGCCGTAGGCCTTCAAGGCTGGCGTCACCGCAAGGCAGATGGTCTTTTCGGTACGGCTCTCGTCGGCCACCACCAGCTTTGCCTTTAAGGGGTCGAGGCCCCGAAGGATACATTCCACCGAAGCAAAAAATGACTTTAAGTCTATGGCGGCGAAGGTGCGGGAGGGCATTGGGAAAGGCCCTCACCTTACCAGTCCTTAGCAGGCCGTGCCTGGCCGCGGATAGGCTTCCAGGGTTTGCGTTCGCCGTTCTGTTCGTCAAAATCTTTCAGGAGCTGTGCGGCCTCTTCGGGGCTCATCTCGCCCATCTGCACGGGCTGTTCTTCCGGCTCTGCACCGTCGTTAGAGGAATCGCCCTGGCTGTCGCTTGAGCCTTCTTCGGGCTGCTCAGGTTCGGGCTGTTCGCCGGCACCGCCGTTACTGTCGGAGCTATTGCTTTCTGAGCTGCCGCCCTCCTGGCTGCTGCTGGACTGGCCGCCGCCGTTCTGGTCCTGCTCATCGGAAGCGCTTGAGGAACTTTCTGAACCGCTGGAATTGCCTTCGCCGTTCTGGTCCTGGTTTTGCTGGTCCTGGTTTTGGTCTTGATTCTGGTCCTGGTTGTTATCCTGGTTCTTGTCGTTTTTCTTGTTTTCGTTCTTCTGCTCGTCCTTGGCCTCGTGAATACGGTCCAGGAGCATCTGCAATTTTTGATCGTTGGGGTAGTATTGCAGGCCTTCGTTACAGGTAATTTCTGCAGAGGGCAAGCGGTTCTCAATATACTGGAATGCCGCATCGCTGTAGTAGGCCGATGCCGACTTGGGAGCGGCAAAGGCAGCGACAGATAAGAACATAACGGCAAAAAAAGCAAATAAACGGGCGTTCAAAACAGAGGGGAGATCCCCGCCTTCGCGGGGATGACACGAAAAAATGCGGGGACAGCAATCCTGTTTATGGCCTATCAACCTAATCACCGACCACAGACTTCTCTTCATCAGATCACCTCCAGGTCGTTGTCGGTGTTGCTGGCGTCAATCTTTGCCTTGGGCTTTCGGCCAGCCTTGATTTCGATAATGTCATCGATGCGCTGCACATGCCCGCTGAGCTGACCAGCCGTTTCGTCTTCGGCAATCAGGTTTTCCAGCATTTCCTTGCCTTCGGCATACTTGCCGTCCTTGCAAAGCTGCAATGCACGGGCCAGAACTTCCTTCGCCTTTTCGCTCAGGGGAGGCTGCTTCTGGTCGTTGTCCTGGTCCTGATTCTGGTCCTGGTTCTGCTTTTGCTTGTCCAGTTCCTCTTTCAGCTTGCGCTGCACGATTTCCACGTTTTTCTTGGCGTTTTCAAAACCGTTGTCCAGATCGATAGCCTTTTTCAAGTAGGCGACGGATTCACGCCAGGCGGCAATGCGCTCGCTACCTTCGGCAGACTTTTCGCCTATGCGAAAATGTGTATTGGCCAGGTTGTAGGCCGCCTTGGCCGCCATTTTCTTGTCGGGCATGCGTACGGCGCTTTCCAATTCCTTCTTGGCCTCGTCGTAATTGCCCAACTTGTACTGGCAAGTGCCGATATTGTAAAACAACAACGGGTTTGCAGGCTCCGCTTCCCGGGCCTTCATATACTTTTCCAAAGCACCGGCATAGTCGCCATTCTTAAAAAGTTTATTGCCGTCGTTTATAGGTCGCGCAAAAAGCGACACCGACAGCACGCATAACAGTATCAAAAACAATCGCATTTTTCAAGCCTTCATCTTTGCAATGGTAATATACAAAAATGAGATTTATACGACCAATCTATAGCAAAAGCATTAGAGCTGTCGAGCAACCACTAAAAATCAGCACAAGGAACACGCCCGCAACTCGGCGACGTACAGAGCCATTCTCGGCAAAAATTCCTTCAACCGACAAACAAATACAGGGAATCAATACTGGAAGTATAAAGCGGAAATCATTACTGCACGAATAAGGGTATTTCAGCCTTAATGCCGCCACTGCCACAACAAACATCACTATCTGAGCAAGGGAAAGAATTGTCTTGGCATTCCACTTTATTCGCCAAAGCCCCACTAGGGCAAATCCCACAAGGCCCAACAGCGAAATACTGATAATGGTTGCAAGCCAGTTCCCTGCCGTGGTTTTCAGCAACTGGAATTCCCCGAAAAGGGATGTCTTTGCGAGATAATTCAAGAAATACTGCCGACCCATGTTGTCATCCCAGGCACTAGTGTAAGGGTGGGTCAAGAAGTTTTCCAAATCAAAATAAAGCATATTACCCGGCTGTGCACCCACAATCAAGGCGCTGTTCAAATTCTTGGAGTTGCCCACAATATCGGGATTGAACAGAACAAGGCCTCCCACGATGCCACAAAGGGCCAAGAACAGCACAAGGCCGACATATTCCGATTTCTTCTTGCGTTCAAAGGACAGCAATCTGCTGGGAACAAAATAGACAAGGAACATCAATCCGAGCATGGCGATGGTAATGATTCCCGTGGATTTTGCCCAATAGGCCATTGCCGCAAGAGCCACCGATAGAATCACATACGCTCCATTCCTTGTGGCCATATACCGCAAAATGGCCCAGAAACAAATCACATGCGCCATGCAAAACATGGCTTCGTTGGTAACCCTCGGAGACATCATGACAAGGGACGGCCAGAAAGTCCAAAGCAAGGCGGCAAGCCAAAAACCACCACCCGTCAAAAGCATGCGCAAGCAATATAGCCCAAAAATCAGGGCCAATGCCGACATGATAAAACTGTACCATTGTAGCGCCCTGGGCTTGGAATAATCGAACAGGAAAGAGGCTTCCCAGAAGGGTATTGCCGAAAGGTAATAAAGGGGTGGGTGGTAGCAGGTCCAACATTCCTTATTGTCCGGAATGCGGTGCTCGTCTGCCACAATTCCTACATACTCAATATGTCCATCTACGTCGTAGGCTCGCTGGCTGTAACTTGTTTCTTGGAAATAAGCTCCACGCAAGGCCAGTCCCAACAGGAAAATCAGCAATATCCCCTTGTGTAGCCGGAACCGCGAGCCGATTAAGAATATCAGTAACCCCAAAAGAATTGCGGCGACAATAGAAAGAGCCCGAGAACTGAAAGAATCAGCTTTCATCAGTGCCGACAAACCCGCTGCGCCTCCGTTGTTCCGGATTTTCAGATTGAAACTATACTCTTTTAACAATCCGACATGTTTTTCAAAATCCTTTCTCGTCAAGGTAAAACCCGACGCCCAATCACAATAGCCGGGAAAAAGTTTTGGGTCTAGGGCTTTGCCATTTATAGACATGGCCAAAACGCAATCATCGGGAACCAATTTAAGGCTCAATTCTTTAGACCATCCCGTATTCAATCCAAACTTGACAGAAAAAACTTCCCCTTGACCCATGCGTTCAAGAATCGGAAGGACAACTTCTTTTGTTTCGCTCCGTCTTTCTAATGTGACATTTTTGATAACAGGTGCAGAAACTTTCAGCACTACTAACACAAAAGCAAGTAGCAGCACTATATAAAGTTCCGGCTGCCTAAAAATTTTCAGGATTCTTTTCATTAAAAATACCGATCTAGGCCTTCTTTCCTTCGTGGTAGTCTTCTTCGCTATTCACGCTCCAGAGGGCAGTCTTGTCGGTGGAGTTTTCACGAATGCACTTTACCACTTCCATGGCAGCAAGCATGCTGTGGTCCATGTTGTTGTACTTGTGCATGCCGTTTCGGCCCATGAGGAACAGGTTCTCGATCGGGTCCACGTATTCACGGATCTTGTCAAACTCGCCGTAGGTGCCGAAGTAGGCGGGATACGCCTTCTTAATGTGGAACACCACGGAATCGCGGACATCGGCTGGCCTTGCCACGTCTATCTTGTCAAGTTCGGCGATGGCGAACTTGATAAAGTCGGCATCGGGCATGCGCCACATCTCGTCGCCCTCGGTGGCGAAGTATTCGAGGCCGATCCACACCTTCTCGGGATCGGCCACCAGGTAAGGACTCCAGTTGTTGAAAATTTGGATACGGCCAAGTTTTACGTCAGATTCCTGCACGTAGATCCAGTTGTCCGCCACGAACTTGAGCTTGCTTTCGGGAGTGCCCGGCCTTGCAGGGTTCTTGATAAGCAGCTTATCCAGGAGCAGCCCCACTGTGATGAAGTCGCGATAAACCAGGCCATCAGCCACGCGCTTGACTTCTGCCGGCACGAGCGTTTTTCCGTTGTCCATGGCGGCCACAAGTTCTTTTACCGGCATGGTGCTGAGGAAATAGTCACAGGGAATCGTTTCCATAGAATTCCCGCGGTCCACGACAACGCTTTCCACACGCTTGCCGTCGGTAGAGCGGTTCACGCCCACCACCTTCGAGTTCATGTGGATCTCGCCACCTTTCTCCAGCACCTTCTCGGCCACCGTTTCCCAAAGCTGCCCCGGTCCGAATTTCGGGTAGAGGAATTGACCTATCAGGCTGGTTTCCGTATCCTTTTGGCGGATGTCCGCTCCATTGGCAGCTCCCGCGTCCGGTTTCTTTTTCCCGGCAAAAATCTGCTTGAGCGCATGCACTACGGTTTTTGTAATCGAAAGTCCCTTGATACGCTGGCCGCCCCAGTCGGGGCTGATCTTGTTGCAGGGTACGCCCCACACCTTTTCGGTATAGTCCCTAAAGAAGGTGCGGTATAGCTCCACGCCAAAGCGGTTAATCATGAAATCTTCGAGGCTGTTCTCCTTGCGTGCGGGCAAAAGCTGCACCTTGAGATAACTCATGCCTATCTTGAACATGCGCCAGAGCCCGAGGTTCCGGATGGTGTCGCCGTTCAGGCTCACCGGATAATCGAAAAGCTTACGAAGGAACAAAATACGGCTGAGACGGCTACGGCAAAGCATCACGTAGTCCGTCTTTTCGGGATCGGGGCCGCCCTGCACCAGCGGTACGCTGCGCCCGATGGCGATGTCGTCCTTGCTGGCAGAGCCTTGCAACGGCAAGATTCCCTGCCACCAGTCCATCACGGTGTCGCTCTTGCTAAAGAACCGATGGCCGCCGATATCCATGCGGTTGCCGTTGTAGCGGGCCGTGCGGGAAATTCCCCCGATAACATCTTCGGCTTCAAAAATCACAGGTTTCACACCTGTGGTGCGCAAAAGTTCCAGGGCAGCGGTCAGACCCGCAGGACCAGCTCCCGCGATGACGGCGACTTTCTTTTCTTCACTCATAAGGTACCTTGGGAATTAGGATTCTTGCTTCCCGATTTAAAAAGAATAAACTTCCTTGCTAGGAAATTGTACAGAAGTACGATTATCGCCGCTCCTACCTTGGATACCATCTCCTGAATATGGAGCACCCCGACGAAGACATACATCAGCAATTCATTCAGTCCCATCCCAAAGAGACTAATCAGCACAAAAACGACCACTTCCAGAAAAACGTGCTTTTCCATCTTGCGCTTTTCCGTGCTGAACACCCACCTTACAGTCAGGAGGTAGTTGACCACATTCCCCGCCGCAAGACCAATCAAGTTCGAAATCAGGTAATGAATGTCAAAATAGTAGAGGGCAAGCGCAAAAGCCCCAAAATCCACAATAAAGGCAAGTCCGCCAGTCACGAAATAACGCAAGAACTGGCCTACAATACCCCTTCGGCAGGGAATCTTCGATTTTATCTTTCCGAGTATGGAATTTTCGAAATCCATTGCAAAAAAGTTAGTAATTTTACCCCCAAAGTAATTCTACACGTAGGTTATTAGTCATGTCTTGTTTCCTGATTACCGGTGGCGCCGGATTCTTCGGTTCCATTCTAAAAAAAGAACTCCTTGCAAAGGGTCACAAATGCGTAAGCATCGACCTTTGTCCCGACCCGGACAAGCACGAAAACCTTACTAGCATATTGGGGGACATCCGCGACAAGGAACTGGTGGAAAAAATCTTCAGCGAAAACCAGTTTGACGCCGTGTTCCACCTGGCCGCCATGCTCGCCCACGACCGCAAGCGCATCAACAACCTTTGGACATCCAACGTGGATGGCACAGAAATTATCGCCGAAACCTGCATCCGCCACGATGTAAACAAACTTGTATTCACATCTTCAAACTGTCTCTGGGCAAAGAACTTCGACGACCCCGTTACCGAGGCCGAAGAGCCGAACCCCATCGAGATTTACGGCAAGTCCAAGCTGGAAGGGGAAAAAATTCTCTTCGCCCGCAAAGATAAGCTAAACTCTGTCATCTTCCGCTGTCCTACCATCATGGACGAAGGTCGACTCGGACTGCTTTCCATCCTCTTTGAATTTATTGACGAAAACCGAAAACTCTGGATGGTAGGCGACGGAAACAACCGTTACCAGTTTATCTACGCGAAGGACTTGGCCAACGCCTGTGAACTCGCCTTGAATTACCAAGGGACCACCGTATTCAACATCGGCTCGGACAACGTGAAGACCTTCAACGAGGTGTACAGCTACGTCATCGAGCATGGCAAGTCAAAATCCAGGCTGGCCCATTTCCCCAAATGGTTTATTATCCCTTGCATGAAGCTCGCCAGCAAGCTCGGCATTTCGCCCCTCGGCCCCTACCAGTACAAGATGATTGCCAGCACCTTCGTTTTCGACACGTCAAAAATCAAGAAAGAACTGGGCTTCCAGCCCACAAAGACCAACGAAGAAATGCTGCTCCGCGCCTATGAATTCTACCACCAGAACCGCAAGGCCATCGAACACCGCACCAACGTCTCGGCGCACAACGAGTGCGCCAAGATGGGCGTCATTCGGCTGCTGAAATGGCTTTCGTAAACAAGTCCTACAAATAAAATGCAGACACCAGGGCAATCATGCCTTGGTGGTCTTTTTTTGCCGTCATCTCGCGGATGCTGTGCATGCTGAGCATAGGCTCGCCGATATCCACTGTCGGGATTCCGAGGCTTGCCGAAACGGCAGGGCCTACCGTTGAGCCGCAGGGCATGTCGTTGCGCATGACAAATGTCTGATACGGAATGTTATTTTGTTCGCAAATCAGTTTAAACTGGGCGTTGGAGAACACATCGCTGGCATAGCGCTTTTGCGCATTGACCTTGAGGACAATTCCACCGCCTAGAACCGGGGCGTGGTTCGGCTCGTGCTTGGCTACAAAGTTCGGGTGACAGGCGTGGGCCATGTCGATGGAAAGGGCGAGTGAATTCGGAGTTCGGAATTCGGAATTCGGAGTTAAAGAATCCAAAACACTCTTCAAGAAATTGCCGGCGGCACCTTCGCGGGTGTTGGAACCCACTTCTTCGTTGTTGAAGAAGGCTGCCACCTGGAAATCATGCTCCGAAGGTTCCGCCTTGGCAAAGGCTTCTGCGATGGCGTGGCAGCTGGAAAGGTTGTCGAGCCTGCCGGAATAAATCCATTCGTCTTCAAAGCCGCCCAGCTGTGCAGCTTGTGCATCGAACAGCTGCACGTCGAAATCCAGAAGGCGCGCCCCCAGAGGAAGCTCAGCCGACAAGGCCTCCGCAAAACGTTCCTTGCCGCCAACGGCTGTCCACAGGGCGTTCAAGTCTGTCTGGGGGTTCACCTTCAGGCCGTCCTGATTGACGTTTCGATTCAGGTGGACCGCAAGCTGCGGAATGCGGAACAGCTTTTTTCCACGGAACAACTTTGTCTGTACCTTGCCTTCCAGTTCGTAGGCCAAAAGTCCGGCGTATCCTAAATCTCGGTCCAGCCAGCTGGCGAAAATGGGACTGCCGTAAACTTCGGGGTGGAGCGTCCGTACGCCCGCAGCCGAACAGTCCGGATTGGGGGTGATTTTCAATGTCGGGTAGTCCGTATGGGCCAGAGCTATTTTGAACTTGGATTCTGCACTTGCCGCCCGAGGTAAACGAACCGCAATCAGCGCACCGCCACGTTCGAACAATTGGACCTTTTTTTCTGTTCCAGCACCCAAAAAAGCCTTCAGGTTCTCTACCGTATGGTAGGGCGTTACCGAATTATTCAAAAAATCAAGGAAATTCATGGTTTAAAGATAGGTAATGAAAAGTCCGGTTCAAAGCGCATCGACCTCAGACCCCCGATGCTAGAGATTAGGGGTTTTAGGGGCGAAGCCCCTAGGAGTAGGGGTGGTGGAAGACTGCAAGGCGGGCTGAAACCAGGGGGAAGCCTCCCCCTAACCACTAATCACCAGTCATTAATCACCAAACACTGGCCAAACCTGTTTCTATATTTTTTTTCATGAAGCTCAAGCCCATCAAGCAGATAAACTGGATGGAGATGTCCGGCCTTTTGGTTGGTATCTTCTTTACGGTTGCCGTGATGGTGTTCGGGCTTGTGCTCTATACGAAGCTTTTTACCAGCGGAATGATCGGCGTGGAGGAGTATAAGCTCCACAGTACCTTCGACAAGGCCCTGGGACTTAGGCCCGGCACCCGCGTGCAGATTAGCGGTGTAGATGTGGGGCAGATTTCGGACATGAAGATCGAGGGCGACGGCGTCTATATGGAATTCACCCTCCGCAAGCAATTCCAGAACTGGATTACCGACAGCGCCCAAGTGTACGCCATTCGCGACCAGAATGTGATTTCGGCCCGTGTGGTCAACATCGATGTCAAGCGCGGGAAAGGCCGTGTGCTAGAAAACGGGGATTTCTTGCCGCCAGGCAAGGCCCAGGACATCGAGACCGTGCTGGAGACGGCCAACGAACTGCTGGGCCGCGTGAACCAGCTTATCGATGCCGCAGACACCCTGGTGGCCATGGCCATGGATACGGGAACTACCATCGGCGCCCTGTTCGGTTCCCGTGCCCTCTACGACAACCTGAACCGACAGCTTGTGCGCCTGGACGACATCACTCTTAGCGGAACAAGAGCCATTCACAAGGTTTCGGACTTGATGGACACCTTGCAGTTGACCGTTCCGCCCCTCGTGAGCCGGATGGACAACGTGATGAACAACGTCTCCGGCATGATGGACGATGTTTCGGGCATGATGACGGAACTGAAACCCCTGCCCGGAAAGGTGGACGGGCTCATGGGCAAGCTTGAAGGAACGGTGGAACGCGCCGACAACATGATTACCGAACTCGGGAAAATTACCATCGGTCTTTCGGACTTCATGGAATCTACGGAACAGACTCTGGAAAATGCAGATGAGCTAATGGAAGGCATTTCCAACATGTGGATTATCAACCGGAACATGCCTAACCGCGACAGCATTCCCTACATGGTGGAGACCCTATGGTAAATAGAATCTTCGCCCTGGCCCTGGTCCTTGTTTTTTCGGGAATGAGTTTCGCTTCCGAGTCTTCGACGCTGGCCTTTCGTGCCCAGAAGTCCATTGCCAACGGCAAATTCGCCAAGGGTTACGGCCAGCTGGAACGAGCTCTGCTTGCAAGCCGCAAGGAAGCCGATTTGGCCTCCGAAGGACGGGTCTTGCTGTCTATGGCGAGAGTCCGCATCATGAGCCTGGATCTGAACTTTGCGGATTCCCTACTGAAGGTGGTGCGTCCCGAAGCCCTGGATGAAAATTCCGCATTGATGCTCAACCAGTCAAAAGTTGCCCTGGCCAACGCCCGGGAAAAATACGGCGACGCCGAAAAAATTTGTCGCTCCATTGACGACGGCAGCATCAAGAAACGGGACGAAGCCCTGAAGGCCGCCTACTATTCGGAATGCGCTACCGCCTACGCTGGAGCTGGCCACGAGGACGAGGCCAACGCCGCCCTCAAGATGACGGGCAAGAACAGCGATACGGACGGAGGCTTTTACGCCTACACCGCGGCAAAGGTCAAGAGACTCCTGGGAGACTCCGAAGCCGAAAAACTATACAAGACGGCCGAAGAAAAATCCATCAAGAGCAACTACACCTACATGACCGCCAATATCCTCTGGGAACGTTCCTTGATCAAGGGCGTTCCGCAAAAAGAAAAAGACGACTTGAGGCTCCGCTGCAAGAACGCCTTCGAGCTGATGGGACTGCCCAACAACGCCAAGCGCTGCGGGAAATAGGCGTTAGGTTTTAGGTTGTTGGTGTTAGGTGTTAGGGGCTGAAGGATGCAAGAGGCTTCAGCCGAAGGTTGCAAGATGCCGCTAGTTGTTGGTCGTATCGGTTGCAGCGGCGACAGTATCCGCTGCAACGGCATTGATTACCGTAGAATCAGCTTTCGTCGAATCCACCGCCGTTGAATCGGCAGGCTTCACCTCTTCGGGCTTTTTCAGCTGCAATAAGTGATTGTATGCCTGGACAGGAGAAATCTTGCCATCGGCAAACAGGTCGATAGTGTTTTGGACATCGTTGTACACCGTAGAATCCGCACCTTGCCTTAAGCTGCGGTACCCGAGAACTCGGAAAGTTTTGTTGTAAAAATTGCTCCGGAATTTCTTGAAACGGGGCTGCATCACGTCGTTCAGTATCATTTCGACAGCCGTTTCCGTCTGCATGGTATCCAGTTCAAAAGTCCGGTAAATGGTGCGGATATGGGGCGGGATAGTGGTGTCGGGACTGTCGAAATAAGGCCGCATAATATTTGCTGCCTTGGTCTTGTTGGGGTAGGGGCTCTTGGAAAGCCGCAAGGCGTGAGCCACAGCCAACCGCCAGTATTGAGGATAAGTTCTCAGTGCCCTGTCCATCACGATATAATCGGTGGTGTCCTTGGAATCCATCTGAGTCATGGCACTCACAAAGTAGTAGGGAGTGTAAAACAAGCTATCCAGTTCCGTGCAGAGGTTAGCCACATGGCTCAGGTAGGCGTATTCCTTGCCACTCAAGAAACTGTCCCCAAGTTCCGTAAGGCCCTTGATCCAGAAAAGTCCTGCCACCGAAGCGTCGTTCCCTGCGGCGATGTACCTCACGTAGTTAGCCTTCGGCAAGAACGACTCGTCGAAATTAGTGCCAGGGAGCGGCTTCGCAAAATGGAATGCCGTCGCAATGACCGCTATGGCTAATATGATGATGGCAAGGAAACGCATAGTTAGTTCGGAGTTCGGGATTCGGAGTTCGGAATTAGAAAAATCAATTCCTAATTCCGAATTCATAAATCTGAATTAAATATCGCAGGCCTCCGCGAGTTTTTCGAGGGCGTCGATGCAGTCGCTTGCGAAGTTCGCCGGGTTGCCGGTGCGCTGGTAGGCAAAATTCAGGCCGCTACTGCTGTTGAGAACATGGAACTTGCGCTTGCCGCCGCCGTTGGCAATGGCGGTAAGTACCGTCTTGGCGTCGCCGCCCTGACCGCCGGGCACGCCAGGAATGGACACGCCAGGAATCAAGAAGGGAATTTCGTGCTTGTGGGCTACGGTGTAGGCCGTAATCTTTTCAAGCTCTTCAGGATGGGTGGCTCCGACGACAGCGCCCAGGTATCCGAAGTTTCCGTCCCATTCCATAATCTTGTCGGCTACGGAATAAAACGCTTCGGCCTTGTCCCGAGGGTCGTCGCTACGGACCACAGGCAGGTCCTGAAAATCGTGAGCGCCCTTGTTGCTGGTGCGGAGCAGCACGTAGGCGCCGTGTTCGTCGGCGTTCGTTTCGGAACTGCGGATAAACGGCCTTACGGAATCGGCGCCCATCCAGGGAGAAACCGTCACGGCGTCCGCCTTGTAAACATCGTAGGCGGCGGTGGCGTAGGCGGCGCTGGACTTGCCGATGTCGCCGCGCTTGGCGTCGAGAATCACCGGAATACCGGCACTGCGGTAATCGGCAATCAACTGTTGCAGTACCAGCATGGCCTGCACGCTCACGCATTCGTAATAGGCGCTGTTAGGCTTGACTACGGCGGGCTGCACGCCACGCTTCAGGGCGCATTCCAGAATTTCGGAATAGAAGCGCTTGATCTTGTCTTCGGCAGAGCTATCAGGGCAGCAGGGGTCAATCAGCTTGAGCACAGGATCCATGCCCAGGCAAATCGGGTTTCCGCACTTGGCAATGCGTTCTTCTAAACGAGCCTGAAAGTTCATTACTTCAGCTCCTCTTGAATCTGGGCGGCCTCGTAGCTGAGAATGCCGTGGGCTACCGCCACGTTCAGGGATTCCAGCTCACTGCTCATAGGAATCTTTACCGTCTCGTCGGCCAGTTCGATAAAGTAGGGGTTGGTGCCCGCACCTTCGTTACCCACCAAGAAAGCCATCTTGCGGAGCTTGCGTTCCGGAATCTGGCGCAAGGACTGCTTGGCATGCAGGTCGGTCGCAATAATCGTGTATCCCTTGCTGCGCAAGAAGTTTATCTGGTCAATCAAGTCCACGTCGAATTCGAAAGGCACGCGGAGGAAAGTTCCCGACGAACCACGCACAACCTTGGGGTTGAAAGGGCTCACGGTACCGCGGCCAAGAATCATGCCGTCAGAACCGAAGCCGAGGCTCGTGCGGAACAGCGTTCCCAAGTTGCCCGGGTCCTGCACCGCATCTACAAGAGTCAACACGCTGCGGCTGGATTCGTAGTTGGGCTTGGTATTTGCAATACGGCAGTGGGCGATAATGCCCTGGGGAGTTACCGTAGAGCTAATCTGCTTCATCTGGTCGGCAGGCATGTCGTGGAGGGTGATTCCTGCCTCGTTGATGAGGTCCAGCAAAGTCTGGTCCTCGAAACCTTCGACGGCGTAAACGGCAATGACCAGCTCGCGATGGTTTTTCACCAGCTCGGTCACCACATGGACGCCTTCGCCCAAGAAACGGCCTTCGCGTTCACGGCCTTTTTCTGTGGTGAGGGCCAGGAGCTTCTTGAACCAGGGCGGATTGCCGGCGCTTTCCTCTACGGTTTCCGCCTGGGCTGCGCGGGCTTCTAATACGGACTCGTCCAGGTTCTCGTCCTGGAAGGCGTCGGACTTTTGTTCCGGACGCTGGCGGTAAATGGGCCTGCTGGACTTTTCAAAGCCGGCCTTGTCGAACCCGCGGAAAGGGCGGTCTCCATCGCGACGGCGGTCATGGCCGAACCGTTCGGACCTGCCGAAGGGCCTGTCGTCAAAACGGCGGGGACGGCGTTCGCGGTCAAAGGGCTTGCGCTCACGGTCGAAACGGCGTTCCCCTGTGCGGCCTTCACGGAGGCTTCCGTCTTCGCGAAGTCCACGGGGGCGGTCACCACGAGGGCCACGGCCAAATTCCCTATCATCGCCGGTTCTTTCTTCGCGGCGGGGGCGGCGTTCATCACGGCTTTCGCTGACGCCGAACTTGCGGTCCAAAGTTTTCCTTATGGTACGCGGGGTCTTGTTTTCTTCGCTCATAGTTTTTCCATCAGTTGTTCGGCGACAGATTCGCCATCGATTTTCAAGAGTTTGTAAAGGTTCTTGATTTCACCTTGCTCCACAAAATTATCCGGGATTCCGAACCGGAAGAACTTCTTGCCTGAATATCCAAGATCTGCGGCAAGCTCCATCACGGCAGAGCCAAAGCCGCCTACTAAAGTGTTGTCCTCGAGAGTGACAATGGTGTCGTGACTTTCGAGCAGGCCCCGATAACATTCGGTGTCCAGAGGCTTCACCAGACGGGCGTCCACGAGAGTAGGGTTATGCCCATGCTCGCGAAGAATCTTCGCCGTCTTCTTCAGTTCGTTGGTCATGAACCCGGCACCCAAAAGCAGAATGCCCTTGCCTTGTTCCAAGACCTTCGGGAGCTTCACATCTACTGTCGCAGGCGGCTCCAAAAGCTTCTCGGCAAGGGCGGTCCCGCGGGGGTAACGGATAGCCACAGGGCCTTCCATGTCGATGGAAGCCTTCAGCATATCCCGAAGTTCGTTCTCATCGCTGGGCGCAAGAATGGTCATGCCCGGCACCGTGCGGAGGAACGACAGGTCAAAGGTCCCGTGATGGGTAGGCCCGTCGGCACCCACAAGGCCCGCACGGTCCAGTACGAACACCACGTGCAGTTTCTGCAGGGCCACGTCGTGCATAATCTGGTCGTAGGCCCGCTGCATAAAGCTGGAATAGATGGCCACCACCGGCACCACTCCGTCGCAAGCAAGGCCTGCGGCAAAGGTCACCGCATGCTCTTCGGCAATGCCCACATCTATCACCCGGTCGGGCAGTTCCTTGGCCACAATGTCCAGGCCGCAGCCCGTAGGCATGGCGGCCGTAATCCCGATAATGCGGTTGTCCTTACGGGCAAGTTCCAACAGGGTCTTTCCGAACACGCTGGTAAGGGATGGGTTCGGACTGCCCGGCGAAAGGGGGAGCCCGCTTTCGGGGTCGAAGGGGCCCGTGCCGTGGAACTTGGTGGGGTTCTTCTCGGCGGCGTTCAGCCCGCGGCCCTTCTCGGTCAGAACATGGACCAGGCAAGGCCCCGGTTGGGACTTGACCCGCTCGAGAATCATGATCAGTTCGTTGATGTCGTGACCGTCGATAGGCCCGAAATAGCGGATACCCAGGTCTTCGAAGAAAGCCCCCGGCTTCACGGCGTTCTTCGCCGCGTTTTCCACCTGCAAGAACAAATCGCGGAACCTGCTCCCTAGTACTCCGGGGAGCCTCGTCATGAGGCGGTCCAAATCGGAGCGCATCTTGTTATAGACCGGGTCGGATATCACGCGGTTCAGGTACTTGCTGAACCCGCCCACATTGGGAGCGATGCTCATCTTGTTGTCGTTCAAGATGATGGTCATGTTCTGTTTCGAGATGCCCGCGTTGTTCAGGGCCTCGTAAGCCATACCGCCGGTCATGGAGCCGTCACCGATGACAGCCACCACGTTGTTCTTGCGGTTAAAGTGGTTGCGGGCCACAGCAAAGCCGAGAGCCGCCGAAATGGAGGTGGTGGCATGTCCTGCGCCAAAGCAGTCGTACTCGCTTTCGCAGCGTTTCAAAAATCCAGAAATGCCGCCCTGCTGGCGGAGCGTGTCGAACCGGTCGTAGCGGCCCGTCAAAAGCTTGTGCACATAGGCCTGGTGCCCTACGTCCCAGACAATTTTGTCTTCGGGAGCGTTGAACACGTAATGGAGGGCGATGGTCAGCTCCACCACCCCGAGGCTAGACGCCAAGTGGCCGCCATGCTTGGCCACCTGGCCAATGATGGTCTCGCGTACCTGGGACGCCAGGTTATAAAGTTCCTCCACAGAACAATGCTTGATGTCCTCGGGAGACTTTATGTCTTTCAGTTCCATTACTTAACCCGGGTGATAATGAATGCGGCTATGGCCCGAAGGATTTCGGTATCGCAGGAAAGGGAATCCAGAGACTTGATGGACTCTTTGAAGAGTTCCTTGGCCTTTTCCCTGGAGCGGTCAAGCCCCACCACGGAGGGGTAGGTGGCCTTGCCCTTCTCGATGTCGGAACCGGCATCCTTGCCCAGTTCTTCGGTAGTGGAGACAATGTCCAGGATATCGTCCACAATCTGGAACGCAAGGCCGATGGACTTGCCGTACTTGCGGATAACCTGGATGTCGGCATCGCTTGCACCGGCAAGCATGGCGCCTACCTGCAGGGCCGCCTCGATAAGGGCCGCCGTCTTGTGGTAATGGATGTAGTCCACCGTTTCCAGGTCCACTTCCTTGCCTTCGCACTCGATATCGATCATTTCGCCGCCGATAAGGCCGTAGGTGCTGAGCAGGTGTGCAAGGACCTCGATTGCACGGGCGTTTCCTGTCTTGCCCATGAGTTCAAAAGCGAGCACGCAAAGGGCATCTCCAGCCATTACGGCCGTAGCCTCGCCAAACTGCTTGTGGCTGGTGGGCTTGCCCCTGCGGAAGTCGTCGTTGTCGATACAGGGCAGGTCGTCGTGAATGAGGGAGAAGGTGTGGATCATCTCCAGGGCGACCATAGCAAGTTCGACGTTATCGCCCTTGCCACCAAACATGTCGAAAGCAGCCCTAACCAGGGCAGGCCGCAGGCGCTTACCGCCCGCCAGCATAGAATAGCGCATGGCCTCGTGCAACCGGCAGGGCTGATCCGTCACCGGAGGGAGGTACTTGTCAAATAGGGCTTCCGCCTCAACAGAAATCTTGGACAAATAGTCCTGAGCAATAGCTGCTTCTTTCTCAATAGACTGCATAGCCCCAAAGATACTTAAATCAGGGGGTCCCCCTATCCCATTTTACCCCCATTTTATCTCCTTTTTCCCTGTTTCGTCATAAATAAATAGGTCAGGTTGTGCTTTTTTCATTTTTTTGAGATAGATTTCAAATAGGAGGTTCCCATGACTACGATTCCCAGTTTTTGGTTCCTTGTTCCTGTCGCGGCCTTGTTCGCCCTCGTTATGGCCTACCTGTTCTACAGGGCCATGAAAAAAGCTCCCGACGGCAACCACAAAATGAAAGCCATCGCCCACTTTGTGCGGGTGGGGGCATTTGCCTACCTGAGGCGCCAATACAAGACCGTCGCCATCGTCTTTACGGTGTTGTTCGCGGTGTTCGTGGTGCTCGCCATCATGGGCATCCAGAACCCCTTTGTGCCGGTGGCGTTCCTTACCGGCGGTTTCTTCAGCGGCCTGTGCGGTTTTCTGGGCATGAAGACGGCCACCTACGCAAGCTCCAGAACGGCCCAGGGCGCCATGAGCAGCCTGAACCGGGGGCTTGTCATCGCCTTTAGAAGCGGGGCCGTCATGGGCCTTGTGGTGGTGGGTTTTGGCCTGCTGGATATTTCGGCGTGGTTTATCTTGCTGAACTACATCTATGACCACAACGTGTTCGGTTTCGGTGCCGACATTGCAAACAAACTAGCACTAGGCGGTTGGAGCGATTCGCTCTTGCAAAATGACGCCTGGCTCCACGGCAAGATGGTGGAAATCACCACCACCATGCTGACCTTCGGCATGGGCGCCTCTTTGCAGGCACTGTTCGCCCGTGTGGGCGGAGGCATCTACACCAAGGCGGCCGACGTAGGCGCAGACCTGGTGGGCAAGGTAGAAGCGGGAATCCCCGAAGACGACCCGAGAAATCCGGCCACCATCGCCGACAACGTGGGCGACAACGTAGGAGACGTAGCCGGCATGGGAGCCGACCTTTACGAATCTTACTGCGGGTCCATCTTGGCGACGGCGGCTCTGGGGGCGGCTCTCCCCGGAGGGCTCAATTATGTAATCGCCCCCATGGTGGTGGCGGCCATCGGTATCGTGCTTTCCGTGGTGGGCATTTTCATGGTCCGCACCAAGGAAGATGCCACCACCAAGAACCTTCTCCACTCCCTCCTGACAGGAACGCTGGGATCTTCCATTATGATCCTCATCGCCCTCTTTGTCATGGTGAAACTTGGATTTATCGGCATGGGAATTTTCGGGGCGGTACTTTCGGGCCTTGCCGCCGGCGTGCTTATCGGGCAGTTTACGGAATACTACACCTCCGACGCCTACAAGCCTACCAGGGGCATCGCAGGCCAGGCTAGGCTTGGAGCTGCCACCACCATCATCGACGGTATTTCGGTGGGCATGTTCTCTACGGGGCTCCCTGTGGTGACCATCGTGATTGGCATCATCGCCGCATTTGGATGTGCCGGCGGTTTTGAAAACATGGCCATGGGACTTTACGGCGTAGGCTTTGCGGCCGTGGGCATGCTCAGCACCTTGGGAATTACCCTGGCCACAGATGCCTTTGGGCCCATTGCCGACAACGCCGGCGGAAACGCCGAAATGGCAGGGCTTGACGCCAGCGTGCGCGCCCGTACCGACGAACTGGACATGCTGGGAAACACCACCGCCGCCACAGGGAAGGGATTCGCCATCGGGTCTGCGGCCCTTACCGCCATGGCGCTGCTGGCCTCTTATGTCGAAGAAATCAAGATATGGATTGGCCACCTGGCTACATCGGCCAAGGGCCTCTGGAACGTAGGCAGCGTCACCTTCGCGAACCACAGCCAGGACCTGGTAAATGCGGTAGCCAACATAGACGGTGCAAAGATTCTGGACGGCGGAAACCGCGCCGTCTCCGCCAGCGGCGAGCTTATAGGGCTTGTGGCCAGCAAGGCGAACTACGTGGACTTCATGAACATCTACAACCTGAACCTCATGAATCCGCTGTTATTGGGAGGCATCTTCATCGGTGCCATGATGGCCTTCGTATTCTGCGCCCTCACCATCAAGGCGGTGGGCCGTGCCGCCAGCGCCATGGTCGAAGAAGTCCGTCGGCAGTTCAGGGAAATCCCCGGAATCATGGAAGGCACGGGCCAACCGGATTACGCCCGCTGCGTGGAAATTTCTACCGTAGGCGCCCAGCACGAAATGGTCATCCCGTCGCTCCTGGCGGTTGTGGTCCCGGTGCTGGTGGGGCTCTTTATGGGCGTGGCCGGAGTGTTCGGCCTGTTGGTGGGCGGACTTGCGTGCGGTTTTGCCCTTGCCACCATGCTGAACAATGCAGGCGGCGCCTGGGACAACGCAAAGAAGTTCGTGGAAAAAGGGAACTACGGCGGCAAGGGCTCCGATACACACAAGTCCGCCGTCGTCGGCGATACCGTAGGCGACCCCTTCAAGGATACCGCGGGTCCTTCGCTGAATATCCTCATCAAGCTCATGACTATGGTGAGCGTCGTCTTTGCAGGAGTGATCGTCCGCTTCGGCGGATTCCTGTTCTAGCCTACCTGGATTCGGACTTCTTGAAGGTGGCGCTGGTCACACGGTTGCGGCCTGCCTGCTTGGAGGCATACAGGGCCTTGTCCGCACGGTCGAACAGGCGCTTGGGATCTTCGCCCGCAACCATTTCGGCGATACCGAAGGAGCAAGTAATCACCTGCTGCTTGATAAGCTGAGTCGTCTCGATGGCGTGACGGAGTTTTTCGGCCAGGAACTGGGCGTTCTGGATAGGCGTGTCGCCGCAGAGAATCACGAACTCTTCGCCACCCCAGCGGACCAGGGCATCGGTGTTACGGATCTTGCCCTGGATAAGCTTGGTGAGGTTCACCAGCACCTCGTCGCCAACGTTGTGGCCCCAGGTGTCGTTCACGTCCTTGAAATGGTCGATATCCAGAATCACGAAGGAAACGGGGCTTCCGTTCTTTACCAGTTCTTCGTGTTCACGCATAAGCACGCTGCTGAAGCCCGCACGGTTCAGGCAACCCGTCAGCGGGTCTTCCTTGCTGGACTTTTCGTATTCGCTCTTCTCGATTTCCAGGGCTTTCAGGTTCTTTTCCAGCTCTTCGCGCTTTTTCTTGTTGGAAGCCCGTTCACGGCTGTAGTCGAAGAAGCGGATAATCAAGATAATCAAGAAGGTCACAAACCAGATGGCGACGATGATGGTCACCAGGTCTGCCCAGGCAATCTTCTTTCCCTTGAAGCAGAGACCGCGAATTTCCATGGTGCCGTAGCCCAGGGGAGCGTTGGTGCCCGTCTGGATTTCGATAAGGGGCACGTTGGACAGGTCCACGCGGGCCTTGTGCACGTTGATTTCGTTCTGGGCTACCCACCAGCCCGCCACGCGGAATTCCTGGGGCACGAACACCGCAGGGTAGGTTTCTTCTAGCGGGAAAAATTCCAGTTCGTTGAATTTCAGGGAACTTTCGTCGCCTTCGCGGTAAATGTTCGGGTCGTAGCTGCGCATGTAGAGGCGCACCGTTCCCTCGCCGCGGGGCTTAATCCACACGAAAATACTGTCGTAGTGGGAAAGGTCCAATCCTTTGGTCTGGCCATCTCCCAGCAAAATCTTGATACCCGCAAAGGGGTAAGCGTAGCCTTCCCGCAGTTCGTAGTCCACCACCACGGAAGAATCCGTACGGATCAGTTTGACTGCGGAATTACCGCCGTCGGCGGAGTCCGTCTGGGCGATAATGTAGGGGTAGTCGGAAAGGTTCAAGAAGACAATGTCGTTCAGCCCCTTGTGGTAGGCCGTAAGGGCGATAACCGTAGCGGCAAGGAGCGCAAAAATCAGGATATTCATCCTGAACAGGGCATATATCTTTTCCATCAACCAAGACATCTAAAAGATTCCGTTAAACTTGCTTTCAAAATAATACAAAACTATTGCGAAAACAAGAGTTTACCTGCTCAAAAAACCTCCTAATCGTCCAACTGCGAAACGGAGGGTCTGCGCAAGCTCTTCTTGGGAGTGTGCGGAGGGGTGACCGTGGAGCGCGGTGTTCTCTGTCTGGACCAACTTGTACTCCAGGTCCTTGAAGCCCTTCGCCTGCTGGTCTTCGAAAACCTGTTGCACCGCAGGAGTCATGGCGTCGTTAGGCCAGGTCTTGGTAGATACCAGCAGGAACTTCACACCGGGGTGCAGTTTGCGGAGCTTGGCGAGCAGGGCATCGTAGGCCGCCTTGAAAGCGGCAGGGTCTGCGTAGGGAGGATTGCCCTGAAAATCGTTGATACCCACAAAAATCACGATGACCTGGGGGTGGAAGGTCTCGAAATTCCAGAGTTCGGATTCCCCCTGTTCCGCCGCACCAAAGACGGTGTAGTCGTAGAGCCTGCTCAAAGGCCAGTCGGGCACAATCCCGTCGTAGTTGCGGACAAGGCCGCGGCCGCTCACCGCGTTAATCTGAAAGTCCGCCTTGTATCCGTCGGCCAGCAAAAAGGCGTAACTCTTGGAAGTATTGGTCTTTTCGAAAACGGTTCCGTCTTCGGGGCCGTTCGCCTCGTTGCCGTAACCTACACTGTAGGAATCCCCGATAAATTCGATGCGGCGGTTAGAAGCCTTGGGCTTCGGTCCGAACTTGCCTCCCTTGCCGAGGTCAATACCGTAGAGGTTGATCTTTCCCGGATTGGACTCGCTGACCTTGATCAGGCGGAACTGGTGGACGCCATCGCCCTGGACTTTTACCTTGTGGGTTTCGCGGGCGTCGATGACGAAATACTCGGCGGGCTTGCCGTCGATATCCAGACGATAGCGGGCCTCCCCTTCCAGGTCAAAGGAAAGTTCCTTCGTGGTAGCGGCAAACTGGACCATGACTCCGGGAGCGCTTGCGGTAAGGGCCTGGGACGAAACTTGCCAGCGACCCGTCAAGAGAACGTTTTCCAACAGGGGATGATTCATAGGACCTCCGAAAGAGAAGGTGAAAAAGCCGAACGCCAAAAGCAAGAGAGCGGCAAAGGAGATGTGCGTTTTTTCCGTGTTCATTTGTGCTGAACAATATATAAAATGAGGGACAGGAGGGGGAGTGAGTTGTGAGTTGTGAGTGGTGAGTGGTGAGTTGCGAGAGGTATGAGGTACGAGGTCGGGCCTGCGGCCCTTTGAGGTATGAGGGGTTGTGTGTAGTGAGTTTTGAGTTGTGAGGTGTGAGAGGTATGAGTAATGTGGGATGGGAAATGAATTCGTCATCCTCACCCGTTCGACAGGCTCAGGGCAGGCTCTGGTGAGGATCCGCTTACTGCAATCTAGCAGATCCTCGCCTCCGCGAGGATGACAACGTTTAAGACCCGAACCTCTCACCCCAAAACGAAGCGTCCTCAAACCTCTTGTCTCCCGCGGCCCTAATACCTACAACCTACTACCTAGCCCCTAACCCCTAAATCCTAACCCCTACCCCCTAATTACTATATTCTCCCCATGCGCCGTTCGTTCAGAACCCTGGGAATCGCCCTCTGTCTTGCAGGCTACGGCCTGGTTTTTGGAGACCCGGCGCCTGCAGGAGACGCGCCTGAGCCCGGTTCTCCTGGAGACACCCTCACCAGAGAAGACAAGCGCATGGCCTACCTGGTCTACAAGCTCCTGGACAAAGACGGAAAAATCAAAGGGGCAAACCTGGAACGGGGCAAAAAACTCTTTTACCAGAACTGCAGGGGCTGCCACAATCTCGACGGCAGGCGAATCAATTTCACGCCGATGGAGGCAAAGCCCACCTACCTGGGGCAAAGGGCCCGGGACGACATGCCCACATTCTGGTACCAGATGAATTTCGGTGACGAGACCCGGGAGGGCATGGAACCGTTTTACGACGAGCTCACGCTGGACGAAATGGTGGACATCGCAGGCTACGCCCAGACACTGCCCTAAAAACGCTTTCGACTAAATCCGAACTAGACGGATTTTTTCTGCATGACCTTGACTTCTTGGATAAAGGAGAGAAGCAAGGGATGGTTTTCTTCGCTGCCTACTTCCTGGATTTCGGCGTTGAAGGGCGCCTTGGACAGGTGCAGGGAATGCACGTAGAAGGTGATTTCCTTCATCTTGTCGCTGCGCTTGCCGGGGTCTTTCACCTGGGCACCCAGCAGGGTTCCCGTCACCTTCGCATAGCGAAGCACCTTCACCAGGTCAAAGGTATCCAGCTTGCGGTAGAGACTCCCGTATTTGGTGGCGTCCAGCGAAGACTGCATGGACGATTCATCCTGACCGCCGCGCAACTCGTAGTCCGGCGTGCCCGCCTCGTAGCGCGGGATACAGAAATCCTTGCGCCATTCTTCCGTAGGAGCCTTCTCTGCGTTTTCCAGAGCGCGAGAGGCGTTTGGGCAAAAACCGTAACTTTCCAGAATGGTGAACACGTTCTCTTCCCGCTCCGGCTTGATCAAGAAGCCATAACCCGGAATGAACTCCTCCACGTTTTCCATGAACTGCGGGAAAGCCGAAAGTTCGTTCAGCGCCTTGGCGTCGTCAATCTTCAGCAGACGCACCGTACGGACCCGGGCTCCATAGAAGGATCCGTTCCATTCGTCCAGAGCCGAAGACACGTTGTCGGGAGTCTTGACGCCGTTCCTAAAATGCTCGATTTCCGATTCCGGAAACCCGCTGCGGAGCCCCGAAAGGTAAGTCTCCTTGTCCAGGCTGAAACAGAGGAAGGTCTCGTCGTTCTTGGAAACCGCGAGGGTCGAAAGCACGAACAGGATTCTCGGCGACGTGCCTACGGAAGCCACGATGTCAAAGTTCGGGAGCACCGAAACGGATGCCTCGGGCATGGGCATCACCGAAGTCTCCATCCATTCCAGGCCGCTTGCGTTCAGCGCCACCTGCTCCACCTTGTGCACGCCCTTCTGCCCGGAGAGGGTAAAGTCCACAAGGCCCAGGAGCCACGCCTCCCGCAGGGGGCGGGGCAGGTTTTCCCAGCCCAGGTGACGGCTCTTGTCCAGAATGCGGAAGGTCGGGTCCAGCACCCAGAAAACCTGGGCGGCGTCCTGCACAGAGGTAACCGTGGAGAGGTTCTTGAAAAGGCTCTTGCAGAGCATGCGGTCTTTCTGGAAACGGACGCACAGCCACCAGGAGAGAATGTCCTGGTGCAGACGGAAACTGTTCTTCTTCAAAAAGTCAAGGGCCTTTTCCGAAGGGTAAAGGTTCGTGCCCACCAGAGAAAGCCAGCGGTTCTGGGTCAAGAAACTGAAAATCAGGGTCAGTTCCGATTCAGCGGCGCTAGACCACAGCTTGGAAGCCGACGTAAAGGAATCCAGACAGAGCTGCCGGCTGCGCCGGTGCAAGGTCCCGTTGCCGTTCACCTTCAGTTCGCCCCGCTGGGCAAGCCCCAGCACCTTGCAAACGTGCCAGTCCAAAAGGACGCTGTATCCCACGTGAGTGCCCTTGGAAGGGTCCACCGGTTCGGGAACGTAACGGATGTTCTCCTCGAAATTCCGAAAACCGTAATACACGACAGCGGTAGGCGTCGAAGAACGCCACACCAAAAACTGCTGGCAAAGGGAAACCAGAAACTTCTGGAGCTCGGCGCTCTTGGCCGCAGGCACAGAAAGACGCAGCTCGTTGTAAGAAAGCCCACGGCTCCCGCTCAGGTAAATCAGGTCCAGGCAATGGCGCTGCCAGCTCTCCAATTTTTGACGGATAGACTGCATGCGTTCTTCGCTGGAATAAAAGGACACCACCTCCGACTGAATCAAGGCGTTGTTCAGCAGGCCCTTCTTGCCATATGCCTTAGCGTGGACCTCACGCAACATGGGCTTGGACATTCCATCGAAAAATACAGACAAATCCATCATAGCGCATCCCCTGAAATAGGGACGCAAATTTAGCAAAAAAAGTGCCTGCCGTCAAAGGGCGTTCCCCGGCCCCAACTTGTCATCCCCGCAAAAAGTGGCAGGACCGTCAATCAATTTTACAGGGATTCAATCAACTTCTTGAAAAGCCTCTCACCGATATGCCGCCCGCTGGAACGCAGGATTTCCATAGCCTCGCGAATTTCATCGGCAGAAATGAAACCCTCTTTATAGGCGGCACTGAAAATGCCTATTGTCCCCATTATATTGAAACCGATAGATTTTGCGACATGCCTCGCGCGAATCTCGTCAACAAGCAACAAGTCGGCTTTCAACCTGTCGGTAAGAACCAGTGCCTCGCTCTCGCCAAGGTCAAGCCCCGTAGTCCGCCTAAAAAGGGACACTTCTTGTGGGTTGACATCCTGAATCTTGATGAATTCGCATTCCTGGATTTCGGACGCCTCTTCAGCAAAATCGGGGTTTGCCGTCAGTTCGTCGAAGACTCCTTGTGGAATATGGACAGCCCCAAAAAGACTTTCCAGCAAATCAAGGCGACGAATTTTAAGGAGGGAAATAAGTGGCGTGGTATCGGAGACGACAATCATACCTGTGCGGCCTCTTTGGCTTTCAGGCGTTCATAGGTTGCAACGTCTTCTTCTACCTCACTCCAGTCCATGTCGAAGTAGGCGAACCCTTCGTTGGCGTAAAGTTCAATAAGCTGCCACTTCGTGATGCCGAGGATTTCCGCGGCACGACCATGCGAAATAGTTTCGTTCTTCACGAACGGATGCAACAACAGGGCCAACTGGACAAGTTCGCCATCTGGCTTCGTCGCAATATACGGTTCCATAGCCACGGGAACCTTAAGCTGGACCGTTGTCATTTCCATAGGGGCCTCCGTCATCAATATATATTTTTTTTCTCCTCTTCTAAAATATACCTTTCTTTGCACAAAAAAGCAAACACCCCATTTCATATATTCGGGAATATAAGGACGATAACCTAAATCTGTTTTCTTATGGGCGTTCCCCGGCCAGGGGCCGGGGCGGGTGCTGCTCGCCGAGCACCCTCGGCTCATCGAGCCGCTTGCGCGTCTCGCCACCGCGTGGCGGTGCGACGCCCCCTAACGCAGAAGCAATGTGAAATATGAAGTGTGGGGTGATTATTCGAAGAAGTTCTGATTAGCCAGACTTATCTGACGAATAAGGCTTTTCCTACTTCTCGCTGTCAATTAATTTCGTCACGGCGTCACAAGCCTGCGGTAGTTCAGTTCTGACATAGTAGAAACCTTTCTGTCAAAACAGAACTTGTTGACCGCACCGATAAGGTGAATAACCGCAACTGAATCCTTCGGGAGACCCGTTTCTTCCTTTCGGAACAGAATGTTCGGCTCGTGGCCGGCTCTTTCGAGATTCGAAGTAAAAGGAATCGCAACGACAGTGTTCAGATTCTTTATGCCGAGCAGATCATTTTGCATCACGACCGCAGGGCGAATCTTGGACGGAAGGCTGCCAACTGGGTCGCCAAAATCGATTAGCCAGACTTCACCATGTGTCATTCTTCAATTCCTCCCACATGGAATTCATGGAACTGCGCGTCACATCTTTTTCCAATTCGGCGAAATTTTCTTCGCGCCGTTTGGTCTTCAATGACTCCAACATCTTGCTCATCAGCGTAAGAGTCTGCTCATAGGAAAGAGACAGCACCTGCTCGGTAAAATCGGCAAAAGCGACATCAGACATACTGCACCTCCTTATTCATCTAATCTAAATATATACAATTTCCGGTATTAAAGCAAGCGGACAGGCTTTTAAAAACACTCCTTCCTTGGGCGTTCCCCGGCCTGGGGCCGGGGCGGGTGCTGCTCGCCGAGCACCCTCGGCTCATCGAGCCGCTTGCGCGTCTCGCCACCGCGTGGCGGTGCGACGCCCCCTAACGCGATTCCAGTGTGGAATGTGTAGTGTGGGGTGTGGAATGATTGTTTATCGGCGGGTTAGTCAGAGTCCTTAACGCAACAGACAGAAAAATCAATCGGAGACAGTCGCATCCATCATCAAACGGGGGCCTAGCTGTTCCATTTTATACTGGTTAAAACCACATTGTTTCAGATTACTATTTCTCTTTATATTCTTGAAAGCCATGTTGATTCCTCGCTGATTTTTCCCATTCCAGTAGAAAAACTAATCTCCAGTAATTATCCTGGCACAACGGACAGATACCTTTGATTTTTTCGGAGCATACTCATTAACTTCATAACCGGCCTTGTATATACTTCGTTTAACGCCACCGTCGTAAGAGACTGCTATAACATAGCTTGAAACAAGAGAATCTTTTTCATCCTCAGCGAAAAGACCTACTCTTGGGTCCGGCAAGGCAAACCTAGTCGCTGTTCCCAGATTTCCATATCCAGCTTCATAAAGCATGCCAGCCAGCAAAAAAGACCTTCCTGACGGGTTATCTTGGCGCCATCTGCCCGTATTAGGATAATAAATGTTGGAGAGGCTACTGTATCCCGCCCCACTAAATTCTTCTTCATTCTGTATATGCCACCCATCAGGACAAATTCCCTGATGGATAGCGAAGTTGTAAGAGCCACCTGTTTCTTCTATTTCATAAGGGCATTTCTCCGAGCCTAACGCTGCAGTATTACAGGCTTCAGGAAAGCCCATGGCCTCGGCCCAAGAATAGAGACCGCCAAAAAAGTTTTTACAATACCACTCATCGTCGTCGTAGCAATACTTAACTGTATCATCATCGGCAACAATATCGGTAGACTTAACCCATTTACCAAAGTTTAGATTCTGTGCGAAAACCTCATACGTTTTTTCGTGTGAGCTCCCCGCATACAGCGTAAAAGTAATGGTTTTGTATTCTTGTCCGTCTCTAGGATCTCGATAATTTCCATAATTTACGTTTTCATTGAATACGCTGTCCATGACGGGATACTTGCTGGAGGAACTTAATGTAATTTTACTTGAGCTTGAGTAGGGGACAAGAAAACCATCTTTACAAATAAAGCTCGTTCCATCGGCCATTGAAAGGATTGCTCCTTCCCTTTCACAGTCAACTACCGGGAAACTACTAGACGAACTAACCTCATCACTTGACGAACTTTCACTTTTTGAGGAAGTCTTTCGAGATGAACTAGAGTATTCCCTTGTATCTCCAGTATCTTGTTCATCGGACGAGGAAATTTCATCCCCCGTTTTGGATTCAGACGATTTGCCATTATTAATGGTCGTTGAAGAAGACAACTCGACAACAGATGTTTCGCCGCCATCGCCACCCGCCGACGAAGAATCATCACAGCCCCAAAGGGCGAAGATTGCCGCCAACAAGAAGATGGTTAGAGATTGCTTCCCCTGAAACAAGTTCAGGGTCGCAATGACACGCTGGAAAGACTTCTTCATAAGAACATCCCCGTCTATAGTTTATCTTGTTAAATATATGTAACGCCCCTGCCAAAGTCCATACCCCCCCCCATTGTAAAATTTAGGCAACAAATCGGGGGGGGTATGGCACCGGAAACAGAACTCTCGGCGGAAACGGTTCTTACTTGTAAAACATCAAGGGAAAGATTTGTTGAAAAATTTGCCTTTTCCTGGTTCTGTTTTGTACATTACCCCGCGAAAGTCGTATTTCCATATCCCATAGCAGCCAAAATAGGCTGCGGGCTATGGAAATACGACTTTTTTTATGGAGGTAAAATGAGCAAAAAGCCTAAAATTGAGATTCCCGACCAGGTCGGGAACGAAAACAGGGGCGAAATCGTGCTTTACCAGCCGGAAGGCGAAGTCCGGCTGGAAGTGCGTGTAGAAAACGAGACGGTGTGGCTTACGCAAGCACAGATGGCGGAACTGTTTCATGCGTCAAAGCAAAACGTGAGTCTGCACATCTCAAACATTTTCAAAGAAGGGGAACTCATGCAAAATCGAACTGTCAAGGAATACTTGACAGTTCAAAAAGAGGGGAAAAGAGAGGTTTCTCGTAAGGTCCTATGGTATAATCTGGACATTATCATATCCGTCGGATATCGAGTCAAGTCTATTGCGGGAACGCGTTTTCGGCAGTGGGCATTGGGAGTTCTCAAGGAATTCATGCTCAAGGGTTACGCCATAAACCAGCGGAAGATTGCGACGGATTTGCAGATTGCGGACCGTCTGCATGAACAGCGGCAACTCATCGAAGGCCAAGGCACAGAAATTGCGGAATTAAAGAATGCTACAGAAAAACGTCTCGGCGAGCAGGATTCTCGGCTTTCTGCAGTTGAACAACGTATAGACTTTTTCGTGAATGCGGCACAAACTCCAACGGGTGGAATTCTTGCGACTGGAACGCGGTTTGACGGGTTTATACTGATTTCGGATCTTGTGAAAAACGCCAAAAAATCCGTAGTATTCATCGACCCGTATGCCACCGTCGAGGTGCTGAAATTCGCGGCCATGCGGGCGAAAGGTGTCTCGGCGACAATCTACTCCCCGAGAATTACACCCGAATTCCAAGCTGCGGCAGAATTGCACAAAAAACAGTACCCAAATTTAGAACTGAAGACCATGCGCACGATTCACGACCGTTTTCTTCTGGTCGATGACACTGTATATCATTTTGGCGCAAGTTTCAAGGACATGGGTAACGAGATGACGGCTTTCAGCGTGCTGGATTTTGTGATACCGGAGGAAGTCATCGAGAAAGTGAGGGAAAGCACGAAGGGGTGAAGAGGGTTTTTAAGGGGCGGAGCCCCTTAGGAGAGGGGGTAGGCAAAGACTTGCCCCTGAAAATTGCTGGTATGAAAAGTATGGATCCCGCCGCTGCGCTCCAGGATGACGCTGGTCAAGGTCGGAGGTGCCCGCTCAAGGCGGGCATGACATGGTGGGGCAAGGCTTTGCCGAGGGGGAGGCTTCCCCCGCCAAGGTAAAGAGGGAAAACTTTACAGAAGGGCGTCCAGTTCTTCGGAGCTGGTGGCTACCTGCTGCTTGTTGTTCCAGATGCGCATGAAGGTCTTGCCGTAGGCCTCGTTCACCACGCGGTTGTCGAGAATCAGGATTTTTCCGGAGTCCGATTCCGTGCGGATAAGGCGGCCAAGCCCCTGGCGCAGTTCCATGTAGGCCTCGGGCACAAAGTAGCTCTTGAAGGTGTTCTCGCCGCGGGATTTCATGTCGGCGGAAATGCCCGCCACCAGCGGGTCCGAGGGGTTGGGGAACGGAAGCTTGGTGATGACCAAAAGTTTCAGCGCGTCGCCGGGGAAATCCACGCCTTCCCACAGGGTCTGGCAGCCCAGCAGGCAGGCGCCGCGGGACTTGCGGAACATGGACACGAGACCGTCCAGGGAACCATCTACATGCTGGCACAGCAAAAGCTTGTTCTTGGCGGCAAAGGCAGGAGCCAGCGCCGCCTGGGCCTTTAGCATGGTAGAGACGCTGGTGAACAGCACCAGGGCATTTTCGTCGGTCTTGGGCAAGACCTGCAAAAGGGTTTCGTTCAGGGCTTCGCCGAATTCCGCCGTGGAGGGCTTGGGCAGGTATTTCGTCACGATGACGGAGGTGCGGGAGTTGCGGGCCTGTTCGTCGGGGAACACCTTGAGGAAGGGCCGCTTGCCCGGGCCGTCGCTTGACATGCCCATTTTCTGGACAAAGTAAGAAAGGTCGCCCTGCACCGCCAAGGTGGCGGAGGTGAACAGCGCAGACTTTATCCAGGGGTAGAATTTTTCTTTCCAGGTGTCGCCGGAATGGAGCGGGTAGGCGTGCATCTTGAGGGTGTGGGGATTGAAGGGTTCTTCCAGGTAGAACACCCAATCATTTCGACCCGCCTTGGTCAAGAATTCAAAATCCGTCATGAAGCGGGACAGTTCTTCCATGGCGCCGCGGGCGTCCTTCACCAGGCCCTTGGTCGCAGGCACTGCCGCAAGGGCGTCGAACAACTTGTCGGCCTGGGATTTGGCCACTAAAAACTGGTCCACAAAAGGTTTCGGGTCGGCGTCGTATTCGGCAAGAATCCCGTTTCGGTAGATAAGTCCCGTCTTGTCCGTTTTCAGCTTGCCGATGCGCTTGCCGATTTTCATGAAGAATCGGTGCAGGCATTTTTCCGTCTCGTTCAGGGCGCCAATCAGTTCTTCGCAGGCAGCAAGGAGAGCCGTCTCCTCGGCAGGAATGCGGTTCTCGATTTCGGCCACGAGTCCGTCTTTGTTGAGCCTGGAAGGCACCAGAGTCTTGACGGTGTTCCTGAAACCGAAGAAGGATACCAGCCTGCCTTGGGCCTGGTTGCTCACTTCGGGGAGGCGGTGGGCTTCGTCAAAGACGATGTGTTCGTAGGCGGGGAGCAGCGCAAAATCCAGTTTCAGGTCCGCCATGAACAGGGCATGGTTCACCAACAGCATATTGGAAGCGGCCGCGCGACGCTTGGCCACCATGGCGGGGCAACGGGAATAATGGGGACACTTTTCGCCTTCGCAGGTAGCGGCACTGCTCGAAAGCTTGGACCAGAGCACACGATTGCGGTTGTGGTTGAAAGAGGTGCATTCGTTGATGTCGCCTGTCAGGGTCGTCTCTACCCAGGGGAGCAGCGCCATAAAAGAATCCCGCTCGTCACTCTGCAAAAGACCGGCGGAACATTCCAGCATCTGCTCGAACTTGCGCAGGCAAAGGTAGTTGTCCCGGCCCTTCAGCATGGAGACCTTCAGCCGGCCATCGAACAGCGGCTCGATCTGCGGGATGTCGTGATTCCAGAGCTGCTCCTGCAGGGCACGGGTAGCTGTGCTGATGACCACACGTTCGCCCGCCACCGCCTTGTTGGCGGCGGCCACCAGGTAGGCCATGGACTTTCCGGAGCCCGTAGGAGCTTCTATGACGCAGAGGCCGCCCTTGTACATGTTCCGTTCGGCGATGGCGGCGTATTCCGCCTGGTTCTTGCGGTAGGCAAATTCCGGAATCTGCTTGGAAAGAAGCCCGCCCTCGTCAAAAAATTCGGAGACCCGACGGCCCTTTGCAGGAACTGCGGCGCCCGACTCGGAAACCACTTCGGGAATCTTGTAGGCCGGCTTGGAACCTGCGGCGGCGTTTTCGGCTGCGTTTTCTGCAGTGGAATTGTCGGCCTTGGCGGCACTCCCGAAAAGAGCCTCCCAATGACTGCCGGCCCCCACACGCACAAGAGCGTCCATGAGCCAACTGTCCATAGACGAAATTTTCTCGAAAGACTTTACGAACAGGTTTCCGCAGGCCTCCGCGTCGGGGAGCGCCCTGTGGGCGCGGCTCTGCTCAATCCCGAGGGCCTGCACCAGCGTATCCAGGCGATGGTTGGGAACGTCCTGGAACGCAGTCCTCGAAAGGGTCAAGGAATCCCAAACGGGATGGTTTGCAAAGTCAATTCCCACCTTCTCGAAAGCGCCTTTTAAGAATCGGGCGTCAAAGGAAGCATTGTGAGCCACGATGGGGCTGTCGCCGATAAAGCTCCGGATTTTTCCGGCCAAAGACGCAAAGTCCTCAGATTCGTCCAACTCCTTCTGGGTGATTCCCGTAAGGCTCTCGATAAAAGGCCGAAGCTTTACAGTTGCCGGGCGGACCAGGTAATCTACGGATTCTGTCGCTTTGCCGTTTTCAAATCGCACCAGGGCGACTTCGATGATTTCGTCCTTGTCAAATTCAAGGCCCGTAGTTTCCAAATCGATGGCAATAAAAGTAGGAATGTTCATGAGAATCTCACTTTTTCGACAATGTCGGCAAATTGGGAATCAGCTTGTTCAAGTCGTTTTCGCCCTTGGATATCTTGAGCGTGTCGTTTGGCGCGCGCCAGGGCTTGCCGAAAGAGAAGGGCGAAAGCGCGCCCGCATCGGGCGTGTCGCGGCCTTCCTTGGGGTAGTAATATTCGATAAAGAAAGCGCCTTCTTCCAAATCCGGGAAGGTAAAGTTACCCGCGGCGTCGCACTTGGCAATTTGCGCCGCCTTGGTCTCTATGGAGGTGAGCCGCACTGCCACCTGGTCGTTTCCGCCAGGGACCGCTCCCTTGAGAGACGCGAGCTTCAGCTTGGACACCGCCTCTACGCGGGCAAGGCGCTTGTACTTGAGGGTAACCACCGTATCGCGCACGCCGTTGCTGTCGGCAGCCGCAAGGGTGGTGTCGTTATAGCCCTGCAAAACTTCGATAGCCACGTCGGTAGGCCATTCCTCGTCGCGTTTTGCAAGCAGACGGACAGGGTCCAAGGCCGCCACGTTCAACTGCACCGTGTCCTTGTTGATGGCGGTGTAGAACGTCTGGGCTAAGGAATCTCCAAAGGGCTTGTCGTAAGAAATAATCAGCGAGTCGTGAGGGAACACCGCCTTGGTCCTGGAGGTAAACTTTGCCGATACGATGCTTGGAGCGAGGGTATCCTTCGCCATCTCCTGCCATTCCCATTCCACATAGTTACGGAGCGTGTCCAGCGGGCGGAACAGGGAATCCTTCGCGCTGTTGCAGGCAAACTTGTAAACCGTTTCTTTCTTGGGCTTTTCGTTAAAGTAGAACTGCGGCTTTCTGGAAGAAGCCCCCAAGTAAACCTTGGAGGGGTACAGCTTCTTGCCGTCGGTGTTGGAGGTAATGGAACAGTTGGCGGTATCCGTAAAGGCGGAATCGAAATAGACGGGCCGTGTAAAAGTGGCCTCCAGCACGTTTGCAAAAGGCTGGGTCACCGACTCCAGCTCCAGATAGCTCGTGTCCTGATCGCCCAGGGGAATCCAGAGGGTATCGGCCGAAGTTTCCGTCAAAATCAGGTCCTGAATCCAGAAGCCCACCAATTCCGCCGACGGTTCGATTTTCTGGTTGCCGTTGGCGTCCAAAAATGCCGCTACGCGGTAACGGCCAGGCTTGAGGCCCGTCAGCTCGAAGTTTCCGGCGCTGTCCGCCAGAGTGGCAAAGAGAGGCGGCTCCTTCGCGAGCATGGGGAGCGAGTCCAACTGTTTCGTGGTGGAGTCCCTGAACTTCTGCAGGTAGCGGATTCCTTCGCGTTCCGTGCCCATCAAGAAAAGCCCGATACTCGGGTAGAGTTTCTTTTTCATCATGGAATCGTTCACCATGATGCGACCGGAGAGTTTCAGCGAATCGATGTGGGCGCCCGTAGAGAACACCACCTGGAAAGGCTTCGCCAAAGAATTCCCTCGCAAATCCTTGATGCCCCCTGCAAAGGTCACCGTATAGGTAGTGCCCGTATCCAAAAGCCCGCGGGACGTGAGTTCCAGAGTCTTGCCGCTGACCTCGAAACGCATCTTCTTTTCGATAGGCGGCGAGATGGACACGGCGTTTCTCGGAATGCTCGGGTTAATCCATTCGTCGAATTCCAGCTTGATGTAAAGTTCGTTGGGGTGGTTCGTGGTGCCCGGTGCAGGGTAAACCGCCGCAATTCTCGGCGGGAGCTTGTCTTCGGGCCCACCGCCGGGCGCCACCTGGGTGGCACAGGACACAAAGGACACGCCCATAACCGCACAGGCAATGGCCAGTGCAAGCATCCAAGAATATGTCCCAGCGAACTTTTTCATCTCAAAATCAAATCAGGGGAATCACCTTGCCGATACGGCTCCAGCGGATACTGAAGGGAATGCGCCACCAGGTAAAGGGATTGCCCAGGGCGAATTTCTGGTCGTCGTTCTCGAAGGAGAAGTAAATCACGAAAGCCTTTGCCCGGACATTCCGGAGGGACACAAAACCCCAGTAGCGGCTGTCGGCGGAATTGTCCCGGTTGTCGCCCATCATAAAGAACTGGGGCGTCTTGACGGTATAGCTTTCGATGGGATTACCATCTACCAGCAGGCGGCGGTGAATCGAAAGCTGTGGAGCAGGGGCAGACAGAGTGTCTCCGGCAATGCCTTCTACCGTAGAGGCTCCGTCCTGGGGAGCGTCCACTTCCAGGTTTTCTACCACGCCGGTGGTATCTTCGGCGGTGCGGTTCTCAAGGGCCACGTTTCCTTCCAAGTCGCGGAGCACCGACGCGTCAAACCCGATGTAGCTCACCTGTCGGGTCATGCCACCCTTGGCGTGGGGGTCCAGCATGGGCAAGAACCCGATTCTCGAAAGTTCCTTGAAATAGGCAAAACTCATGGCTCCGTAAATCGTGTCGCCCTGCACCAGGTGCTGCTGCAGTACGGTACGGTTGTAACGCAACATGTCGTTTATCAAGAGGCTGCGGTCGTTTTCTACCGGGATAAAGAAATTCTTGAATTCATAGTTGTTGTTTTCCACGCTGTCCTGCCAGAGGGAAATGTCCAGCTCCACGTGACTGTCGGGATTTTCTTGCAGAATCAGGGAACGGAGCCACCAGAGTTTTTCTAGCGGCAGGGAATCCACGTAGAACACGTCGCCTACCGAGGGCACCACGAAGGTTTCCCGCTCATCCTTGGGGGACTTGGTCCGGAAGGTAGAAGTGTACTTGCCGTGACCCGGGAGCGTGTCTTGCCGGACTCCGTTCAGGTAAAGCACGCCCTGGTGTACCGCCAGGGTGTCTCCGCTTACGCCCACGCAACGCTTGATGTAGTCCTTGGGGCCATCCGCATAGTGAACCAGGTGGGGCTGGCCTTCTTCGGGTTCGTGATCCCAGTAGAAGTTGCCGAACATGAGGGCGTTAAACAGATGGGTGTAACGCCCGGGATTGTTGTCAGGATATTCGGGCTCGCCCGGATAACGGAAAATCACCACGTCGCCCTTCTTAGGCAGAGTATATCCCGGGAAATGCTGGTTGCTAAAGGGGATGGGCGAACCGTAGGTGAACTTGAGGCCCAGCAGAAAATCTCCGGTGCGCAGGGAATCTTCCATGGAACCGCTGGGAATCTGGAACGCCTGAATCACGTACTGGATTACAATCAGCGCAAGCACTACCGGGACGATAATTTCCCGGGTGAGGCCCTTCAAAAATTTTTTCGGCGAAAACTGTTTCGGTGTATTGTCCATATAATTCTCGACAGGAGGCACTAGAGGCTGCGGACCCTTCTCACAAAATTCCTGCTCACCAGCAGTTGGGTGCGTTCCTTGTCCCGCAAGATGACGTTCAGGCGGCTCATGTCCGACTTGCGGATTTCGGCGATGTAGTCGATGGCCACCAGGTGGGCACGATGTATCCGCACGAACTGGGCGGGGTCCAGCTTTTTTTCCAAATCCACCAGCGGAGTGTCAATGACATACTGGTTGGTGGGGGTATAAACCGTAGTGTATTTTTCTTCGCTGTGGAAACGGATAATTTCATCGACGTTCACCAGCAAAATCCTGTCGCCGATTTTCACCTGCAAGCGCTGCAGGTAATTGTTTGCCGAACCCATCATCTGCCTGAAGGCATCCCAGGAGAAGTTTTCGGGAAGCTGGTTTTCGCTGGCCGTCTGGGCAAGGCGTTTCCGCAGTTTCTCGATGGTCTTTTCTAGCCGGGAGGCTTCTACGGGTTTCAGCAGGTAATCCACCGTATTCTCTTCGTAGGCCCGCAGGGCAAAATTGTCGTAGGCCGTGGTGAACACGATCAGGGGCATGTCCTCTTCCAGGGATTTCAGTGCCTCGAAGGCGTCCATGTCCGTAAGCTGGATATCCAGGAACACCACGTCGGGCAAAAGTTCCTCGATTTTTTCGATGGCCTCGGCGCCAGACGACGCCTCTCCCGCAATCTTGATTTCTGAGGCGTATGGCTCCAGCAAGGAACGCATGCGCACGCGGGCCAGCGGTTCATCATCTACAATCAGGGCCTTGCACTGCATCAGTTTTCTCCTTGAGCGGTGGAGGTGTCGGCGACTTTAGGCGTATCGGTTTCTTTGGTCAGGGCGGTGTCGGCAATTTTGGATGTATCGGCGCCGGCCGTTTTCCGCAGGGGGTTGATGTAAATGCGGATCAGTTCCGCCTTGAATCCGTCCTGGTCTTTATAGACCGTACCCGCTCCCGTGAGCAGCGCCAGAGAGCCGTAGGAACCCTGCTGGAAACGGTAACGGACTTTTCCTTCGGAAAGTTCCATGGACAGCTTGTCGCCATCAAAAGTGAAACGGCCCGAAAGGGTGTCCGTCTCCACGGAATCGGGTGTAGAGCCCCTGACGATACTCTGGATGAACACGACGGAGCTGTCCTCTTTCAGTTCCGCCTTGACCACATTGCCCTTGCAGTTGTCGCAGGGAAGCCTGCCGGAATAAAAACCGACAACCCCTTCGGGGACTTCAATCTTTTTCAGGGGCGGCAGCGGGGCCTGTTCTTCTTTGGAACAGCCCAAAAGCACAAACAGCCCTAACAGGAGAATCCAGCTAGAAATCTTCATAGGCTAAAATCTAAAAATTTTACGGGATTTATTTTGCGGAACGGGCAACTCGGAAGCCCAAAGCGTGGCCCTTGTACAGCGGGGCCTTCTTGTCGCGCTCGCTAGAAGCCATGGCCGAGGCCTTGTCGCTCCAGCCGCCACCTCGCACCACACGGTTCGTGCCGGAGTCTGCCCCCGTGGGGTCTGTCTGGTCCTTGTTCTCGTAAGTGCCATACCAGTCGTTCACCCATTCGGCCACGTTCCCGCCCATGTCGAAAAGCCCGTATTCGTTGGGAATGTATTGGCCTACTGCCACGGGGCCTTTACTTTGTGCGTAATAGGCGTATTTTTTTGCTTCGTCCGTGCCCCAGTAATAGGTGGATGTCGTGCCACCGCGGGCCGCCACTTCCCATTCGTTTTCGGTAGGCAGGCGTATTGCACCCTTGGCGGAATAATCGATGGTCAAGTCCTTCAGGTAAGACTCGTCGCCTACGGAGGTGTAAACGTAGGCGGTGTCACGACCCAGCAGTTTGGAGTAGGCGTTACAGAAAAGCACCGCCTCGTACCAGTTCACGTTTTCTACCGGGAAATTTGTACTGTCGTTTGCCTGCTGGGGGAGACTCCCCATGACCTTGAAATAGGCGTCGCGGGTCACTTCGGTAGTAGTGATTTCAAAACTCGAAATGGAATAGGTGGCCGTTCCACGGGTAACGTCCGTGGCTGGAATTTCGGCCCATTCCACAAGGGATGCCCAGGCAGAATCTTCTACCGCCTCGCCAGAGGATTCCGGAGCGGCTGAACCCGAAGAGCCGTTGCTGTCCGAAGACTTAACCGTGCCCGCATCCTCGTCGGGGAACTGGGGGGCGAAAGTCTCTTCGCCACCGCTTGCCGAACAGGCCGCCAGGAACGCGGCGAAGAAAGACAAAAACATTATGCCCATCACTTTTCTATCCATACATCTACTCCAAATCAAACATCTTGCCAGGCAGCACATGCCTCTGCTTGGCGTTGACAACGTCAAGCACGACAATGCTTTCACCACCTTGGGAAGCAACCGTCTTAATTGTGACTTTTTTCAATGTCCCTGGTAGCGGGCAGGAATTGTCGCAATAGTCAAAGACGCTCTCGGCAATCATCCCGTTCACGGGCACTTCCATCTTCACGACACGTTTCTGTTTTTGCGAGTAGTAGAGTGTCGGTCTGGACGCATCCTTGGGCGAAATCTTCCAGAGTCCGCCTTCAAGGACGGGGGACTTGTAGTCTTCGGGAGAACCCATCTGCTTGTTTATGTCGGTTGGATTCTGTGCGGGTATATTCTGGGCAGGCAGAGCCTTGCCTGTTTTCAAGTCCGTCACCTTCATGCGGGAACCGTTCTGCACTATTTTCATCTGCATCATGCTGGACTTTACGGTTGTCACGGACTTGTTCTCTCCCGCCGTAACAACTGTCGTTTCTACGTTCTGTGCGGGTTGCCCGGCCAGGGTCACCGTTGTCCGCATCTGCATCTCGCAGGTATCTGGGAAGGTCGCCTTTCTCTGGTTTTCGAAGACTGCATTTAGGTCCAGGGCAAAAGTCGGCGAACAAATCGAAGCCACACATACAAGTAGCAAACAGATATTCTTTTTCATGATAGAATCCTCACATCAGCGACAAAAGCCTTGTCGTTTTGATTGTTCCGTTCACCTTCAACACCAGGTATGTAGTCCTCATATTGATTCCTGTCCAGTCAACCTGCACAAGCTGCTCGCCAGGAGCGAGCGTTCCGTTAAAGATAGATTTTATAGGGACAACTACGGCGTTTACCAAGTCCATAGAAAGGCTTGTCCAGGCGTCCAGGGTCAAGACAAGACCGTCTTCCGTTCGAACGATTGGAATCGCAACATCCCCATGGTAGCCGTTGTCGGGATTTGTCCCTGAACCTCCATTCGGCAATTCTTCCGCAATCACGGAACTTTCCGGCCATTGGGGACTTTCCCCATATATCCGGTTTCCAAGGGAGTCGAATACGCAAATCCCGCGGGCTTCCGACATATCTCCCGAAAGGCCCGCATGACCAGGGTCATCGCTCGCATTCCAAATATTCGCCCATCCGGAGAGATGAAGTGAAATGTTCACCGGATTTTCCATGGAATTTCCCGCCCCTATGGCTCCTCCACAGTGAACGTTGACCTGCCAGCGCCCACCACCCAGACTTGTCAATTCTGCCGTGGAACAAGAGGCAAGATGGTTGATGTCCATAATGGGCGCAAGGCCTTCTTCCACATAGAAGTAATAACGGATATCAAAGTTACGAAGAGCGACATTGCCAAGATTTTCCACCTTGAAGTGAATCTCGCTTGCCTGGTTGTCATTTCGCATATCCGAAGCCAATATGCGTGCCTTGGTCACAACAGACGTTTCGTCTTCCATTTCGGCGCAGCGCCCACCTATCAAGTTGTTGTCCCGGTCAAGCACGACAATTCCGGCATCTTCGGCAAAGCCATATTCAGCGGCCGCAACATAGGACGGGTCGTCCCCGACATTCCATGGAGACCAGTCCGCATTATAAAGGCCGAAATGCGGGCCCTCGCCATAGAAGGCCGAATCGCGGGGAGCAAGGGATTCTCCCGCGAAGTTCCACTCGGCATATCCCGTACGGGCACTTTCCGAATGGACGGCAAGGCCGGATGTCGCATACGGATAGAACGCCGCCACCTGCACCTGTGACGGATCTTCACCGCGGAAATAGTAACGGACGGAATAACCGTTGACGGTCTCGTCGGATACATTCTTCAGCCTGATTCGAGGACGGAGCATGGAGTGGTCACCAAAGCCTTCGAACTTCAGGGATGTCAGAATTTTGGGCGGATTGACAGTTTCAGGAACCATATCGAAGGAACTCCTGCCCCAGGCAATCATGGACGGCGATACGGAGCCCCTAGTGAGTGCAATTCCGCCCAACTGCACGCCTTCGGGCACATCCAGCGAAAGCGTGTGGATTCCCCGTGAAAGGGAGAGCGAGACTCCGGAAATTTTCGTAGTCCTCCATACACCGGAAAGGGAAATCTTCCCCGAAAGGAGAGAGCCTTCGCCGACAGAAACGTCAGCACTGGAAAGATTGGCCGAACGGGCGTAGGCGACAATGCGGTAGTTACCTGCCGTCTCGACATTTACGGTCACTCGGAGCCGGGAATGGGCTGAACCCGCAAGGAGGTAACGGTTCCCGGCAACGGCACAGGAGAACTGCCCCGAAAATCCGTCCAGCACATCCATGTCCTTTACCGCCACGACAATTACACTTGACGGGTCACCGTCATCTGTCGCGGGAACGGAAAGCGTCGCTATTTCCGCATCGGTCAATGCACTGGAATAGAACCGCACATCGGCGATGTTTCCGACAAAAGAGTTGCCGGATTTGCCTCCCAGGGTCAGGGTTCCGTATAGTTCCCTTTCGGCAGCAATCCCGTCAGGAACGGACTTTACACGCTCTCCATCCACATAGAATCTGACGCCACTAGAATCCGAAACAACCGCCACATGCTCCCAGGTCTTGGTCGAGGCGGAAAGGACCTCGCCAGAGAACCACTCCCGGCCTCCTTCGGAAAGTTTCAGCGAACGTCCCTTCTGTGAAAGTTTTATGGACAAACCGCCGGGCCCGGCAAAGGACAGAATATCGTTCCATGTATCGGGCGAGTGCCCGCGCTTGATTCGCGTTTCAAGTGTATAGGAATCTGCCGTTCCCAAGTCCACCCTGCCAGCACCGGCGGCCCTGTCGCTTGCACTGCTTAAGTAAATTCCGGCATCGCTCTGCCATGGACTCCTTATGGGCGAAAGGTTCAGGTCATGGCCCGTTCCCAGGAACTCGTGGGCGGTACGGCCTGCGCCCTCCCGTGCGGGATACCATAGGGCAAGTTCGCCCGGATAGGGATAAAGTCTTTCTGTGGTAAATGTTGTATCCGCGTGGTTGTGCCCGTAGTCTTCGGCACGGAATGACAGCTTGAGCCTACATCCGATGCAACCCGCAAGCGATTTGCGACTCATTCGCAAATTCACTATCACGTTCCCGAGGGAATCGGGTTGCAATGTCGTCTTTTCCAGGGAAGTCCCGCCAAATTCCGGTGATACTGTCACTGCGGTGACACCTGACTCGGAATCCCTCACCTTTGCCGTCACTGTAAAGACCCGGTCCAGAATTTCAAAAGATTCCTGCACATCAAAACCTTCGACGGACGGACGTACCGAATCCGTATAGACCAGCGGGCCAGCCAACTGCCGTTCCGTTCCCAGCGAAGACACCCCAAGGTAGCGGGATTCGTAAACTCCATTTGCAATCTTCCCGACCACGGATGCCCCGTAAACCCTTGAACCGTCATATATCAATGTGTCGGGAATATTGCCATGAATCTCCGCAACAACCTTGCCTTCCCTATACAGCGATACTGTCCCTACACCAGGATGGTTACAGCTTGCTCCGTATGCCATGTAGCCGTTGTCAAGACCAAGCCACAGCGAATCAGATGGGACGGAACAGGCGAACTCGGAAGGTACCGTAATGGCCCGGGCTACGGCCGGGGCTGCGGGAAGTTCAACCGAATTGCCAGACGCATCCTGGTCACTTAGGGCAACCACAAAAATGTAGGTCGTGTCTATCGAGCCTGTTCGCGATGGCAAAGAAATATGTGCAAAACCATCAGAATCGGTGGTATAGTCGAGCAGAACGGCCGGAGTTTGTTCCCCCTTGTCATTCCAGAGTGAATCATTGTCCACATATAGTGCATAATTGCTTATTCCTTTCACCTTCACGATTCTTTCGGTCGATGTGGCCACTTCCGGCAGGATTTCCAGATTGAAATCAGGAGAATTTGCCAATGTGGAAGACATTGCTGCAAATACCGAGAATGTTTTAGTCTCTGCGGAAATTAAAATGTACTCCCATTTGTCGTCTCCGGGAAAACATTCGCCAGAGTTCCATGCACTGCATGTTGCTTTTTCGGAGGAACCTGTTGAGACTGCCGCGCTACCGTCGGCCTTAAGATAACCATATAAAGCATTTGTCAGCGGAACAAACTTCTTGTTCTCAAAATCTATCTTGTAAAGTGTGAGAGTTTGCGGAGTGACACCTTTGGAATCCATTTCCGCCTTGGATATACGCATCTGTATTCTAGGTAGTTTTGTCGTATCATTGAACTCCATGGACGGCAAAACCTCCATAACAGGGCCCGTAAGCGGCATATTATTGAACTCTTCAAACGGGTAATCGTCAACTTCAGCAGTTCTTACGGTAACATCTTCGCTTTTTTGTAGGGAATTCGTCGGGAACGTCACAGTAAGTTCACCAAATAGGGACTGTACAATATTTTCGTTATCAGGATTGACATCTGAACCGACATAAAGATTGTAATTCGTGTAATAGAGTTTATCACTTTCTCCACCCCATGTCAGCAGAAATTGAGTATTACCTTGTAGGCGGTTTACATCAAACCAGGCAAGACGATGACTTCCAGACACGGAAGCTACCGTATCCTTAATCACATAATAGGTGCCACCCTTAAGGTAGGAAAGCTGATATTTCTGTCCAGAAGTCAAGTAAGCCTTCAACTCTACAAGTTCCTTCGGTCTGGCGACTTCGATGTCCTTGGCGTCCTTGAATTTTATCATCCGATTATCCGATGTTTTCTCATTGGAAATTGCAAAATGTGAATGTTCCGTAGAGTCCAAATGCAGAATGTCGATATCGTCAACTTTCGGATTTTTAATCCACGAATGGAAGCCTCGGTAAAAATAATTTAAGGGTAAATTTACCGGTTTCATTTGCGTAGGAATCCGGGATACGCTATCCAGCGATTCGCGATAAAATTTGTTCTTTATTATCGTATCCCTGGCATCGAAATAGAGCGTGTCGAACGCGGTGCTAAACCTTGCTTTTTTCGCATCACTGACCGACAATCTTGCGTCCATCGTTTCTACGGAGTATCCATTCTTTTCACCCTTCAGTTTAGCCAGAGTATCAAGAGAAACAAAGAAGGAATTGTCCTTGTAATTTGAAGCATTTGGTCTTATTAGTAAATTGCTTACAGCGGTAGATTTTCCCATTCTAGATTGATCCAGATAAGCAATATCATTTGGCGTATGGAAATGGGCTGGAGAATTGACGGGATTTTTGATAATTCCGTCCGATGTATAAATAGATGTCCAGGTATTATCATCAAAATCATCGAGATAATAATGTATCTTGGAGCCACCCTTGTAATATTTCTTGCAACTGGCGGTTTCCTTCTCTTCGGACCAATCCTCGCTGCCGGTACATCTATCGGAAAACGATTCAAGAACATCGGCAGAAGCAGGGAAATCAACGATCTTTTCGTACCCTTGACTCCACATCATATTTCTGCCTACATAGAAGTAGACGTAGCCGGCATTGTAAAGCGGCGTCCGCACAGAATCCGGCGCCCCATTCTTGCTCGTAACGGAAACTTGGCATCTGGGGTTGTGGACATATCCGTCTATAGCCAACTGATAGGCGGCATCGTAATTCGTCGCATTGCCGTAGTCGCAACCAGTCGTTGATTCCAGAGGATTTCCCAACACAATTGCCTTGAAGTAATCTTTGTCGGAACGCGGTCCGTAAAATTTCAAGTCAAAATAGGAGGGCTGCTGATGGGCAGAATCCTCGTCTGCAAATAGGAATGTGTTTGTTCCGTCAGGCAATTCGCTTGCTGGTAAAAAGGGCAGTGCCTGCATTTCATAAGGTGTTAACAATCCATACGTTTTGTCAAATGTCCAGGACGTACCGTCAAAATAGTTCCCCTCGTCAATAACCGATTTGTTTTTCAAGTCTTTTTGAAGGGCTGCCATATATCCGTCCGTTCCTGTTGCAGACTCAGCATAAATTGTCTTGTTGGTGTGGTCGAATCGGATGGTTCTATTTACAAGGTTGTCCATGCCGAAGGGGGCGTCCCAGTAGGAATCGGGGATGGTTAGCTTGGTATCGAAGTATATATGTGCGTAGCGTTTCCTATCAGAACAATGCTTATTTGGAGAATACCAGTCGGAGTAGAATTTCCCGTCATTAATTGCGAGCATTCTTACTTCAAATAAGTTTATGTTTGGGTTGTAATTAGACGTAGTTCCCGAATCCCCGTAAGTGCATGATTTTGTAATTATGCCGTTTCGGTCCGTTTCAGTAGTACAACCTGATGATTTTGAACTTATTAAAGTTTCCATTGAAACATTTGATGATGGTTTTGGAATATAAAATACATTTGAGTTACTTACATTGCTAAGACTCCATTCAGCTTTTTGTTTCGCCTTAATAAAAGTTGAAGAATCTGTAATCGATGATATTGATTCACTCTTCAGAAAATTTTCCCAATTTGATTTCGAAAACGCAATTACATCCAAAAAATTCATATCGTAGTATTTTGACTGCGCAAAGCCTCTTGCACCATACGCCTGCTGGGTATTCAATAGGGCTGTTTTTGATTCAGATGTAAACGACAAGGTGTCAATCAAGTATTCTTCTTCCAAGTAAGGCGTGTGGCTGTCACATAATTCAAATGGTGGTTGTCCTGTAATTTTTTGGACCCAACTATGCAATCTTCTCACAACCACCAAATCCAGTTGTTTCCTGTGTCTCTTTATAGCCAAACTGAACCTTTTGGGGGCATAGCCGTAGATTCTTTGCGTTCCCGAAACAGACGCATTCAGAGTCACTCCATTACGCAAATCCGTAGGCAAATATTTTGCGGCGATATCAGCCCTCACCAGATAATCGGGAACGGGAACGTAGCGATTTTTCCCATTGTCGTCGAATGCCTCGGAAACTACCAATTTTACTCCATCACCGGATGCCGGAACCATCTTTTTGAGCGAAACCGTGATATCGGAAGATTTAGTTTTTTTACGGTTTTCATCCGTTTCACTGGCATCGATCACAATCCTGTATTTCCCGGGTTCTACCGCGAATCCGTCCATATCCTTCGCGTCCCAGAGTACGGAATAGGCACTCTTATTTGTATTCGCCCTAGTGTAAACGGAATCCAGCAACGTTCTAACGGTATTCCCCTCCATGTCCACAATCCTGGCGGAAACATAGGCGTCCCTGTACAATATTCCATAGGGGATATTCATGGAGCCCAGGTCATATAACCGCACTTCTCCCGTATCGGCAATGGCGGAATCCGCCGAATTGTCTATGATGTAGAACTCCGGCAGGGCGTTGAGCGATATTTCCATTTCAGGCAATATAAGCGTCACTACGGTGTCGATCAAGGTGGCATAGGGGTTGTCGCGGACGTTCTGCACCACTTCCGCATGGAGAGAGACCTTTCCTGCCGGTGGGTAGGATTTAGATGAAGTTATTCCATTCCAGGTGTAATTCAATCCGTAGGTTTTAGGATTGACCGTCCAGCCCATAGTCCAGGGGTCCACTGCAGAGGAGAGTTCGGAACCCATGAAGACGAAACCGCTTTGATTGCCGGAACCGAAATAAACGGGAACATCGCTATTTCCCAAGGTACTTCTTCCGGCAATACGGAACATCCCCGAAGAGCGCATCGCCACATGGCCACCAGTTCCAGAAAGCGTCATCACCCTGTCCGTATATGTGGGGAATTGCCAAATCGGATAGTCTGACAGATACGCCCCTGCGGAAGACTGCATGGAGGTAAAATCAGAAACTTTTTCAACAACCTTGCAACCGTTATCGAGATTGCGTACGCCATCGGATGCAAGGCAAGTTTCGCCAAATGCGCCTGAATCAAAGAATATGTCCAGAGAATCCGACACGGCAAGACCGTTCCATTGCAGGTGATACAAGCCCTCTTTTTCGTAGAACCATACTCCCTTCTGCAAAGTCGTATCCGCAGGTTCTCCGTAGAACGGATTGGCAAAAACGCGATCCGTGGACTTGTCGAAAAGGCCCCTTCCCTTGGAATCTTCGGCATATATCCGCAACAGATAGCCGTCCTTAAAGTTCCCGCCCAGCCAAAGCGACATCGAAAGGGAATCTTTTCCCACCTCCACAAGCGTAGAGGATAATTCGAAAGTGACCTTCGGGACATCCCCGGCAGAGTTCACCTCATCGACAGTCACCAAGGCTGAATCGGAGCGCCATTCACAATCTGCGCACGACCTTGTTGAAAGTTCGATATATATTTTTGACTCTGTGAAGCCTATATTGTGCAAATAACCCAAAACCCCTTCGGTACTCTGCGCCGTTTTGGATATGTAAGAACTATCTTCAGAACGGTTTGAAGATAAAACGGCAATTTTTTCCGTCAGCCATTCATCGGAATTCTCGTAACGATAGCGAAGCCTGTAAACGGTCGTATTTTCGGCGCTTGCCGAAGCAGGCGGTGCAATTCCCACAATGGGAATGTATTCTGCAGTGAGAAACTCCTTGTCTTCTGCAGGAGACACGATTTCGGGATAGCGGTCGCCCACATGGAAAAGGTCCGTGCGGACACTTGAGTTCCCGGCGGCATCTAGGCATACGGCCTCGAGATAGCGTTTGCCATTTCGTTCTCCCACAGCAACGGCAGGAATATCAAACCTGACCGTATCGGTTTTTAGGATACCCTCGCTGACATTACGCCATAAGCCGTCAGCATCGCCTCCAAAAACGTGGTAATGGCAGCGCATCCCCGTGCGGTTTGTCGCGATGTCATCCGATTCCGAAACATTGAGAGTCGCAGCGAAATCCTTCACCGAATCGGGATAGACAAGGCGTGCGCTTACCAGGCTCAAAATTTTCGGGGAGGCGCGGTCGATGCGGATTCTCTTTGCATACTCGTAATCCCGCCTATTTTTCGCTTCGTCACGAACATTCGCACGGAGGATGTAGTCGCCATCCTGCAATCGCATCCCCGACATTTCCGTCCATGTTCCATACCCCACATTACTTGCGTCCCTGACCCATACGGAATCACCAGCCCGGTCAACTTTGGATACGTCATCCACATGCGCAAAGTCCCAACCGATAGTCACTGCGGTAGAATCGCGACCACCTAGCAGTTCATTCACAGTGTAGCCTATTTGAAGAAGACTGTCTTCCGAAACGTATTCATAATCCGAATTACGGGCAGGGCGTGAGAGATTTGCATATTTTTCAGCACCGAAAGAATCTAGCGGAGTTCCTCCAACGCTACCAAAGACCAATTCGGGTGCAGTTCTGTCAATACGAAACTCTACCGATTTTTCCGCAACATTGAAACGGTAATCATCGAGTCGACTCCAGTCGGCGCCTCCATCGTTTCCGCCTGCTATTTTCGATACAAGCTCGCTGGCATAGTCGTACGCGTCAAGATTCGGTGCAGCATAGTCGATGGCGGTTGCCTTTACCCGATAAAGCCCGTCCTGCAAGTTTTCCCTATTCGTAACCTTATCCCATGCCACGGCGAAGTCTTTTGAGGTCACGTCATACAAAGAGGGCATCGACGTAATAAGAGAAAATCCGTTGTCGTTGCTTTTCTCCAATTGCCACCGCATGGCCCGAATGTCAGGAATGGTAGAATCGCCCCAAACAACACGGGCGATAAATACAGAACTATCCGGGTTCATGCAAAGCTTGTCAACCGAAAGTTCAAAATTCGGAGGTGTGACATCCACTCTGAAAGGAACATCATAGACATCGTTGCTGTCGTTACTTTTTCCAGCAGAATTGTGGATAATGGCATTGAACACCCAATGGTATTCACCTTCGGAAAGGTTGCTATGGGATATCCTAGAGCGATAAAAATTCCCGCTTCCTTCGCTCCGTAAAAAATCCATATCCTGTAGATTGCCAAAGGTTTGCCTAACACCGTCCACAGCATACCATACGGAATCACGCATTCCTTCCACAGAGAAATCTTGATAATCAAGGACACTTGCATACGCCTCAAAATCAGAAATTCTGTTTACCACCACATCTGGCTTCGGCCATACGGGTTCAAGCAAGTTATCCGTAGCCTTGAACAAGTAGTAGAACCTTTGCGTATTCGAGAGCCCAATCTTGTTCACCGTCGAAATCGTGACCGTGTTCTGGTTATCCTTCTGGATAGCGAGAAGATTCGGATAAAAGTCGGTTGCGATAAAGTCAAACTGACCGTTTTTCTTGACGGGGTGAGGAACCTTGTCAATTGTAGTTCGACTGAGTTCCACTTTCACAGAATCCCCCGATTCATTCACCTGCATCACCGAGTCCGCAATCACAATCGGATTTGTCCAAGTCCCACCTCCGGAACGCTTGTACACCGTACACGCCGTCGAACTCGTATCCGGCTTGGTAATATCGCACTCCCAGGCAATTTCTTCCTGATAGTTGAAGTTCATGCGAATTTGGCGCAATCTGTGCGGCATCAGGTCGTCAACCACAAATGAGTATTTTTCAATCCAGTTGTCCACTGTAATTGCGGGGGCTTCGTAGCGCTCCACATGACGGATGGGGACACCTTTCTTGTTTTCGGAGCCACCAGGGTGCAGGCCATCCACCTTTTCCCAGCGGTCCACTTTCACGCCCATCTTCGACCAGTCGGATTCGGATTTGAACTTGAGCGAGTTCCTGCGAAAATCCGCATAGTTCATCTTGCCGTTCACGGTTGCGGCCACGTTGCCGAGGGAGTCGTAAAGGCCCACGTCGCAGAGCTGCTGTTTGCCCGCGCTGTCGGCCTCGTAGTAACAGCCCGGCTCCACCGCCCGCAGCGCGGAGTCCGAGACGGAGAGTGCGAGGTTCACGAAGGGCTTCTCGTAGAGGAAGTCCTCCATGAGACGGACTTTGTCGGTTTCGTTGCCGCCCAGGACCTTCGGGTAGGAAAAATCCGCGGAATACAGCCTATCCAGCAGACTACGCGCTTTTGCTATTTCATGGGAATCATACAAGTCATTCACGGCCTCCAATACAGTCGGAAGGGCCACCGCGGCAAGACTTGTGGCACTCGTTACAGCCGTAGAGATCATCGCAGCCTCTGCCACTCCTGGAATGGGCAAAAGCGTAAGCGCCAATATATTTGTTACGGCAAGCGCAAATTCCGCACCTACAATTCCCCATGTCGTCTTGTCTGTGAGGGGGTTAAACGTCCTTGCATGGGTCGCACCCTCGTAACGCATCTTTTTAACATCTGCATCCGCGTCGGTGAACGCCTTGGTGTTGTCACCGTAACTCGACCATTCGGGAACGAGGGCCGTGCCCTTGTCCATGACGGCGACACCACCAACTAAACCAAATATAAATCCGGCCAAGGCGTTTACATAGTCCGTAGATATGTCATCGGACTCACCTAGAAAAGTCCATGCATTGAGAACAGGGAGCAACCATTCGTCGGGAACAAGAGCTTTCAACGGAATCCAAACTGTGTAATTCTCGGGGTCCGTAAACGTCATGCTGTGTTCTCCGCCCAGAATGCGCATCATGGGCATGTCGGGAGTGACCCTTTCGACCAGGTCGTTTACGCCGCCAGATGTATTGGGGTCGATGTAGTCCGTCAGGGGATTGTCTGAATGGAAATCGTAACCGTCTCCCAGCTTATTAACGATGACGCTGTCCACAGCAACTTGGACTTCATCAATCAGGTAAGCCCCGGCAAAGGTTACGAGTCCCAACTGGACGGTAGTCGGATCCAATACCATTGCAATGCCCACAGGCCAAAGGGCTTCTTTACTAGCTCCAGCCACCTTTTTCCCGGTCTTGATTTGCTCCTTGAGCGCGAGCAGCATATTGAGTGCTTCAGTACCCTCGTGCGGGCTGTCGAGCGTAATGAGTTTGTCCACATCCCTGTTGTAAAAGTCAGATTGTACGTACTCGCGCGAAGAGACTCCTCCCATGGAATGGGAAATGATGATGTTGCGGGAGGGGATGGCGCGATATTGAGCATCACTTGAACTACGTAATGTTTTTAGGTTTATCGCTCCTGTCGCCCTTACTTCTTGAGCCTCTTCAATAAGCGATCGACGAACCGAACATTTGTTTTTGCCCTTCCATGTTCTGTCGCCGATTTCGTGAGCGTTGTGCGCGGGGGATGCGGCGGGGTTGGCAAAGGAACGCTGGAGATAGATATACTCGGATCCATATTGCACGGTATCCTCGAATACAGCGGAATCAAGCCAGTACGTGAGCTTTTTTGCGGCTTTTTCGTTATCTTCGTCATCTGCGCCAGGATGCATCGTATCATCGTAGGCTCCCAGCATTCCGACAGCGCTTCCCAAACGCGAACTAATCGTAGAGTCCAATTTAGTGATATTATTTGAAGCAATTGTATAGGCTTCATATATGGTATCCTTACATTGGCTCTCAAATCCCTGCCCCTCCGGAGCCGCACCATGGACAAGAATCACGTTATAACGGTTCAACGCCTCCATCGGCTTTGCGGCAGACAATATCCCACAATAGCAGGCCACCATAACGGCGACCCAAACCATCTTTCGCATAAAATTCCTTTTTAACTACTTTGTTATTACTAAGTCATCTGACGAATAACTTATCGAAGAACCCGTAGAATCAACAAATGAATTACCGTTCATCCATGTTTCTGGATAATGATCAAAAACAATTTTTTCATTGTTTATTAAAGTTAACCGATCAAAATCATGGGCACGGTCTTCTTTATTCAATGCATAAACTTGCATTCTAATAGCATTTCCATAAAGTCTAGGAGGATATCCCATCATCCATTCTGATTTCATTAGCGAATCAACTATAAGGTCATTTTTTTCGAAATCAATTTCACAAAAACCACTTCCTCGTTGACGAATACACAGCACATCACTATCAATGTACGTAATGTCATCGCATCCTTCCAACCATGCATATTCTTCAACAAACTCTAGCTTCTTCACGATTCCGGTAGTAGTATCCAAAATTGCAACAGGGCATTCTCTTGATTCCATCTTTAACAAAACACTTCCTCCAATCCATGGACGTCCATATTTTCCATAATTACACTCACACGGAGCCTCGCAATTCCATTTCCGAACAATTCTGGGTTTCTCACCAATTCGCCAAAAACCGAATTCTCCATTGGCATTAGAAAACATAGCCGAAGAATCGTGGTAATAGCCATAAACAATGCTGATTGCACCATCAATCGTATCACCCCACAATGGTTTTTGCTTGTTTCGATAATTCACAAGGAAGACTCCCTGATTTATACTCCCTGTTTTGCAGTCATACAAATAGTCGCAATGATCCGTATGATCCGTCCATCTACGGCCATTTGTCTCCAGGGCCAAGGAATCATCGATAATGGCAAAGACAATGCCGTTATACCTTTCAGAATCCACAACATGATCTACCTCTTCATCCAACAGTCCACACCCCCACATGCTTACGCATGCGAATGCAGCAATCATTATTTCAATTGCAACTACCTTCAAATTCTTGCTAAATCTTTTCATTTCCATAGGATAATTCCTTTTGAAAAGCGATATTGTATATTTTTGAAAAATAGAAATTTGTCTACAAGCTGTCACTAAAATTTTTGTTTATCAAAATACAGCAAAGGCTCCCCATAGGGGATCTTTGTCATCGATTTTTTCTATAACAACCCATCAGTTCTTCCCCGTAACTGTCATTATCGACTTCGTATGGAAAATCGCCTACGGCAAGGGCGTGCTATAAAAATTGGCCTGCACATATTCACGAGAAGAGACTCCTCCCATGCTGTGTGCAATTAGGATGTTGCGGGAGGGGATGGTGCGGTATTCATCTACACTATTTGTTCTCAATTGCTGAAGCCTATATTTTCCTTCCGTCCTCACTTCCTGAGCTTCCTCAAAAAGCGAACGACGAACGGAACAGTTATTGTCTCCTTTCCATGTCCTGTCACCGATTTCATGGGCATTGTGGGCTGGGGATTCCGCCGGGTTCGTAAAGGAACGCTGGATGTAGATGTACTCAGAACCATACGTTACCGTATCTTCAAATACAGCGGAGTCAAGCCAAAGAGTGAGTTTCTTTTCATCGTCATCTTCATATTTTCCCAACATTCCTACGGCATCGCCTAGGTTCCAAGAAACTTTTTCATTATTAGCCGCATCATTTTGATAAGTCGTATAGTCATTCGAAGTATTCCAAGCACTTTGAATGTTACTGTTGCACTTATCTCCATACCCCTGGTTTTCCGGAGCTGCCCCATGTACTAGAACTACATTGTAGCGGTTCAACGCTTCCATGGGTTTTGCTGCAAACAGCGCTCCATAAAAACAAACTACCGCAAACGCCGCCCAAACTATCTTTCGCATAAAGCTCCTTTTTAACTACTTTGTTACTACTAAGTCATCTGACGAATAACTTATCGAAGAACCCGTAGAATCAACAAACGAATTATACTTCATCCATGTTTCAGGATAATTTTCAAAAACAAAACCATTTTTCCCAATCAAAGCAATCCTATCACCAAAATTATGAGCAGGATCCTCTTTATCCCATGTAAAAACAGGCAGTCTCGCAGCATTGCCCATAAAATAAGGAGGATCACCCATCATCCATTCACTTTTTATCAGAGAATCTACGATTTCACCTTTTTTCTCAAAGTCTACCTCACACATTCTATCACCTCGCTGACGTAAGCACGCAACATCTCCGTCTATGTATGTAATGTCGTCGCACCCATCAAGCCAAGTATATTCACCTGTGAATTCCAGTTTCTTCACAATACCCGATACGGTGTCCAGTACAGCAAATGAGCACGGATACATATCTTTTAATAGAATTTTACCATTTATCCATGGTTTTGCCCGCGTATAAGGATCGTTCCAAGCACATCCATCTTCTATCTTTATTTTCTTTCGTACATCAGGAAGTTTCCCCACCTTCCAGAATCCAAAATTTTCCTTCTTATCGTAAAACAGCACCGTCGAATCGGCGGCCAGTCCCCAAATTATGGTTATAACACCATCAATCGTATCTCCCCACAAGGGCCTCTGCTTGTTACGA
>Ga0129306_1000316_pt1 | contig 81806 bp, 55 predicted proteins | sample P827metagenome_FD_94438 | JGI IMG/M metagenome (GOLD analysis project Ga0129306, IMG submission 94438) | Capybara group fecal microbial communities from Wisconsin, USA - P827 metagenome | ecosystem: Host-associated > Mammals > Digestive system > Large intestine > Fecal | place: USA: Wisconsin...
TAATAATGCTTTTGCCCTTTCAGGGCGAGAGTTACTATCGCCGTTTGTACCCAGGGCGTTGCCCTGGGCTGTATGCTTGTTGCCCCTTCGGGGCGCCATCGGGTGATTGCGGATAATCATATTTAGTTATTTACTATTTTCATTCTTCTTTTTTTAGTCCCAGAAGTTCCACGAGAGGCCGAGCTTGAACCAGCGGGGGTTGATGGGGTAGTGGGGGACGAGGAATTCGTTTGTCCCTCCGAACAAGCCGTCGTTGACGTGGCTATACATGACGTAAAAGCGGCACTGCTTGAGGTGGAAGTTGACGTAGGCGTTGACGATGGGGTAGTCGCCTATCAGGATGCTGGCCTCGGGGTCGGTGTTCTGAAGGTGGTACATGCCCAGGGCAGCGCTGTAGGTCGGAGCCTTGTAGGCGGTGAAGTAGCGCACGTCGGCGCCCAGTTCGATGCGGAGCACGCGGGCATAGGCGAATTTCAGATAGAGGTTGCTGTAGATGTTCACAAGCGGCAGGGGCAGGATGTCGTCGCGACTGCTGTACTGCACGGTCGCCTCGTTGTCCCAGTGCAGGACGCCGAGGGCTAAGTCCTGACACAGCGTGGCGCTCAGCACCTGGATGTTACCGCCGAACTGTCGGGCGCTGACGTCGTTGTAGAACTGGCTGCTGCCCGAGGCTGTCTGCTCGCCATAGCCGGTGAAAGCCAGGTAGGTGTAGTTCTTGATGTTCTCTACGCCAGCCGAGAGGTGGGTGTGGAGGCGGTCGAACGTCAGGCTGCCGCCCAGATGAGTGCGGAACTCCTTGCCGAAGTTGTCGTTGTCCCACCAGTGGTGGCTTGAGTGATAGCGGAAATAGTAAACAGATGGCTCAAGGTTCTTCATCGAGGCGTCGAAGGCAAGGTGCACGGTGTCGCCGAAGAGGCGGAAGTTCAGGTCGCCCGTGCCCTCGAGGGTGACGTCGCCGATGTCGTCGCCCAGCACGGCAAGCTCGCCGGTGACGTCGAAGTGCAGCACGTCGCCCATCGTGCGCCGCAGGTTGGCGCCAAGGGTTAGCGTCTGCTCGTTCCACCGTCCGACGGTCTCCACGCCGTCGTCGGTGATGTCGGGCAGGGTGAACGAACGGAAGTCGTGCAGGGCGTATGCCGAGCCGCCGAAGGGAATCCATTTGTTGATGCCTTCGATGAGGGTGAGGCCGGCGGTGTTCCTGACGGAGAAGTAGCTGGTAGCGTCGATGGAGTCGTAGGGTAGGTAGTTGTTGGCGTAGTAGCCCGTCGGGTTGCGGTAGTCGATGAAGCGGCGCCGGTGTCCCTTGACGTTGGCTGTGTGGAAGGCTTTCATCACGGGGACGAACTCTTGCCGCACAACGACGGTGTCGGGCAGGCTGTCGGTGACGGAACGGTAGTAGCCCATGTCAAAATGCTGCTCGAAGAAGGCGGTGCGCATGCGGTTCTCGTTCCAGGTGTGTTCCAGGCGGGTGGGCATGTCGGCAGGGCGGTAGGTCTGCTTGCCCGACGACATGTCCTCGGGGCGGGTGATGTAGCGGTCGTCGGTGAGTCCGCCGTTTTCTGCCCATTTCAGCTTGTCGTAGTCGAGCAGCAGGTGCATGCCGTAGCGGTCTCCGCGGTAGTAGCCGTAGAGGGCGGCGTCGAAGAGAGCCGTCGATTGGCTGCTGTACTGCCCGCGGCCATAGACATAGTCGAGGTTGAAGCCGAGGCCGATGCGGCGTCCGGCGTTGACGGCAAAGTTGCCCTTGATGCGCTCCTCGCCGTTGATTTTATTGCCCGCACGATAGTAGCTGACGTTTGTGTAAGGCGTCTTGGTGTCGAGGAAGCGGAACTGGTCGGGCGGTGTGAGGAAGTAGTCCATCGGGTCGGCAAAGATGTAGTCGTTGCCGAAGGGGCGGTGGAAGAAGATGCGCGACTGTCGGGGCGAGCCCATGTTGCCGAGGTGGTTGTACTCGCCGTTGATGCCCTCGGTGAAGTGGACGTTCTGAAAGCGGTGGATGAGGGTGTCGGGCGTCGTGGGCACCACTTCGCCGAGTTTGTCCGAAACTGTCCAGGCCAGAACCTCCTTAGGCGTCTTGCGGTCCTGCACCGTGCTGTCGCGCCGGCTCTCGCTGCTGCCGTTGCCGATGCCCGTGGGGTCGAGCCCGTTGCCGGTGTCGGACAGACGGCGCGGGTCTTGCGCCTGTGCGGTGAGGAAGAAGGGTAGCTGAAACAGGAAGAACAGAAGCAGGAGCCTCTTCCTCAGGAGAGGTTTCTTTCTCATTTTACGAAGAATCGGATGATGTAGTCAGCCGTCTTGATGGCAATGGAAACTGCCGAGATAACCAGAAATGGCGTGCGGTTGTGCGGCATGGCGAAATAGACCACAAAGGCAGCGATGAAGCCCAGCAGGAACAGCGTGTTCAGCAGGGCGCGGATTTGTTGCTTCTTGTTTGCTTCCATTGCGTCAGATTCTGTTGTCCAGTTGGCTTACCAGCTCCTTGAAGAGGTCGATGGTCTTGATGCGGAATTTGCCTGTGGCACGCAGAAGCTTGGTTTTCGATGAGTTGAAGCTTTGTTCGTCTGTAATCCATTCTTCGGCTGTGAAGCGCTGTCCTCCATCGCGCTCTTCCTCATACCAGTACTTGATGCGCGTCATCCTCAGCGTGATGCCCTTTTCGGCGGGAGCAATCTCCAGCAGGTAATTGATGCGTGAGCGGTCGAGTTCGAACCATCTTTTCTTAAAGACGATATATTCCTCGGCCTGCAGCACCATGTGGTAGTTCGTGTCGTCCTGTTCGATGGTTTTGCAGCTGATGACGGTAGGCTGAACGAAGCGCTCTGCCGCCCATTTCTGGGCAATGGCATAGGCCCACTTGACTTCCATCCCCTCGGGGATGCTGATGGTTTGTTCGAAGGTAACGCGGTTGTTGACAACGGGTACGGCGCCGAGTCCATAGCGGGCGTCAACCTGTGCAAAGCTGCCGACACAGGTCAGCAGAGCCAGCACGATAAGAGTGAGTTTCTTCTTCATAGTCGTCCATTTTTTGTAACAGATTGCAAAGATAGGGTGAGCCGAGCGAAAAACCAAATTTATTTGAGTTTTTCCGAGGCGACCCCTATCTAAAAGCCACGAAGGGGATTAAAGATAGGGTGAGCCGAGCGAAAAACCAAATTTATTTGAGTTTTTAACTGCGTTTTCGTCCGTCGCGACTCGGCAGAGCAAACAAGCTTACTTTGCGCTCGCTGCTCCGTCCGTTCCGAGGCGACCCCTATCTAAAAGTGATCGCTGATCACCGTTCACTTTTCCTCTGGCGGGAGGAAGAGCTGGATGTCGCTCAGCAAAGGGCAGGCGACGGAGCTGTGGACGGTGACGCGTAGGGCGCGGGCCTCGATATCCTCGGGGAGGCGCAGCAGCCGCTGCGGGCCGACGGTGGTGCCGGCGGCGATGGGCTGCCACTCGCCGGCTGTGGTGAGGGCTTCGACATGGAAGGTGTCGATGCGCTGGCCGAGCTGGATGGGTTCACGCAGTCGCAAACGGTAGAGGGGGGCAGGGTGGCGCAGTTTCATGGTGAGCGTCGCCTCGCGCACGTCGTCGCGGGTGGCCCAGTAGGTGCTGGGCTCGCCGTCGCATGCCAGGCGTGCGTCAAAGCCGCGGCGTTGGTCGGTGGCACGGCACGACTTCACCTCGGCTGCTGGCAGCGGGCGGCTGAACTCGCGTGCCAGTGCCTGGCCGAACGCCACAAGGCGGGCTGAGTCGGTGGGGTGGATGAGGCCCTCCTTGGTGGGAGGAACGTTGAGGATGAGGTTTGAACCGCGGCCCACAGAGGTGTAGTAGATGTCCATGAGCTGTTCGACGGTCTTGACGCGGTTGTCCTCGCGCTGGTGGTAGAACCATCCCGGGCGGATGGAGACATCGACCTCGGCCGGTACCCAGTGTGTGCCGCCCATCTGACCGTGCCGCAGGGCGTTGCCGTCGGCATGTCCTGGGGCGAAGTCCCCCCGGTTGAGCGTGGCCCAGTTGGTCTCGCCCACGTTGCCGCTCTCGTTGCCGCACCAGCGGGTGTCGGGTCCGCCGTCGCTGAAGATGCATGCGCCGGGCTGCAGCTGGCGGATGAGGGAGTCGGTGGTAGCCCAGTCATAGTAGGTGCGGTTGTCGATGGTACGCCGCTCGCGCAGGCCTCCGTAGTAGCCGTCGCCTCCGTTGGCGCCGTCCTGCCACACCTCGAAGATGGGTCCGTAGTGGGTGAGCAGCTCTTGCAGCTGTCCGCGGAAGTAGGTGATGTAGTCCGGTGTGCCATAGCGCAGGTCGTGGCGGTCCCAAGGTGAGAGATAGACGCCGAACTTCAGCCCAGCACGTGCGGCCTCGCGGGCCACGTCGCCCACCACGTCGCCCTTGCCGTCGCGCCAGCTGCTGTGGGCCACGCTGTAGTCGGTGAGCTGCGAGGGCCAGAGGCAGAAGCCGTCGTGGTGCTTAGCCGTGAGGACGACGCCCTTCATGCCGGCAGCCTTCAGCACCTCCATCCACTGGCGGGGATTGTAGCGGGTCGGGTTGAACTCATCGGGCTCGGCATCGCCGTAGCCCCACTCCACGTCGCGGAACGTGGTGGTGGTGAAATGAATGAAAGCATACATCTGCATGTCGTGCCAGGCAAGCTGGCGCGCCGTGGGGAGAGCTCCATAGGGGGCAGGGGCATCGGCTTTCTGACTGCCAGGGGTACCTGTGCAGCCGATGGTCATCAACGCCGCGACAAGCGCCGGGGCGAGAAAAGAGAGGGGAGAGGAATGACGGTTTTTTCTCATGGGTTTCATGTTTTATGCTGCCGCAAATGTAAGGCGAAAATGTCGGAAAAGCAAATTTATATGGACTTTTCCTTTTTTTATCGTTCGGTTCGTCGTATTTTTGCAAAAAAATCAGGACTATGAAACGGATTTCTTCTCTTCTTGCTCTTTTTTTTGCATTCTGGTGTGTGGTTCTCGCCAACCCTGCGGTTAGTGGCGCTCAGGCGGACGAATGGATGCCGTTCGGCGACGGACGCATCGCGGTGACTCCCGTGGCGCAGAATGCCGTGCGCATCCGCTATGCCTTGGGTGAGGTGAGCGACACGCTGCCCTCGTGGCTCTATCCCGCACCCCTTGAGCGTGTCGCCTCGGCTGCCGTCACCTGCGACGTCGATGCTGCCCGGCAGGTGGTGACGGTACGCGACGCAGCGGGCAAGGCCGTCTTCACGGCTGTCCGCCACCGGTTTGCCGACGGCGATGCCACGCTGGCCATTGCCTCGCCCGAGGACGAATGTCTTTTCGGGCTGGGGCAGTTCCAGGACGGCTACACCAATGTGCGCGGTCTGACGCGACGGCTGACGCAGGTGAACACGCAGATTTCCATCCCCATGCTGCTGTCGAGCAAGGGCTACGGCGTGCTGTGGAACAACTATGGGTTGGTTGACTTCAACCCTGCCACACAGCGCGTCCCTCTGGCTAAGAGCGGCGGGGCAGGACAGCGTGAGGTGGTGCATGCGACCTCGACGGCGGGCGACAGGCGCGAGGTGCGCCAGCGCCACATCTTCGAGGGCGTCATCGAGATTGCCGAGCCGGGCGACTATGCGCTGATGCTCGACGTCGGGCAGAAGATGGCCCGCCGGCATAACCTCAGCGTCGATGGGCAGACGGTCATCGACATGCAGAACGTCTGGCTGCCGCCCACGGCATCGGTCATCGTCACGCTCACGGCAGGGCGTCACACGCTGTCGGCCGAGCTCTCTGACGGCGACCGCCCGACGGTGGACTTCCGGCGGGTGACGGACGAGACGGTGCTCCACTCGCCCGTCGCAGGTGCGGTGGACTACACGGTGTTCGTCGGCACGCCCGACGAAATCATCGCCACCTATCGCAGCCTCACGGGCCGCGCGCCCCTGATGCCCGTCTGGGCGCTGGGCTACATCCATTGCCGCGAGCGGTTCCACTCGTCCGACGAGATTCTGCAGACCGCTACCCGTTTCCGTCGTGAGCAGCTGCCCGCCGACGTCATCGTGCAGGACTGGCAGTACTGGGGCAAATATGGCTGGAACGCCATGCAGTTTGACGAAGGTTTTTATCCTGACCCGCGCGCGCTGACCGACAGCCTCCACCGGATGGGCATGCGTCTGATGCTGAGCGTGTGGTCAAAGATCGACAAGAACAGCGAGGTGGGGCGTGCGATGGCACGCAGCGGATACTACATCCCCGGCACCGACTGGATTGACTTCTTCAACCCCGACGCTGCCGCAGCCTACTGGCAGAACTTCAGCCGCAGGCTCGTGCCGCTGGGCATCGATGCCTGGTGGCAGGATGCGACGGAGCCCGAGAACGACGACCTGGCGGGACGCCGCGTGGCTGCCGGACGGTGGGACGGCGGGCTGGTGCGCAACGTCTATCCCCTGCTCGTGAACCAGACAGTCTATGAGGGGCTGCGCCGCGACAACCCGGCTGCACGCCCCATGATTCTCACACGCTGCGGCTTCCCCGGCATCCAGCGCTACGGCGCAGCCATGTGGAGCGGCGACGTGGGCAACGACTGGGAGACGCTGCGCCGGCAGCTGGCAGCCGGACTGGGGATGCAGGCCGCAGGCATACCGTGGTGGACATACGACGCCGGGGGGTTCTTCCGTCCCGGCAATCAGTACACCGATGCCGGCTACATCGAGCGTCTGCTCCGCTGGGTCGAGGCCAGCGTCTATCTGCCCCTCATGCGCGTGCATGGCTACATGAGCAACACCGAGCCGTGGAACTACGGTCCCGAGGCACAGGAGGTCATCGCCGGCTGCCTGCGCGAGCGCTATCGCCTCTTACCTTATATATATAGCAACGCTGCCGCCGTCACGTTCGAGGGCTCGACGCTGATGCGCCCGCTGGTGTTCGACTTCGCCGGTGATGCCAAAGCGCTCAGCCAGCAGCACGAATGGATGTTCGGGCGTGCGCTGCTCGTCTGCCCCATCACCGAGCCCGCCGTCACCGAGTGGACGTGCTATCTGCCTGAAACCGAGGGCGGATGGTACGACTATCGTTCGGCGCGGCATTACGAGGGCGGACAGACGGTGACCGTCGCTGCTGACGCCGCCCATATCCCTGTCTTCGCCAAGGCTGGCAGCATCCTGCCCATCGGTCCCGACCGCCAGTATTCGGCCGAGCCGTCTGACGGCACGCTCGACATCCGCGTCTATCCCGGTGCCGATGCCGACTTCACGCTCTATGAGGACGACGGCGTCAGCAACGACTACGAGCAGGGCCGCTGCTCGCGCATCACCTTCCACTGGGACGATGCCCAACGGCGCCTCCACGTCAGCCGAAGCGAAGGTCAGTACGACGGCATGCCCAGGCGTCGCGTGTTCCGTGTCGTCATGCCCGACGGCAGCACGAAAACCGTCCGCTATAAGGGACGCCCCCTGAAGGTGAGGATGAAATAAGGCATACCCTTTACCTATGGAGGAAAATCATAGTTAAAATTCAAAAAAAATTTGCATTTTCGTTTCTTTTGCCCTACCTTTGCAGCGTCCAAACAAGGAAAGATGCCGGAGTGGACGAACGGACCGCACTCGAAATGCGGCGTACGGGTAACCGTACCGGGGGTTCGAATCCCTCTCTTTCCGCTCATCACAATCAAAAGGAAGTCTGAGCAGACTTTCCTTTTTTTTTGTGTCCTTAATAATTACATATTATGTACACACTCAAACCCAAAATTCCCACTTTGCACCTATTTTTTCCTGACCTTCCCAATAATTCTTGATATTTAACGATGATTCTTATTTTTATAGGATTTTTGCAAAAAAGTGCCAACACCTACCTAAAGCCTTACAACCAACTGTGATACTGAGCGTTATCACAGGTAGGTGTTTGTCAAACACCTACCTAACACCTACCTAAGACCTACCTAACACCTACCCAAACACTTACCCGATCTCCTACCCTCAAAGAGCAAACGAGATGAGTGGAGTAGAGGAAAAACACAAAAGTGGCTTGAGAACAGCCCTACGAGGTATAATATGGGGAACTGTGAGAGGAAAAGGGAAGTCGCGAAAGCCCAATACTCTTATTTTTGGCTGCGCACGACATGATAAGGCGAAGCCAGTTTTTGCCATGCAGAGGGACACAAATGGGCTAAAAAACTTGAAAAAAGCATCCGATGAGGCAGAAGTCAAGCAAAAGTCAGGTAGAAGTCTAGAAGTATTCAGGTAGGTCTTAGGTAGGTGTTAGGTAGGTGTTAGGTAGGTGTTTTGTAAACACCTACCTAATCTAACACACTACAGGACAATATATTGCAAGAGTTTAGGTAGGTGTTGGCCATTTTTTCGAAAAAACCTGTTTGTCAGAATGGGTTGAGTTTTTTTTGACGGGCGTCAGGAAAGGAAGAGGTTTCTACGTTTACGCCGTTGCGGCAACGTTAAGGGTTGTCATCGTAGCGTTAAGGGTTGTCATCGTAGCGTTAAGGGTTGTCGTCGTAGCGTAATGCGTTATCGTGATAGCGTTAAGGGTTATCCGCCCGATGTAAAACGTTACTTGTGCTGGTAGAATAGACGTTGAAAATTGAAGATTAATTCCTTTCGGGGCTTTTAGATAGGCTGCGGCTCGGATAATTGCAAATAAATTTGCATTATCTCTCGCCTTGCACTATCTTTAATCCCTTTCGGGGCTTTTAGATAGGCTGCGGCTCGGATAATTGCAAATAAATTTGCATTATCTCTCGCCTTGCACGATCTTTAATCCCTTTCGGGGCTTTTAGATAGGCTGCGGCTCGGATAATTGCAAATAAATTTGCATTATCTCTCGCCTTGCACTATCTTTAATCCCTTTTGGGGCTTTTAGATAGGCTGCGGCTCGGATAATTGCAAATAAATTTGCATTATCTCTCGCCTTGCACTATCTTTGCGGCTAATTTGTATCATTTAAGGTATAATTACCAGCAATTGACAGCCAGATGAAAGTAGCGGTTTTGCAGATGAACATGGCGGCGAGGGATGTGCACGAGAACATACGCCGTGCCGATGCGCTCATTGATGCACATCCCGGGGCTGAGCTTTATGTGCTGCCTGAGATGTTCAGCACGGGGTTTGACATGGAGCCGGACCAGTGTGCCGAGCCCGTCGGAGGACCATCGCTGCAGTGGATGACGAACAAGGCCCGCGAGACGGGCGCGGCAATCTGCGGCAGCGTGGCGACGGCCGTCGAGCTGTTCACCTTCACCAACCGTATGTACTTCGTCACACCCGAAGGCGCCGTCACCATCTACGACAAGCGCCATCTCTTCTCCTACTCGGGCGAGGACCAGCACTATGCGGCTGGAGACGAGCGCGTGGTGGCAACGTACAAGGGGGTGCGGTTCCTGCTGGAGGTCTGCTACGACCTTCGCTTCCCCGTCTGGAGCCGTTGCTGCGACGACTACGACGTCATCATCTATGTGGCCAACTGGCCCACCAAGCGCCGCAACGCCTGGGATGCGCTGCTGCGTGCACGCGCCATTGAAAACCAGGCGTGGGTCGTCGGAGCCAATCGGGTGGGGGAGGATCAGCTGGAATGTATCTACAACGGCGGCTCGGTCGTCATCGATGCTTACGGACGGACAGCCTGCGAGGCACCTGACGATGAGGAGACTGTCGTCATGGCCGACATCGACATGCCGAAGCTCGCCGAATACCGCGCCAAATTTCCCTCTCTCCGCGATAGCGACTCGTTTGAGATTGTTCACAATTCATAATTGATGCTATGGGAGTTCAGAAGTTCAGAAGCTCAGGAGTTCAGACAAAAGTGCTGTTTACGAAAACTTGCAAGCACAGCTATTGCCTGAACTCCTACACTTCTGAACTCCTTATTTTGTAATCTTTAATCTTTATTCAATAACGATGAAAAACAAGTCAATTCTGCTTCTTGGCCTTTTCTGCCTATTCCCTTATTTCATTAATGCATCAACCCGTATGGACGAAAAGAAAACTCCCCAGGTGCGCATCAGCACCAACAAGGGCGACATCGTCGTGAAGCTCTACGACGACACGCCCATCCATCGTGACAACTTCCTGAAACTGGCTCGTCAGGGTTTCTACGACGGGACGCTGTTCCACCGTGTTATCAACAATTTCATGATTCAGGCCGGCGACCCCGAATCGAAGGGTGCTGCGCCGGGAGCCCGCCTCGGGGCGGGCGACGCGGGCTACACGCTGCCTGCAGAGTTCGTCTATCCCACCCATTTCCACAAGCGTGGCGTGCTCAGCGCTGCCCGCCAGGGCGATCAGGTGAACCCCGAACGCCGCAGTTCGGGCTGCCAGTTCTACATCGTCACGGGCAGAGTCCAGACGCCCGACCAGCTGCAGCAGTTCGGCGAGCGTATGCTGCAGCAGCGCGGGCAGGAGCTGTTTGACCAGCTAGCCCAGCAGCATGTCGACAGCATCCGCGCCATGTACGGACGTGGCGATCAGGCGGGGCTGCAGAAGCTGCAGCAGCAGCTTACGGACGAGGTGAGGAAACGTCTGGCCGACGAGTCGAAGTCGGCGTTCACCGACGAGCAAGTGGAGGCCTACACCACCGTGGGCGGCACGCCCCATCTCGACGGGCAGTACACCGTGTTCGGCGAAGTGGTCGAGGGCATGGACGTTGTGGACGCCATACAGCAGGTCGAAACCGACAGCTCCGATCGTCCCGTGAGTGATGTCATCATCCTCAAAATGACGGTGATGGAGTGACTTTCCCGCAAATGGTTTAGTTTTTGCTACGCAAAAGGTTAATTTTTTTGTATTACAATAAAGGTTTAATGTTTTTGCGTGGCAAAATCGGTTTATAAACCTCGGCAAAGCCGAGCTAAACCTTGCCAAAGGCAAAATAAACCTCCGGCTCAGCCGGAACTAAATCTATAAACCATTCTTAACTCTTAACTAATCGTGGTATCCGCAGGGAAAGGCATGACGAAGGCTCGGCGCTATGTGCCGACGGCGTGTGCAGTAGCTTGTGCTGTGGCGCTGGTTGTCTTTTTCCATGTCTTCTACCGTGCCCATCTCTGCCATCGCGAACAGTTCTCGCTCTTCCTGTGGGCTCCCGGCCCGCTTGCCGCTTACTGGACGTCGCCGGCTCCCCTGGCCCGCCTCGTGGGCGATATGCTGACACAGTTCCTCGGCCTGCCGTTCGTCGGAGCGCTCATCATGTCGGCCGTGCTGACGTCGCTGGGCGTGCTCGTCTATCGCCTTTTTGCCCGGTGGATAGGCCTCTGGGCGCTGGTGCCTGCAGCGCTGGCTGTCCTGTTTGAGACGGGGCGGCAGTCTGGCCTGACCTATCCCCTCAGCAGCACCCTGCAGTGGGTGGGCATCGTGGCGACCCTGCTGACGGCACGTCGCGTCAGCCGCCCGGCAGGCGTCGGGCGCGCGGCGCTTGGCGTGGTTGTCCTTGCGGCGGGCATCGGGCTCTTCGGCTGGGGCGACTGGGAAAAGCGGGCGGTGAATCGTCCCGACATGAACGTCGAGCGGATGCTGGCCGTTGATAACGACTGGCATCACGGACGGCTCCGACAGCTCGAGCGGCGCCTCGACCGTCATGCCAGCCACCCCGACCGCTTCGATGCCTACTACCGTAACCTGCTGCTGGCGAGCCAGTACCACTTGGGCGACAATCTGATGCAACACTACCAGCCCTTCCAGCTGGGGCTGTTCCTGCCTGTCGAGTCAACCGCTTCGTACCCCATCATCTACTTCTCGGGCGAGCTATGGTTCCAGGTGGGCGACCTGACGAATGCCGAGCACTCGGCCCTGCTGGGCATGCTGTTCTCGCCGAACAGCGTGGGTAGCCGTCCGCTCATGCGGCTTGCCGAAATCAGCCTGATACGCGGCGACGAGGCTGCTGCCATGAAGTACCTGCGCCTGCTCGACAAGACGCTCCTCTACCATCGGTGGGCACGTATGCATATGCCCCAGAACCGTCCGAAAGAGGTGCGCCGCTGGGTCGAACTGAAGCGCACGCTGCTCTGTACCACCGATACCGTCCGTGCTCCGATGGACATCGGCGTCGCCCTGCGCCATCTGGTGGAGGATAATCCGGACAATGTGTTTGCCCGCGAATACCTCTACGCCTTCGACCTCCTGGGCAAGGACCTCGATGCCTTCATGGACGACTATGCCCGCTTCCAGCCTAACGGTATGCCGCCCCAGCGCACCTGGGCCGAGGCCATGCTGCTGTGGATGACTGCGCACGGAGGAGATGAGCGGACGCACGGCGATGCCCGGCGCGAGCGGATGGGGCGCGACATCCCGCCCGAGGTGGTGGATGCCTTTGTCAGTTTCACGGAGCAGTTCCGCGGCCTCGGCTCCGGCCCCCTGACGGCCGATAGCCAGATGCGGCAGCTGCAACAGAAATTCGGAAAGACCTACTGGTTCTTCTATCATTTTGCCGAAATGCGATGAAAAACCCGCTGTCCACTCTCCTCATGCTCATCCTCGTGCTGACGAGCTGCACCGGCGGGCCGTTGTCCGTGACGGACGGCGTCGTTCGCACACCCGACTACGACGGAGCCGTGGTGCCCTTTAATATCGCTCCGCTGAACTTCTGTCTCGACGGCGCGGAATATGCCCGGGCCAAGGTGGAGGTGCAGGGGCGCAGCGGCTCTATTTCCGTCAGGGCCAAGCGCGGACGCGTCATGTTCCCCGAACGGCGATGGCATCGCCTGCTGGCGTCTGAGAAGGGGAACACGCTGACGGTCGAGATAACATCTGCGGGCCAGCCTTCGTCATTCTCCTTCACGGTATCGCCCGATCCCATCGACGCCTACGTCACCTACCGCCTCATTGACCCCTCGTTCGAGGTGTGGCACCGGATTGAAATCCGCGAGCGCGATGTCACAGGCTTCCGCGAGCGCATCCTCTCCGACTGGCACCACACGGACAATAGCTGCATGAACTGTCACATCCACGGACAAAGCCGGGGCGACCTCAGCTTCTTCCACTTGCGTGGCGAGCACGGTGGCACCATCCTCAACCGCGAAGGCACCCTCCGCAAGCTCACCCTCAAGGCCGACGGCATGCCCGTGGCTGCCACCTACGGCGACTTCCACCCCTCGGGACGCTACGCCGTCTTTACGTGGAACAACGTCATCCCCTCGCTGCGCACCCTCGGCAGCCATCGCATGGAGGTCTATGACGACGCCAGCGACCTGCTGGTGGCCGACTTCGACGAAAACCGCCTCCTCGTCTCCCCCCTGACGTCGGCAACGGAGGCTTACGAGACCTTCCCCACCTTCTCGCCCGACGGACGCTACATCTACTTCTGCCGGGCAGACTACGTGCCTGTGCCCGACTCGGTGAAGCAGCTCCGTTACAGCCTTGTGCGCGTGCCGTTCGATGCCGCGTCGGGCGTCATGGGCGACAGCATCGAGGTGGTGTGGGACGCCTCGCTCCAGCAGGGCTCGGCCTCGCTGCCGAAGTTCTCGCCCGACGGACGCTGGCTGCTGTTCTGCCGCTCGGACTACGGCACCTTCCCCATCTGGCATCGCGAGACACAGCTGCTGATGATGGACGTCAGCACCGGCGTCACCCGCTCGCCCGCTGTGCTGAAGGCCCCCGACGCCTCGACGTCGTACCACAGCTGGTCGTCCGACGGACGCTGGATAGCCTTTGCCTCCAAGCGCGGCGACGGCATGTTCGGGCGCGTGTGGTTTGCCCACGTCGATGCCGAGGGAAACGTTGCAACCCCCTTCACGTTGCCTCAGCGCGACCCTGAGCACGACCGTCTCTTCCTGCGCTCGTACAACATCCCCGACCTCGGCGCCGCCCCCGTGCCCTTCGATGCCCGCACGATAGGCCGCCTCCGAAAAACCCTCCCCGCCGAACCGTTCCAGATAAAGCAATAGCCCCCCTATAGTCCCTATAGTTCCTATAGTCCCTATAGTCCCTATAGTTCCTATAAAAACCCAAAAAAAACCAATAACCCAAAAAAAACTATGGACAACAACAACGGATTCTACAAGCTCTCGTGGCTCCAGCGCATTGGCTTCGGCTCAGGCGACATGGCCCAAAACCTCATCTTCCAGACGGTTGCATGCTTTTTGATGCTGTACCTCACTACGGTATTGAAAATCAACCCCGCCTTTGTCAGTGGACTCATCCTTGCCGTCAGACTTCTTGACTGCTTCTGGAGTCCTGTCGTGGGACGATACATCGACAACCACAATCCCAAGCTGGGCAAGTATCGTTCCTATCTTCTCTTCGGAGGCATCCCCCTCACGGTGGCAGCCTGCCTCCTGATGCTTCCCGCAGTAGCCTCGTGGTCCATGGGCATGCGCATCGTCTATGCTACAGTCAGCTACACCCTGCTGAGCATGATCTATTCGGTAGTGAATATCCCTTATGGTTCCATCATGGCCAGCATGACGCGCGACAACGACGAAGTGCTTATCCTTACCTCCACCCGCATGGTTTGCGCCAATATCGGCCAGATTGTCGTTCAGGCTGGCTTCCCCATCGGCTTGGCCATGTGTGTGCATACGGCTATCGACTGGAACCAGGCCACGTTCATGGCCATCGGCACCATCCCCGCCTTCATCATCCTGCCTTCCCTGCCGATATTGAAGAAATGGTTCGGCAAGAAGGGCCTCTACTATCTGCTTCTCTCGATAGGCTTCGTCGGATTTGCCATGCTGTTCACCATCGGCAAGTTCTTCGACGTCGAGAGCAGCAAGACCATTGTTCAGATTGCCAAGGTCATGACAGGCGTCGGCCTGCTGGTCGGCTCGCTGATGTGGGCGCTGGTTCCCGAGGTAATCACCGAGGCCGAGTATCGCACAGGCAACCGTCCGGCTGCCACCGTCAATGCCCTTGCAGGTGTTGCCTTCAAGGCGGGCTTCTCCATAGCCGGTTGGATCACTCCCTTGGTGATGGGGATGATCGGGTTTAACCTGGCCAGCGAAGAGTCGGCCCTCCCGACAGAGCCCAAGGCCTGGTTCACGGTAACGTGCATTTTTGCCATCGTCGGCTTCGTGCTCCTGACGCTCTGTTTCCTTGGCAGCAAGGAGAACATCACCACGACGCCCGAGAAACCCGTCTCGTTCGGCCAGATGTGGCAGGAATTCAAGGCGAACAAATGTCTGCAGCTCGTGCTCGGCATCTTTGTGGTGGTCTTTCTGGCATCGTTCATCAGCGCTCCGGTGAATGCCTATTATCCTAAGCTGAACGAATACTCCGCAACGGCGCAGAATGCCATCCTCTGGTTCACCACGATTATCCCCGCTATCCTCCTCATCGTCGTGGGCTATCTGATCTACAAATATCCGCTTACCGATGCGAAGCTCGACGAAATCAATCATGCCATCGAGGCCCGCACAAAATAATGTTTGGTTTAATGTTTAAGGTTTAACGTTTAACGACCATGCGGACAGAAATTAAACGATAACGTTAACGATAACGTTAACAACCTTGCGGCAGGAAGTGAATCATAGGACGTGTTCGTTAAACATTAAACATTAAACGTTAAACGATAAACTCTTAACTAATAAATCATGGCAAAGAAAGTTCAAAAGCGTTACCTGTGGCCGGCAGACTACATGGCCGACCCCTCCGTCCACGTCTGGGACGGCAAGTTGTACATCTATCCCTCGCACGACTGGGAGAGCGGCATCCCCGAGGATGACTTCGGCAGCCACTTCGACATGAAGGACTACCACGTCCTCTCGCTCGAGGGCGACGACCCCATGACCTCGCCCGTCAAGGATCACGGCGTCGTGCTTGACAAGCTCGACATCCCCTGGCATGGACGCCAGCTCTGGGACTGCGACGTGGCTCGCAAGAACGGCAAGTACTACATGTACTTCCCGATGAAGGACCAGACGGACATCTTCCGCTTTGGCGTCGCTATTGCCGACAACCCCTGCGGCCCGTTCATCCCTCAGCCTAAGCCCATGAACGGCAGCTACTCCATCGACGTCTGCGTGCTCGAGGACGAGGGCGAACACTACTTCTACTTCGGCGGCATCTGGGGCGGACAGCTCCAGCGCTATCGCGACAACAAGGCGCTCGACACCGGCTCCACCTTCCCTGCCGACGATGAGCCCGCCATACCTCCCCGCGTGGCACGTCTGCGCGACGATATGCTGGAGTTTGCCGAGGCTCCGCGCCCCATCGTCATCCTCGACGAACAGGGCAAGCCCCTCACGGCGGGCGACAACCATCGCCGCTTCTTCGAAGCCTCGTGGGTGCATAAGATGAATGGCAAGTACTACTTCAGCTACTCCACGGGCGACACCCATCACCTCTGCTATGCCGTGGGCGACAACCCCTACGGCCCCTTCACCTATCAAGGCGAGATCCTGACACCCGTCGTCGGATGGACCACCCATCACAGCATCGTCCAGTATGGTGGCAAGTGGTACCTCTTCCACCACGACAGCGTGCCCTCAGGCGGCCGCACGTGGCTCCGCAGCCTTAAAGTCTGCCCCCTCACCATCGACGCCGACGGCCACATCGAAACCGTCGAGGGAATGGACTAACCTAGCCGTTCCACCCTCCAGAAATATCGAAAAAGTGCGTCACCTGCCCGTGACGCACTTTTTTTCGCTTTCCCGCTTATCTGTTCTGCCTACGCGCGGCTTAATAATAATATAGAAAACGACAGCCGCTCCTTAAACTTCTACCTGCCGTAGAATGACCAAAGCGAATTAAAGAATTTGGGAAAATGGGGAAAAATATTTGTAGGTGCGCGAAAAAGTAGTATATTTGCGGCAAAATCTCAATAATCCGAAAGAAATGAAAAAGATTGCGATTTGTTTGACTATGATGGGGGCTGTGTTGCTGTCGGCATGCGGCTCCAAGAAGAGTGAACCCGTGGCTACGCGAAGCGCCGAGGCACAGACGCTTCTGGCTAAGATGAAAGCCATAAGCGACGCGAATACGTTTATGTTTGGCCATCAGGACGACACCGCCTACGGCCACAGCTGGAAGGGCTATGGCGAGGGAGCGGCGGCGGACGGGCGCTCGGACACACGCGATGTCTGTGGCGAATATCCCGGCGTCATCGGCTTCGACCTCGGACATCTGGAGCTGGGGCACAAACAGAACCTCGATGGCGTGCCTTTCGACAAGATGCGCCGCGAAATCATCGCCCAGTACGAGCGGGGTGGGGTGGTGACACTCTCGTGGCACCTCGACAACCCGCTGACGGGGGGCGATGCGTGGGACTACCACGACAAGGGTACCGTAGCCTCCGTACTGCCCGGCGGCAAGATGCACGACGAGTTCATGACGCGCATGGGACGCGTGGCTGACTTCCTGGCTTCGCTGGTCACGAAGGACGGCGTGAAGGTCCCCGTGCTGTTCCGCCCGTGGCACGAGCACACCGGAAGCTGGTTCTGGTGGGGACAGGATATCTGCACGACAGAGCAGTATAAGGCGCTTTGGCGCATGACATACGACTTCATGCAGCAGCGCGGACTGACAAACCTGCTGTGGGCGTACAGCCCGGGTGCCGAACCCCGCACACAGGAGCAGTACTTCGAGCGCTATCCCGGCGACGACATCATCGACGTCATAGGCTTCGACACCTACCAGGGCCGTAATCGCGAGGACTACGTGCAGACCATGGCCCGCTGCCTGAAGCTCGTCACCTCGTGCGCACAGGCTCACAGCAAGGTGGCAGCCGTCACCGAGACAGGCTACGAGACCACCCCCGACCCCACATGGTGGACAGGCACGCTACTGCCCGCCCTCGGCGACGCCCAGGTGGCCTACGTACTTGTCTGGCGCAACGCCTGGGACAGAGAGACGCACCACTACGGCATCTATCCCGGCCACGAGTCGGAGGCCGACTTTAAGGAATTCTACAAGAACCCCCGTACGGTATTTGTGAAGTAGTCGATAAACAGACCGTAGATAAGACCATAGACCAATCAATCAATCCAAATGAAACCATTCAACGAACGAGTCCGCGAACTGCTTGCGGCACACGAAGCCCTGATTACCCGCCCTAACGAACCTGTCGAAGGTGGCAACGGCATCATCACTCGGTACAAGAACCCTATCCTGACGGCTGAGCATACGCCCGTCTTCTGGCGCTACGACCTGGACGAGCGCACGAATCCCCTGCTGCTTGAGCGCATCGGCATGAATGCCGCGTTCAACAGCGGCGCCATCAAGTGGAACGGCAAGTACCTGCTTGTCGTCCGTGTGGAGGGCGCCGACCGAAAATCGTTCTTTGCTGTGGCCGAGAGCCCTAACGGAGTCGATAACTTCCGCTTCTGGGACTATCCCGTCACCATGCCCGAGGATACCATCCCGGCAACAAACATCTACGACATGCGCCTGACGGCACACGAGGACGGCTGGGTGTATGGTATCTTCTGTGCCGAGCGTCACGACGACACAGCTCCCGCAGGCGACCTCTCGTCGGCTACGGCAACAGCTGCCATCTGCCGCACAAAAGACTTCAAGACATGGCAGCGCCTGCCCGACCTCAAGACGCACACCCAGCAGCGCAACGTGGTGCTCCATCCCGAGTTCGTGGGCGGCAAGTATGCCCTCTACACCCGCCCGCAGGACGGTTTCATCGATGCCGGCGAGGGCGGCGGCATCGGCTGGGCATTGGTGGACGACATCACGCATGCCGAAATCAAGGAGGAGATCATCATCGACCCGCGCCACTACCATACCATCAAGGAGGTGAAGAACGGCGAGGGCCCGCACCCCATCAAGACGCCGCAGGGCTGGCTGCATCTGGCGCATGGCGTCCGCGGCTGCGCCGCAGGGCTCCGCTATGTCCTCTATATGTATATGACGGCGCTCGACGACCCCACTCGCGTCATTGCCTCACCCGCAGGCTACTTCATGGCTCCCGTGGGCGAGGAGCGCATCGGCGACGTCTCGAACGTCCTCTTCACGAACGGATGGATTGCCGACCCCGACGGCAAGGTGTTCATCTACTATGCCTCCAGCGACACCCGCATGCATGTGGCTACATCGACCGTCGAGAAGCTCGTCGATTACTGCCTGAACACCCCCTCCGACGGCCTCGCCACAGCATCGTCCGTCGAGACGCTGAAGGCGTTGATAGATAAGAACATGATGCTTCTTCGGCGCAATTGACAATTGATAATTGACAATTGAAAATTTTGGTTTAACGTTTAAGGTTTAACGTTTAACGAACACTTCCTCTGACCTCTTACTTCTTACCTCTTACCTCTTACCTCTTACTTCTTACCTCTAAAAATGGCAACACTCAGAGAAAAAATCGGCTACGGGTTCGGCGACATGGCGTCATCGGCCTTCTGGAAAGTCTTTTCGTACTATCTGCCTATCTTCTATGCGAAAGTGTTTGGCCTTCAGCTGGTCGATGCCGGTCTGCTGATGCTCGTCACCCGCATCTGGGACGCCGTCTCCGACCCCATGATGGGCATCATTGCCGACCGTACCCACACCCGCTGGGGCAAGTACCGCCCCTATCTGCTGTGGATAGCTGCGCCGTTCAGCATCTGTGGCATCCTGCTCTTCACCACCCCCGACTGGGGGTATGGCGCCAAGCTCATCTGGGCATACGTCACCTACATACTGATGATGACCATCTACACGGCCATCAACGTCCCTTACGGCTCTATGCTGGGCGTCATGACGGACAGCCCGAAGGAGAAGACCGTCTTCTCGTCGTTCCGTATGTTCTTTGCCTATACGGGGTCGTTCATCAGCCTGCTCATCTGGGAGCCGCTCTGCAACGCCTTCGGCGGCTACGACTCGGCCCACGGCTGGCAGACGGCCATGATCAGCGTGGCGTGCGGCGTCTTTGTCCTCTTTGTCCTTTGCTTTCTGCTGACGAGGGAACATCTGCACACGGTGTCGAAGGTTTCCGTAGGCAAGGACCTTAAGATGCTTGTCCGCAACCGGCCCTGGTGGCTGATGATTGGTGCCGCCCTGTGCAGCAACCTGTTCAACACCGTCCGCGGTTCGACCGTAGCCTTCTTCTTCACCGATGTGCTGGGCACGAGGTACGAGCTCTCCATCCCCGCCCTTGGCATCAGCTTCATGCTCTTTGCCGGACTGTTCCTCACCATTGGCGAAATCTGCAACATGGTGGGCGTGGCTCTCGCCGTACCCATCACCAACCGTCTGGGCAAGAAATCGACGTTCATCATGGTCAATGCCTGCCTGATTGTGTTGAGCGTGCTGTTCTTCTTCGTGCCCATCTCCAACGGCGGCGTGTGGACGATGCTTGTGCTGCAGGTTGTCATCAGCATCTTCACCGGCATCCAGAGCCCTCTCGTCTGGAGCATGTATGCCGACGTGAGCGACTATGCCGAGCTGAAGTACAAGACGGCCTCCACGGGGCTCATCTTCTCGTCGGCCTCGATGGCGCAGAAGTTCGGCGGAGCCGTCGGCGGAGCCGCTGTCATGTGGCTGCTGGCAGCCTGCGGCTACGTGGCTGATGCCGAGGCCGGTTTCGTGCAGCCCGACAGCGCCATCACCTGCCTGAAGATGCTTATGAGCTTCATCCCAGCCCTCGTATCCGTGCTTGCCATCGTCGTCACCTATTTCTATCCCCTCACCACCAAGCGTGTGGCCGAGATCAACGAACAGCTGAAGGCGCTCCGCAATAACGATAACGATTAGGGTTTAACGTTTAACGATTAGGGTTTAACGTTTAACGTTTAACGTTTAACGTTTAACGACCATGCGGCAGGGAGCGAATCAGAGGACGTGTTCGTTAAACATTAAACGTTAAACCAAAATCATAGGACGTGTTCGTTAAACGTTAAACCAAAATCATAGGACGTGTTCGTTAAACGTTAAACATTAAACGTTAAACCAAATTTCTAATTCTAAAGAGGTGTCAGTTGTAAAATGGATTTTGGGCGGGCTGGGCTTTGTCCTCAGCGGTCCCATCGGTGCCATCCTGGGTGCCATTTTAGGTGGAATGGTTGACAAGGGCGTCGCCATGCTGTCGGACAATACGTCAGCGGGCGACAATCCCTACGACCGAACGGGACGTTCGGGCTCAGCCACTTCGTCGTATCGCCGCGCCACGGTGGGCGACATACGCATTTCCATCCTTGTCCTCATAGCCTGTGTGATGAAGGCCGACGGACGTCTGCTGAAGTCTGAGCTGGAGCATGTGAAAGCGTATCTGCGTGCCAACTACGACGACGAAGGCGCCCGTCAGGCGTTGCAGTTGCTGAAGCAGCTGCTCGAAAAAGACATCGACCCCGTCAGCGTTTCCCGTCAGATTGCCGACAACGTGAACTACTCCACGCGGCTCGAGATTGTGCACATGCTGCTCGATCTGGCCAATGCCGATGGCGATTTCGACCCGCGCGAGCAGGGCGTGATTGAGCAGATTGCCCTGAACCTCTACATTACGACGGCCGACTATAACTCCCTCGCGGCGCTTTATCAGAAAGCCAAAGACCCCAACTGGGCCTACACCGTGTTGGAGATTGACCCGTCAGCGACCGACGACGAGGTGAAGAAAGCCTATCGGCGCATGGCGCTTAAATACCATCCCGACAAGGTCACGGGCGCAGGCGAGGAGGTGGTCAAAAAAGCCACTGAGAAGTTCCGCGCAGCTGGCGAAGCCTACGAAGCCATCAAGTCCGCACGCGGAATGAAGTAACATGTTTTGTCAAATTCCCCTTTCCCTTTGCCCATTGAAACGTTTCGTCGGACGTGGCGAAACGTTTCGGAAGAGAACATGAAACGTTTCGTCCAGCGCCGGAAGGCCCTAAGCGCCTTCGACGCAATGAGGAATCGGGAATTAGGAATGGGGGCGCAGTCAAGTGTGAATTGTTAATTTCGAATTATGAATTGTTAATTTTCTCTGACGAAGGAACAGAAAAAAGGCCAAAGTGTAGAGCTATGGAGGGATGTGGAGGGTTTTTTTCATAAAATGCAATGAAAAAATTAAAAATATATTTCGTTTATCTATCGGTAATATTTGGTATTTTTTATCGCTTGAAGTTCCAAAAATACCCTCCATATCCCTCCATAGCTCCATTTTTTTCGGATAATGCTGATGAATATTGTTCGCCATTTTGAAGGTTTTGTAGCGAATGAAGATGGGTGAAAGTAACAGAAGGACAATTATTTGCGATTGCGCGAAACGAAAAAATTTTGACCGAAAAGACTCAGGACGCTACCCCACGCAATGTTCCATTTTTTGACGAAAAATAGGGTCTTTTCCGTAATTAAACCTTTTTTAACACAATATTTCTTTATATAAAAAACCAGGAAAAAATCGAAAAAATAAAAAATGCTAAATTGCTGGTTTCGGAAGTTCTTTAGGTTGCCTTTTTAATGGCGACGGGTTGCCCAGACGTTTTTTATTTTTAATGCTATTGTTTCGGATATGAAAAAACACCTCTTTACTGTTGCCCTTACGGTGCTCACTTTGTTCCTCTCTGTCGGGGAGGCACGTGCCGATTTGGCCGGATATGTGAATCCTTTCATCGGTGCCAGCACGAACACCGAGAAGGCCGGCGCCTATCACGGTCTCGGCAAGACCTACCCCGGCGCAGTCGTTCCCTACGGCATGGTGCAGGTGAGTCCGCAGACCATCACCGGCGGCGACAACGGCTCGGGTTACAGCTACGAGCATCAGACCATCGAAGGCTTCGCCATGACGCAGATGAGCGGGGTGGGGTGGTATGGCGACCTGGGCAACTTCATGGTCATGCCCACCACGGGCTCGCTCAGCCTCGAGGCTGGCAACGAGGCTGACGGCACCCCCGGCTGGCGCTCGCGCTACGACAAGGCCCGCGAGCGGGCACAGGCTGGCTACTACGCCGTGCGGCTCACCGACTATAATATAAAGGTAGAGACCAGTGCCACCACCCGCTGCGGCATCATCCGCATGACCTACCCCGCCCATTCGCAGTCGCGTTGGCAGGTCGATTTGGCCCGTCGCGTCGGCGGAACCTCCACCGAGCAGTATCTGAAGGTTGTCGATGAGCACACCATCCAGGGCTATATGCGCTGTACGCCCGAAGGCGGCGGATGGGGGCATGGCGACGGACACGCCGACTACACCGTCTATTTCTATGCCACCACCAGCAAGCCCATGACGCATTACGGCTTCTGGGACAATGGTCGTGAGGTGACGGGCAAGGCGAGCGAACGGAAAGGGTCGAGGATGGGCTTCTACACGGAGTTTCCCACCAAGGCCGGCGAGCAGGTAGAACTGAAGGTGGGCATCTCTTTTGTGGATCTGGCCGGTGCCCACAGGAACTACGACGCCGAGATAGCGGAGAAGTCGTTCAGGCAGGTGCGCCGCGAGGCTCGCAAATCGTGGAACAAGGCCCTTAGCGTCATCGAGGTGAAGGGCGGCACGAGGGATGAGCGCACGGTGTTCTATACGGCTCTCTATCACACGATGCTTGATCCCCGCATCTATCAGGATGTGGATGGACGATACGTGGGGGGCGACTATGCCATACACCAGAGCGACGGCACGTTTACCAAACGCACCATCTTCAGCGGATGGGATGTCTTCCGTAGCCAGATACCCTTGCAGACCGTTATCAACCCGGCATTGGTGAACGACCTCTTGCAGTCGCTTACCACTATGGCCGAGCAGAGCGGACGCTGCTATTATGAGCGTTGGGAGCTGCTCAATGCTTACTCGGGCTGCATGTTGGGCAATCCCGCCCTCTCCGTGCTGGCCGATGCCTATGCCAAGGGCATACGCGGCTATGACGCCGAAAAAGCCTTCGAGTTCGCCAAGAACTCCTCCCGTAAGTTCGGTAACGACTCGCTGGGCTACACCCCCGGCGGGGTGGGCATCAGCCATACGCTCGAGTATGCCTACACCGACTGGTGTGTGGCGCAGCTCGCGAGCAGCCTCGGCCGTGACGACGACTATCAGGCTTTCATGAAGAAAAGCCACGCCTGGGCCAACCTGTTCGACACGGAGAAAGGGTGGTTCCGCCCTCGCAATGCAGATGGCACGTGGCAGGAGTGGCCTGCCGAAGGACGCCTGAAGGAGTGGTATGGCTGCATGGAGTGCAACCCTCTGCAGCAAGGCTGGTTCGTGCCCCACGACGTGGAGGGGATGGTACGCCTGATGGGCGGGCGCGAGAAGGTGGTGGCAGACCTGCAATGGATGTTCGAACAGACACCGGCCGACATGATGTGGAACGTTTACTACAATCATGCTAACGAACCCGTACACTTCGTGCCCTACCTCTTCAACCGTTTGGGCGAGCCCTGGCTGACGCAGCGCTGGACGCGCTTCATCTGCCGCAATGCGTATAAGAACAAGGTCGAAGGGCTTGTCGGCAACGAGGATGTGGGTCAGATGTCGGCGTGGTATGTACTTTCGGCCATCGGCATCCATCAGGCCTGTCCGGGCGACACCCGTTTCGAACTCACCAGCCCTGTGTTCCGCCGCGTCCGCCTCCATCTGCCTGAGGGAAAGACGTTCACCATTCTTGCAAAGGGCAACAATGCAGCCAACGTCTATATCCGTCAGGCTACGCTGGACGGCCGTCCTTACCCCCAGCGTCATATAGATTACCACGACCTTATGTCAGGCGGCACACTCACGCTGCGCATGTCCCCACAGCCCGAAAAGAATTAGGAATTAGAAATTAGGAATTAGGAATTAGGAATGGGTGCGCAGCCAAATCGTAAATCGTCAAATAGTAAATATAATTGTGTATGTTCAAAGATTTAGTGCTTGCACGTTATTCAGTTCGAAGCTATCGGGCAGATATGCCTGTCGAAGAGGAAAAACTTAATTATGTGCTCGATTGTGCCCGTTTGGCTCCGTCGGCTGTCAACTTCCAGCCGTGGAAGTTCGTGGTGCTGCAGTCTGCTGATGCCAAGGAAAGTCTCTACCCCAGCTATGACCGTCCTTGGGTTCGCGAAGCTCCCGTCGTCGTTGTCTGCTGTGCAGATCATGCCCAGTCGTGGAAACGCCGCAGCGACGGCAAGGATCATGCCGACGTCGATGTCGCCATTGCTGTTGAGCACCTTTGTCTTGCTGCCGCAGAACAGGGACTCGGCACCTGCTGGGTCTGCAACTTCGATGCCGAGGGTCTCAAGGCGTCCCTCCATCTTTCCGCTACGCTCGAACCCGTTGCCATTGTCCCCCTTGGCTATCCCGCCGATCCCTCAGTCCCCGAAAAAAACCGCAAACCCCTTTCCGAAATCACCGAGGTACGCTAAAACTTAACGAATTATTTTGTTTCTATGGAAAAAAGTAATAATTTTGCAGCCCGAAAGGATTTCTTCTGTTGAATTGTAAACAGAAGGGATGGAGAAACGTATTAGTCAATAGGAAAAGATAATAAGTTCAGTATGAGTTATTGGAACGAAAAGATGGAGTGCATGGGCGCAGAGGAGATGCGAGCCCTGCAGGGTGAACGGTTGCGCCATATCGTTCGCTATACGTATGAGCGTGTGGCCTTCTACCGTCAGCGTATGGACGAGGCAGGGGTAAGCCCCGACGACATCCAGACGATCGACGACATTGTGAAACTGCCCTTTATGCAGAAGAAGGACTTGCGCGACTACTACCCGACAGGGATGTTTGCAGCTCCGATGGACGAAATCGTCCGCTTCCACGCATCGAGCGGCACGACGGGCAAGCCTATCGTGGCGGCCTATACAACCAGCGACCTCGACGACTGGTCGGAGGGGGTGGCCCGCTGCCTGACGGCATACGGAGTGACCAAGGACGATGTGGCGCAGGTGTCGTATGGCTACGGACTGTTTACGGGCGGTCTGGGTGCTCACGATGGCGCCACCAAGGTGGGCTGCAGCGTGCTGCCCACGTCGAGCGGCAACACGGCTAAGCAGATTATGCTGATGAAGGACCTCGGCGCCACGGTGCTGTGCTGCACGCCTTCGTATGCCCTCTATCTGGCTGAGTCCATCGAGCAGGATAAGGACATCGACGTGGCGCGTGACATCAAGCTGCGGGTGGGCGTCTTCGGCGCTGAGCCGTGGACGGAAGGTATGCGCAAGGCGCTGGAGGACAAACTCCACATCAGGGCGTTCGACATCTATGGCCTGACGGAGGTGAGCGGTCCTGGCGTGGGCGGCGAGTGCGAGTGTCAGAACGGCACCCACATCTGGGAGGACTTGTTCTATCCCGAAATCATCGATCCTGTGACGCTGCAGCGTGTGCCCGACAGACAGGAGGGCGAGCTGGTGTTCACCACGCTGTCAAAGGAGGGCATGCCGGTTATCCGCTACCGCACCCGCGACCTCACCCATCTGACCCGAGGCCGCTGCAGCTGCGGACGAACGGCCGTACGTATGGCAAAAATCATGGGCCGCTCGGACGATATGCTCATCATCCGTGGCGTCAACGTATTCCCGTCGCAGGTGGAAGCCGTCATCATGTCGATGCCCGAGTTCACGGGGCAGTATTTCATCACGCTCGACCGTGTGAACAACATCGACACGTTTGACGTGGACGTTGAGCTGAAGCTGGAGTATCACTCCGACAGCATCAAGAACATCAACGAGATAAAGTCGCGCCTGAATGCTGCGCTGGTGAGCGTGCTGGGCATCAAGCCGAGCATCCATATCGTCGAACCCGGCAGCATAGAACGCTCAATGGGCAAGGCTAAGCATGTGCTGGATAAGAGAAAAATGTAAGAGGTCAGAGGTAAGAAGTAAGAAGTAAGAGGTAAGAAGTAAGAAGTAAGAGGTCAGAGGACGTGTTCGTTAAACATTAAACGTTAAACGTTAAACGATTTATGAAAATCAAGCAACTTTCTGTATTCCTTCAGAACAAACTGGGCCGTTTTTCCGAAATGGCCACCATCCTGGGTGAGGCCGGCATCAACATGCAGGCGTTCACCGTAGCCGAGAATGCCGAGTTCGGCATTGTGCGTCTCATTGTGGGCGACCCTGAGCGTGCCGCCCGCCTGCTGATAGAGCGCTCGTTTGCTGTCAGCGTGGGAGAGGTGTTCCTTCTTGAGATGCCCGACGAGCCAGGGGCATTGGCCGCGCGCGTCAACAAGCTGTCCGACGCGGGCGTGTTCATCGAATATATGTATGCTTTCTCGGGTGCTAACGGCAAGGCCGTCGTTGCTCTCAAGCCCAGCGACGCCGTGCTGTGTGAGAAGGTGTTAGGGGAATAGCTCTGCTTCGCGGAAGGGCACTCCCAGCAGATCCTTGGGCGAGAGGATGAGCTGTTCGCCGTCGTCGATGGGCCATTCGACAGCCAGTTCGGGGTCGGACCATTGGATGCAGGCTTCGCTCTGCGGCGCATAGACATTATCAACTTTATATGTGAACACGGCTTCGTCTGAGAGGACGAGGAATCCGTGAGCAAAGCCACGCGGGATGAAGAGCTGCGTCTTGTTTTCGCCGCTCAGTTCGATGGCTACATGCTTTCCGAAGGTAGGCGAGCTGCGCCGCAAATCGACGGCCACGTCAAACACCGTCCCGCTGATGACCCTCACCAGCTTGGCCTGGCTGAAAGCGCCGCGCTGGTAGTGCAGGCCGCGAAGCACGCCGCGGGTTGACTTCGACTCGTTGTCCTGGATGAAGTTGACCGGTCCGACATGCTGCTCAAACTCGGCTTGCTTGAACGATTCCACAAAGTATCCCCGGCTGTCGGCAAACACACGGGGTTGTATGACAAAGACGCCGCTCACGGCTGTTTCACGATACTCCATATTATTGGTTTAACGTTTAATGTTTAATGTTTAACGAACACGTCCTCTGATTTAGGTTCAACGTTTAAGGTTTAACGTTTAACAACACGTCCTCTAATTTCTGACCTCTTACTTCTTACTTCTTACATCTTACCTCTTACCTCTTACTTCTTACTTCTTACCTCTTACATCTTACCTCTTGCTTCTGACGTTCTCTTTTTTTGTGCTGCAAAATTAGCGAAAAAAGTGCCGCCGCGAAAGCATCTTCGAAAAAAGTTATCCACAAAGCGTGCAAAAAATGGGGTAAGGGGATTCACATCCCGAAAAATCTATCTATCTTTGCCACGATGGAAAATTTGGGAAGACATATCGAAGCCTTGCTGCAGGACGGCGACTGCGTTGTCCTGCCGGGTTTTGGCGCATTCATCGCTCATGTCGCCCCAGCCTGTTATGTGGATGACGAACGCGTGTTCCTGCCTCCGAAACGTTCGCTGGCCTTCAATGGCGAGCTGCGGACGGACGACGGCTTGCTGGCTTCGCGGCTGGCTCAGCAGACGGGCATCGGGTTCGCCGAGGCGCGGGCTGCTGTGGATGTCCTCGTCGGACAGCTGCGCGACACCCTTTCCATCGACGGCGCCGCCAGGCTTGAGGGCATAGGACGCCTGCGTCAGGATATGGCGGGGAACGTCACCTTCGAGCCTGACGAGGCCGGCCTTGTTGCTCCCTCGCTCTATGGGCTGAAAGCCCTGACGGTGTACGACCTCACGGCCATCGAACAGAAGGCTGCGTCCGCCGCGTCCGTCCATGCCGAGCCCAAGAAGTTCATCACCAAATCCCCGCGGACCATCGACATTCATGTCGGCCGCCAATCGCTGCGCCGGATTGCCTCTGTGGCAGCAGCCGTCCTGCTGCTGATTGTCTTTGCCCTGCCCGTCAGCGACGGAGGGCGGCCGGATGTGGCGTCGTTGGGGATAACCGCCCTTTCCTCAGAACCTGCCGTTCCGGCAGCGCAGCCCGCTCCCTCTGCCCTGACCGTTGCGGCTCCCGAGGAGCCCGTGGCAGAGGAGACGCCGGCGGAACCCGTCGAACCAACAGCCCCTGCCGTGGTGCGCCCGAGCCGCATCTACCATGTGATAGCCGGCAGTCTCCCCTCGAAGAGTGGGGCAGAGGCCGTCATTCAGAAGTATGTGAACAAAGGCTTTGAGAAGGCTACTGCCGTCGAGGGCGACGGACGTGTGCGCATCTCCATAGCCTCATTCAACGACAAGGCAGAAGGGGAAGCCTATGTGAACGAACTGCGGAAAGACGAGGCGTTCAAGAATGTATGGCTCCTCTCCGTCAAGGTTCGATAAAGAGGGAATAGTGATGTTCCATTCTTAAATAATTAACGCACATCATTCAGCATAAGATGAAACGACTTCGCTGCCCAAAATGTGACCGCTACGTGGTGTTCGACGAAACGCAGTACGCCGATGGGCAGGTGCTGGTGTTTGTCTGCTCGCATTGCCAGAAGGAATTCAAGATCCGTCTGGGTGCTACACGCCCTAATCCCGATCAGCCCGAGGAGAAGGACTGCGGTTTCATAACGGTCGTCGAAAACGGCTTTGCCTATCGGCAGCAGTTCCCTCTGCACGAAGGCGACAACCTGATTGGGCGTCGCAACAAAGGGACGGAAGTGGATATCCCCATCGAAACCAACGACCCCAGCATGGACCGCCGTCATTGCTACATCCATGTCCAGCCGGACAAGACAGGGGAGATGGTTTTTACCTTACGCGACAACAACAGCAACACGGGCACGTTCCTGATGAATGAGCTGTTAGGCCCTAAGGATCGCATTCGCCTTTCCGATGGCGCCATCATCACGCTCGGCGCAACCACGCTCATTCTTCATACAACAAAAGAATAGCACAACGGACGGCAATTCTCCTACACCAGGTCGAGTTCGAACGTCTCCATCAGTTGCTTGAGCGAGGGGTTTTGCTGAACCATTTCCTCGTATTGCTGGCGGGGGGTGAGAAGGCGTGTCGATGTAGCCCCTTCGGCAATGACAATCTGCATGGTAATACGGTTGTTGTGGAGCTTGTTTCTGATGTAGCTCTCGATGGCCGGTTTCTTCTTTTTGAGGTCAGACTCTATCAGGGAGTTGACAACGCTGACGGAGAACGTCGTACCGTTGGCTTCCAGCGTCGGCAGCATGGTGTTCATGCGTCCGGCTGTGGCGATGTCTTCGCGAGGCAGTTCTCCGGCAAACGCCCGCCAGGCGGTTTGCAGGTCCTCGATGCTGAAAGGCATGTCGGGCGATGAGGGTGCCGCCGTCTGCTGGACGGGCGACGGGGTGGGCTCTGCCTCTTGTGTCGTCTCTGGTGCCTGTACCCTGGGAGCTCGGATGGAGACGGTGCCCAGCCTGCTGCGTCCCCCTGCCATCCTGGGGATGGTGGGGATGCCCTGTGGCGGGGTGGGGGGCTGTGCCGACGGCGTTGCAGTCGGCTGTGCTATAGGTTGTGCAGTCGGCTGTGCTATAGGTTGTGCTGTCGGCTGTGCTATAGGTTGTGCGGCAGGTTGTGCAGCGGGCTGCGCAGCGGGCTGCGCAGAAGTCTGTGTACTGTTCTTCGGCAGACTTGCGGGGGCGGCAGATGCCGTCCCGAAGATGGGTTTCAACTGTGCAGGGCGGCGCCCCGCACTCGCGTCGTCGCTGTCGTCGCTGGTCAGCTGCGAGAGCTGGATGAGGGTAAGCTCAACCAGCAGGCGCTTGTTGCGGCTGGCGCGGTAGTTGAGGTCGCAGTCGTTGCAAAGGCGGATGGCCCGGTAGAGGAATTTCTGCGGACATTTCTGCGCTTGTGCCTGATAGCGCCCCCGCATCTCGTCGCTGACGTCGAGCAGCGGCAGGGTGACGGCATCGCGGCTCACTAGCAGGTCGCGCAAGTGCGATGCGAGGCCGCCGATGAAGTTGCCGCCGTCGAATCCGCGCTGGAGTATCTCGTTGAACAGCAGGATGCAGTCGGCCGTCTTGTTCTCAAGAAAGAGGTCGGTGAAGCGGAAGAAATAGTCGTAGTCGAGGATGTTGAGGTTGTCGATGACGTTCTTGTAGGTGACGTTGCCGTCGGAGTAGCTGACCATCTGGTCGAAGATCGAGAGGGCGTCGCGCATGCCGCCGTCGGCCTTCTGGGCAATCACCATCAGCGCCTCTTCCTCCGTCCGGACGTTCTCCTTGGCAGCCACGCTCCGGAGGTGCTCCACGATGTCGCCGACGCTGATGCGGTAGAAGTCGTACACCTGGCAGCGGCTCAGGATGGTGGGCAGCACCTTATGGCGCTCGGTGGTGGCGAGGATGAACTTGGCGTAGGCGGGCGGCTCCTCGAGCGTCTTCAGGAAGGCGTTGAAGGCGGCGGTAGAGAGCATGTGCACCTCGTCGATGATGAACACCTTGTATCGTCCCACCTGCGGCGGAATGCGCACCTGGTCGATGAGGCTGCGGATGTCCTCCACCGAGTTGTTGCTGGCGGCATCCAGCTCGTGGATGTTGAGCGAGCGGCCCTCGTTGAAGGCGCGGCACGACTCGCACTCGTTGCAAGCCTCGCCCTCGGGCGTCAGGTGCTCGCAGTTGATGGTTTTGGCAAAGATGCGTGCGCATGTGGTCTTTCCCACGCCACGCGGACCGCAGAACAGGTAGGCATGCGCCAGCTTGTCCTCGCGGATGGCGTTCTTCAGCGTGGTGGTCAGTCCCTTTTGGCCAATCACCGTGTCGAACGTCGAAGGACGGTATTTCCTGGCTGAAACAATAAAATTTTCCACTATCTACAAAATTTTTTGCGAAGATAGCTCAAGTTGCGCGAAAAACCAAATTATTTCCCTAAATTTGCATCCACATTTAATTTACGATTTGACGATTTACGATTTACGATTGATTTACGATTGGATTATTGGGTTATTTTGGGTACGATGCAACGAAAATTGAAAAACTACTAAATCGAAAAATAAGCAGTAAACAGTAAATCGTCAAATCGTATATATTCTTAACTCTTAACTGAATAAATGTTCTCATCCAAAAATAATTAACTTCGTTTATTCTTGTCGCGACTCGGCAAAATGAGCAAGCTCCTTTGCTCTCGCTGCTCCAAGAATTCGTATAATTCGTAAAATTCGTAGTCAAAAAAAGTAACCCGAGTGCAGTACATTTTTTCTTAACTCTTAATTCTTAACTAAATACCATGTTCCTGAAACGTTCTCTCCTCCTTCTTCTTTCCGTGTTGTTCTTCGTCGTGCGGCAGTCGGCTCAGGTGACCGACATCATGTCCGACACGTGGTCGGCCACCGATGCGCTGGGGCGTGTGATGCCTTCGTCCGACGTCTGCCCGCTCCGTACCGACAAGCCGCGGACGGTCGGCATCTTCTATATCACTTGGCACGACGAGGGCAAGCACGCCCTTCGTGCCCCCTACGGCGGCGACGTCAGCCGCACGCTGGCCGAAGCCCCCGAAGCCCGTCTCGACGGCTCGCACCCCGCCTGGCGCGAGGGCAGCCTCCACTGGGGCGAGCCCGAGGCCGGCTACTTCCTCAGCCAGGACCGCTGGCTCATCCGCCGCGACCTCTCCATGCTGGCCGATGCCGGCGTCGATGTGCTCATCCTCGACGTCACCAACGCCGTGCTCTACTGGGACGAATGGGCTGTGCTGTTCGACGAGATGGAGAAGATGCGCGCCCTCGGCAACGCCGTGCCGCAGTTCTGCTTCTGGGCCTTCAACGGCCGCGTGGTGAACGTGGTCCAGCAGCTCTACGAGCGTATATATAAAGAGGAGAAGTACCGCGACTTCTGGTTCCTCTGGGACGGCAAGCCCCTGCTGCTCTACAACGCTCGCCCCGAGCTCGACGCCAACGGCGGAGGCTACGACGCCGGCAGCTATTCGCCCGAGGTGCTCCGTTTCTTCACCCTGCGCAACATGTGGTGGGGCTATTACGAATGGGGCGGACAGCGTTACGTCGGCACCGACGACAACTGGAGCTTTGGCTACGAACTCAACGATGGCCGCGTCTATGCCCTGACGGCGGCCGAACGTGCCGCGCATCATCAGGGCCGAGCCGAGGAGATGGCCGTCACTCCCGCCCAGCACCCCATCAGCATCACGGGCAAGAGCTGGCGGGGCGCCGAGCCTCGTCTGAACGACCGAGACCTCCCCGACACAGCCTTCGTCCCCTGGCTCGGCACCACCGTCACCCAGCCCGAGGGCTACGGCATCTATTTCCAGGAACGATGGGACGAGGCGCTCAGCGTCGATCCCGACTTCATCTACCTCAACGACTGGAACGAGTGGACGGCCGGAAAGTATGTCAGCGGTTTTGCCCCCGGCAGCACCACCGCCCCCGGCCCGACCACCTTCCTCGGGAGGGAGAACAACTTCTATTTCGTCGATCAGTATAATGCCGAGTTCAACCGCACCATCCAGCCCATGCGGGGCGGCTATACCGACAACTACTACATGCAAATGGTGCAGAACATCCGCCGCTACAAGGGCGTACGCCCCGTGCCCCTCACCACAGGCTATCATCGCGAAGCCCATTACTTCGACACCCGCGGCGACGTCGTCCATCGCGACCACAACGGCTACGGCGGACTTCACTATACCGACACCACCGGGCGCAACGACATCCTCCAGACGACGGTCTCCGTCAGCCGCCGTCATCTGCTCGTTTCAGCCTCGGTGGACGGCGTGCTCTCGTCCCCTGCCGACGAGGGCTGGATGCTGCTCCTCCTCAACACCGACTGCGACGTCTCGACCGGCTGGGAAGGCTTCGACTTTCTGGTGCGCCAGTCGATGCTATGGCGCTGGGACGACGCGCAGCACGACTGGGAACCGCTGTGCCCCGTCGCGATGCAGCTCAGCGGCAACGACGGCGTCCGTTTCCGCCTGCCCCGCAAGGCCTTGGGGCTGACGGGCCGCACGTTTGCCCTCGATTTCAAGTGGACCGACAACCCCACAGCCCTTGACAACATCATCACCGTCTCCACCACGGGCGACACCGCCCCCAACCGCCGTTTCTGCTATCGGTTCAAGTGGAAGAGGTAATGGGTTAGAGGTTAGGGGTTAGGGGTTAGGGGTTAGAGGTTAGGGGTTAGGGGTTAGAGGTTATGGGTTAGAGGTTAAGGCTGAGGTAAGGGTTATTTACGGACATTCACGGATTATTCACAGACATTCACGTATTGTCGCAGACAGAATTCTTTAACGCATTATGTCCGCGAATGTCCGTGAATATTATCGTCCCCAAACTACTTTCAGAAATGAGCCGTCAGCCGTCAGGATGTATTCTTCAGTACGCCAACGTAGTGCGTTGTGACGACAGCCCTTAACGCTACGCCGACGACGTTTAACGTTGTGGCGCCAGCGTTTAACGTTGTGCCGCCAGCGTTTAACGTTACGGCAATCCCTCTGTAGGAATAAGCTACTGTCATGCAGAAATGGCCTAATCCGACGCAGGAAAGGCCTAATCCGACGCAGGAAGGCCTTTTCGGAGCGGAAATCTCCAAGAAAATTCATGTTTTTTCCCGTTGTTTCCCCCTCTCGTCGGGAGTTTGTGACAATTGTGACAATTAGACAGTCATTTTCTGCACACTTCGGAGGCCCGGAAGCAGGGAAGGAAATAGATAAATATAAGAAAATGAATAAATTAACTTATTATTATATCTATATTATCATATACATTTACCCTATTTCTACCCCCCGAAATACCCTTTTCCTTTTCGTTTTTATGCAAAACCTTTCAGTTTTGCCGACGGATCTGCCCGCAAAAGCCCTCCACGATTTTTCCCCATCTGCCCGCCGAGCCGCCAGAAACGTGCGCAAAATGCGCTGTCATTTGTCACAATTGTCACAAAGCTGATTTTGAGCACCGTTCGGGCGGATTTGCTCTTTTATTGTGACAATTATTGACCAGACATAACAGCATAACCGTTTTTTTTTATACTTCCTAAACTGTGTCCGGATTCCAAGCGCTTGGATTTCCAGTTCCAAGCGCTTGGATCTATAGTTCCAAGTGCTTGGAATTCATTTTTACTCCTACGTTTTTTCAGCTTGCAGAACTGTTACGCGTGTTTTCGCGTACCTCCGAACAGGCAAGGTGGAAGGAGGGAAGGCGTTTCTATGGATTATGTTTTCCATTATTATCCGTTCGGGTGGATTTCTCTCCCTAACCCCTAACCTCTAAATGAAGGTTAGTCGATGGGAGACGTCACCATAGTGGGGACGAGGATGGCGGCGTGGGCAGCCTTCTGTGCCAGCGCTGCCTGACCGGCCGTAAGACCGTCGGGGTGGTAGGAGAGTCCCACGGGGCTGATGCCCGTCAGCGCCTCCAGCCAGGTGCAGGCGGCGATGTAGCGGCCCAGCACATAATCCAGGTGATAGCCGTCGCGGGTGAAGTCCTGCGAGGGGTAGCTCTCGGCGAGCGTCGTGGCGCGGGCATTCTGCACGGCGGTGCCGGTGGGGATGTAGAACGTCAGTTCGTCGTGGCTGCGCACGGCCTTCTCCACGGCAGCCACGATGCTGGCGTACATATACGGCTGGCTGCGGTCGTAGTTGGCAAAGCCGCCGTGACTGGAGTCCTTGGCGTAGGCCCACGTCTGGTGGAACCCCATGCGTACCGTATCGACCTTCGCCAGCGCCTTGGTGTAGCCGATGAGCAGACTCAGGTAGGGCTCGTAGGTGTCAGGCTGCCCCGACTCCTGGCTCACCTGCTGGAAGGTGATGACGTCCCACGGCTCGTCGCCCAGCATGTAGCGCAGCGAGGTGGCGGGACGGTTGGTCTTGACGCCATCGATGATTTTGCGGTACTGGAACGTGCCCGTACCGGTGGTGGCGTCGCGCCAATGAGAGGCCAGGCTCTGACCTCCGCGGTAGCCGTTGCCGATGATGAGGTTGACGCCCGCCTCGTGGCCAAGCTCATAGAGATATTGTTCCACGGCATCCTCGGAGAACGAGTTGCCCACAGCCAGCACACGCAGCGTGCGCACCTCCTGCCCGCCGGCTGCCAACGCCACGAGCAGGAATAAAAAAGATAAGATGTGTTTTTTCATCGTTCAATCTAAAATAAAACTTATTTCGGCGGTAAAGTTATAAAATAATGTTGTAACTTTGTCGCATCATTCAGAAAAACCACTAAAAATACTTCAAAAATATGAAAAAGCATTTCTTTCTTCTGTGTCTGCTGGGCCTGACACTGGGTTTGGCCACATCGTGTTACGACGACAGCGAGCTGCGCGAGCGGGTGGACAAGCTCGAGAACTCGGCCGTCGCTACCATCAACCAACAGCTCGCCACGCTGCAGAGTTCCGTGAATCTCCTCCAGCAGACCGACGAGGCGCTGAAGTCCACCATCACTACGCTACAGGGCACCGCCGGCGCCCAGCAGACCGACATCGACGACCTAAAGGCGAAGGAGGGGGAGCTCTCCGACCAAATTGCTGACCTGCAGAATCAGATTGACGCCCTCTCCACGTGGGTGGAGAACGCCTTGAACGACTATGCGACGAAGGATGACCTCACCAACCAGCTGACGGCCATACAGAACCACATCACCGAAACCACCAACGGCATCAACGACCAGTTCACCGCCATCCAGCAGCAGTTCGACGCCATCAACGCCCAGCTCGCTAAGCTGATGGCCGTGCCCGGCATCACTTTCGAGGAGGGCGACACCATCCTCTATCAGAAGGGTGGGGCAGAAGTCGTTGTGAACTACACCCTGACGGGTGCGGACGTGCTGACCACCGTCGAGTGTCTTGCCGATGCCGGCTGGCAGGCTGTCGTCACCGCCACGAGCAGCACGAGCGGCACCATCGCCGTCACACCTCCCGCCGAGGGCGGCAACGGTAAGGTCATCGTCCTTGTCGCCGGTCCCACAACCACCATCATGCGCGTCCTTCGTTTCGAACAGGGCACCATTGAGGTTCCCGACGAGGAGCGTTACACCTTCATCGGCACGTGGCCCCAGTCGGCCACCAACCCGGGAGCACGTCTCTGCAACGGCGAGCTCAGTTCCGTCATGGGCAAGATTTCGGGCAACACCTACTCGGCGCAGAGCCGCATGGGCTCGGCCTTCCTGCGTGACCACCGCGCCACCGAGGAGGAGATGGCCTGGCTGGCCGACTACACCGCCAAGCCCGCACAGATGGACGGCTTCAGCCGCTGGGCTGCACGCCGCATCCCCAATCTCTATCCCTTCGGCGACCCCAAGCCCGCCGACTGCAACCAGCATGCCATTGGCGACTGCAACACCGTCTCGACCCTCTCCACGATGGCCTATCTCTATCCGGGCTTCATCAAGTCGCTCATCACTGTGGTCAGCGACACCGAGTATCAGGTGAAGATGTTCGACCCCGATGGGAAGCGCATCATCGTCGGCGTCGATAACCAGATTCTCCTCGACAACAACAGCAGCATCGCCCAGATGACGGGTAAGAACCTGCGCATCACGTGGGCCACCATCCTCGAGAAAGCCATCATGAAGTGGCTCTACGTTTTCCGTCCCGGTCACGAACTGGGCGGCTTCGGTGCCGAGGGCATGACGCCCCTCTTCACGGGCGACGGCCGTAGCTTTGCCGTCTCGCCCGGCCGCTGCACCCCCGAGGAGCTGAAGCTCTTCGTCACCACCTGCCTCCAGCACGGACTTATCGTCAACGGCGGTTTCAACAAGCAGGGACTTAAGATGGGCAACCACGAGACCATCACCGCCCACGGCCACAGCTTCTTCATGGCCAACGATCCCAATGCCCTCTTCGCTATCCGCAACCCGTGGGGGCAGGGTTCTGACGACCACGTCATGCAATGCTACGATGCCGACCACGCCCCCGCAGGCTACGACGGCACCATCCCCAGCACCATCGACCTCCGCATCATCAGCCCGGGCATCGCCGCCCTCTACTACGAAGGCCCCATCCAGCCCTATACCATACCGAAGTGGTGATTTTTGTTTATGGTTTAAGGTTTAAGGTTTAACGATTAAGGTTTAACGATTTAGATTTAACGATTTATGAGAGCGATGCGTCCAATTAGTTTTTCATTCATCCTTTTACTTTTTTCAATCTTGTTGTCGGGCTGTCGGGAAACGGTGAAGGAAACTTACTCCGAGTGTCAGACTGTCGAGGACGGCGGCACAGGCCCTTACAAGGCCATTATGGTCAGCGAACCCAGCCTTGAGGCACACACCATCTTCCGTCCTGCTGACCTCGCCCCCTTCGGTCCCAAGAATCCTCTGCCTATCATCGTCTGGGGCAACGGCGCATGCGCCAACTCACCTTGGGAGCACGTCAATTTCCTCAGCGAGATAGCCTCGCACGGCTTCTTTGTTGTCGCCATCGGTTACATGCCCACGCTGGGCGAGCGCTACGAAGGCCCCATGTCAACCGTCGATCAGCAGATTGAAGGCCTCGACTGGGCATTGGCGCAGAACGCCGACTCACACAGTCCTTACGGCGGCAAACTCGACGCCAAGTCCATCTGCGCCGCAGGAATGTCGTGTGGCGGCCTGCAGACGTTGGCCAACTGCGCCGATCCGCGCCTCACCACCATCATGATCTGCAACAGCGGACTCTTCGTCAACCCTGCCATCGCTATGCCTAACATGCCCATGCCCCACAAGGAACAGCTGGAGAAAATCCACACCCCCGTCCTCTACATGCTAGGCGGCGAGAAGGACATCGCTTACGGCAACGGCATGGACGACTACGCCCGCATTCACCATGTTCCTGCCTATGCTGCCAACTATCCTGTCGGTCATGGAGGCACCTATGCCCGTCCCCACGGCGGCGAGTTTGCCGTAGTGGCAACAGCCTGGCTGAAGTGGCAGCTGAAGGGCGATGCCGAAGCTGCCAAGGTGTTCGTCGGTAATCCCCCGCTGCTGAAGAAACGCGAAGGCTGGACGCTGGAGAGCAACGGCAAGTAATCACATGCGCCTAAGGCGAACCCATTCGTGATTCAGCCTTCGCAAGCATCTCATCTAATAGTGTATGCTGCCCTGTTAGGTGAGGAGTAGTCCGCTAAGAGTGGCGGTGAAGATGTAGCGGATGGTTTTGCCTGTGAACATGCAGGCGAGGGTAGGGAGGGGCTTCATCCGCATCAGTCCCATGGAGATGGAAATGAGGTCACCTACAAGGGGAAGCCACGAGAAGAAAGCCGCTACATAGCCATACCTCTCCACTTTCGTCTGTACTTTGGCGAGCTTTTCGCGGTTGACCTTGAAGTATTTTTCCAGCCATTCCCATTTGCAGAGCCATCCAAGCAGGAAACTGACCATGCCGCCGGCGGTGTTGCCGAGACCGGCGATGAGCACCACCAGCCAGATGTTATACTTCAGGAGTATAGCACCTGTGACCAGTGCGTCGGAAGAGAACGGCACGATGGTGGCTGAAAGCATGCAGCCAAGGAAGAGTCCGAGAAGTCCTAATTTTTCAAGCATATCTGATTTCGTGTGCAAAGATAGTGTGAGCTGAGCGGAAAAGCAAATTTATTTGCATTTTCCCGAGCCGCCGCCTATCTAAAAGCCCCGAAAGGGATTAAAGATAGGGTGAGCCGAGAGAAATAATTGGTCATATTTCATGATTATCCGCTTTTTTCCACTACTTTTGCAGGTGCTATGAAAAAAGGAGGTAAAATCATTCTTTCCGTGTGTGGCGCTGCGGTGGTTGCAACGGGAATTTTGGCTGCCGTCGGGTGGCACTATGTGATGAGTCCGCTTGTCAAGATTGAGTCAGAGCGCTACGTCAAGGTTTATCCAGATGAGTCGCCCGCCGCTGTCGCAGACAAGGTGCAAGAGGCGGCGGGTTGTGATGTGCGCGGTTTCCGCTGGCTTGAGCGTCGGGCGGCGTCGTTCAAGGCAGGAAACTACGTCGTGCGGCCGGGCGACAGCATGAGGGAGATGTGGCGTCGTCTGTTGTCAGGTAACCAGACGCCCGTGCGCATCGTGGTGCCTGCTGCGCGCACATTCGGCCCTGTGGCTGGCGCGCTGGGACGGACGCTGATGGCCGATTCGACAGCCTTCGCTGCCGTGCTGAACAGCCCAGAGCAGATGGCGAAGCTGATACCCAACACCTATGAGGTCTATTGGACGATGACGCCCAATGACTTCCTGAAACGCATGGAAAAGGAGTACGAACGCTACTGGAATGCCGACCGCCGTGCCAAGGCTGAGGCACAGGGGCTGACACCCGCCGAGGTGGCCACGCTCGCCTCTATCGTCGATGAGGAGACGGCGCAGAACACCGAGAAACCGCTGGTGGCGGGGCTATACCTGAACCGCCTCCATAAAGGCATGCTGCTTCAGGCAGACCCGACGGTGAAGTACGCCGTGGGCAACCCCTCGCTGCGGCGCATACTCTTCGATCATCTGAACGTAGAGTCGCCCTACAACACCTATCTGCACCCCGGGCTGCCCCCTACGCCCATCCGCATCCCCTCCGTTCAGGCTCTTGAAGCCGTGCTTAATCCCGCAAAACATACCTATTTATATATGTGCGCACGTGAGGACTTCAGCGGATTCCATAATTTTGCCGTCACGCTGAAGGAGCATAACGCCAATGCCCGCCGCTATCAGGCAGCCCTGAACGCACGCGGCATCAGGTGACCTGGTTTCCTTTCATATTTCGAAAAACATGAATGGCCCAAGAATAATATGTTCCTGGGCCATTCGTGCTGTTAGAAGCACGGAACGTCCGTAGCCTCAGAATGTGCCGTTGGGAAGGGTGACGGAGATGACGCCGCCGTCGGGCAGGTTGTCAATTTCGTTGGTGAGGGTGACTTTGAAATTAAAGTTCTTGCCCTTTGCGATGACTGAGAATGACATTTCGACGTCTTCATTGGCTACACGTCCCCACGTGCGAAGCTTTATGGCTGCGACATTACCGATGAACTTACGTTCGCCGTTACCCAAAATCTGCGTGTATGCCTGAACGGGGAGAGCCTCCTCGATGTAGATTTCGCTGGAGTGCTGACTCGCTTTACCGGTGATGAGGTCGAAGCTATCGGCAAAGCCGTTGAAGGCGATGTTCTCTACTGAGGTGAGCAGGCCGGAGGGGTCGAGGATTTCAATCTGATAGGGTTTGGTGAGGGGGACAAGCGTCACCGAGTCGGAACAGACGTAGATTTCGCCAAGTTCCGCGTCGTTGCGCTTCTCGTAGTCACGATAGCCTGTGGGTGCCTCGTAGGTGGGCAGATAGAGCGAGAAGATGTCGTCGGGCTGATTCCCTTCGCGCACTTGTGTTGGGCAGGTAGGGGTACCTGTGATGTCTGGTATCACATAGGAGTACACCAGATTTGCCGAATAGGCAAGGACGGAGTAGTCGGTGCCTGGCTTGATGGGGAAGAGGGTTGACGTGCCCTGCGTGGTGAACTGCTGGGGCTTTTGTTCGCCTTTCGGCCAGTATAATAGCTGATAGAGCATTCCGAGCGCTTCGTTGGAGGTCTTGAACGGCCATTCCCCGGCTTGTATTGAACTCATTTTGTACATGCCAAGATCGAAATTGAGCTTCGGCTGCACGTACTTGAAGCACAACTCGGCGTAGGTCTTGCCTTCGGGCAGTTTCGAGGACGGTTTTTTTCCTTCGTTCTCATCGGGGGTGCAGGCGCCGAGGGCTACAGCCAGCACAAGCGCCACAAGGGTAAGTGTGTTTTTTTTCATGATAATGAATATTTCGGATTTTCCAATTTATTCTTTCTTAATGACTTCCTGCTCTTCTTTCATGTCAATCTCGTTGTGTCTGCTGTCGTAGAAGACGTATTGCAGCAAGCCGAGCGACTGGTTGGGGACGATGCGGAAGCCGAGTCCGAACTTCATGCGCCAACGGAGGGCGAGGGAGGGAATGCCTTGATTGACGTAAGCGGCGACGTAGGGATGTATGTGCAGGTCGAAACGCTTGACTTTCAGCTTGCGCACGAGGCAGTCGATTTTGCTCTCGAGGGTGTCGGTGAAGAGGATAGACGACTTGATGACGCCCGTGCCGAAGCAGGTGGGGCATGTCTCCTCGACGGCGACGTCCATAGCCGGGCGTACGCGCTGGCGTGTAATCTGCATCAGTCCGAATTTGCTCAAGGGGAGGATGTTGTGCTTGGCGCGGTCGCGCTTCATGTTCTCGCACATCCGTTCGTAGAGCTTCTGGCGATTCTCTGCTGTGTCCATGTCGATGAAATCGACAATGATGATGCCGCCCATGTCGCGCAGGCGTAGCTGGCGGGCCAGTTCGTCGGCAGCGCCCAGGTTTACTTCGATGGCGTTCACTTCCTGGTCGGAGCGTCCGTGCGAACGGTGGCCGCTATTGACGTCGACGGCATGGAGGGCTTCGGTATGGTCGATGACGAGGTAAGCACCACCCTTGTAGGGTACGACGCGTCCGAACGAGGACTTGATCTGCTTGGTGATGCCGAAATTGTCGAATATGGGGAGGTTGCCCGTGTAGAGCTTGACCACTTGCTCGCGGTCGGGGGCAATCAGGGAGACGTAGTCGTGTATCTGGCTGAAGACGTCTTTATCGTTCACATAGACCGATTCGTAGGAGGGGTTGAAGAGGTCGCGCAGCATGGCTACGGCGCGGCTGGTCTCTTCGAAGACGAGCAGGGGCGTTTTGTCGGCACGCTGAATCTTGCCAACGACCTCCTGCCAGCGGTTCACGAGGACATTCAGCTCGGCGTCGAGTTCTGCGACGCGCTTGCCTTCGCAGGCCGTGCGCACGATGACGCCGAAATTCTTAGGTTTGATGCTCTGGAGGAGCTGTTTGAGTCGCGCCCGTTCTTCGGACGACTTGATTTTTGTTGACACGGACACCCTGTCGGAGAATGGCTCAAGCACCAGAAAGCGCCCAGCAAAAGAGATGTCGCATGTGATGCGCGGGCCTTTGGTGTTGATGGGTTCTTTGGTGACCTGTACGAGAATCTCCTGCCCCTGTGTGAGGTAGTTGCTGATGCTTCCCTCCTTGGGCAGCTCAGGCATGATGGATGCCTTGGAATAGGGATAGAGCTTCTTTTTGTCGCTTGAGACCTGTTTGAAGTATTTTTCGTATGAGCTGAAACGTAGTCCCAGGTCGAGATAATGCAGAAAGGCTTCTTTCTCGGTGCCGACGTCAACGAAACAGGCATTGAGTGCAGGCATGATTTTCTTCACGCGCCCCCAGTACATGTTGCCCACGGTGCATGATGCTTCACGTCCCTCGCGCTGGTATTCCACCAGCTGCTTGTCTTCGGTGAGGGCGATGTTTATCTCCTTGGGCTGGACATCTATATATAGTTCGCTTGTCACTTTGGCTACAATATGTTTTTATATGAACGTTAAACGATTGCCGTTAAACGTGTTAACTGTTTCTTGTCGCGGTTTGGTCATCCATACGTATCGGATGTCCCCTGATGCTCCAAGAAAGGTGGGTTCGTTCTTAAAGACAAAGAACAAACCCCTGAAGATACCTGACCCCCGAAGTTTGTTCTTTGTATGTTCGCCACAAGAGCTTATTTGCTCTTATGTCTGTTCTTGCGCAAGCGTTTTTTACGCTTGTGCGTAGACATTTTATGTCTTTTCTTCTTTTTTCCGCTAGGCATAAGTGATTAAGTTATTTTGTGAGTACTATTCTCATTATTCTTTTACGCCCTTCATGAACACTTTAGCCGGCTTGAAAGCGGGGATGTTGTGCTCGGGAACGACCAGAGTGGTGTTCTTGGAGATGTTGCGGGCGGTCTTCTGAGCTCTTTTCTTCAGAATAAAGCTACCGAAGCCACGAAGGTACACGTTTTCACCACTGATAAGTGAACCCTTAACAACTTCCATAAAGGCTTCAACACACTTCAGGGCATCCTGTTTGTCAACACCGGTCTTAGCAGCGATTTCGCTTACAACTTCTTGTTTTGTCATTTTTTTAATGTTTATTATATGGTTATACGATGGTAAATGCTAATTTCGGTTTGCAAATATACGCCTTTTCCCGTTCTCAAAAAAAAAAACTTACATTTTTTACGAAATTTTTTTTATTTCTTGGCATTTCTAGGCTATTTTTGCCGTCCGAAAGCCAAAAAACTGGTCTTTTGGAGACAAAATGGAACGTATTTCAGCAGAACTAATCAAGTGGTATGATGAACATCATCGCGACCTTCCGTGGCGCGACACGACAGATCCTTACGCGGTGTGGATTTCGGAAATTATCCTCCAGCAGACTCGGGTGGCTCAGGGGTACGACTACTATGTGCGTTTCATGCGCGAGTTTCCGACGGTGGAGAGCTTGGCTGCGGCCGACGAGGACCGTGTGATGCGGGCGTGGCAGGGGCTGGGCTACTACAGCCGTGCACGTAACCTGCATGCTGCTGCCCGGCAGGTGGTGGAGCAGGGCGGATTTCCGACGACCTACGAGGGGCTGCTGCAGTTGAAGGGAGTGGGCGAGTACACCGCTGCCGCCATCGGGTCGTTCTCCTTTGGGCTGCCGGTGGCTGTCGTTGACGGTAATGTCAGCCGGGTGCTCTCCCGTCTGTTTGGCATGCAGAGGCCCATCGACCGGGCGGCAGGCAAGATGCTCATCCATGCGTTGGCAGCCCGTCTGCTGCCTGAGGGGCAGTCAGCCCAGTTCAACCAGGCCATCATGGAGTTCGGTGCCCTGCAATGCGTTCCCCGTAATCCCGACTGCTTGGCCTGTCCCTTCTCTGGCACTTGCTTCGCGCTGGAAGAAGGCAAGGTAGGCGTTCTCCCTGTCAAAAGCCACAAGCAGAAGGTGACGGAGCGCTGGTTCTGCTATTATTACATCCACAACGACAAGCGTATGTATGTCCACAAGCGTACGGCCGACGACATCTGGCATGGGCTTTACGAGTTGCCGCTGGTGGAGACGGACGGCAGCGCCGAGGGTGACGACATCGCTCTGTCGTTCCCGTGTGAGCTGAACGTAGCCAGCATCCGCTTTCGTGGCGGACGAAAGCATGTCCTCTCCCATCAGGTGATACATGCCCAGCTCTACGAGGTGAGCATACAGGGCGAACTGCCCTCTTTCTCCAGATATAATATAATAAGGATAGAGGATGCTGAACGTTATGCGTTTCCCCGTCTGCTGACGCTGCTTCTTGAGGGGCTGGATGCCGGCGACGGAGCTGCTGAAACGTAACCGTTGCTCAGAACTGGAAGAACCGTTTGGCGTTGTTGTACGAGATGTCTTCAATCATCTCGTTCACGCGCTGTTCCTCATACCCCGTATAGGGGATGAGGCCGTCTTCGATGTCCTGTCCGACGAGGTTGCACAGCGTGCGGCGGAAGTATTCGTGGCGGGGGTAGGAGAGGAATGAGCGCGAGTCGGTCAGCATGCCCACGAAGCGCGAGAGCAGTCCCAACAGCGACAAGGCGTTCATCTGCCGCTCCATGCCGTCCTTCTGGTCGAGGAACCACCAGCCCGAGCCAAACTGAATCTTTCCCGCAACGCTGCCGTCCTGGAAGTTGCCAAGCATGGTGGCCACCACCTCGTTGGCGCAGGGGTTGAGGTTGTAGATGATGGTCTTGGTGAGCATGCCCTCGGTGTTCAGTTCGTCGAGGAAATGGCTCATGGCCTTTGCCGTAGCAAATTCGCCGATAGAGTCGAAGCCGGTGTCGGCACCCAGCTGGGCCATCATCCGGCTGTTGTTGTTGCGGATGGCTCCGTAGTGGTATTGCTGTGTCCATCCGGCGCGGCAGTCCATCTCGCCCTGTGCTTTCAGATAGGCGTGCTTGTACTGACGGATTTCTTCCGTTGTCAGCTCCTGTCCGCACAACGCTTTAGCGACGATGGCGTCGATGGCAGCCTCTGTGTAAGGTTCGTCGTAGAACTCCTCGATGCCGTGGTCCGATAGTCGGCAGCCCATCTGGGCGAAAAAGTCGTGGCGTTTCTGCAGCGCAGCCGTCAGGTTGGCAAACGTCGTGATGGCTGTGTCGCTGACCTCCTCCAGCTTCTTGATGTAAGCTCTCCATGCCGTAGCCTCGATGTTCATGCCTGCGTCGGGACGCCATGTCGGCAGCATGCGTGTGGTGGCTGTCGGGTCGTCGGCCACCATGCGGTGCCATTCGAGCGTATCGACGGGGTCGTCGGTGGTGCATACCACCTCCACGCGATAGTGCTTCATCAGTCCGCGGGGCGTAAACTTAGGGTCGTTGGCAATCATGTCGTTACACTTGTCGAAGATGGCGCGGGCATTGGTGGGGTTCAGCGTTTCGTTGATGCCGAAGGCTGTCTTCAGCTCGAGATGCGTCCAATGGTAGAGCGGATTGCGCAGCGTGTAGGGCACCGTCTCGGCCCATTTCTCGAATTTCTCCCAGTCCGACGTGTCGCTGCCGGTGCAGAAACGCTCGTCGATGCCGTTGCTGCGCATGGCGCGCCATTTATAGTGGTCGCCCATCAGCCATATCTGGGCGATGGATTCAAAGCGCTTGTTCTCAGCCACCATGCGGGGGATGAGGTGGCAATGGTAGTCGATGATGGGCCTGCCCTCGGCATGCTCGTGATACAGTTCCTGTGCTGTGGGGGTCTTCAGCAGGAAGTTCTCGTCCATGAATGCTTTCATATGGTATAAGGTGTTACGTTGTTTTTTCTCGCAGCGAAGGTACGATTTCTTCCTGTTTCCTGCAATAAAAAGGACTTTTTTTTCGATTGCAAAATAAAATGTTTAATTTTGCAGGCAGAAAAAACCCCGTCTTATGAGGCACTCTCATAAACTTGCATAACCCTATCATCTCCATAAAAAATGAAATCATTAAACAAGCAAACCGCCCCTAAGAGTGTGGCGCCAGAGAAAATCATCCAGTTCGGCGAGGGCAATTTCCTTCGTGCCTTTGTCGATTGGATTGTATGGAACATGAACCGCAAGACCGACTTCAACGCCTCGGTGGTCGTCCTCCAGCCCATCGAACGGGGCATGGTCGATTGGCTCAACGGGCAGGATTGTCTTTACCATGTCAACCTCCAGGGGCGTCAGGAGGGTAAGCCAGTCGATACGCTCGACCGCATCGACGTCATCAGCCGTGCCCTGAATCCCTACTCGCAGAATGCCGCTTTCATGGCACTTGCCGAGCAGCCCGACATCCGTTTCGTCATCTCGAACACCACTGAGGCTGGCATACACTTCGACCCCTCCTGCAAGTTCACCGATGCCCCTGCCGCCAGCTATCCCGGCAAGCTCACCCAGCTGCTCTATCGCCGTTTCAAGGCCTTCAACGGCAATCCGCGGAAGGGATTGATCCTGATGCCCTGCGAGCTGATCTTCCTCAACGGCCATCATCTGAAGGCTTGCATACAGCAGTACATCGAGCTGTGGAAGGACGATTTCGGCAACGACTACGAGCGGTTCAAGCATTGGTTCAACACCTACAACTATGTCTGCGCCACGCTTGTTGACCGCATCGTGCCCGGCTTCCCGCGGAAGGACATCGACCGTCTGCAGCGTCGTGCCGGTTATGTGGACAACCTCATGGTCCAGGCGGAGGTGTTCCATCTCTGGGTCATCGAGAAGCCGTCGAACATGTCCGTCGCGGCTCTCCGTAAGGAGTTCCCTGCCGAGAAAGCCGGCCTTCATGTGCTCATCACCGAGAGCGAAGCCCCATACCACGAGCGGAAGGTCACGTTGCTCAACGGCCCTCACACCGTTCTCTCGCCCGTTGCCTACCTGTCGGGCATTGACATCGTTCGCGATGCCCTGCACGACAAGGTCATCGGGGCCTATATCCACAAGGTGCAGTTCGACGAGCTGATGCAGACGCTCAACCTCCCGAAGGCCGAGCTGGAGCAGTTTGCTGCCGACGTGCTGGAGCGTTTCGACAATCCGTATGTCGATCATCAAGTCACCTCCATCATGCTCAACTCGTTCCCGAAGTACGAAACGCGCGATTTGCCCGGACTGAAGATCTATCTCGAGCGCAAGGGCGAACTGCCGAAGGGCTTGGTGCTGGGCCTCGCAGCCATCATCACCTATTATAAAGGTGGTCAGCGCGCCGACGGAGCACCCATCCAGCCTAACGATGCCCCTGAGATTGTGCAGCGTCTCAGCGAACTCTGGGCTACGGGCGACACACGCAAGGTGGCCGAAGGGGTGCTCGCCGCCACCGATGTCATCTGGAAAGAGTCGAAGCAGGACCTCAACGAGATTCCCGGGCTTACCGACATGGTCACCGACTTCTTGAACCAGATTCAGCAGAAGGGCATGCGCGAGACGACGAAAGGAGTTCTTTACTAGTTAAGAATTAAGAATTAAGAGTTAAGAAAAATAGTACGGCACTTGATTTTTTCAACTACTAATTTTACGAATTTTACTAATTTTTTTCCTTGCGGCGATGGCTTCGCACGCCGAATGTTGGGAAAATGCCCCTGCGGGGCAGAAATGATTCAAAATTATTCTCAAAATGATTCAAAATTTCGATACCGGGTTTAGCGATTTGATATTCCTTATTTTGTAAAATTTTGAAATAAATTTTTGTAAAATATTTGCCTCGAAGAGGCACTCAAAAACCGCGAAGCGGTAATTACAACCCTATACGTCTCGTTGAACTTTAAGAAAATGCGTTCTTTTTTGCAAATCAATCCGGCTGATAATGTGGTCGTGGCGCTTCAGCCGTTGTCTGTAGGTAGTGAGATAGAGGTCGGCGGTCGTGTCATCAGATTGGTGACAGACGTTCCTGCCGGACATAAGTGTGCCATCACGGATATCGCCGCCGGCGAGAATGTCATCAAGTATGGCTTTCCCATCGGTCACGCCCTGCATGCCATCCGCCAGGGGGCTTGTCTCGATCATAGGGACATCGGCACCAATCTGTCGGGCACGCTTGATTATAGCGACGTCAGGCGGCAGGGGCTTACTCCGCCCTCGCCATCGGGCGAACAGCTCACCTTTCAGGGCTATCTCCGCTCCGACGGACAGGTGGGTATTCGCAACGAGGTGTGGGTAATCCCCACGGTGGGGTGTGTCAACGGCATCATCAAGCAGATTGTCGAACGGACCAGGGCCGAGCTGGGCGGAGACGCCATCGAGGGCATCGACGGTATCTTCGATTTCCCTCATAACTACGGCTGCTCGCAGCTGGGCGACGACCACGAGAACACCCGTAAGGTGCTGGCCGACATGGTCCACCATCCCAATGCCGGTGCCATGCTCGTCGTCGGACTGGGCTGCGAGAACAACCAGCCCCGTGCCTTCGAGGAGTTCTGTGGCGACTACGACCACGAGCGGGTACGCTTCATGGTCTGTCAGGAGGTGACGGGCGACGAGGTGGCCTACGGCGTCAGCCTGCTCAAGGAGCTGGTGCAGAAGGCATGTCACGACCGTCGCCAGCCGCTTCCCGCCTCTAGGCTGCGTATCGGCCTGAAGTGTGGTGGCTCGGACGGTTTCTCGGGCATCACCGCCAACCCGCTGCTCGGGGCGTTCTCAGACTTCCTGTGCGAGACGCAGGGCGGCACCACCATCCTCACCGAGGTGCCCGAGATGTTCGGTGCCGAGACGATACTGATGGAGCGTTGTGCCTCCGACGAGCTGCTCCGTCAGACCATCGCCCTCATCAACAACTTCAAGAACTACTACCTCTCGCACGGCGAGCCCTGCGGCGAGAACCCCTCGCCCGGCAACAAGGCAGGCGGCATCTCTACGCTCGAGGAGAAAGCCCTCGGCTGTACGCAGAAGTCAGGGCGCTCGGCCGTCTGCGGCGTCATGGAGTATGGCGAGCGTCTGCAGCATAACGGGCTGAACCTCCTCTCGGCGCCCGGCAACGACCTTGTGGCGTCCACCGCTCTGGCTGCTGCCGGCTGCCAGCTGGTGCTCTTCACCACAGGGCGCGGCACCCCCTTCGGCACCTTTGTGCCCACGCTGAAGGTCTCCACCAACACAGCCCTTGCCCAGCGCAAGCCCCAATGGATAGACTTCAATGCCGGCGTGCTGATTGAGGACCAGCGCATGGACGAGACGCTGGCCCACTTCATCCGCAAGGTTCTCAGCGTAGCTAGCGGCGAACAAACTCGCAACGAGTCATCCGGAATCCACGAGATTGCCATCTTCAAAAACGGAGTGACGCTGTAAGAGGGCTATGGTCTATAGTCTATAGTCTATTGCTCTTTGCGGCTTTTGGCCGCCACGCACTGGAGGGCGTACAAAGCTATTGACTATTGACTATTGACTATAGACTATTAAAAAACATGGTTTTTTGTTGCAGGGGTTGAAATTATGTGTTACCTTTACGCCCAAATTGTAAATTGCACAGATTATGTCTATCAACAAAGTTATTCTAATTGGTAATGTAGGACGTGAGCCACAGGTGCGCTATTTCGATTCGGGTAATGCCGTGTCGAGCTTTACGTTGGCCACGTCCGAGCGCGGCTACACGCTGTCGAACGGCACGACGACGCCCGACCGCACGGAGTGGCACAACATAGTCTTCTGGGGCAGCAGGATTGCCGACTTGGTGGAGAAGTACGTCCACAAGGGCGACCGTATCTACGTGGAGGGCAAGCTTCGCTACCGGACGTATGACGACCAGAACGGCATCCACCGCACGGTGTGCGAGGTGTACGGCGAGACGCTCGAGCTGCTGCAGCGCACTCCTGCCGGCGAACGACCAATGTCGGTGCCCGTAAACGACGAAGCTACGGCTGATGACTTGGACTAGTTATTAGTTAAGAGTTAAGAATTAAGAATTAAGAAAAAATGTCTGGCACTCGGGATTCTTCACTACGAATTTTACGAATTATACTAATTTTATCTAGTTAAGAATTAAGAGCTTTTACTAGTTAAGAATTTAGAGTTAAGAGTTAAGAAAAAGTGTTTTGGAAAAGAAGGCAACATGCATTACATTTGTCTGAACTCCTGAACCGATGGAGTAGCGAGAGCAGAGTCAAACTGGTTTGAACTCTGCCGAGTCGCGACAGAGGAAGAGCGAAGCTCAACTCCTGAACTTCAAAAATATTTTTCACTACGAATTTTACGAATTATACGAATTTTTGGAGTAGCGAGAGCAGAGCCAAACTTGTCCAGTGCTATGCCGAGTCGCTACAAGAATAAACGAAGTTAATTTTTTCATTGCGGCGATGGCTTCGCACTCCGAATGTTGGAACGGCAAATAGAGGAAGTGCCCTTCGGGCAGAAATGATTCAAAATTATTCTCAAAATGATTCAAAAATTCGATACTGGAATTAGCCATTAGATACTCCTTATTTTGTAAAATTTTGATTATAATTTTTGAAAGATTTGACTTTGTCTAATCTTGTCGCGACTCGGCATAGTTCAAACAAGTTTGACTTTGCTCTCGCTGCTCCAAGATTTCTCTGCGAAGCAGACTCCAAAAAACCGCGAAGCGGAAAAAATTCGTGAAATTCGTAAAATTCGTTGTTCAAAAAAATCCGTTCAATCCGCTTAATCCGTGTTCGAAAAAAAATCGTAAAATTCGTGTAATTCGTAGTCAAAAAATAATCGTAGTAAAATCAGAAGTATAAGGTAGTAAAAAATATGGAATTAGCTGCTTTGGTTACCGTGAATATGCCGTCGCTGGGCGCCGTAGTGGCGTTGGTGCTGACGGTAGTGCTGTTGGTGTGCTCAGGCTTCGTGTCGGCATCGGAAGTTGCCTTCTTCGCCCTCTCGCCGTCCGACCGTGGTACGCTCGAGGAGAGCGACAGCCTGCGCGACCGCACCATCCTGCGACTCCTGGAGCGCTCGGAGAAGCTGCTGGCGACCATACTGATAACGAATAATCTGGTGAACGTCACCATCATCCTGCTCACGAACTACGCCCTGATGAGCATCTTCGACTTTGCCGTTCCGTGGGTGGAGTTCCTGTGCATCACGGTGTTGCTGACCTTCATCCTGCTGCTGTTCGGCGAGATCATGCCCAAGCTCTATGCCGCCAACAACTCGCTGCGCTTCTGCCGCCGCGTGGCGCCGGTCATCTATGCGCTGACGAAGCTCTTCTCGCCGCTGGCTGGCGTGCTCGCCAAGTCGTCGGCCATTGCCGACAAGATGCCGCAGCACGGCGATAACCTCTCCGTCGATGACCTCGAGCAGGCGCTCGAGCTGACGGACAAGCGCGAACTGTCGAAAGAGCAGAACATCCTCGAGGGCATCATCCGTTTCGGCGACGAGACGGTGAAGGAGGTGATGACGTCGCGTCTGGACATGAAGGCGCTCGACGTCTCGGAAGACTATGCCGAGGTGCTGCGCTTTGTGGCCGAGAACGTCTTCTCGCGTATCCCCGTCTATGAGGATACGGTCGATAACATCCGCGGCATCCTCTACATCAAGGACCTGTTGCCGTACCTCGACCGTCCCGCCGACTTCAACTGGCAGAAGCTGATGCGCAAGGCGGTGTACGTACCCGAGACGAAACAGATTGACGAGCTGCTGCGCGAGTTCCAGCGCGACAAGTGCCACATCGCCATCGTGGTCGATGAGTATGGCGGCACGCTCGGCATAGTCACCATGGAGGATATCCTCGAAGAGATTGTAGGCGAGATCAACGACGAGTACGACGAGGTGGACAAGAGCTACACGAAGCTCAACAGCAACACCTATGTGTTTGAGGCCAAGACGTTGCTCTCGGACTTCTGCAAGGTGGTGGGTGCCGATGACGACACGTTCGACGAGGTGTCGGGCGATGCCGACTCGCTGGCCGGCCTGCTGCTCGAGCTGAAGGGCGACTTTCCCCGCCTGAACGAGACCATCGACTACAAGAACTACTCGTTCGAGGTGCTTGAGATGGACGCCCGCCGTATTGTGAAAGTAAAGGTTGTAGTGCATGCTGTGGAGTGACCGTCTCATCAAAGGCACAGACACATACGTGGCTGTGGGGCAGCTGTTCGACGATGAGAACGAGCTGCTCTCGCTGCTTGCCGAGGTGCAGACGCCCGAGGCGTTTGCCGTGGTGCAGGAGGGACTGCTGGAGCTCCACAACCCCTCGCGCCGGCAGGAGTGGCTGGCGGTGCGCGTGCTGCTGGCCCGCTGTCTGGGCGGCGACAAGCGCATCTGCTACGACGCCGACGGCCGTCCCTCGCTTGCCGACCGCTCGTACCACATCAGCATCTCGCACACGAAGGGCTACGTGGCCCTGGCGTGGAACCCCGTGGAGCCTGTCGGCATCGACATCGAGCGGCGCACCGACCGTGTGATGCGTGTCGTGCGCAAGTATGTCAATGCCGCCGAGCGTGCTGCCCTGCAGACCTCAGCCTACCGCTCGCCCGACGGCGAGCTGTTGCTGTGGACGGCCAAGGAGGCGCTCTATAAGGTGGTGGGCATCCGCGCGCTCGACTTCCTCCACGCCCTCACGGTGGCTGTGCCGCAGCAGCTGCCTCCCCCGACACGAGCCCTCTCGCACCCCTGGGCGACCACCACGGCCGTCTGCACGGCCAACGGCAAGGAGTACGACCTTCGCTTCGACATCACCCCCGATTACGTCATAACCCTCAGTGAGGAAAAACAGCCATATTAAAAACCCCCATAAAATGAAACGTCCGATTATTCTTCTCACGCTGCTGTTTAGCTGCGCAAGTGGGCTGATGGCCCAGGCACTTTATCCGTACCAGAACCCCAATCTCTCGCCCGACGAGCGTGCTGCCGACCTCGTTTCGCGCCTGACGCTCGAGCAGAAGGCGGCGCTGATGATGGACGAGTCGCCCGCCATCCCCGAGCTGGGCATCCGCCGCTACGGCTGGTGGAGCGAGTCGCTGCACGGCTATGCCCGCTCGGGCCTTGCCACCGTCTTCCCGCAGTCCATCGGCATGGCGGCATCGTTCGACCCCGAGCTCGTCGAGCAGGTGTTCACCGCCGCCAGCGACGAGGCACGCGCCAAGCATACGCTCTATGAACAGCGCGGAGGCTCAGGGCGTTACGAAGGCCTCACCGTGTGGACGCCAAACATCAACATCTTCCGTGACCCCCGCTGGGGACGCGGGCAGGAGACCTATGGCGAGGACCCTTATCTGACGGCCACGATGGGACTGGCCGTGGTGCGCGGTCTGCAGGGGCCCGAGGACAGCAAGTACGACAAGCTGCATGCCTGTGCCAAGCACTATGCCGTCCACAGCGGTCCTGAGTACAAGCGCCATTCCTTCAACGCCGAGGACATCTCGATGCGCGACCTGAAGGAGACCTACCTCTACGCCTTCGAGCGGCTGGTGCGCGAGGGCCATGTCAAAGAGGTCATGTGTGCCTATAACGCCCTCGAGGGCGAGCCCTGCTGCGGCAGCAACACGCTGCTGGTGCAGATCCTGCGCAACCAGTGGGGCTATGACGACGTGGTGGTGTCGGACTGCGGCGCCATCGACGACTTCTACTCGAAGAACTACGATAACCACCGCACCCATCCCGATGCCGCCAGCGCCACGGCCGACGCCGTCATCAGCGGCACCGACCTCAACTGCGGCGGCACCTACCGCCATATCCCCGAGGCTGTGCGCCGCGGGCTGCTCACCGAGGAGCAGGTCAACACCTCCGTCTTCCGCCTGCTGCGTGCCCGCTTCCAGCTGGGCGAGATGGATCCCGACAGCCTTGTCGAGTGGACGAAGATCTCGCCCGACGTCATCGCCTGTGCCGAGCACGACGCCCTTGCCCACCGCATGGGGCGCGAGGCCGTGGTGCTGCTGCAGAACAAGCGTGGCGTGCTGCCGCTCGATGCCTCGCGCTACAGCTCCGACCGCCGTCTGGCCGTCATCGGTCCGAATGCCAACGACTCGCTGGCCCATTGGGGCAACTACTACGGCATGGCCCGCCGCACCTACAGCGTGCTGGCAGGCGTGCGCGCCAAGCTGGCCGACCCCGACGCCGTCTATTATAACAAGGTGAGCGAGCTGGTCAACGCCGAGACGTTCCAGAGCCGCTTCGCCAACTGCTCGACGGCGGCGGGCAAGGGCTTCGATGCCGTCTATTACGGCAATGTCGATCTTGAGGGCGAGCCCATCGCCACCGACCATCTCTCGTCGCCCTTCCAGCTGTGCACGTCCGGCAACACCGTGTTCGCCCCGGGCGTGCCGCTCGAGAACTTCAGCGCCTGCTACACCACCACCTACCATGCCGACCGCACCGAGACCCTTCTCTTCACCCTCTTCGTCAACGGCCGCGGCACGGTGACCGTCAACGGCGAGACCATCAGCAACTTCTGGCAGGGCCACGGCTCGCGCAAGGCCGACTGCAAGCCCGTGGCCGTCGAGGCCGGCAAGGACTACACCATCGAGGTCCGCTTCTCCTTCCTCTATGCCGATGCCCAGCTCAACTTCGACTTCGGCGTCAAGGAGCCGCTGACCGACGCTCAGCTGCTGGCAGCCCTCGAGGGCATCGACGACGTTATCTACGTGGGCGGCATCTCGCCCCAGCTCGAAGGCGAGGAGATGCGCGTTGACTTCGAAGGCTTCAAGGGCGGCGACCGCACCAGCATCGAGCTCCCCGCCGTGCAGCGCCACACCCTGCAGCTGCTGCGCCAGGCCGGCAAGCGCGTCGTCTATGTCAACATGTCCGGCTCGGCCATCGCCCTCGAGCCCGAGACGCAGAGCTGCGACGCCATCGTGCAGGGCTGGTACGACGGTCAGGACGGCGGCCTCGCCATTGCCGACGTGCTCTTCGGCGACTACAACCCCGCAGGCCGTCTGCCCGTCACCTTCCACCGCAGCGATGCCCAGCTGCCCGACTACGAGGACTACGACATGAACGCCGGCCACACCTATCGCTACATGACCGAACGCCCGCTGTTCCCCTTCGGCTACGGACTCAGCTACAGCACGTTCAAGCATGGCCGTGCCCGCTGGGCAGGAGGCACCGTGTCGAAGTCCCTCCGCATCGGCAAGCTGTCGCTGCGCCTGTCCCGCCGTGCCCTTGCCCTCAAGAGCCAGCTCGAGCAGGGCATCACGCTGACAGTCCCCGTGAAGAACACCAGCCACTACGACGGCGACGAAGTCGTGCAGCTCTACGTGACGAAGCTCGGCGAGAAAGAAGGCCCCTGCTATGCCCTGCGCGGATTCAAGCGAGTGACCATCCCCGCCAGGTCGAAAGCGAGCGTCACCTTCACCCTGACCGATAAGGAGCTCTGCGTCTATGACAACAACGCCGGAGCCCTTGCCTGCACCCCCGGCACCTACCGCATCTTCTACGGCCCCTCGTCCGACCGCAAAAACCTGAAGCACATCGATGTGAAGGTGCAGTAACCTCCGCGATTATCCCCCAAACAAGATAACCGCATTAGTACGAACGGCCTGAAAGGCCAAAAGAACATAGCCCAGGGCAACGCCCTGGGTATAATCGATCACCAATCATTCCACGCCCTGAAAGGGCAAAAGCATTACCCACATGCCCCAATCGCATAGCAAAATATACCTTCATATCATCTTCCACATCAAATCAACCAGTCCCCACATTAAGGAAGAACACGTCGACCGTTTGCACGCATACATCGGCGAGCTGGTCAATTCGACAGGATGTAAGGTGATACGTGTAGGTGGCGTTTCCGACCACGTACATATCCTCTGCCTTCTTTCCCGGAACGAAACGGTGTCACATCTCGTGGAGGAAGTCAAGCGAAACAGCAGCCGTTGGATGAAAAACTTGGCAGACAGTTATCAGCGGTTTGAGTGGCAGGGAGGATATGCGTCATACTCCGTTAGCGAGTCCGTCATTGAGAAGACCATAGAATACGTTGCCAACCAGAAAGAGCATCATCGGAAGATGACATTCCGTGACGAGTATATCCAGTTTCTAAAGCTCTATCATGTTGATTTTGATGAACGATACGTACTCTCTGATTAATGCTTTTGCCCTTTCAGGGCGGTAGGTTGTATTGTCCGTTTTACCCAGGGCGTTGCCCTGGGCTATGTTCTTTTGGCCTTTCAGGCCGGTGGTTTGTGTCGTCCGTAAAACCCAGGGAAATGTGATAATCGCATTGGAAGGAGCGCCCTGAAAGGGCAGCAAGCCCTCAGCCCAGGGCAACGCCCTGGGTACAAACGTCAAATGTAACTTTCGCCCTGAAAGGGCAAAAGCATTACCCACCCAGCCCAGCCCAACAAGACAGTCGCATTGGGACGAACGGCCTGAAAGGCCAAGCCAAAATAATATAGCCCAGGGCAACTCCCTGGGCTTTTTTTGAGTGCCTCTTCGAGGCAAATATTTCACAAAATTTTTCTCAAAATCATTCAAAATTTCGTGTTCGGCACCACAAAAGTGAATTGTTTATCCCAATTAGTGAATATAATTTATCCCAATTAGTGTATAAGGGACATTCGGGAGTCAATTATAGGTATTTTGAATCATTTCCCGCGAAGCGGCTTCCCAAAAATCTTTTCTTCCCCCAAACAAACTACTTCACCAACACCTGATTGAAGTAAGGGTAGGGGATTTCGATGCCTTCGCGGTCGAAGCGCTCCTTGACGCTCTTCAGCAGGTCGCACTTCATGTTGAAGGCGTTGGCCGAGGTCGCCGCCCAGGCCCATGCGCGCAGCGTGATGGACGAGTCGTTCAGCGAGATGACCTTGATTTTCACCTGCGGGACGCCCGCCTCCACGTCAGCCTCCGTACGCGGGTCGATGAGCATCGGGTGGCGCATCACCTCGTCGCGCATCACCTCGATGGCATGGTCCAGGTTCTCGTTGTACGACACGCCGATCTCCACGAAGGCGCACGTGCGCGAGTCCAGCACCGTGCTGTTGGTGATGGTGCTCGAGTTGATGGCGCTGTTGGGCACGAGGATGGTGCGGTTCTCCGTGTTGACGATGACGGTATGGCGCAGCGTTATCTCGGTCACGGTGCCCGCCACGCCCGTGTTGAGCGCGATGTAGTCGCCCACGCGGAAAGGCTTGCTGATGACGATGAACAGTCCCCCGATGAAGTTCGAGAGCGCGTCCTGAGCCGCCAGGCCGACGGCAGCCGCCATGATGCCCGCGCTGGTCAGGATCGAGCTCCCCACCTTCTCCATGCCCGGGATGAGGTAGAGGATGGAGGTGATGGCGATGATGTAGATGATGAACTTGACGATGCGCTCGAAGTACTTGCGTGTTGTCATGTCCATCACGCTGCGCGGATTTCTCTCCGCCTTGCGGAACACCTTGCTGATGACGGTCAGCACAATCCTGGCCAGGATGACGATGAGGAAAACCTTCAGGGCGAAGATCAGCGGGTCGCCCGCGCGGATGCCCAGAATTTTGTAGTCCAGTATTTGTTCGATATCCATTTTTATCGTAATTTTGCGCAAAATTACTGCAAAAAAATGAATCCGCTGCAAATCATTAACAAATATTATCCTACTGACGACGCCCTGCGACACATCCTTCTGGTCCACAGCCGCAGTGTGACCGACAAGGCCCTTGCCCTTGCTGCCCGCCATCCCGAGCTGGGTGTTGACACTGCGTTTGTGGCTGAGGCCGCCATGCTTCACGACCTTGGCATCTTCCGTACCGACGCTGCCGGCATCCAGTGTTTCGGCACCGAGCCCTACATCTGTCATGGCATCATCGGTGCCGACATCCTGCGTGCCGAAGGCTATCCCCGTCATGCGCTGGTCTGCGAGCGTCACACCGGCACCGGCCTCACCCTCCGTCAGATAGAGGCGAACCATTGGCCCATGCCCCGTCGCGACATGCGTCCCGTCACCATCGAGGAGCAGCTCATCTGCTTTGCCGACAAGTTCTTCTCCAAGACCCGTCTCGACGAAGAGAAGACCCCCGCCGCCGCCCGCCGCAGCCTCGAGAAGTTCGGTGCCGACGGCCTTGTCATCTTCGACGATTGGTGCCGTCGCTTCCTCTGACCCCCCCAGCGCCTCCTCGCGCCACCCACTGTCCCATTTTTCCGAAAATGGGACAGTGGGACAATGGGACAGTGGGACGCTGGTGATGTGAGCCCAATTTTCGGCCCACATTCCAGACGCCCACCCGAACCAATTTTTAGTTTTTTCTGTGGCGATGCAAGAAAATTCCCACACTTTTTTTATGCCGAGGCTGGGGGGCGGTATGTTTTTTGGGGGAGGGGCGTCTACTTTTTCGGGGTTTTCGATACCAAAAAATGGGCAAAAAACGGGGGTGCGTCTACCGTTTTAGACCCCAAAAAGTGCTTTTTTTGGTGGGTAAAATGGGGCAAAAATACTACGGGTGGGGGTGTTTTTTATACCGGGTTGGGTCGTTTTTGGGGAGAAAAGGCGATTTTTTGGGGCGACGACGAAGACCAAAAAACGGGGTGATGCGACCATTTTTCGGGGTGGAAGTTGCTGCGGCGGTTTGGCAAAAATTCGGGCCGACGTACGCGTAGGAAGGGGATTTCTCTGTGTGGAAAGGCCTTTTCTGCGCGTGGAAAAGAGCGTAGCATTGTAGCATTGTAGCATTGTAGCACAACCTCTCCGGCGTGCGCGCGATTATTAATATATATGGAAATATAAAATATGATTATAATATATATTATATATAAAACCATTCTTCTTTTCCATATATAGAGTTCGCGCATGTGCAGGAGGAAAATGCTACAATGCTACAATGCTACAATGCTACAATGCGACATTTTCGATTACCCCACCACATAAACAAAAAAATCCAACAAATGCTGTGTATTCAAAAAAAATCGCAGATTTCTGCAAATTTTATGGGAAAACGTTTGGTGGAATGAAAATATTGCCGTACATTTGCAGGCGAAAAGTCGAAAGTGACGGAAAAAGTATCGTCCGTGCCTATGGCAGACGGCGGCGAAAGAAAAAAATGGGTTGAGAAGAGCAGGTTTGTCTTTTTTTTTCGTAACTTTGCGGCGTTGTTCGGCAACATCTATTAACGACAAATAAAAAAACATTCAGATATGACAAATAAAAAGACCATTACCCCGTTTTCCCTTCGTGCAGCGCTGGCGCTGCTCGTGGCCGTGATGACCTTCGCCACCGCCCGGGCGGAACAAACTGAGTCGTGGATATACAACCCAAACACTACGAACAACACCTGCATAATAACAGGGAGTATAGATTCAGCAGGGGGTGAACCTGAAGACCTGAAATACATAACTATTCCCAAGCAATTGGACGGCTATTGGGTCATTGATGTATCTGACAATGTCCTGACTGCCTATACGGGTCTGACTGGTCTTTATTTATATGAAGATGCGCAGATTCGCCACATGCCGAAGGTGAACAGTAGTGCTTCTTTCTTCCGAGTATCACTACTTAAATCGAATGGAGAAGTCGTTGATAATACCCTTCCTGCTTCCATCACAGACATCGGCAACGCCTTCATGGGTACGGGCATCAAGTCGCTCACCATGCCCGGTGTGACGAACATTGGCACCCGTGCTTTCGAAGGCTGCAACAGCCTCCAGTCCGTCACCTTCGGGCAAGCGGTTAACATTGGCACATATAGCAATCCCTTCCAGAAACTCAGCCAGGCCTGCACGGTGACCTATCCAGGCCCGATGGCGAACTGGAGCCCTTATAACTATCAGTATTCGCCCAACCTCGTGGTCAAATGCTCCGACGGCAGCTGCGGATGGTGTGGCGACGGCTGGGACTCCGAATGGACCGACATCGATAATCTTTACAAGGATAATTCCTGCCTCTTCTGGTCACTCAGCAACGACAATCACCTCACCATCGACTGCCTGGATCAGGACATCATCTTTGACAATTACTTTTCGAAACAGAATGTCAGGACAGAGTACTGGGACAGGTCGAAAGTGACTTCAATAACGCTTGGTGGTGTCAATGAATTCTGGGGAATGAATTGTTTTGATTTTAATGCACAGTATGACAAGATCACTTCTGTCAGTATCAACCAACACGCGAAAACGAAAAATTTCATAAGTGGTTTAATTACAAATATGTCTGACAACATGCTTACTTACGTCAGCGTAGATGCAAACAACCTTGTATTCGACAGCCGTGACAATTGTAATGCCGTCATCGAAAAGGCCACGGGCATCCTTCTTCTTGGCTGTAAAAATACTGTTGTTCCCTCGGGCGTGACGAGCATCGGGGACAATGCTTTTCAAAAATGTCAAGGATTAACGTCTATCTTGCTCCCCTCGAGTGTGACAAGCATCGGGAAGGATGCTTTTCATTTCTGTGGTGACTTGACTGATCTCTATTTCGACGGCACCAAGGCGCAATGGGATGCCGTGGAAAAAGGGCCGGATTGGAATGACGGCACCTCGTATCTCTACAAGGAGCACTGGCGTTGCACGGTGACGTTTGATGCCAACGGCCGCGGCACGGCTCCCGTCGCGCAGACTAACCTGTGGAGCAACGAGGCAAAGCTGGCAGAACCCACCGTCTCCACCGCAGGGGAATGGCGGGTTAAGGGCTGGTACACCGATGCCGCCTGCACCAACAAGTGGAACTTCGACACCGACATCGTGCGGGGCGACATGACGCTCTATGCCAAATGGGCTGAGCCCTGCGCCGTCACAGCCTCGACCGCCGCGGCGAGCATCAACATCCCCTATGGGCAGGAATGGACGGACGTCGCCGTCACCCTGAACAGCCTGACGCTGGGCTGGTTCCAGAACGGGACGGCGCCGGTGTGCTGGGCCGATGCCGTGGCGGTGACACCCTTGGTGGGCAGCGGCGCAAGCCAGGACCTCACGTTCTATGACGGCGCGGCGACGCTGACCGCCCGCAGGGGTGCCGGCGCGCACACCAACATCAGCGGCCTCTCGGAGTCGCTCACAGCACAAAGGCAGAGCGCCACGCTGTGGGTTCACATCCCCCAAAGCACATGGGAGAGCGCCGAGGCGGGCGACTACACGGGCACACTCAACTACGATGCCGTGTTCATCAGCAACAATCCGGAGGAAACCTACGCCTATAGCCTTGGCAGCGGGGCTCAGGTGACGCTGAACCTTACCATCCCCGCAGCCGCTACGCTGACGTTCGACGCCAACGGCGGCACAGGCGACGCAATGGCTGCCGTCAGCGGCCGCGTGGGTCACGCTATGCAGCTGCCCGCCTGCACCTACGCTGCTCCGAATGGCAAGGAGTTCCTCTGCTGGAACACGAAGGCCGACGGCATGGGCGCACGCTACTACGCCGGCAGCGAGTTCACCCCCACCGACAGCCAGACGACGCTCTACGCCGAGTGGGGCGAGGGATACGTCATCGACCTCACAGCCACGGCCGTGAACGGGTCGGTGGAGATCCCGCTTGGCTTATACGGCCAGCTGACCCAGCTGACAGGCTATTTCGTCTTTAACGAAGATAACGGCGAAAACGTCCCCGTCGGCTTCCTCGACCTGGACCGCGACGGCGTTGATGACCTCGCGCTGGTGAACGGTCGTGACGTGAACGACAACATGACAGCTAGCGTGAAGAAGCTCACCAGCCTGACGGCGAACTACCGCTTCGTGCTCTCTGTGCCCAGCGGGGAAGGGGAGTACGGCAGCTTGCTCATCAAGTCCGTCGCTGACGGTCAGGCCATGGAGCAGCCTGTCATCGAGCCGCTCTTCGACGACAACGGCACTTACAACCGCGAGCAGCTCCTTACCCTGAAGGACGGCCACACCCACAGCCTGATGCTCAGCGGACGCACGCTCTACGCCGACGGCGACTGGAACACCCTCTGCCTGCCCTTCGCCGTGAACAGCTTCAGCGGCACGCCGCTCGACGGATTCACCGTGATGGCGCTCGACACCGAAACGGCCTACGACGGCCACGTGACGGGCGTCGCGGGCTCGACACTCTATCTGAACTTCAAGGCCGTCAACGCCATCGAGGCCGGCAAACCCTACATTGTGAAGAAGGCGGCTCAGACTGCCAACATCGTCAACCCTGTGTTCCACGGCGTCATCGTGACGGCCGCCACCCGCGAGATTGCCAATCCTTTCCATTATAGCTACGATGACCCTGAGTTCATCACCGTGGCTGCGCCGACGGACGTCACTTTCACCGGCGGCAAGTTCTGCGGTACCTACGACCCGACGGAGATCTACAACGCCGGGCACACCAAGTATTACCTCGGCGCCCAGAACATGCTCTACTGGCCTACCGACGAGGGCTACACCGTCAAGGCATTCCGCGCCTACTTCGACCTCAGCGACGGCGCCTCGAACGTCACCACCATGCGCCTCGGCTTCGGCGACGGGAGTGCAACGGCTGTTGAACTGCCGTTAATGGAGAATGGAGAAGGGAGCATGGACAATGACGCCGACGCCTGGTACGACCTCGCCGGCCGCCGCCTCACCGACCGCCCCGTCACCCCCGGCATCTACATCGTCCGCGGACGAAAAGTGGTGGTGAAGTAAGGCATGAAAAATGAAGAATGAAAAATAAAAAATAAAGAATGAAAAATGAAGAATAAATAGCCATGCCAACAGAGACGCCGACAGAGGAAAGGGAACGCTGCATACAGAACATTTTATTTTTCATTCTTCATTCTTCATTTTTCATTCAATTAAAGCATTAAACTATAACCCCAAACAATAACAGCAATGGAAAAGAAATCATACCGTAAGCCCGTCTGCGAGACGATGGACATCCAGGTTGCGACCCTCATCGCCGCCAGCCCCGTACAAAACATTGGAGGCAACTCCGGCTTCACCCCGGGTGGCGGCAGCAACAAACCCAACCGCGCACCACGCCGCGACACATGGAGCAACGGCTGGGACGACTTATTTAGTTAAGAGTTAAGAGTTAAGAGTTAAGAAAAATAGTTCTAGGCGCGGATTACTTTTTTTCACTACGAATTTTACGAATTTCACGAATTATTTGAAGTGCCCTTCGGGCAGAAATGATTCAAAAATTCATTTATAATTATTCAAAATTATGTTTGCATCGTCCGGCGTGCGAAGCTATCGCCGCCTAATTTGTAATAATTTGTGATAATTTGTGTTCAAAAAAAATCCGTTCAATCCATGTAATCCGTGTTCAAATAAATATGTTATCTGTGTTCAAAGATGAATGCTATATGTACAACTTTTTTTCTTAACTCTTAACTCTTAATTCTTAACTAACCATCGTTCGTGTAATTCGTAGTGAAAAAAATCGTGAATTATGAACTCTGAGTTCATAGAGTGTGTGCCGAATTTCAGCGAGGGGCGCGACGAACGTGTCATACGGCAGATAGCCGACGAGGTGTCGTCGTTGACCGGCGAGGGCGTGCGTCTGCTGTCGGTGGAGCCCGGTGCCGGCGCCAACCGCACGGTCATCACCTTCGTCGGGCCGCCGGAGGCTGTCGTCGAGGCTGCCTTCCGCGCCACACGCCGCGCCGGTGAGCTCATTGACATGAGGAAGCAGCACGGCGCCCATCCCCGCATAGGAGCTACGGATGTGCTGCCGCTGGTGCCGGTGCGAGGCATCACGCTCGAGGCCTGCGCCGAGCTCGCACGAGGGCTGGCACGGCGCATAGCCGGCGAGGCGCACATACCCTGTTATCTCTACGAGGCAGCTGCGCTCCGTCCCGCGTTCCGCAACCTCGCCGTCTGCCGCGCCGGCGAGTACGAAGCATTGCCCCGGCGCATGGCGAGTGCTGATGAGGCTCCCGATGTCGGCGTCCGACCCTGGGACGACGCCCTGGCACGCACCGGCTGCACCGTGGTGGGGGCACGCGACTTCCTCGTAGCCGTCAACTTCAACCTCAACACCACGTCCGCCGAGCTGGCCCACGAGATAGCCTGCGACGTCCGCACCCGTGGACGCGGACCGGCACAGCGCGGCACGCTGCCCTCGGTGAAAGCCATCGGCTGGTACATCCCCGAGTATGGCCGTGCCCAAGTCTCCACCAACCTCACCGACATCCATGTCACCCCCCTCCACGTGGCCTACACCGAGGTGTGCCGTGCCGCCGCTGCCCGCGGTGTGCAGGTGACGGGCACCGAGCTCATCGGCCTCATACCCCGTCAGGCCCTTGTCGATGCCGGCCGCTTTTTTGCCAACCAATCCGCCACCACCCCCTCCGCCGCAGAAGCCAAGAGGGCAGGGGACAGCACGCCCCCGTCATCACCCCCCGCAGAAAAACACCTTGCGCAGCCGTCATCGATGTCCGAAGATGAACACCTTGCGCATTCGTCATTGATGTCCGAAGATGAACACCTACCGCAGCAGTCATCGATGTCCGAAGAAGAACTTCTGGCGACAGCCGTCCGTGCCATGCGTCTTGACGACCTCTGTCCTTTCAACCTCAGCGAAAAGCTCCTATAGCCCTCACAAGAAAAAGACAAAGTAAAAGGCGGAAAATCAAATGATTTCCGCCTTTGTGATTCCGTTGGGATTCGAACCCAAGGCCTGCTGCTTAGAAGGCAGCTGCTCTATCCAGCTGAGCTACGGAACCAGCCTTTTTGAAAAATCGCCTGCAAAGGTAGTGCAAACCGAGCGGAAAAGCAAAAAAAACAATGATTTTTTTGTTTTCCCGAGGTGCCGCCTACCTAAAAGCTCCTTTTCCTTTGCGTGCCCCGAAGGGGCAACGAGAACATAGCCCAGGGCAACGCCCTGGGTTACAACGACAACAGTTACTTTCGCCCTGAAAGGGCAAAAGCCTTCGAAAACAATGCTTTTGCCCTTTCAGGGCGCGAAATGACGCTGTGGCCGAATATACCCAGGGCGATGCCCTGGGCTATGTTCTTTTGCCCTTTCAGGCCGCGAAATGATGATGCGCCCGAATAAACCCAGGGCGATGCCCTGGGCTATGTTCTTTTGGCCTTTCAGGCCACGAAATGATGATGCGCCCGAATAAACCCAGGGCGATGCCCTGGGCTATGTTCTTTTGGCCTTTCAGGCCGCGAAATGATGATGCGCCCGAATATACCCAGGGCGATGCCCTGGGCTATGTTCTTTTGGCCTTTCAGGCCGTGAAATGATGTTGTGCCCGAATGTACTCTTTTCCTTTGCGCGCCCCGAAGGGGCAACGAGAACATAGCCCAGGGCAACGCCCTGGGTCCAAACGGCAACAGTAACTTTCGCCCTGAAAGGGCAAAAGCCTTCGAAAACAATGCTTTTGCCCTTTCAGGGCGCGAAATGATGATGTGCCCGAATAAACCCAGGGCGATGCCCTGGGCTATGTTCTTTTGGCCTTTCAGGCCGCGAAATGATGATGCGCCCGAATAAACCCTTTTGGCCTTTCAGGCCGTTGGGAATTTTTTGTGGATAATCATGATAATCTTCAATCTTCATTGCTTCTGACCTCACGGTCGCACGGTCGCATGGTCGCATGGTCGCATGGTCTCATTGTCGCATTGTCTCATTGTCGCATTGTCGCACGGTCGCATTGTCGCATTGTCGCATGGTCGCACTTTGACGGGAGCTTTTGCTGATATGGAAATGCAAATCAGGGTGGTCGAAGAGTTTTTGCGGATAATCCGGTTTTTTTTCATGATTTTCCGCAAAAAAGATGTACCTTTGCGGCCTAATTTTGAAAAAAGGATGATTACAGATATCATATTGCTTCTTGTGGGACTGGCGTTGGTGACGTTCGGTTCTGACTGGCTGGTGGAAGGTGCATCGGGCATTGCCCGTCGTGCCGGCGTGACGGAGTTTGTCATCGGCATGACTGTCGTCGGTTTCGGAACGTCGATGCCCGAGCTGGTGTCGAGCCTCTTCTCTGCCTTGGAGGGACATGGCGACATGGCCATTGGCAACGTCACGGGCTCGAACATCTGCAACGTGCTGCTGATATTGGGCGTCACCGGCTTGATTTCGCCCCTGGCTTACTCGAAGAACAACGTGCGTCGCGACATCCCGGTGTGCATAGCTGCCACGGTGCTGCTCTCGCTGATGATCATGAAATGGAATCCGGCTGGAGAGCTGGTGGGCGTGAGCCGTCTGGACGGCGTGGTGCTGCTGGTGCTGTTCGCAGTGTTTATGTTATACTTGTTCAAGACGGGTAAGGAGTCGCCTGACGCCCAGCGGGAGAGTGGGGAAGCGCCGAAGCCCGTATGGAAGTCGGTGATGCTGACGGTGCTCGGCATTGCGGGGCTGATTGTCGGCGGACGGCTGTTCGTGGACAACACGGTGAACATAGCTCAGGCGCTGCACGTGTCGGATGCCTTCATCGCTGTCACCGTGATGGCCTTCGGGACGTCGGTGCCCGAGCTGGCGACGTGCATCGTGGCTGCGGCAAAGAAGAAAAACGACCTGGCACTGGGCAACATCATTGGCTCGTGCATCTTCAATATCCTGCTGATTATCGGGGTGAGTGCCACGGCCTCGCCGCTGGCGGTGAGCAGCCTGACGCGCATCGACCTCGCGCTGTTCGTCGGTTCGGCGCTGATGTTGCTGACGGCAGCGTGGTGCTTCAAGAAAAGGGTGCTCGACCGTGCCGACGCCACCATTTACCTGCTGGCCTACGTGGGCTACGTGGTATGGCTGTTCAGCATACAATAACTTTGAACGATAACGATAACGTTAACGATAACTTTTAACGATAACGTTAACGATAACGATAACATTAACGAAAAGCCATATAGGCATGTTCGTTAAACGTTAATTCCTAATTCCTAATTCCTAATTTTTTATCACTAGGTGTATGGTTTTGGGCTGTCCATCGACTTGCCATGTGAGCAGGTAAGTGCCTGTGGGGAGGTCGGCAACGGACTGGGTGGCGTCGGCTGTGAAGGTGTAGAGCAGACGTCCTCCGGTGGTGTAGAGGCTGACGGGTATGGCGGACAGGCGCACGGGGTCGTCGGCTGTTTCGAAACGGATGGTGCGGCTGACGGGGTTGTACTTGACGGCATAGTCGAGCGGCTGGAGGGGCAGGGGAGCAACGCTGCTGCCACCCTCGGGGGCACGGCGGATGGTCCATGTGACGGTGGACAGGTCGGCGGCAGCTCCGGTGACGGGAGTGCCGTCGGCAATAGCGGTGTCGGCACCTAACAGCCCGTAGAGGGTGGTGATGGTGAAGGTGCCCCGGCCGTTGGGACGGATGGTGAACTTGCCGTAGAGAGCCCGGCGGGAGGTGCTCAGACCGGGCATTCCGTCGGCACCGGCTTTCATGTAGAGATAGGTGTCGTCGGTGGTGAGGTAGAAAGCGTCGGTGGTGCGGTTGACACGGGTGAACCGCCACGTGCTGGGGGCAGGGCATGAGAGGGTATCGGCAAAGAGAATGCCCTCGGCGGCGTCCAAATAGTGCCCAGAGGTGTTGATGAGGTAGTAGCCGGCATCGGGATCGGGCTCGATGAGGGTGGCGGCAAGGGGCACCAGGGTGGCGAGGCTATCGACATAGGGGAGGGCATCGTCATCGCTGTAGTAAGGCTCAACACGCTTAATCTCATCGAGGTAGCTGCGCAGGGCGTCGTAAGCCTCACGGCTGTACATGAGTGGTTCGCTGCCTATCCACGCGGGGTCGATGGCATGGAGGAGGCTGTCGCCTTCAGCCATGAGGTCGGAGAGCTGTTGCTGCACCTTGGTGATGGGGTTGGGCGTGGAGGCGGCGGTGAGCGCCGTACGCAGGCGGACGGTCATCTGGATGTAGTCGTCCTCGACGTTCGAGCGGAGGGCGAGAGCCTCGGCATAGACGGCACGGAGGGTGGCGACGGCGTCGGGGGGATAGAGGCCGCCCCGCGTGCCCACCATCTCGGGCGTCAGTGTGCTTAGGAATGCTTCGGCGGCTGCAAGGGCAGAGGCGAAGTTGGTGCGAACCTCCTCGTGGATATAGTCGGGGATGAGCTCGTCCTTGACGATGCGCCACTGGCGGTTGGCCGAGGTGGCGTTGCGGTCGTCGCTGGTGTAGCTGATGACGGTGGTGCCGTTGGTGGTGCCGCCGCCCGAGTTGTTGATGGCATGGCCGGTGGAGACGTTGACGAGGTTGTAGTTGCCGTTCTCGTTGACGGTGACGATGTCCCACAACTGGCGGGGGTTGGTGTCGTCGGCAGCCACGACGTTGAGCTGGGTGCCGGTGTCGGCGGAGGGTGACGGGTCGTTAAGCGCCAGTCCGCCAGCGCGGTTAAGAATCTGGAAGTGTCGTCCCACGCTGCGGATGACCCAGTGGCGGGTGTCGCGCCCGCCATCGTCGGCCCAGACGACGACGCCGGCGCCGGCGGACGTGCCGTCGATATCGACGTTAAGGCCGGTGCCGCGGTTGGTGATGCGGTAGTACCAGCCCTCGGTGGGGCGGAAGGGGTCGAGAGGCTCTTCCTCGCCTTTGAGGCGGCTGGCGAAGCCCATGCTGAGAAACGCGATGTGGTCCGTAATCCATGCCTTCAGGTCGTCGATGTACTCCTGATAGGTGGAGTAGAGGTAGATTTCGTTATAGACGTGTTGTGAGATGCTGTACTTCTGGTAGTTGAGCGTTTGCGACTCGTCGAGCAGCAGGGCGAGCGAGTCGATGCAGTGGTGCAGATGGTCCTCGATGCCTTCGCCGACAAAGCGCTGCCAGCCCTTGTTGACCGCCCAGTTGAACCACGGGTCGGTGAGCATCCGCCTGACCCACATGCCGGCATGTTCGCTGCCGAAGCCGGCGTCGGAGATGAAACGGTAGGTGACGTCGCCGATGCGGTCGCAGTTGTTGAAGGCGATGTCGAAGTCCCAGAGCGGTCCCCAGTAGAGGCGCGGGTCGTCCTGCTCCTTATAGACGTATGTGCTCCAGAGGCCGTCGGGGTTGGCGGTGAGCTCGGAGGCGATGTACCAGCTGACGAGGGTGGCTGAGTCGGTGACGGCGCGATAGCCGATGGCCGGGTCACGGTACTGGCTGGAATAGAGGCGCGACTCGTAGTCGTTGATGAACGTGCGGACGTAGGTGCGCTGGGCGGTGTTGATGATCTCCTCGTCGGGCGACTTGATGGAGACGGGGATGTTGCGGTTGGTGCGGAACCACACGGGGTCGCCGGTGGCAAATCCGCCCAGTTCCATGAAGTAGCCGCCCGTGATGTTGCTCTCGTCGGTGGCGGGCTCGTCCTGCTCGACGATGTTGACGCGCCGCCTGTCGACGTTCACCTGGTCGGAAATCTGGTAGTTGCCGAGGTAGGTGCCGTTGAGGACGAGGTCGACGAACCGTGCGCCAGCCGTGAAGGGCTGTCCGACGAAGGTGCCGACCTCGGAGGCGATGGCGTTGCGGATGAGCGACTTGTCGGCATGGTTGGCTAGCAGGGTCCAGCTGCGTGCCTTGGCACGTCCCTTGCCGAGGAAGCGGATGGACTCGGGAAACTTGATGCGAAAGGGTTTCTTGGCGAGGTTCCACGTTGAGTTGCCGCGTCCGCGTATCTCCACAGAGTCGTAGACGACGGTCTCGCCCCCATCGACATAGATGAGGTTGCAGAGCGTATAGGTGGTGCGGCTGGTGATGCTGCGCCCGTTCAGCGTCTCGACGTAGAGGGTGGGGAGGTTGGTGAGCTGGGCGTAGTCGGCACCGGAGCAGGGCAAAAGGCAAAGAATGAAGAATGATAGGCAAACAATCCTACTAAGGGAATGAGGTAATAGGGCTAGTCTGTTTTTCATTTTCATTCTTTGCTTTTCGCAGAAGGGGTTATGGGTTTAACTCCCATTTTTACTTCGAAAGACCAATAATTTGTAGTCTTCCCACTTATTGCTTCTTTACTGTCTTCTTGGACGTCTTCCTGGCGGGCTTTGCCTCCGGTTCGGGTGCAGGAGCAGCCTCCTCGGCGGGAGCCTTTGTTCCGCGCATCTTCTCAATCTCCTGATGCAGGGCGGCAATCTCCTGATCCTGATTGCGGATGGTGGTGAGCAGGGCGTTGAGCTGTTCGTTGTCGATTTCGGAGGGATAGAGGTTGTTGACGCGGCTGATGAAGTCGCCCAGGATGTTCATGTAGTTGGTGAAGGCGTCGTAGGGACCGTCGTAGATGCTGCGGTTCATGGTGACCGAGTTCTGCTTCGTGGTCATGAAGCGGAAGTTGTTGGAAGCCTGCAGATAGTCCCAGTCCTGCATGAGGCGCGGGTCGGCGGCAATCATGACGCGTTCGGCCACGCTGTAGAGCTTGTTGAAGGCTTCGCGCTGCATGACGTTACCGAGCCAGCACGAGGTGTCGCGCTCTTCGTCCACCCAGCTGAGGGGGTAAGGCACATCGACGGGGCCGACGGGCTTGAGGTTCTTGATGACCTCGGAGGGTGTGGAGAAGGTGATGTCGCGTTTCTTGGCTTCGGCGGGCAGCGCCTTGAAGAACTCGAGGATGTTCGAGCTCAGCGGCTGGAAGATGCCGAGGGCGCTGAGTTCCATGAAGATGTTGATGAGCGGCTCCTCAGCCGGTGTCTCGGCAATCCAGTCCATGTAGGTGTCGGCCATCAGGGGGTAGGCATCCCACGAGGTGTTTGAGAAGCGCAGCGAGATGTCGTCCGAGAGCTTGAAGTCGCGCAGCAGCAGGCGCAGGTTGGGGTTGCCGGCAGCGTGGTAGAGGTAGTGGGGGCTCTTCCAGCCGAGCACGTGCTTGGCACCCTCGGTGAGGACGCCCTTGAAGCCCATGGCGGCCACCTGGGCACCGATGTCGTCGGAGTAGATGAGCGACGAGTTGCGGAACACCTTGGGTGTCTTGCCGAACATCTCCTTCACCTTCTTCACCATGCGCTGCACGTCGTAGCGGAAGAACTCCTCGTTGGCCAGCGACGAGAGGCCGTGGCTGTAGGGCTCGGCGAGGAACTCCACGCAGCCTGTCTTGCTGAGCTCTTTCAGGAGGTCGATGACCTGCGGGGCATAGAGCTCAAGCTGTTCGAGGCCCACGCCGCTGAGCGAGAACGCCACCTTGAAGTAGCCGTCCGACTCGCGAATCATCTGCAGCAGAGCCTGCAGGGCAGGGATGTAGGAGCGCTGGGCGATGTCGGTGATGGACGCCTCGTTGGTGTAGTCGTCGTAATAGTAGTGGTCGGTGCCTATGTCGAAGAAACGATAGCGGCGCAGATGGACAATCTGATGGATTTCAAAATAGAGGCAAATGGTTTTCATGTTATTTGTTGTTTGGAGTTTTTACTATTTACTGTCGTCTCAAACTAATTTGTCATAGATGGCACGGATTTTGTAGCCCACCTTTTCCCAGGTGATGGCGTCGACCTCCTTCTTGCCCTCGTCGCGCAGATAGGTGTAGAGCGAGGGGTTGGTGCAGATGGAGTAGATGGCGTCGGCCAGGGCGTGGGTGTCCCAGTAATCGACTTTGATGCACTTGTCGAGAATCTCGGCGCAGCCGGACTGCTTGGAGATGATGGAGGGACAGTTACATTGCATGGCCTCGAGGGGGCTGATGCCGAAGGGCTCCGAGACGGATGGCATGACATAGACGTCGCTGTTCTTGAGACATTCATAGACCTGCTTGCCGCGCATGAAGCCGGGGAAGTGGAAGCGGTCGGCGATGCCGCGCTCGGCTGCCAGGCGTATCATGGCGTTCATCATGTCGCCCGAGCCGGCCATGCAGAAGCGGACGTTGTGGGTGCGCTGAAGCACCAGTGCCGCAGCCTCGACGAAGTATTCGGGCCCTTTCTGCATGGTGATGCGTCCGAGGAAGGTGACGAGCTTTTCCTTGTCATTGCGGGTGCGCTGGATGGCCTCGTACTCGGCGGGCAGAGGCTCGACGGCGTTGTGCATGGTGGTCACCTTGGCGGGGTCCTGATAGTATTTGCTGATGACGGTCTGGCGGGTGAGCTCGCTGACGCACATGATGTGGTCGGCGTGGTCCATGCCGTTCTTCTCGATGGCATAGACGGTGGGGTTGACGTTGCCGCGACTACGGTCGAAGTCGGTGGCATGGACGTGGATGACGAGCGGTTTGCCGCTGACCTGCTTGGCGTGGATGCCGGCAGGGTAGGTGAGCCAGTCGTGGCTGTGGATGATGTCGAACTGCTCCTTGCGTGCCACGACGCCGGCCACGATGCTGTAGTTGTTGATTTCCTCCTGGAGGTTGTCGGGATAGCGTCCCGAGAACTCCAGACAGCCGAGGTCGTTGGTGTTCATGTAGTTGAAGTCGGCGTAGATGTGGTCGCGGAAGTCGAAGTAATCCTGCGGGTTCATGTAGCTGCCGACGCGGTTTTGCACATGGTTCCAGTCGACGTCGCGCCACGTGATGGGCACGCTGTTCATGCCGACGATGCGCAGGAAGCTTTGGTCCTCGTCGCCCCACGGGCGCGGGATGCAGAAGGTGATTTCCAGATCGCTCTGCTTGGCCATACCTTTGGTCATGCCGTAGCTGGCTGTGCCGAGACCTCCACTGATATGAGGAGGAAATTCCCATCCGAACATTAAGACTTTCATCGTTGTGTCCTCCTTATTATATTAGATTTGGTTATACTTCTTTAGTGTATCGACGGCGCGGAGCGTCTCGGCCACGTTCATGGCGAAGGCCACGGCGCCGCGTCCGCGGAAGGGCGGGTTGCCGTCGAACATCTCGCTGATAGTGCCGATGCAATGTGCCTGCATGACGTCCTCGTAGCCCACCAGCTGGCGCTCGACGAAGCTGACGCCGCTGCGCTTGTAGATTTTCAGGTAGGCTTCCATGTAGAATCCGCCCAGCCAGGGCCATGCCGTGCCCTGGTGGTAGGCATAGTCGCGTACGGTCTGCACGCCCTGATAGATGGGGTTGTAGCCGAAGCTCTTGGGGCTGAGCGAGCGCAGTCCGCGGGGCGTGAGCAGCTCGCGTGTGCAGAGGTCGAGCACCGATTTCTTCTGCTGCTGGGTCAGCGGACTGTAGTCCAGCGCCACGGCAAAAATCATGTTCGGGCGGACGCTGTAGTCGGGGGTGATGCCCTTGTCGACGTAGTCGAACAGATAGCCGTGCTCGTTCAGGAAGATGCGTGTGAACGAGCTGCCGCATTGCATGGCCAGGCCGTTCATCTTCTCGGCCGAGGCGGGCTTGCCCACCTCCTCGAAGACGCTGGCGGCAAACTTCAGCGCGTTGTACCAGAGGGCGTTGAACTCGACGACGTAGCCCGTACGGGGCACGACAGGACGTCCGTCGGCGGTGCTGTTCATCCATGTGACGGCCTTCTCCACGCCGTTGGTATAGACGAGGCCGTTCTCGTGAACGAACAGGTTGGGGTGTTTGCTGTGGCGCAGGTAGTCCATGATTTTCGTCATCAGCTCGCCGTAGTGCTCCCAGCATTCCTGCACGGACGTCTTGGCGGCATACTGCTGCAGCGTCCACATGGCCCAGAGCAGCACGTCGGGCTGTTCCATCTCATAGATCTTGCAGTCCGAGGGGTTGCCGTCGATGAAGTCGTTGATGGCCTGCGAGGCTGTCTGCATGGCGCTGTGGAACTGGTCGAACTCGCCCGTGGCCAGCGTCAGGCCGGGCAGCGAGATGAACATGTCGCGGGCGCGGCACTTGAACCACGGGTAGCCCGCAAGGATATAGTGCTTGTCGCCCTGCACGTTGTGGAACTGGTGGGCGGCGATGACGAGGCTGTTGTAGAAGTTGTCGCGCGGCGGACGGATGTCATACTCGTGCTGGAACATCTGCTTGAACTGGTTCGACTTGGCTTCGCTGATGCCCCCCGAGAAGACGATGACGTCGCCTTTCTTCATCGGCACCTCGAAGTAGCCGGGCACGTAGAGGTCCTCGGTGAACTCGTAGCCGCGTTCGCGCTCCTTCGGGTATTCCATGCCGCGGTACCAGTCGGGGCGATAGACGAACTCGTTCTTGCGGTTCAGCTGCATGAACAGCTCGGGGTAGCCCGGGTACATGCAGGTCTTGATGCCGTTGTCCACCAGCTGGTAGCTCTTGTCGGCCTGCCAGTTCTCGTGGGTGTACTGTCGCACGCTGCGGAAGGCAAGGAAGGGGCGCAGGCGCAGCAGGATGGGCGACGCGGCCTCGAGCAGGGTGTAGCGGATGAGGATGCGGTTCTCGTGGTGCACGAAGGCCTTCTCCTTCTTCAGCATGACGCCGCCCACGCGATAGACGGTGGTGGGCACGCGCTCCCACGTGAACTCGCGGATGTACTTGTGTCCCATTGGCGAGAAGACGTTGCCCTGATACTTGTGCAGGCCGAGGTTGAACTCTGCGCCGTGCTGCACGACCGTCTCGTCGAGCGAGCTCAGCAGCACGTGGTTCTCGTCGTCCATGCCCGGGATGGGCAGCACCAGCAGACCATGGTACTTGCGGGTGTTGCAGTCAACAATGGTCGAGCAATGGTAGGCGCCCGACCGGTTTGTACGGAGTATTTCGCGTGGCAGCGATTCCTCCAGGTTTATCATTAGGGGTTTTTCAAAACGTAGATATCCCATAGTGTTTTTTGGTGTGATGATGATTTTCCTGTTATTAAGTGCCAAAGGTACGCTGTATTTTCCGATTTTCAAATTTTTGTCCGTATTTTTTTGCCGTTATGCAGATTTTTTCATTCATACCGGCAAGTTTTTTCAAAAATCCGTAGAAATGTATTATCTTTGCCGCCGATTAATAATAAATAGGTATTAGGAAAGATTCTTTTATTCTTCATTCCTCATTTCAGAGGACATGTTTGTTAAACGTTAAACATTACACGTTAAACCAACCATCCGTTAAACGATAAACAAGAAATAAATATGTACGCGATTGTATCCAAACAGCCCTTTTCCGAGAAAGTGTTCAAAATTGAGGTCGAAGCACCCCTGATAGCCCGCAGCCGCAAGGCCGGACATTTCGTCATCATCCGCACGCATGCCCAGGGCGAGCGCATCCCCCTGACCATCGCCGCTGCCGACGTCCAGCGCGGCACCATCACGCTGGTGGTGCAGAAGATTGGCGTCAGCACCACGCGCCTCTGCGACATGCAGGTCGGCGACCAGCTGGCCGACGTCGTCGGTCCACTCGGCCAGGCCACGCACATCGAGAACTTCGGCACGGTCGTCTGCGCCGGTGGCGGCGTGGGTGTCGCACCCATGCTGCCCATCATCCAGGCCCTGAAGGCTGCCGGCAACCGCGTCGTCAGCGTGCTGGCCGGACGCAGCAAGGAGTTGATTATCCTCGAGGATGAGGTCCGCCGCAGCTCCGACGACGTCATCATCATGACCGACGACGGCTCATACGGCGACAAGGGCGTCGTTACTGTGGGCATCGAGCGCGTCATCCAGCGCGAGAAAGTCGATAAGTGCTTCGCCATCGGTCCCGCCATCATGATGAAGTTCTGCTGCCTGCTGACGCAGAAGTACAATATCCCCACCGACGTCTCGCTCAACACCATCATGGTCGACGGCACGGGCATGTGTGGCGCCTGCCGCGTCAGCGTGGGCGGACAGACGAAGTTCGTCTGCGTCGATGGTCCCGAGTTCGACGGCCATCAGGTCGATTGGGACGGCATGATGAAGCGCATGGGCTCGTTCAAGGCAGAAGAGCTGGCTGCTTTCGAGCGCTACGAAAAAATGTCAGGCGTGACTTCAGACGCTAAAACGGAGTCTGGGAACCTCAATGCCGAACATTCGTCTGCAACTCCTGAACTCCTGAACTCCCCCAAAAACTGTGGACCTGTTGACCTCCAGGAACCCGCACCCCTCGAGGAGCTTCTCGACCGCAAGGCCCCTTGGCGCGAGGAGCTGCGCAAGGTCATGAAGCCCAAGGAGCGCACGGCCATCGAGCGTTGTCCGATGAACGAACTCGACCCCGTCTATCGCGCCACCACCCGTACCGAGGAAGTCAACACCGGCTATACCGCCGAGCAGGCTGTCCGCGAAGCCCATCGCTGCCTCGACTGCGCCAACCCTACCTGCATGGAAGGCTGCCCCGTGGCCATCGAGATTCCCTCGTTTATAAAGAATGTCGAACGCGGCCATTTCCTCGATGCCGCCCGCGTCATCAAGCATACCTCGTCGCTCCCCGCCGTCTGCGGACGCGTCTGCCCGCAGGAGAAACAATGTGAAAGCCATTGCATCCACCTCCGTATGGGCGAGAAGGCCGTTGCCATCGGCAACCTCGAGCGCTTCGTGGCCGACTACGAACGCGAGTCCGGCCACATGGCCCTGCCCGAGCTGGCACCCCGCAACGGCAAGCGCATCGCCGTCGTCGGCTCTGGACCCGCCGGACTCACCTTCGCAGGCGACATGGCCAAGCGTGGCTACGACGTCACGGTCTTCGAGGCTCTCCACGAAATCGGCGGCGTGCTCAAGTACGGCATACCCGAGTTCCGTCTCCCCAACCGCATCGTCGATGTCGAGATCAGCCAGCTCGAGAAGATGGGCGTCACCTTTGTCAAGGACTGCCTCGTCGGCAAGACCATCCGCGTCGAGCAGCTCAGCGAGCAGGGCTATGAAGGCATCTTCGTGGCCACCGGCGCGGGACTGCCCAACTTCATGAATATCCCGGGCGAGAACAGCGTGGGCGTCATGTCGAGCAACGAATATCTCACCCGCGTCAACCTCATGGATGCCTCCAACCCCGCCACCGATACCCCCATCACCCCGGCCCGTCGCGTCATGGTCGTCGGCGGCGGCAATACCGCCATGGACTCCTGCCGCACGGCCAAGCGTCTGGGTGCCGAGCGCGTCACCATCGTCTATCGCCGCAGCGAAGCCGAGATGCCCGCCCGCCTCGAGGAGGTGAAACACGCCAAGGAAGAGGGCATCGAATTCCTCACCCTCCACAATCCGCTGGAGTACATCGCCGACGAGAAAGGCCACGTCTGCCAGGTGGTGCTTCAGCAGATGGAGCTTGGTGAGCCCGATGCCTCCGGTCGCCGCAGCCCCGTGCCTATGACGAATGCCGACGGCACGCCCGTCACCCTTACCATGGACATCGACCTGGCCATCGTGGCCGTTGGCGTCAGCCCCAACCCCATCGTGCCGAAGTCCGTCAAAGGCCTTGAGCTCGGGCGCAAGAACACCATTGCCGTCAACGAGCAGATGCAGTCCAGCATCCCCACGCTCTTTGCCGGAGGCGACATCGTCCGCGGCGGAGCCACGGTCATCCTCGCCATGGGCGACGGCCGCCGCGCCGCAGCCGCCATGGATGAGCGCCTCGCCGGCATCTGACCCTCGGCTACATCGTTTCGTTTATGCACGAGCGCCTCGCCGATATCTGAACCCCAGCTACATCGTCTCGTCTATGTACGAGCTTTTTGTTGTCAACGGACCCGCGATGCCGTCGTCACGTTCCCCTTTTCTCTTCTGACAGCCCCTCTGCTTTTCTTGCCAGATGTAGCTCTTATCCTTAGAACGCAATTGCGTTTTAATTAAAACACAATTGCGTTCTAAATAAAACACAGCCGTGTTCTAAATAAAACGCAATTGTGTTTCAAAAAAAAACTCTTTCCCTGTAAAGACTTTCGCTTGAGGCAAGAGAAGGGATCAAATACACTCACATCCCAAGACGCATCCCCTTGCTCACTTCCCAAAACGCATCCCCTTGCTCACTTCCCAAGACGCATCCCCTAATGGTCTGCCCTTCATGATCCGCAAATGTCTGAAAAGTTCAGAAGGAAAGCATCGGTAGTGTTACAGATTTCAGCCGCCAGATCGTTGAGGCGATGGAACCGGGCATAATCCGAAGGAGGTGCTGCCGCCGTAGTTTCCACAGCCGTGGTTCCCGCGCTCTTCAGCGCGGTTTCCCTCTCTGCCGTGGTTCTCGCGCCTTTCAGCGCGGTCTCCTTCATCAGCTCCTTATCCAGCCCCCAGGGCGAAAGAACCAACAGGTTCCCGCGGGCGCAGGCCTCGAAACGGCGGCGCTCAGGCTTCCAATAGCGCCCAATAGGTTCTTTTTGTAGATGGATGACGGGCAGCCCCTCGTCGATGGCCGTTTTTATAACAAGGCTTTCGCCTTTTGAAATGCCTGCCGATACGAGCACCACACCCGAACGTGCTTCGGCCAATTGGCGCTCACGTTCGCGTTTGTATTCTTCCGTCTGCTCTGTGGGAAGGCCAGTGGTCTTGTCGCGACGATGGTAGAACACCCGTTCTTTCTCTGCGCGTTTCAGCAGGAAAAGAGCGCCGAAGGCCGCGTATTCATGAGTCCCGATGCGCAGGTGTAGCTGGCGTTCCATTAATTGAGGCAGCTGCCGTCGCATTAAGGCGCGGAGAGGGTTGTCGCTCATATAGCGCTTGATGGTATCAAGCATCCCCGGCCGTTTGATAATACGGTCGTGATAGCCAGTCTAGAAAAGCGAAGGCCGAGGGACCGTACTCGAAAGTACGGGAACCACAGCGTTCCCGCCTCCTCCCGCCATCGCCTTTCCCGCAGCCGCCTTTCCCGCAGCCGCCGTTCCCGCAGCCGTCGTTCCCGCAGCCGTCGTTCCCGCAGCCGCCGTTCCCGCAGCCGTCGTTCCCGCAGCCGCCGTTCCCGCAGCCGCCGTTCCCGCAGCCGCCGTTCCCGAAGCCATGGTTCCCGCGCTTTTCAGCGCGGTCCCTTCTTCTTTCTCTCGCCCCCCATTCTCTCCCTGCCTCCACCAGGCTCTGCTACAGCCCCCCCTTAAAGCTGCGAAGGATGTCACCCAGCCTCTTGCCAGCGGGCAAAGGCTCTGCAACGAACAGAAGCAGGTGAATATGGTCGGGCATGATGGCTGTCTGCCACACCTCAACCTGGGGATAGAACCGGTGAATCTTGGGCAGTTCATGTTCGAGGATGCTACGCCCCAAGGGGCTAAGCACGATATGGGGAAAGTCAGCCTCTCCACGTCGTGCTCTGATGTTGCCTTCAAGGTGACCGAAGAGAGGATGCCGCCCTTCTATGCACATGGTGACCATATACAATCCGCAGCCACCATAGTCCTGCCATTCCGCCCGTCGGTGTTGGTTGGGCTGGACTTCATGGGGCGTTAATCCTCTGCGTAGCAGTTCTTCCTTTGAGGTGGACATCTGAGCGTTCTTTGATTCTTATTGGTTTTGTCTGCAAAAATACGCAATAGTTGGATAAAGTATATCAACCCTGTAAGAAAAAAAGTTCATCCCTCCATGTTTTTTGATACACGGTAAAATTTTTTGGAGTTGGTTTCAATCAAGTCCTCAAAATAAAGTCCAAAAAGCATCCCAAACTAACGGACAAATTTAAACGTCCTCTTTTGGATACAAAAGCATATTTTTCCGAGAAAGTAGGATGTAAGTGGTTGGTATATTGTGCAAAGAGTGGCGTTTGATGGGGTGGAACTGAGTGTGACGCACAAAAGTGCGTCACACCGTCCGTCACGTGTTGCGTCACAACTCACGGGGCTGTAATTCTTAAGATTAGACGGGGTGTGACGCATGCGACGCAGAAAATCAAACTTTTTTTGTATGGGGAAGGAGAGTGGCGACAATTTTTTTACTTTCATTTTAACTTCTGATAGTTCAGTCGTATAAAAATTATACGTTTTCTTGCGGGAAATCGATAATTCTTTGTATTTTTGTCGCGAAAAACATCTAAATGTAAGCTGTCATGAAGAAATACGGTTTTTTTTTGATGGCCCTGTTCTGCATCATCTCCTCCTTCGCGTGGGGAAAGACGGGGCGCACGGTAATCACGAACGGCGTACTCTGGCGTGACACCAACGGCAACGTGGTCCAGGCTCATGGCGCCGGATTCCTCTACCAGAACGGGACGTGGTATATGATCGGCGAGGACCGCAGCGAGCCCTGGAGCCCCGACGTGAATATGTATAGCTCGCCAGACCTGGTGACGTGGACGTTCGTGGGCAAAATCATCAAGAATGGCGAGACGACTCCTGACCTCGGACGTCGCCGGTTCATCGAACGCCCGAAGCTGCTTTTCTGCGCACGTACGGGTCAGTATGTGGTGTGGTGCCACTATGAAGGACGAAACTACGGCGCCTCGGAGGCTGCTGTGTTCGTGAGCGAGAAGGTTGAGGGGCCTTACCGGCTGGTCCGTGCCGGCCGCCCGCTGGACATCAAGAGCCGCGACTGCAACGTCTTTCAGGATGCCGACGGACAGGCTTATTTCATCTCTACCATCGAGGAGAACCAGCATCTGGGCCTCTTCCGCCTGTCGGACGACTATACCGAGGCGCTTTCGTGCAACATCCTCTTTGCCCATCAGAGCCGCGAGGCTCCGGCCATAGCCAGGGTGGGGGAGACGTACTATATGCTTTCGTCGGCATGCACGGGCTGGGAGCCTAACCAATGCAAGCTGTCCGTGTCCCAATCGCTCACGGAGGGCTGGAGTCCGTTGGAGAACGTGGGCGACAGCATCTGCTACGACACGCAGGCGGCATCCATACTGACGGTAAGGGGCTCGAAGCAGACGACGTATCTCTACGTCGGCGACCGCTGGATGGACCCCGGACTACCGGAATCGAAGACCATCATCTTCCCCGTGACGTTCGCGGACGGCAAATGTACGCTTCACTACACGGAGCGCTTCGAAATTGACTTCGAGACGGGCGAATGGAAGGAGTTAGATAATTAAGAATTAAGAGTTAAGAGTTAAAAAAATAGTCTTGCACTCGAACTACTTTTTTAACTACGAATTTTTCGAATTATACGAATTCCTTGCGGCGATGGCTTCGCACGCCGAATGGGGAATACGGATTTTTGTAAAAATGTTATATTAATTTTTGTTTTATTTCTGCTCGAAGGGCACTTCCAAAAATCGCGAAGCAAAGATTATCTTGCAGGAATTGAGCTGTCTGCTGTTCTGCTATAGCAGAAAGAAGAGGGCTACGCCCGTGACTGTGATTAGGGTGCCGATGACTTCGCGCAGGGAGATCTTCTGGTGGTTGATGAGGGCGTAGGGCACGATGATGAGCACAGGCGTGAGCGCCATTAGAGTGGAGGCTATGCCTACCTTGGCATACTGCACGGCCATCAGCGAGAGCGACACGCCGAGGAACGGGCCGAAGAACGTGGTGAGCGTGGCAAAGAGCATGCTCTTACGGTCGTGGAGGGCGCTGGCGACCTTTCCGAGCGATTTCTGGAAGACGAGGATGAGGAAGAAGCCCATGAGACCGAACAGGGCTCGTATGAACGTGCCGGCAAAGGGCATTAGGGCCTGGACCTGCTCGGGTGCGTCGGCGGGTATGGAGGCGGCGTAGTGGTTCAGCCCTATCTTGCTCAGCAGCAGTCCGATGCCTTGTCCCATGCCGGCTCCGATGCCGTAGAGCACGCCGCGCAGGGGCAGCTTCAGCTTGAGGGTGTGGCCGCTACGCACGATGATGGAGAAGGCTATGCCGCTCAACGTCACCAGCATGGCGAGCCACGAGCGCCACGAGAGCGTCTCGCCCAGGACCATCCACCCGGCAATACCGCCGATGGGGGGTGCCAGCGTCATGAACAGCTGGCCGAACTTCGAGCCGAAGATGACGTAGGCGTTAAACAGGCAGTAGTCGCCAAACACATATCCCACGATCCCCGAAAGGGCCAGCCACATCCAGACCGTACCGTTGGCATAGAGCGGGTAGGGCGTACCGGTCGCTATCAGCAGCATGACGGCCAGCATGACCAGCGACAGCACCATGCGGATGAGGTTGAGCGGCAGGGTTCCGATACGATGGCTGGCGATGTCGGCAAACAGGGCTGTGGCGGTCCACGACAGGGCCACAATCAGCGAAATTAATTCTCCGTAGTA
>Ga0129306_1000319_pt1 | contig 81284 bp, 72 predicted proteins | sample P827metagenome_FD_94438 | JGI IMG/M metagenome (GOLD analysis project Ga0129306, IMG submission 94438) | Capybara group fecal microbial communities from Wisconsin, USA - P827 metagenome | ecosystem: Host-associated > Mammals > Digestive system > Large intestine > Fecal | place: USA: Wisconsin...
AGGAGTATGGCATCTCATCTATAGAAGAGTGTAAAGAAATTACAGATGCAGCTGGTATTGATGCTTATAACCTCATCGAAGGTATACAGCCTATCTGTTTTGAGAATGCTAAGGGGGCTTAAACAGTAGGTGCTGCTATAGCTATTAAGAAAAACTGCAGAAAGGCTGCTGACGCAGCTGCAGCTATCGGTATCGGACTTCAGGCATTCTGTATTCCTGGATCAGTTGCTGATAGACGTAAGGTTGGTCTTGGACATGGTAACCTTGGTAAGATGCTTCTTGAAGAGGATACAGAGTGTTTCGCATTCCTTGCAGGTCACGAGTCATTCGCTGCTGCTGAGGGTGCTATCGGTATCGCTGAGAAGGCTAACAAGGTTCGTCAGAAACCACTAAGAGTTATCCTTAACGGACTTGGAAAAGATGCGGCTCAGATTATTTCACGTATCAATGGTTTCACATATGTTGAGACAAAGTATAACTACTTCACAGGAGAAGTTGAGGAAGTATTCAGAAAGTGCTACTCAAAGGATCCTGAGTCACCAAGAGCAAAGGTTAACTGCTACGGCGCTAACGATGTTCAGGAAGGTGTTGCTATCATGTGGAAGGAGAATGTTGATGTATCTATCACAGGTAACTCAACAAACCCTACAAGATTCCAGCACCCAGTTGCAGGTACATACAAGAAAGAGCGTGTTGAAGCTGGTAAGAAGTACTTCTCAGTAGCTTCAGGTGGTGGTACAGGACGTACACTTCACCCAGATAACATGGCTGCAGGTCCTGCTTCATATGGTATGACAGATACTATGGGACGTATGCATAGTGATGCACAGTTCGCTGGTTCTTCATCAGTTCCTGCTCACGTTGAGATGATGGGACTTATCGGAGCTGGTAACAACCCAATGGTTGGTATGACAGTTTCTACAGCAGTTTCAATTGAAGAGGCTGCAAAGGCTGGCAAGTTCTAAGCTTTTCGGTTGAGTATTTGAAATTAGGGGCAGAGGGTTTTACCCTCTGCCTTTTTAAACATTTAGGATGTATGTAAGAGGGTATAGCAAATGAAATTAGCTGCTATTTTTAAAGATGGAATGGTGCTTCAGAGAAATGCTGAAGTAAGTATTTTTGGAGAATCCACTTCTGAAGAGTTGGTTTATATAACTATAGATAACATCCGTATTGAAGAGAAGGTAAATGCAGGGAAGTGGATAATAAAATTACCACCTCACGCTGAAGGTGGACCTTTTGAAATGAAAATATCATCTGATAATGATGAGGTTATTATCAGAGATGTATTATATGGTGAGGTTTGGCTGAATAATGGTCAGTCAAATATAGAATTAGAATTAAAAGATTGTCAGGACGGACCAGAAATTATAGAGACTACGAACCTTCCTGAAATCAGGTACTATCATGTTCCTAAGCTTCCTCTTGTAGATGAAGAATTGTTTGAGGCGGAAAAGAATACTCGTTGGAACAGTATTACAGATAAAGATTTTGGGGATGTTTCAGGTATAGGATACTTCTATGCGAAAAAGCTGTATGAAAAACTGGGCGTTCCTATTGGTATGATCGACTGTTATCAGGGTGGTTCTTCTATAACCTGCTGGCTTGAAGATTCCCGTCTCGAAAACAATACTTCCGGACGCGTGGTTCAGCAGAGAGTTAAAGACTATTATTCTGGAAAAACTGATGCTGAAATTGCGAAGTTAGAAGAAGATTATAATGTTCTCGCAAATAAATTTGATGAAACAGTAGCTGAGGCTACTAAAAAGAATCCGGATATTTCCATGGATGAACTGATTGATCTGGCCGGATATTATCCATGGCCACCACCAATAACACCATGGAGTATGTTCAGACCATCGGGACTTATTGAAAGCATGCTTAAGAGGATAGTTCCTTATACTATCAAAGGTGTTGTTTATTACCAGGGTGAAGAGGATGCGATAAAGAACCTGGAGTTTTATGAAAAAACTGGAAAGAATGAATACTATTATCTGCTTCTTAAGGAACTCATCTCACAATATAGAGATTTGTTTGGAAATAAGGAGCTTCCATTTATCTACTTCCAGCTTCCAATGTTTATAGAACATAGATGTGAGGATCTCAGAGACTGGGCAACTATCCGAGAAGCACAGCAGATGGTGGAGGATGATGTGAAGGGAGCTTATTTATCTTCTCTTATTGATCTTGGTGAATATAATAATGTTCATCCGGTAGATAAGGAAACTCCTGGAAACAGAGTTTCAGATGTTCTGTTTGAGAAGGTTTATGGCTTGGAAGGGTATCATGATATGAAAGCGCAGGGCATAAATAAATTAAATGATAGAATTTATATTATTCTTTCGGGGACATATGGGGAGGTCAGAACTCAGAAAAACAGTCTGATCGATCATAGAAATGAGACTCCAGAAAAAGAAGATGCAGATCACATTTATGGTCTTGAAGTCAGAAAAGAAGATGGAAAGTGGTACGTTCCAAAGGCTCATATTGATAAAGAAACCATTGTAATTGAGGAGGCGGACGAAATTAAGTGGATAAGATACGGCTTCTTTAACTACGGAAAGGTCAATGTTTACAACAAAAAAGGCCTTCCGCTCAGACAGTTTAGTATCGAAGTAAAATAATACTAACTAACATAAAAAATATTATACAATTCTATAAAAGGTTAAGTATATCTAACCACACTATTTTTTGTATAATATAATAGATATGCGATAAAGTTACTAAAGCATAATTAAAGCAACGTGCAGGGAGAGATTTCTGCACTAATAATATTTAAGAAAGGGGCTGCATTATGAGCAAGTTGCAAGCTACTGCGGTAGCACAAATCGAGGAAATCTGCGATAGATACGCAGGCGAGAAGACACCTCTCATGATGATCCTGAGTGACATCCAGAACGAATATGGATATATCCCTCTAGATGTACAGGAGATCGTATCAAAGAAGACTGGTATTTCGGTCGCAGAAATCTACGGAGTAGTAACATTTTATTCATTCTTTTCTCTTACACCAAAGGGAAAATATGTTATTGGATGCTGTCTTGGTACAGCATGCTATGTAAAGGGAGCGCAGAACGTTATTGATAAGTTCTCAGAACTCCTTAAGATCGGACCTGGTGAAACATCTGAAGATGGACTCTTCACTCTTGATGCCCTTAGATGTATCGGAGCATGTGGTATTGCGCCAGCTGTTTCAATCAATGGTAAGGTTTATCCTAAGGTTGAAGTTGGACAGGTTCCAGAAATAATTGAAAGCTATAAACAGGCTGCAAACGCTTAGAAAGGAAAGGTATGAGATATGATAGATAATGTTCAGACTTTTGAAGAGCGCTCATCCACTTGTACTAAGTGTTTGGATGACAAGCTTGCCGGAACAGACGGTAAGAGACATATCGTTCTCTGTGGTGGTACAGGATGTCTTTCCAGTAACTCTATGGAGATCAAAGAGAAGTTCGAAAAGCTTCTTGAAGAGAAGGGTCTTTCAGACAAGGCTACAGTTAATATCGTAGGTTGTTTTGGATTCTGTTCACAGGGACCTTTCGTTAAGATTTATCCAGAAGATACATTGTATCGTATGGTTTCTATTGATGATGTTGAAGAAATCATTGATACAGATATTGTTGGCGGACAGATAGTGGAGAGACTTCTCTATGTTGACCCAGCCACACAGGAGAAAGTAACAAAGCAGGATGACATCAATTTTTATAAGAAGCAGCGTCGTGTTGCTCTTCATGGATGTGGTGTTATCAATCCTGAAGATATCAACGAAGCACTTGGTATGGGCGCATTTGTTGGTCTTAAGAAAGCACTTTCAATGACTCCAGAAGAGGTTGTTGATGAAGTACTTAAGTCAGGACTTCGTGGACGTGGAGGCGGTGGCTTCCCATCAGGACGTAAGTGGATGTTCGCACAGAAGTCAGCTGGCGATGAGAAGTATGTTGTATGTAATGGTGATGAGGGAGATCCTGGTGCATTCATGGATCGTTCTATCCTTGAGGGTAACCCACTTGGAGTTATCGAGGGTATGATGATCGCTGGATATGCTATCGGCGCACAGAACGGATATTTCTATGTACGTGCTGAGTATCCTATCGCTGTTAACAGACTTAAACTTGCTATTAAGCAGGCTAGAGAAATTGGTCTCCTTGGTGAGAATATCATGGGAACAGGCTTCAACTTTGATTGTCACATCAGACTTGGTGCCGGTGCATTCGTTTGTGGTGAGGAAACAGCCCTCCTTAACTCAATCGAAGGTAAGCGTGGTATGCCAAGACCAAGACCTCCTTTCCCAGCTGTTAAGGGACTTTGGGGCAAGCCAACAATCGTTAATAACGTTGAGTCACTTGCTTGTGTTCCATTTATCCTTAGAGAAGGCGCTGATGAATTCGCTAAGGTTGGTACTGAGGGATCAAAGGGTACTAAGGTATTCGCTCTCGGTGGTAAGGTAAATAACGTAGGACTTGTTGAGGTTCCTATGGGAACAACACTTCGCGAGCTCATTTATGATATCGGTGGTGGAATTCCAAACGGCAAGAAGTTCAAGGCTATTCAGACAGGTGGTCCTTCAGGTGGATGTCTGACAGAAGAGTTCCTTGATGAGCCAATCGATTTCGATAACCTGGTACAGAAGGGATCTATGATGGGTTCTGGTGGTGCCATCGTTATGGATGAAGATAACTGTATGGTTGACGTTGCTAAGTTCTACATGGAGTTTATCTGTGATGAGTCATGCGGTAAATGTTCTCCATGTCGTATAGGTACAAAGAGAATCCTTGAGATCCTTACAAAGATTACTGAAGGTAAGGGTACAATGGAAGATCTTGATACTCTTGAAGAGCTTTCAAAGACAATTCAGAAGAATTCACTTTGTGCTCTTGGACAGACAGCAGCTAACCCTGTTAATTCTACACTTAAGCATTTCCGTGATGAGTATATCGCTCACATCGTTGATAAGAAGTGTCCAGCTCATGTATGTAAGAACCTTATGCAGTACAAGATTGACAAGGATAAGTGCGTAGGCTGTGGTCTTTGTGCTAAGAATTGTCCTGCTAGCTGCATCACTCAGACAGATTACATTGCTGAGGGTCATAAGCTTGCATCATATGAGATCGATCCTGAGAAGTGCGTAAAGTGCGGACTTTGTATGAGTAACTGTAGACTTAGCGCTATTTCAAAAGAATAAGGAGGTAACTACTATGGCGATGATTAATATTAAAATAGAAGGCATCTCCTATCAGGTAGAGGAAGGTTTAACTATCCTCGAGGCTGCTAAGAAGTGCGGTTATGAGATTCCTTCACTTTGTGCATTTAACCACGGTGAGTGCAATCAGGGTTCATGTCGTGTTTGTCTCGTTGAGGCAACAGGCGCTAGAGGCCTTGTAGCATCATGTGTTTATCCAGTAGCTGAGGGTATGGAGATTACAATTTCTTCACCAGCTGCTACAGCAGCAAGACGCCAGAGCGTTGAACTGCTTCTTTCAAATCATAATAAGAATTGTCAGCAGTGTGATAAGAATGGTCAGTGTGAGCTTCTTCACGTTGCTAACATTACAGGTGCAAGAGAGGGCGCTTTCGAGGGTGTTCATTCAGAGACATACTTCGACGAGGTTGCTCCTGGTCTTGTAAGAGATACATCAAAGTGTATCCTTTGTGGTAGATGTATCGAGAGATGTAAGAATGCTCATGGTCTTGGAATCCTTGGATTCGAGAACAGAGGATTTAGTACATATGTATCACCTGCAGAGAACAGATCATTTGCTGATTCACCATGTATTCAGTGTGGACAGTGTGTAAATGTTTGTCCTACAGGAGCTCTTATGGAGCATAGCGAGATTGATAAGATTGATGCTGCACTTGCAGCAGGTAAGACTGTTATCGCACAGGCTGCACCAGCAGTTAGAGCTGCCCTTGGAGAGGAGTTCGGATATAAGGTTGGAACACCTGTTACAGGTAAGATGGCAGCTGCTATGAGAAGACTTGGTTTCACAAGAGTTTATGATGTAAACTTTGGTGCTGACCTTACAATTATGGAAGAGGGAACAGAGCTTCTTGGACGTCTTCAGAATGGTGGAACACTTCCGATGATCACATCATGTTCACCTGGATGGGTTAACTATGCTGAGTACAATTATGGAGATCTTCTTCCACATCTTTCATCATGTAAGTCTCCTCACCAGATGCAGGGCGCTATCATTAAGTCATATTGGGCAGAGCAAAATGGTGTTAAGCCAGAAGATGTATTCGTAGTATCTGTAATGCCATGTACAGCAAAGAAGTTTGAAAGACAGAGAGATCAGTTAAAGGTAAACGGTCTTGATGATGTAGATGCAGTTATTACAACTAGAGAGCTTGCTCGTATGATCAAGAGAGCTGGTATCCTCTTTGATAGACTTCCTGATGAAGATTGGGATCAGGATATCATGGGCGATTACACAGGTGCCGGAGTTATCTTCGGTGTTACTGGTGGTGTTATGGAGGCTGCACTTCGTACTGTTTATTTCAAGCTTACAGGTAAAGAGTCTGAGCCAATAGAGTTCAAGGCAGTTCGTGGACATGATGCTGGTATTAGAGAGGCTTCTATTGATATCAATGGAACAACAGTTAATGTAGCTATCGCTTCAGGAATGAAGTCAGCTTCAGTTCTCCTTGATGAAATCAGAGAAGGAAAGTCAAAGTATCAGTTCATCGAGATCATGGGATGTCCTGGTGGATGTATCAATGGTGGTGGTCAGCCTTACGTTCGTGAGTGCTTCCTTCCTAATGAAGATGATGACATCATGGATACATATAAAGAGAAGAGAGCTAATGCTCTTTACTCAGAGGATGAGAGACAGACTCTTCGTCAGTCACATAATAATCCTCAGATTATTGACCTTTATGAGAAGTTCCTTGGTGAACCTAATAGTCATAAGGCGCATGAATTACTGCATACAACTTATGCAGCTCGTGAGGGATTCAACGAGGTTAAATAATCTAAAAATCAATATGAATTTTTGGGGCACAGCCGATTGGCTGTGCCTCTTTTTTTCTGCACTCGAATTTGCCCTATTTAGTTGATTTATTGGCGAAATGTTGGTATCATTATTTAGTTATTAAATATAGATTTCCAGGAGGAAAAATGATGTTTAAAAAGGTTTTGACAATAACACTTATGATGGCAATGTGCCTCAGTCTTGTAGCATGTGGTTCTAAAAAGGATGATGCTGCAGATAGCAGCTCTGAGGGATCTTCTTCAGCAACAGTTGAAGATCTTGCAAAGATTAAAGAAAAAGGTAATATCGTAATCGGTATTACAGATTTCGAGCCAATGGACTATAAAGATGCAGACGGAAACTGGGTTGGTTTTGATGCTGATATGGCAGAGGCTTTTGCAAAGAGCCTTGGAGTAGAAGCAAAGTTTGTAGAGATAGAGTGGGATAATAAAGCTCTTGAGCTTGAATCCGGAAATATTGACTGTGTTTGGAATGGTATGACACTTACAGATGAAGTTAAGAGTTCTATGGATTGTTCAAATCCATATTGTAACAATGCACAGATAGTTATCGTACCTTCTGATAAGGCTGATCAGTATCAGACAGAAGAGAGTCTTAAGGATCTTAACTTTGCAGTTGAGGTTGGTAGTGCTGGCGAAGAGCAGGCTAAAGAACATGAGCTTAAGTATACATCTGTAACTAATCAGGCGAGTGCACTTATGGAGGTTGCAGCTGGTACATCAGATGCAGCTATAATCGATTCACTTATGGCAGCAGCTATGGTAGGCGAGGGTACAAGCTATGACAAGCTTACATATACAGTTGGTCTTAACAGTGAGGAGTATGGCGTAGGATTCCGTAAGGGTTCAGATCTTACTGAAGAGTTAAATAACTTCTTTAAGAGCAGCTATGCTGACGGCAGCATGCAGAAGACAGCTGAGAAATATGGAGTACAGGCAGCTCTTATAGAGCAGAAATAATTTTCTGACAGAGGTTGTTATGGATACATTTATAGAGCAATTTCCAATAGTTATACATGCACTTAATATTGGTTTCTTACAAACATTAAAGCTCTTTTTTGTAACACTCATCGGAGCACTTCCATTGGGACTTCTTATTTCATTTGGTTCCCAGTCGAAGATTTGGCCGATAAAGATGCTTTTTAAATTACTTATCTGGGTCATACGTGGAACTCCGCTTATGATCCAGCTTCTTATCATATATTATTTTCCGGGACTGGTCCTTCATAATAATGTATGGGGAGGAGATGAAACCGGAAGATTTGTAGCTTCTGCAGTTGCATTTGTAATTAATTATGCATGTTATTTTTCTGAAATATATAGAGGTGGAATAATCAGTATTCCTGTAGGACAGGACGAGGCTGGCTTTGTTCTGGGTATGTCAAAGACAGAGGTTTTCTTTAAGGTAAAACTGCTTCAGATGATAAAGAGAATACTTCCACCTATGTCAAATGAAATCCTGACTCTTGTAAAGGATACATCTCTTGCACGTATTATTGCACTTCAGGAGGTTATCTGGGCAGGACAGGCATTTATGAAGGGATCTCAGGGTATATCAGGTGCTATTTGGCCACTTTTCTTCACAGCTGTTTATTATCTGATATGCAACGGAATACTTACATTATTCCTTGGAAAAATGGAAAAGAAACTGGATTATTTTAGATAGGAGGACGAGATGAGTATATTAGAAGTCGAACATATAAGTAAGTCCTTCGATCATACAGAGGTTTTGAAGGATATTTGTTTCAGCCTTGAGAAGAGTCAGGTTCTTTCTATTATAGGTTCATCGGGAAGTGGTAAAACAACACTTCTCAGATGTATTAACTTTTTGGAAAAGGCTGACAAGGGAACAATAAAAGTAAATGGCGAGACCATTTTTGATGCGGAGAATCCTAAGTTCTTTAAGGACAGTGTGATAAGACAAAGTACAAAGCATTTTGGAATGGTATTTCAGTCCTTTAATCTGTTTCCTCAATATACAGCACTTGGAAATGTAATGCTGGCTCGTCAGCTTGCTGCCAAGAAGCTGCCTGATTACAAAGAACGTAAGAAGGAAATACTTGATGAAATAAAAACTGAAGCTGAAGATCTTCTGAATCAGATGGGACTCTCAGAAAGAATGGATAATTATCCTCATCAGCTTTCAGGTGGACAGCAGCAGAGAGTAGCAATCGCAAGAGCACTTGCATTAAAGCCTGATATACTATGCTTTGATGAGCCAACATCAGCACTTGATCCAGAGCTTACAGGAGAAGTGCTAAAGGTTATAAAAGAACTGGCTGAAAAGAAAATGACTATGATAATCGTGACACATGAGATGTCATTTGCCAGAGATGTTTCGGATCAGGTTATATTTATGGATAGCGGTATTGTGCTTGAGAAGGGTACGCCGACAGATGTGTTCGAGAATCCAAAGGAAGAGAGAACAAAACAGTTCCTTGGAATGATTGGGTAGTTAGGGTGTTTATAGAAATTATAAAGTGAGATTGTGGTATGGTTAAAAAAATATTAAAGGTAATTGGTATCATCTTAGGTATTCTAGTTGCTCTTGTTGCTGTATTCTTTATCTGGTTATCAGTTAATGAATACAAGCCTGCAGATGTTGAAAATGTTGCTGTGGATACTTCTGAAGGAAAAGGACAGCAGCTTGTAGATGGTAGTGAATTTACAGTTATGAGCTGGAACGTTGGTTATTGCGGTCTTGGCGATAATATGGATTTCTTTATGGATGGTGGTTCAGGAGAAACAGTAACTACTATTGAGAGAAATGATGTTAATATAGCCGGAATAGACGGAATGATAGCTATGAATAATCCTGACGTTTTGTTCGTTCAGGAGATTGATAGAAACTCTGACCGTTCTTACAATAATGATCAGCTTGCCAAGTTCAAGAGTGATCTTGCAACTTATGAGGATCAGATGAACGAAAACAATGTTCCTTATGAGACTACATTTGCTTATAACTTCAACGCAGAGTATGTTCCTTATCCAGTAAACAATATGATGGGACATATTGAGAGTGGTGTGGCAGTATTCTCAAAATACAGCATTGACGAGTCAACAAGAGTAAGCCTTCCATGTCCATTCAAATGGCCGATAAGAACGGTAAATCTTAAGCGTTGTCTCCTTGTTAACAGAGTTCCTGTAGTGGACGAGGATGGCAAGGACACCGGCAAGGAGCTGGTGCTTATCAACCTTCATCTTGAAGCTTATGACGATGGCGAAGGAAAGATAGCCCAGACGAATGCATTAAAGAAGCTTATGGACGATGAACTTGATCAAGGAAACTATGTTATAGTTGGTGGAGATTTCAACCAGACATTCTCTAATGCGGATATTAGTATGTATCCTGTAAGAGATGATGTATGGGCTCCGGGAAGTATAGACGTTGACGATTTTGGAAGTCGCTGGCAGTGTCTGATGGACAATTCAGTTCCATCATGTAGATCTCTTGATCAGCCATATAAAGACGCCGATCATGATACATTCCAATATTATCTTATTGACGGATTTATAGTTTCTGATAATATAACAGTGAACACAGTTGAAACACTTGATTACGGATTTGCTGGTTCAGATCACAATCCAGTTCTCATGAGTGTTAAGTTGGGAAAGGAAGAGAAAGGTGATAAATAATGGGCGAATATATTTTAAGTTGCTGTTCATCATGCGATCTTTCAAATGAATGGATTGAAAGAAGGAACCTGCATTACGTTAGTTTCAATGTAACATTAGATGGTAAACAGTATAAGGATGATATGGGAAAAACATTCTCTCCAAAGGATCTTCTTAAGAAGATGGAAGAGGGTGCAGATGCTAAGACATCTATGGTAAGCATTGGTGAGTATATTGATTACTTCAAACCATTCCTTAAGGAAGGAAAGGATATCCTTCATGTAAGTCTTTCATCAGGTATTTCAGGCTCTTATAATGGCGCCTGCCAGGCAGCTGAGATGCTTAAGGAAACATATCCTGATAGAAAGATTATTGTTATCGATTCACTTGCAGCTTCATCAGGCTATGGTCTGCTTATGGATTTAGCTGCAGATAAGAGAGATGAGGGATTGGACATAGATGAGCTGGCTACTTGGATTGAGCATAACAAGCTAAATGTAATCCACTGGTTCTTCTCTACAGATCTTAAGTATTACATTAAGGGTGGAAGAATTTCAAAGACAGCCGGAACAATCGGCCAGGCTCTGAGTATTTGCCCGCTTCTCAATGTTGACCTTGAGGGACATCTTACACCAAGAGAGAAAATCAGAACTAAGAAGAAGGTTGTTAAGAGAATAGTTGAGAAGATGATAGATGATGCTGATAATGGCATTAACTATACAGGAAAGGTATTCTTATCAGATTCAGATGAGGAGCTTGGTAAAGAGGTTATAGCCCTCATTGAAGAGACCTTCCCACAGCTTAAGGGAAGAGTAGCTCGTTTTGATATAGGATGTACTATTGCGAGCCACACAGGTCCTGGAACAGTTGCTTTGTTCTTCAAGGGAAAGACAAGAGTAGACTAAAATTTATTCTTATATAACGTGAAAAACTCCATGCAGATTGCATGGAGTTTTTTTATACATAAAGTATTAAGGATTATTTGTTTTCTTCAATAATATAAACATTTGCTGTCTGTCTGCCGAAGTTGATAGCTGAACTATAATCGGAAACGAAGACATCGATAACTCCGCCGCCCATTCCGCCAGTATCTTCTACAACATATTCACCAAGACCTTCAATATAAATCTTTGTTCCAAGTGCAAGAGAGTTGCAGGCAACTGTACGACCTACTGTAGGGTATACTCCAGATGCACATGGACTACCAGTTGCAACATATGCTGTTAACTGATATGTTCCGATGAGTGTCATATCTGGCTTGGATTCTTCGATCATCTTATTTCTAATTTCTCTTGTGTGATTTCTTGTATTCTTTATTTTCTCATCGTAGTGAATTTTGCATTTAGCATCATTAACTGCTTTAGCTTCTACTTCTGCTTTGTGACTTTCCAGGATGTTCATTGTGAATTTATCAAGTGGGGTAGGTTCCTCAGCTGCTGTATCCATAGCTGAAGTTCTAGTACCGACAAGAGCAAGTACAGCGAATACTATACCAATAACCATCGGTTTAACAATTTTCTTCATAATTTCTCCTTTCGAAATCCTATAATGTTTTACACTATTTGTTACAAAAATGCAACACTTTTGTAACATTTCGTGATTTTGTTCATAAAAGTGCAACATATTGTGTTTTGATTGTAAAAAATCACAGTATGTAGGTTTACATATTAAAATTATCTGTAACAAAATAGGATATTTATAAAAAAACAGTTGACAAAGCACTATGCTGGGCGTATATTGAACATATGAACAAACAAACATATGTTCTCAAGGAGGTATTATGGGAGAAGATATTAATACAAAAGTAGCAGCAGATATAGCAAAGAATATGCCAGCTGAAGAGTATCTATACGATCTGGCAGATCTTTTCAGAATATTTGGAGATACAACAAGAATAAGGATTCTTTATTCATTATTTGACGGAGAGCTTTGTGTTGGTGATATTTCTACAATACTTGGAATGAGCCAGTCTTCCGTCAGTCATCAACTTAGAATTCTCAAGGATTCCAAACTTGTTAAGTTCAGAAGAGACGGAAAGAGCATTTTCTATTCTTTAGATGATGATCATGTACGTTCTATTCTGGATTTAGGTATGGAACACTTAGAAGAATAAATTATCATTGGAGTTATGTAAACTAATTATATAGAATGGAGACAAACAATGAAAAAGACTTACAAGGTAGAAGTTGACTGCGCAGCATGTGCAGAAAAGATGCAGGAAGCAATTAAGAATACAGAAGGCATTAAGGATGCTACACTCAGCTTTATGACTCTTAAATGTAAAGTAGAGTTTGAGGATGGAGTAGATGCTGATGCAGTTATGCAGGAAGCAAGAAAGAATTGTAAGAAGATAGAGGATGATATGGAGATCTTTTTATAGGAGATTTCTGTCACAAAAAATATGAGTAGTAAACAAAAGAAAAATTTAATAAGGTGTATTATTTCCCTTATACTTGTGGTGGCACTTTCGATTGTTTTCCATATAGTTAAGGCGCCATGGTGGATTGAACTTCCATCTTTCTTAATTCCATATTTTGTTGTGGGATATGATGTGCTACTGAAAGCATTTAAGAATATCCGAAATGGTCAGGTTTTTGATGAATGCTTCCTTATGACTATCGCTACAGTGGGTGCGATAGCTACAGGAGAGTATAGAGAAGGCGTTGCGGTTATGCTTTTCTACCAGATTGGAGAATTGTTCCAAAGTATAGCGGTAGGAAAGAGCAGAAAGAATATTGCAGACCTGATGGATATCTGTCCAGAGGTTGCAAATGTACTCCATGAGGATGGTACTATAACAGAGGAAGATCCTGACGATGTAGAAATTGGTTCAATCATTGTGGTAAATCCTGGTGAAAAGGTTCCTATTGATGGAGTTGTTATAAGCGGTGAAACCTCAATGGATACCAGCGCTCTTACTGGTGAATCCGTTCCTAGAATGGTTCGTGCAGGTGAGCAGGTAATAAGTGGATGTATTTCTCTTACTGGAAAACTGGAAGTTAAAACTGAAAAGGAATTTGAAGATTCTACAGTTTCTAAAATACTTGAGCTGGTTGAGAATTCAAGTATGCATAAGGCAAAGGCAGAGAATTTTATTTCAAAGTTTGCCAAGTACTATACACCTATAGTATGTTATCTGGCTTTGGCACTGTTTTTGCTTCCTCCGATCGTAAGGTTGATAATCGGAATGCCTGCAGACTGGTTAGACTGGTTGATGAGGGCGCTGACATTTCTCGTTATATCATGTCCATGTGCTGTTGTAATTTCGGTACCGCTTAGCTTCTTCGGTGGAATAGGATGTGCATCATCAAAGGGAATACTTATAAAGGGCTCAAACTATCTCGAGGTTCTCGCAAATGTAAGGACAATAGTTTTTGATAAAACAGGAACCCTTACTGAAGGCGTATTTGAGGTTGTTTCTGTATATCCTGAGGAAGGAATTACAGAGGATTATATAATGGAAAAAGCGGCCTATGCCGAAAACTCCTCAAACCATCCTATAGCTCAGTCTATTCAGAAGGCATATAAAGAAAACTCCGAAAAGGATGTAAATAATTCCAGAATAGATGATGTGAAGGAAATATCAGGTCATGGTGTTTGTGTAAAAGTATATGCAGGTGAAGATAACCAGGGCGCTGAAGGAAGAGAAGTAATAACTCCAGAGCATGAACATATCTACGCCGGAAACCTGAAGCTTATGGAACGTATCGGACTGAAAAATATTACGCCTCATGAAGAAGGGACAGTGGTTTATGTAGGTTTGCAGAAATGCGAATCTGATGCTAACTGTGTAATGAATGAAGGTCATGATGCAGTTCCGGAATATCTTGGATGCATTGTAATATCTGACAGAATAAAGAGTACATCTGAAAAAGCCATGAAGGACCTTGGATCACAGGGAGTAAGAACGGTGATGCTTACTGGTGATGTAGATAAGGTTGCAAAGAAAGTTGCAGAAAGCCTTGGAGTAAATACTTACAGGGCGGAGCTCCTTCCTGGTGATAAGGTAAATGAAGTTGAAAAACTTATTGAAGAACAAGGTTCAGGTGGAAAGGACGCAGAGAATAGAAACAGACTGGCATTTGTTGGAGATGGAATTAATGATGCTCCAGTTCTTGCCAGAGCAGACATTGGAATAGCCATGGGTGCCATGGGTTCAGATGCGGCCATCGAGGCTGCAGATGTTGTACTTATGGATGATGATCCAGCAAAGATTTCACTGGCTATGAAGATATCCCGAAAAACTCTTTCCATAGTAAAACAGAATATTACATTCGCTATAGCTGTGAAGGTTCTGTGCCTCATACTTGGCGCTTTAGGAATTGCTAATATGTGGCTCGCAATCTTTGCAGATGTAGGAGTAATGATACTTGCAGTATTAAATGCAACACGTACCCTAAGAATCAAATAAGTCAGTAGGGACTCCTTAGTGATAATAAATAGATTACGTAAAAGATGCAGGCATCAGATAATCTGATGCCTGTTTTGTTTTATAAAATCTTATTGTTATCCCAGTATATAAAATGATATAATTTATATGTTGTTTTGTATCGGTGTATAGAAAGGTGGAACAAAAATGAAAGCAGCAATTATCATGGGCTCAACAAGTGATCTTCCAAAGGTAGAGCCTGCAATCAATCTTTTGAAGGATAAGAATGTTGATATAAAGGTTAGATGCCTGTCAGCACATAGAGCTTCAAAGCAGTTATCAGACTTTATAGAGGAGATTAATAATGATGGCACAGAGGTTATCATTACAGCCGCTGGTATGGCAGCTGCACTTCCAGGTGTTGTTGCAGCACAGACTGTACTTCCTGTAATAGGAGTTCCTCTTTCGGGTTCAGTTCTTGATGGACAGGATGCTCTTTATTCAATAGTTCAGATGCCTCCTGGAATTCCAGTTGCGACTGTTGCAATCAATGGTGCAAAGAATGCTGGATGGCTTGCTCTTGAAATAATGGCAATCAAGCATCCTGATCTTCATGATGTACTTCTTGCTGAGCGTAAGAGCATGCAGGATGTAGCACTTCTTGCAAATGATGAGATTATTGCAAAGTATGAGAACAACGAAGAAGCATAAATAAAAATAGAACCCGAGCTAAGTGATAAGCTCGGGTTTTTATTTTATAAATCTTTGCCTGTAAGCATCTTATATGCTGAAAGGTATTTATCTATAGTCTTATCTACGATTTCTTGTGGAAGTTCCCAATCCTCAGGCTCGTTCTTGTTCTCATCAGATTTCAGCCAGTCTCTTGCAAACTGCTTATCAAATGATGGCTGACCATGTCCTGGCTCATAACCATCTGCTGGCCAGAATCTTGAAGAATCAGGTGTTAGCATTTCATCACCAATCACAATGTTGCCATTCTCATCAAGTCCGAACTCGAATTTTGTATCTGCAATGATGATTCCCTTTGTAAGTGCGAAGTCAGCACATTTATTATAAAGTGCGAGAGTGTAGTCACGAAGCTTCTCAGCATATTCCTGACCTTTGCCTGGGAATTCTTTTTCAAGAACTTCAACTGACTTCTCAAAAGAGATGTTCTCATCATGATCACCAATTTCAGCCTTTGTTGAAGGTGTGTAGATTGCCTCTGGAAGCTTATCGCTTTCCTTAAGTCCCTCAGGAAGCTTTATTCCACAAACTGTTCCGTTCTCCTTATAACTTGCCCAGCCGCTACCTGTAATATAACCACGAACAATGCACTCTATTGGAAGCATTGTAAGCTTCTTGCACATCATACTGTTTCCGTCATAATCAGGCTGCTGGAAGAATTCAGGCATATCTTTAACGTCTACAGAAATCATATGATTAGGAAGAATGTCCTCTGTCATATCAAACCAGAATTTTGACATCTGAGTAAGAACAGTTCCCTTCTTATTTATCTTATTCTTAAGAATAACGTCATAACAGCTAATTCTGTCAGTTGCTACCATGATAAGGCTGTCGCCATTATCATAAATTTCTCTTACCTTACCTTCTTTTACAGGTTTCATTTGCATTACCTCTCGCGTTATTTATTATTGTTTTATTTTCCCTATATTTCTTTGGGAACAGGTCTATAATATAGTCCCTTTAGACAGAAAAATCAAGATATTTTAGTTAAATGTACGCTTTAAATAATAAGTTTTTTGTGGTAACATATAAGTTGGGTTTTTGTAATGGGAATTTTCCGGGAGGTTAATAGTTATGAAACCGTTTTCAAATGCATATGATGCAATAAAAAAAATATTTAGAAATCTATTTGGAAAGAAGGATGAGGAGGTTCAGAATTTCGTTGTTGATGAGCCTCTTAAGCCTCTTAGATTTGATGATGAAATAAAGCCAGAAGCTACTTCTGATGATAAGGATAAACAGGTTCAGGAGGTGCTTGATAGCTTAGAAAAGGATGGCCTTGCCGGTCCTCAGGCCGCTTCTCAGGAAGCAAAGCCTGAAACAGCTGTTCCTCCACAGGAAGAAAGCATGATCGGCAACATTTATGTTGGTACTCCTTCCGCAGAGGAAAAAGCTGAGCAGGATGCTATCACCGAGCAGACTTATAAGAAGCCTGTTAAATCAGAGGAAGAGCTTTATCAGGAAGAGGTACGTAAGCGTGCTGAACGTGCCGCTAAGAGAGAGGCTGAGGATAGAAAGAAGGAAGTTGAGGAAGTTAAGTCCACAGCTAATTCGAACAGAGTTCGCTGGGTGACAGATCCGGTTACTGGAGAAGAGGTTACTCTTGGAAAGCTTCCAGAAGAGGCTACCTTCCTTAAGAAGTATACAAGAATTCAAACGACATCTGATGATGTTATCATCTCAGTCAATTCTATTATCAAGCATCCTGATATGCCTAAAAATATCGTTATCCTTGGACGTAACGGATTTGGAACTGTTAAGGTTGGAGAGGATTTTGCAAGAAGCTTCTACAAGCTTGGTATTGTTAAGTCAGAAACAATTGCTAAAGCAAAGGCTAAGCAGCTTAACAAGATGAGCCTGGATGCACTTACAAAGCTTAAAGGTGGATGTCTCATTATTGAGAATGCCGGACTTGTTACATTTGATAAGCTGGTTGAAGTTATCAAGGATTCGGCTCCTGATAAAAATGACTATGTAGTTATTCTTACAGGCGAAATTGATTCTCTTTCTAATTTCTTTGAAGAGAATGAAGATATTGTTGATGAGTTCATTTACCTGATTGATATCCATAAGATTAAAGAACGTGGAATGATCCACCTTGCTAAGGGATATGTGAAGGAAAAAGGTTATGAAGCAGATAAAGCTGTTTATGATAAGCTGAAGATTTCCCTTAAGGGAATGGAAGAAGGAAACATAGACAGATTCGTTGCACACATGGATGAGATGATGCTTATGTGTGATAAACGTGTAGGTGAAGGCGGAATTAAGACTATTATCCCGGAGGATATTCTGTAATCAGGGGAAGTATTAATGAAGTTTGGGGAACTCTTAGACGATTATTTATACAAATTAAGAAGTAGCGCTAAAGAACTGTCAGATAAAACGGGTTTATCTGCTGCGACGATAAGCAGATATAAATCCGGTGAAAGAATACCAGACAGAAATGGCGAGAAGTATAAGGCTCTGATTCAGGGCCTTTCTTCTCTTGCAGAAGAAAAAAATGTTCCCGGTATGACAGTGGAAGAACTGGAAAAACGGTTTAATAGCAGCTTTGATACCCGTAATAACGAGTTCGATTTTGATTCCTTCAGAGTGAATTTTAGTCAGCTTATGGATGGCCTTCATATGAGTATGAAGGAGATTGCCGACTTCACAGGGAAGGACATATCTTATATTTCCAGAATCAGATCTGGAACCAGAAAACCTGGTAATCCATATGAATTTATTACTGATCTTTCCAAGCATGTATTATCCCATTATTTAAAAAAGAGTGATCTGGAACTTATGGCAGAGCTTATGGACTGCCGTTCTTCGGATTTGGTTGATACTAAATGGGCTGAGAAAAGACTCTTCAGGTGGCTCTTTTACGATGACAATAGTCCAAGAAAATATGTAGAGAGTTTTATTCACAGTCTGGATGTGTTCAATATAAATGAATATGCGGATGATATCAGCCTTAAAGAAATTAAAAAGGTTGAGCTTCCAAAGAATAATAGAGAGATTCTCTATGGCTTTGATAAGCTTGAAGAGGCAGAGGATAAGTTTCTCAGTATCATAAGTTCGTCAGATAAAACTGAAAAGATTGATATCTTTTGGGATATGCCAGATGTGAGAAGCGACATGAACAGCTATGTTATGAAGGATATGACGCATGTTATCAGAAAGGGTGTGAATATCAGAATCATCCATGCCAATGATACTCCAATGATTGAGATGATGAATTGGCTGAAGGAATGGATGCCAATCTATATGTCTGGTCACATTGAATCCTATTATCTGAATGGAGATGAAAATAGACGAAGTGTAGACGCCTTTGTAGTATCAGACTCGGCAGTTCTTCATGTTGATGGAGTTTCGGGAAGACCTGATATATATAGAAGTATAATTACAACTGATAAGGATGAGGTTGAATACTATAAGAAGAAGTTTGAAGGCTTGGTTCAAACTTCCGGAATAATGATAGATATAATAAGAGATAAAAAAGAACGAGATGCGATTATGAGTTCTACATCAGAAGGTACTGATGGCAGAAAGAGTCTTCTTTCTACGCCGCCAATCTATACAATCTCTACTGAGCTTCTCGAAAGGATACTAAAGAGAAATAAAATACCTTCTGCGGATAGAAAGAAGATACATAACTATATAAAAGAAGAAAGAAAAAAGGCTCTGAAGGTTCTTAAAACTTCGAAGTTAGAAGATCATATTCCAGATGTAACCGAAGCCGACTTCAGAAAGAGACCTATTTTCCTATCTCTTTCGGGTCTCTTCTATGATAAGGATATTTTTTATACCTATGAAGAGTATCAGGAGCATATGGATCAGGCCAGAGCAATGCAAAAGGAAATGCCTAATTATTCATTAGTTATGAGGCCTGATATAAACTTTAGAAATATTCAGATATTTGTACAAAAGGGCGAGTGGGTTTTGATATCAAAAAATAAAACGCCTGTTATTCATTATCTGATCAGTCATCCTGTAATAAGGCAGAATCTAGAGAAGATATTGGAGGCTTATAATTAATAAAGGTAACGAAATTGACAGTGTTGTCAAGTGGTGTTGACAATCCTTTTTCCTCTTTATATAATTTTACTTGTGTAAAAATTTTTATCTTAAGGGGAGAAAGATAATATGAAGAAACGACTAATAGCATTAGTACTTGTTTTAGCTCTTGCACTAAGCTCAGTAGGCTGTGGAGCTAACTCAGGAAGCAGCAAGAAGGACACAATTAAGATAGGATATATTAATCCTACAACAGGCCCACTTGCAGGTAATGGTGAAGGATGTGACTGGGCAGTAAAACAGATTACTGACTATGTGAAGGAAAATCCTATCACAGTAGACGGTAAGCAGATGGACTTCGAAGTAATAGTTTACGATTCAGAGTCCGATGCAAATAAGTGTTCAGAGCTTACTCAGAAGCTTATTGAAGAAGATGAAGTAGATATGATCATAGCTATTCAGACACCTAATACAGTTATTCCTGTAGTAGATGTGGCTGAGAGATATGAAGTTCCTTGTATAGCTTCACAGGCTCCAATTGATCCTGTAGCTAATTCAAGAGAAGAGTTTAACTGGACATACCTTTCATTCTATACACTTGATGATGTATATGAATCACAGAGAGCACTTTGGACAGCTGCAGGATGCGGCGTTAATTCAGGTGCAAAGGTTGGGACTCTTTTTGCAAACGATGCCGACGGAACAGCTTGGCATACAATCTTTACAAAGAGACTTGTAGAAGATGGTTATGAGCTTGTAGACCCAGGCCAGTATCCATCAGGTACAACAGACTTTACAAGTCTTGCGAATACATTTAAAGAAGAAGATATCGATATAATAGCAGGAACAAACATTCCTCCAGATTTCATGAATTCATACAATGCCATCATCAGTGCAGGTGTTGAGGTTAAGGGCGTAACAATGGGTAAATGTGCCCTCCTGGAAAGTGACGTTGAGGCTCTTGGTGATCTTGCAGATGGAATTATGACTCAGGTTTGGTGGGCTCCTACAAATCCATATTCATCAGCACTTACTGGTAAATCAAGTTCAGAACTTGCTGAGCAGTATGCAGCTGATAATGACGGACGTACAATGCCTCAGCCTACAGCTTATGCTTATGAAGCACTTGAGCTTGCGGTAACAGCATTCCAGAATACTAAGTCAATGGATAAAGAAGATATTAGAGATGCTATTGCAAATATCGACACAGATACTATAATAGGTCATGTAAAATATGATCAGGAGATGAACGGGCTTCCATATGCTCGTACAGTTCTTTGCGGGGGACAGTGGCAGAGAGAAAATGGTGAACTTAAGCTTAAGATTATCGATAACTCACTTCACCCAGAAATCCCTCTGACTGGAGAATATATAGAAGGAAATGCAACAAACAGCAAATAAGGTATTAAAAGTTAAAAATGTATGTTCAGGATACGAAAGGATTCGTATCCTGAACGGACTTTCTTTCGATGTATACGAGGGAGAGGTACTTGGTGTAATAGGACCAAATGGATGTGGTAAGACAACAATGCTTAACACTCTAGTTGGTCTTATTCGCATTGATGAAGGAAAAATAGAATTTAACGGAAAGGAAGTTTCAAAGCTTCCTCCATTTGCAAGATGTGGGCTTGGTATAGGTAGAACTTTCCAGGTGCCACGTCCTTTTGTTGGTATGAGTCTTCTCGATAATGTTCTGGTAGCCAGTGTTCATGGCGCAGGACATTCCATAAAAGATGGAGAGAAGATTGCTCAGGAGTGTCTGGATAGAGTTGGGCTGGGTGATAAGGCTAAACTTAAGGCTGGAGAGCTTACTCTTCTTGATAGAAAGAAACTGGAAATAGCCAGAGCTCTTGGAACAGAACCAAAGCTTCTTCTCCTTGATGAGGTTGCAGCAGGACTTACAGAACTTGAGGTTACTGAGGTAATGAAGCTGGTTGAAGAATTAAAGAAAGAGAATCTGACTATCATCTGGATAGAACATATAATCGAAACTATGGTAAATGCTACGGATAGGCTCATGTGTATGGCAGAGGGTAAGAATGTCATCATAGGAAAGCCTGAAGAGGTTGTAGCTTCTCCTATTGTTGAGGAGCTTTACCTGGGAGTGCAGGAAGATGAGTAAGGATATATTAAAACTTGAAAACATAAAGGTTAAATATGGTGATTTCGTAGCAGTAGACGGCGTGACTATGAATGTAAAAGAAGGGCACATGGTTTCTGTTATAGGACTGAATGGCTCTGGAAAGACATCCCTGATGAATGCTGTTGCAGGACTTACAAAAATCTCTGAAGGTAAGGTTTATCTGGGAGATGAAGATGTGACAGGTTATTCATCACATAAGATGGTATCTGCAGGTCTTAGTCTGGTGCCACAGGGCGGCCATTGTTTCAACAGAATGACGGTTCTCGACAACCTGATAGTTGGAAGCTACAAAAAGAGCGCCAGAGCTGATAAGCAGAAGAATTTGGAGAAAGTCTTTGAACTCTTCCCAGTTCTTGCTGAAAAGAAGGATATGGCGGCAGGAAGTCTCTCAGGTGGACAAAGACAGATGGTGGCTATTGGAAGAGCCCTTATGTCTAATCCAAAGATCATTCTATTTGACGAGCTTTCTTTGGGACTTGCTCCAGTAGTCGTGAAAGATATTTATGCAACCATAAAAAAGATAAATGAAATTGATAATACTACTATAGTTCTTATTGAGCAGGATACAAGACGTGCCATAGCAACAACGGACTATAGTTACATTATGCTAAAGGGTAAGGTGCTCCTTGAAGGAGATGCAACCGACCTAAGCGATGAAGATATAAAGAAAGCATATTTTGGAATTTAAGCAGGTTTAGAAATGTATATTGTACAAGTTCTTATAAACGGAATACTTTTAGGTGGTATATATGCAGTCATCGGTCTGGGGATGTCGCTTATTCTTGGAATAGTTAAGCTGACGAACCTGGCCCACGGTGAATATGTTATAGTGGGTGCATTTGCTTCGACAGTTCTTTCGGAAATGCTGGGGATAGATCCACTTCTTACTGTATTTATCTCAATACCACTCATGTTTATATTTGGTTACCTTCTTCAGAGGATACTGATTAACCATTCCATGAAGAGGGGAGCGGAGCCAGCTCTGCTGGTAACCTTTGGTTTTTCCATAATACTTAAAGATGCAATGCTTCTGAAGTTCTCTCCAGATGCAAGACACATTTCCACAGATTATAGTAATAATGTGGTAAATGTATTCGGTATGGATATTTCAATTCTCAACGGTCTGCTCCTGTTTATCAGTATAATCGTTATTCTATTACTTACTTTGTTCCTGGATAAAACTTATATGGGCAAAGCAATCCGTGCAACAGCCGATGATGCAGAGGCGGCTGCCCTTTCAGGTATAAATGTGGATAAGGCTTTTGCGGTAGCTATGGGACTTGCCACAGCAACAGCTGCAGTATCAGGTCTTTGTGTAAGCATGAAATGGACCTTCTATCCAACCTCAGGTGGAAGGTACCTTCTGGTAGCTTTCGTTGTGGTTGTTATAGGTGGTCTTGGTGATATAAAAGGGACTCTTGTTGCGGGAATTCTTTTCGGCTTAATGCAGGTAATCGGAGGAGCAAACTATGGACTCCTTATCAGTTATATTTTCCTGATCCTATTCCTGGTAGTTCAGCCAAAGAATCTCCTGGGCAGACTTAAGAATAAAGGTGGTGCCAGAGTATGAGTAAGAAAACGCTTATTTATTTAGTGGTATATGCTACTCTGGGCCTGTTCTTTATTGCTATGGCATTAACAGGAGCTCTGAGTAGTAATGTTATGAGATATCTGGTTCAGATATTCCTCTATATTTCTATTGGAGAAGTTTGGAATCTGCTAAGTGGCTATGCCGGAATGACCAGTCTTGGACAGCAGGCATTTATTGGACTTGCAGGTTATTCAGTTGCTATGGCAACTACAGTTTACAAGATTCATTTCGGACTTGGAATTCTTATAGGTGTAGGAATAAGTGCTATTGTTGCAACAGTGCTTGCCTTCCTTCTTTTGCGTATGCGAGGAATGTACTTCTCTATCACAACCTGGGTTGTGGCAGAGGCGCTGGGTACCTTCTTCCTTAGCTGGGGCTATGTTGGAAAGGGTGCTGGAATGACAATGAATATCACTCCTTATCCAAGGGTAGATGCACTCTACAATATGTCACTTGCCATCTGTCTTGTGACTCTGGCTGTGGTATACATTTTATTAAGAAGCAAGATTGGTCTTGGTCTTACTGCCATGAGAGATAACATTTCCGCAGCTGCATCTCTGGGTGTAGATATTGGTAGAACAAGATTTTTAGTTTATTTGGTTTCAGCCGTTATTACAGCTGTTGCAGGTGCAATATTCTGTATTAATAAAGGAACTATCTATCCTGATAGTGGATTCAGTATTGGCTGGACCATATCTATGGTTTTCATTTGTATAATAGGTGGAGTGGGGACAATTGAGGGACCTGTTGTGGGTGCTGTTATCTATGTTCTTCTTCAGGAATTCCTGGCTCATTATCCAGGATGGTCTAACATCATACTTGGAATAATAGCTATTCTTATAATAATTTATATGCCAGATGGAATTGTAGGTACTATAAAGAAAAAGTGGATAGCACTTAATCGAAAAACAGAGAAAGCAGCGTGAGTATGAAAAAGCTTTTTATAGCAGAAAAACCGTCTGTAGCACAACAGTTTGCAGATGCACTCAAAGTGAAAGGTTCCAGAAAAGACGGTTATATAGAAGATGATAGTTACATAGTCACATGGTGCGTTGGTCACCTTGTGGCTATGAGTTATCCTGAAGCCTATGATGAAAAATTAAAAAGATGGTCAATGGATACAATTCCATTTGTGCCGGACTCATATAAATACGAGGTCATCCCTGCTGTCAGCAAACAGTTTAAAGTTGTAAGTGGACTTCTTAATCGAGAAGATGTTGATACCATTTATGTCTGCACCGACTCGGGACGTGAAGGAGAATACATTTACAGACTGGTTGATAAACAGGCGAAGGTTAGTGATAAAAAGGATAAGAGAAGAGTGTGGATTGATTCCCAGACCGAGGAGGAAATTCTACGTGGAATCAAAGAAGCAAAACCTCTTTCCGAATATGACAATCTGGGATGTGCCGCTTATCTAAGAGCCAAAGAAGATTACCTTATGGGTATTAACTTCTCCAGAGCGCTCACTCTCAAATATTCATACCCAATAAAACAATATCTCGGAGTAGACAAATGTGTTATTGCCGTAGGTCGTGTTATGACCTGCGTTCTTGGCATGGTTGTAAAAAGAGAAAGAGAAATCAGAGAATTTGTTTCAACTCCATTTTATAGAGTTGTTGGTCATATAAATGATGGTATGTTCGATGCTGAGTGGAAGGCTGTAGAGGGAAGTAAATACTTTGGAAGCCCTAAGCTCTATAAAGAAAATGGATTTAAGGAGCGGGTGGATGCTGAAGAACTGATTGCTTACTGCTCTGAAAAGCAGCCAATTAAGATGGTTATAGAAAGCATTAATCGTAAGACTGAAAAGAAGAATCCACCTATGCTTTACAATCTGGCAGAGCTTCAGAATGACTGTTCCAGAATGTTTAAGATAAGTCCTTCTGAAACCCTGAATATCGTTCAGGAGCTTTATGAAAAGAAGATGGTCACCTATCCTAGAACGGATGCCAGAGTTCTTTCTTCTGCCATTGCAAAAGAGATAGATAAGAACATAAGAGGCCTCTGTAATTATCAGAGTCTTGGTGGCTATGCACAGAATATAATCAACCAGGGTGGATATAAAGGAATAAGTAAGTCGAAGTATGTAAATGACAAGCTGATAACTGACCACTACGCTATAATACCTACCGGTCAGGGACTTGGTCAGTTGGGAAAATTAACAAGCATTCAGTCAAAGGTTTATGATATAATCGTTAGAAGATTTTTGTCGATTTTTTACCCTGCTGCAGAGTATAAAAAGATTGCTATTACACTCAAATGTAGGAGTGAGCAGTTTAATGCTTCCTTCAAGGTTTTATCTAAACCAGGATATCTTATGATAGCCGATCCAAAACTGATGGCAAAGATGAATGGAGATAAAACAGAAGAGAAGGCTGAAGATAAAGACGAAAATAAAGAAGATTCCAAGGATAGCCAGGAAGACATGGTTGCCACCGAAGAGGTGATGGAATATCTGGATAAACTTAAGAAGGGTATGGAGCTGGGTTGTTCCGGCTTTGATATCAAAGAGGGTAAGACAAACCCACCAAAGAGATATACTTCTGGTTCAATGATCCTCGCAATGGAAAATGCAGGACAGCTTATAGAAGATGAAGAACTTAGAGAACAAATAAAAGGTAGTGGTATTGGAACATCTGCTACAAGGGATTCCATCATCACAAAGCTGGTAAATAATAAATATATTCAGCTTAATAAAAAGACTCAGGTGCTTACGCCTACATTCTTAGGTGAGATAATCTACGATGTGGTTCTTTATTCTATTAATGGTCTTCTTCGTGCTGACCTGACAGCAAGCTGGGAATATGGACTTTCAGGAGTTGCTGAAGGAACCATTACCGAAGAAGAGTACATGACAAAGCTTCGTGACTATGTTGAGAAGTATACTAACGCCGTCAAGGAAGTTCGTAATCAGAATCAGATGCACTTCATTTTTGATAAGACTAAACCTTATTACAAAAAGGGCAAATAGGAGATTTATATGAAAAGAGTTGTAAATAAAACTATAGCAATCATACTTTGCTTTTTGATCGTATTATCAGTTGCTAATACTAAATCATTTGAAGCGAGTAACGTAGAAGCTGCTGGAACAAAATCCATTAAGGGTTTCATTCAGACTGCTCTTAAGCCACTTGGTACTACCATGTATATCTATGGTGGTGGCTGGAATGAAGAGGATACCGGAGCGGGAGATGAGGTGAGAACTATCGGACTTTCTTCCAAGTGGGCTGAGTTCGCATCTAAGCAGACTTCAAGCTACAACTATAAGGACTATGATTATAAGAAAAATGTCAGCGTAATCCATAACGGTCTTGACTGTAGTGGTTACATGGGCTGGGTTCTTTACAATACTCTTGAAACTACTAATGGAAAAGAGGGATATGTAGATTACAACAATAAGGTTTTCCAGAATCTTCAGTCTAAAGGCTATGGTACTCTCACTGCACCAGGAAACTTCAGTAGTTATAAGCCTGGAGATATCATGACAAGTTCGAGTCACATGTGGATATGTCTTGGTTCCTGCAGTGATGGAAGTGTTGTAATACTTCATTCAAGTCCTCCGGGAGTACAGATAAACGGAACTCCAACCCCTTCAGGAAATTCAAATTCTGAGGCGGTTCGACTTGCTAAATATTACATGAGTACTTATTACAGCTCATGGTATAACAGATATCCAAATGTGACTAAGAGTTCATCTTATTTCTCCGGTTACTATCAGTTCAGATGGAGCAGTGCTCTTTCTGATTCTGAGGGCTATAGAGATATGACTGCCAATGAGGTTCTTGAGGATCTCTTTGGTTCATCACCTGATGACGCTACTGGAACCTGGAAAAAGAACAGTACAGGCTGGTGGTTTGAATATTCAGATGGATCTTACCCAGCATCAAAATGGGTTAAGGTCAAAGGTAAATGGTATTACTTTAATTCCAGTGGATATATGACTACAGGCTGGCAGAAGTTTAAGGGTTATTGGTATTATATGGATTCTGAAGGTGCTATGGTGACTGGCTGGGTTAAATCTGGCGGCTCATGGTACTACTTAAATAAAGATGGTGATATGGCCACTGGATGGATAAAGGATAAGGGAACCTGGTATTATCTGAATGGCGGTGGCGATATGGCTACTGGCTGGAAGAAAACTGGCTCGGGATGGTACTATTTAAAGTCCAGTGGAGCAATGGCCCAGTCGGAATACATTGGGTCCTATTATGTAGATGAGAACGGTAAGTGGGTTGAGTAATCTTTAGGAGAAGAAGATGAAACAGGGTGTTATCGTAGTTAATCATGGTACTGCTGACTATGATGTGAGACAGAGAACTATAGATGATTTTGTTCTTTCAATTGGTGACAGATTAGAGACGGCTGATATTGTCAGCGTCTATACGAATGGGGAAGTGCGTCGCCAGCTTAGAGAGAATACCGGCGAAAAATTTCAGAACCTTAAAGCGGCCATTCTTTCCATGAAGGACAGAGGAATAACAAATCTTGTGGTTGTCAGTACGGATGTGCATGATGGTCCTGAATATAGAAAGCTTATGGATGAAACAGTTAGTCTAGCGACTTTGTTTCAGGAGGTAAATATTTCGAAGCCACTTATTTATAGTGATGAGGATTATGAGGTTACAGCCAGAGCGCTTCATGGTGCTTTTAGCGAAATGGTGGGAGATGATATCCTGATCCTCGTTACCACGGGAGATAAAGAATATGGTGTTGAAGAACTGGATGGATTTGAGAAATCCATTCAGAAACACTTTGAGAATAGTCATCTTGCAACACTCCATGGAGAACGTAAGCTCTATAAAGCGATAAAGAAACTCCAGCAGGCTGGGATTACATCTGGCAGGGTGGTTTTAGTACCACTTGAGTTTATGGCTGGAGAAAAAGTTGAAAATGAAGTGTCGCAGGAGTATACTGTGCTTGCTGAACGTCTCGAAGAAGAGGGATATACAGTAGATAAAGCATTTAAAGGCATGGCTGAATATGATGCTATGCAGCGTTTATATATGAGACATCTTTATGATGCTATCAGATGATAAAGCGGGGAGAAATTAATGAATATTATTATCGCGGGTTGCGGTAAAGTTGGACTGACTCTTGCAGAGAGACTGTCAGCTAGCAACCACGAAGTATCGGTTATGGACATTAAGTATGATGCCCTTACAAATGTCACTAATACAGCTGATGTAATGGGCTTTCAGGGTGACTGTACCAGTATCACTACTCAGAAGGAAGCAGGAATTAAAAAGGCTGACCTTCTTATTGCTGTAACCGGAGATGATGAAAAGAATATGCTGGCCTGTCTAATTGCAAGAAAGACAGGTAGATGTCATACAATCGCGCGTATCAGAAGTCCGCAGTATACTGACGAAATCAGATACCTCAGGGACGAGCTTGGACTGTCTATGTCTATAAATCCTGAGATGGTTGCTGCAGACGAGATTATGCGTCTTATCCAAATCCCATCAGCGCTGGAGGTGGATACATTTGCCAAGGGTAAGCTTAGACTTATAGGAATTGAAATCCCAGAGAATTCAGTTCTTGATAACCTTGCAATAAAAGATTTTTCAAATAAAGTTGGAACAAATGCCCTCGTCTGTGTTACTGAGCATGAAGGTGCTCTTCAGATTCCTAATGGTGAGGTCGTACTTCATTCGGGAGATAAGATTTCCGTAACTCTTTCCATGAGTGAAGTTCGTAAATTATTAAATAATATTGGTATCAAAGCAAAGAAGATCAAGAATGTCATGATAGCAGGTGGTGGTACCATCGGTTACTACGTTGCTAAAAAGCTTCTTGATATGAGGATAAATGTTAAGATCATTGAGAGAGATCTGGCAAGATGTGAAGAACTTTCTGAGTTACTTCCTAAGGCTATGATCATCCACGGTGATGCAACTGAAAAGCGTACGCTTATTCAGGAGTCCGTAGAGGAAATGGATGCTGTATGTGCACTTATGCACCAGGATGAGGCAAACATCCTTCTTTCTCTTTATCTTAATAAGCTGGATGCATCTATTAAGACTATCACAAAAGTTCAAAGAAATTCATATGAAGATCTTGTTATGGAGCTTCCTGTAGGAAGCATAATCAGTACAAAGAGTGTAACAGCTGATTATATAGCCAGATATGTTCGTTCCATGCAGAATGCAACTGGTAGCGAGGTTGAATCACTATACAGAATAATGGACGGAAGAGTTGAGGCACTTGAGCTCAGTGTTGGTGAAGACTTTAGTTATGCAGGCGTTGAGCTTAAAGATCTGAAGATAAAGGACAATACCCTTATCTGTAGTATTACCAGAAAAGGTAGTATCATAAGACCGGGTGGTCGAGATAAACTTGAGGTCGGTGATAAGGTTGTTGTTGTTACAATAAATAAAGATATAAATAGTATAAGAGATATAGTGAAAGGGTAACCGACAGTGAATCATAGGATAGTGATACAAATAATCGGTAAGCTTATGCAGTTGGCGGGAATCTTTTTACTTCTTCCTACAATTGCGGGAGTTCTCTTTGGTGAGAAGGAATTTTTCGTTCTTGCCTCCACAGCAGCGGCAGCTATCGTAATTGGTGGTGTGCTGCGTCTTGTAAAGGCCGATAAACAGAGAATAAGAGCTCGTGAGGGCTTTATTATTACTGCGGTAACATGGCTCCTTTTTAGTCTTATTGGAGCTATACCGTTTTTTGCGTCAGGGGCTATACCAAGCTATACAGACGCTGTTTTTGAAACTGCATCTGGATTTACAACTACAGGAGCCAGTATACTGCTGAATGTCGAGGCTATGCCAAAGTGTCTCCTTCTTTGGAGAAGCTTTACGCACTGGATAGGTGGTATGGGTATCCTTGTTTTTATGTTAGCATTTGTTCCATCAAATGTAGATGAGATGAATATCATGAAAGCAGAAAGTCCTGGACCATCAGTTGAAAAGATGGTACCAAAGGTAAGGGAGACTGCATTTATCCTATATGCTATCTATACTGCTTTGACACTTTGTCTGATCATTATTTTGATAATTGCAGGTATGCCAATTTTCGATAGTATCTGCGTATCCTTTGGTACAGCTGGTACAGGAGGTTTTGGTATAAAAGGAGACAGTATAGCAAGCTATAGTCACGCCTGCCAGAATATAATTACTGTAGGTATGTTGATGTTCGGTGTTAACTTCAACTTCTACTACCTTATAATCATGAAAAAATTCAAGAATCTCATTCATTGTGAAGAGGTTTATGTATATCTGGGTATTTTCGTAGTTGCGACAGCCCTTGTTTCATTTGGAATTTATAATGGCAGCCTATTAGACGCTGTTCATCATGCAGCCTTCCAGGTTTCATCTATTATGACGACCACAGGTTTTGCGACAGTAGATTTCCACACATGGATGAATATGCCGAAGGGTATACTCGTGCTTATAATGTTTAGTGGTGCGTGTGCCGGTAGTACGGGTGGTGGACTCAAAGTGTCCAGAGTCATCCTTTACTTTAAACAGGTGGTGCGTGAGATACTCAGCTACACTCATCCTTCATCTGTAAAGGCAATCAAGTTGGATGGGAAAGCAGTAAATAAGGATACACTCAGAACGACAAATGTATTCCTCATGGCTTATCTGCTTATATATGTAGTTTCATTTGTACTCATCAGCTTTGATGATTTTGATCTTATTACAACATTTACATCAGTTGCGGCTACAATGAATAACATTGGTCCGGGACTCGGTGTTGTAGGTCCTGCAGGAAACTATGCCGCATATAGTATACTTGCAAAGTGGACACTTATTTTCGATATGATTGCGGGCAGACTTGAGCTCTTCCCTGTTTTAATATTATTCTCAGTTGGTACATGGAGACGTAAATAGTGAATGCATCTATTGTAAAAATTGAAAATAAAAAAACAAAGATGGGTTCGTCAAAGCTTATCCCACTCAGCTTTTTAGGTGCTATTGTGGTGGGAACCTTGCTGCTTATGCTTCCTGTCGCCACTGCTGATGGGCAGGGTACTGATTTGGTGACTGCACTCTTCACATCAACTACATCTATCTGTGTTACAGGTCTTGTAGTAGTTGATACCTTTGCATACTGGAGCCTTTTTGGAAAGATAGTTATATTAATCCTTATTCAGATTGGTGGTCTTGGAATAATAACTGGTACTTCCATTTTGATGCTTATGGTGAGTAAGAGGTTTTCGCTTACCAGAACTGTTCTTTTACATGATGCATTTAACCTCAGTACCATATCCGGTCTTAGAAAATTCCTGGCAGGAGTTATAAAAGGAACTTTGCTGGTTGAGCTTCTGGGAGCTGTTTTTTACATGCCAGTTTTTATAGACAGGTTTGGAACTCTTAAAGGTATCTGGGTTTCCGTGTTTACTTCAATATCGGCTTTTTGTAATGCTGGAATTGATATAATTGGAAATGATAGTCTTGTGGGATACAACAATAGTCCCCTTGTACTTATAAATACGATGGTTCTGATTGTTCTTGGTGGTCTTGGATACGTTGTATGGTTTGATTGTTTAAATGGAGCAAAGATTGCTATCAGGAAAAAGTATACATTTGGGCAGTACGTAAAAAGGTTGAGCGAACATACAAAGCTTGTACTTTCCCTTACACTTTTCCTTATAGTATCTGGCGCCATAGCAGTTATGATAATGGAATATACAAATCCTGATACTTTAGGTCCTATGACCTTCGGACAGAAGTTTTTAAATTCCTATTTCCAGTCAGTAACCTTCAGGACAGCTGGTTTTGCGGCAGTTCCACAAGGAAACCTTAGAGAAGTTACCTGCGTACTTGGTAATTTCTATATGTTTATCGGTGGTTCTCCAGTTGGTACTGCAGGTGGTGTTAAGACGGTAACTGTATTTCTGGTAGTTGCCAATACAGCTTCCTTTATAAGAAATAGAAATGAATCGGTTGTGTTCGGCAGAAGTGTCAGACAGGATCTTATCAGAAAAGCATCAGCTATTATTTATGTAAGTTTCTCGATAACATTTATCTGCATCATGCTTATAATGATGACAAATGATACAAATATGGTAGATGCGTCCTATGAGATTTTCAGTGCTACAGCTACTGTTGGTCTGTCACGTGGACTTACACCTGAGCTGAATACGGCGGGACGACTTATAGTTATTGCTTGTATGTATTTAGGAAGAATAGGACCTATCTCGATGGCGCTGTTCTTTAACTATAAAGGATTGGAAAAGAACGAAGTAAAATATGCAGCAGGTAATTTCTTCGCTGGATAATAGTGAAGAGTCTTTATGGAGGTTAACATGAGTAAACAAATAGCAGTTCTGGGTATGGGACGTTTTGGAAAGAAAACAGCACTTTCACTTGCAGAAATGGGAGCGGATGTAATGGTTGTAGATGCCGATCCAAATGTGCTGGCTAAGATTTCAGATAAGGTTACATATGCTATTGAGGCAGACCTTAAGAATATTGAATCCATAGCTGGAACAGGTATAGAAAATATGGAAGTGGTTGTTGTTGCCATGGGTTCTGACCTTACAGCCAGCATAATGTCTGTTATGGCTGCAAAAGAAGTTGGCGTTCCTTTTGTTCTTGCAAAGGCATCTGATGAGAGAATGGGACAGATTCTTGAGAAGGTCGGAGCTGACAAGGTTATATTCCCTGAGGAAGAAACTGGTAAACGTGTGGCCAGAACACTTATGTCTGACAGCTTTATGGACTACTTCGATATAGATAAAAATCTGGGAATGATTGAAATGCATCCAAAGAAGGAATGGGTTGGTAAGACTCTTATAGAATTAAACCTTCGTAAAGCATATCATGCGAACGTAGTTGCTATAAAGGACGAAACTGGAATGCATGCTTTCGTAGATCCATCCAGACCACTTGAAGAAAATGATGAGCTTTTAGTCCTTCTTGAGAAGAGTGATCTGAAAAAACTTCAGAAATAAGTTGATTAAACATAATAAAATTCGCTTGTACAAATAAGTGTACAAGCGAATTTTATTATGTCTTAAATTATTTAATCTGTGAAAGTCCACCGGCTGAAACAAGTCCGTCAAGTTTCATTCCAGCTTTACAGAATGGACATTCATGTGAGTTGTAGGATGCATATCCCTCTATATCGTTCATATGGAAGATTGAATGAACATCATATCCCTGAACATTATCTACAGCTGAGAAGATAGCTGATATACCAGCAATGCTTCCGCCGTAATACTTGATACATTCAATAACCTTCTCTGTTGTATAACCTGTAGTTGCAGTTGGCAGAAGAAGAAGTACATGTCTGTTATTTATCATTGGAACTACATTATCTCTGAATGTAAGCTGTCCAAGAGAGTTGATCTCAGGTGTAACAACATACATTGTTCCGTGCTGGTTCATTGACATGATTCCAGATTCTGTGAGTGCATCTGCCAGATATGCGCCGATAACATCTGTATTATCAAGACAAACAATAGTATCGACGATAGTTGATGATATATAATCATGACTCATTGACTTTGCAACGGCCTTTGCTTCACTAGCTCTGGCTTTAAGTGTTGTAAGGTCTATGTAGTGATTGATATGTGAAGATATAGTGGCGAAATGGCCCTGTGAAACCTTCAGCTTTATCAGATTATTATAAGGTGAATCAATTTTAAAAGTCTGCATAATAGCCCCCTTCTTTTATAAATAACATAAATCTATTATAAATACATTTTTCTAATTACACAAGACGTGATTTTTGATAAAATAGGATTGCGAGAATTGCTTTAGCAATGGAGCAATCCGTATGTCATTTAAGTGTCAAAAGGTAAATAATATGAGTGCAAAATTTAACGTGCTGGCAGGACCAGCCATGTCAGGAAAAACCTATAATCTTTGCTGCGAAGTTCTTAAGCAGGCGGATGAAAATCCGGATAAATATTATTATGTTATTGTTCCTGATCAGGCCGGAAATGCATACGAGAAAAAGTTAATAGAATTAAGTGATAAATTGTATGGTCGCCCAGGTTTTATGAATATTGATATCCTGGGTTTTAATCGTCTGGCATATCGTATTTTTGAAGAACTGGGAGTAAGAGAGACCACGGTTCTGGAAGAATATGAAAAGAATATGCTGGTCAGAGTAGTTTCCGGAAGAATCAAGAATGATCTGGATGTTTATGGTGGCAGTGTGGACCATACAGGTTTTACGCGTGAAGTAAAATCTCTTATATCGGAAATGATTCAGTATAATGTTACTCCAGATGATCTGGATGAATGCATTCGCAAAATGCCATCCGGTAATGATGGTCTTTTGGCTAAGCTGAGAGATGTTTCCAAGATTTACAGAGGTTTTGTTCAGGTGCTTTCTGAAAAGAGTACTACTCTGGATATAGATCCTTCTGAAACTGGAATAACTATTTCTGAAGAAAGACTGAAGCTTCTTGTAAGACTTCTTAAAGGAGATAGAGCGGTTAAGACTGTTGATGGAACAGTTTTCTTTTTTGATGAATATAGAGGTTATACTCCGGATCAGCTGGCGGTTATTGGAGAGCTTGCAAAAAGAACAGAGTCAATGACCTTTGGTATTTGTATAGATTTGGACTCTCTGAAAATGAAAGATAAGTTGCAGGAACATGAACTGTTTCACCAAAGTTCTGCGTGTCTTAAAGGCCTTCAGAAGGTTATGATGACGGAACCTGTTATAACTACATGCAATCGTATTTCGGGTGGAAGCGAGGCACTTCGTCATCTTTCAGAGAACATTTTTCGTTATCCGGTTCAGGAATATAAGGGCGAAGTGGATGATAGCATTTCTATTTATCATACTGACAGTCTTGAGGATGAGATAAAACTAGTGGCGCAGGCTATAAGACGTGAGGTTAAGGCTGGCCTTAGATATAGGGATATTGTTGTTGTAACAGGAGATGTGGAAGGGTTCGACAGATACGGAAGTAGGATATTTGAAGAATATGATATCCCGCTATTTTCTGATTACAGCAGAATGCTGAGAAAGAATCCATATACCGAGGCGATGATTAGAAGCCTTGAAATAATAGATCTGGATTTTGATCATAATAGTTTATTTACATATGCTAAGACTGGAGTTCTTAACATAGAGGATAAGCACGCCCTGGATGAGCTGGAAAACTTTGCGCTGAGAACTGGGATAAGAGGCATTTCCCTGTGGGAGAAGAAAATACGTCCTTATGGAAAGAACATTACTCAGGAAGAAACAGAACGCTGTGAGAGAATGGATGCTGTAAGATGCCAGATTCTCGATTCCCTGAGTCCACTTCTTAGTATTAATAAGAAGGCGGAAAAGGTTAAGAATATTATCACAGCCCTAAGATCCATTATGGAAAGTCTTGGATTTGAGACGTCTATGGAAGAGTCTGCTGAAATCCTTGAAAAAGAAGGACTTCATACAGATGCCAGAGTTATGAGAAGCCTTTATGGGCTCTTGGATAAAATACTACTTGAGACTGAGGATCTTTTAGGGGGAGAAGTGATGTCTCTGCACGATTTCACGGAGATACTTGCTTCTGGTGTGAGCGAGATTTCAGTTGGAGTGATTCCTCCAACAATTGACTCGGTAAGAGCCTGTGACGTGGATAGATCCAGAATAGTGGATGCAAAAGTGGTGCATTTTATAAATATGAATGACGGTGTAGTTCCGGTACGCAGAGGTGCTGGAAAAATCTTATCCGAAAAGGATAAGGATAAGCTGTCGGATATTCTGAAGGATATTGGTGAAGGTAAGTCTCTGGCAGAAAGCGGACTGGAGCAGAGTATAAATGAGCTCTTCCTGATCTATCAGATTTTCTCAAAGGCTGCAGATAAGCTGACTCTCAGTTATCACACGAATGGTGAGAATGGAGAAGCTGCAGAACCATCCTTCCTTGTGGGAAGAGTAGAGAGACTATTTGAAAACCTTCATGATCAGTATCGCAGACCGGAGCAGCTTGCTGGAACTGCTGCCAGTGATAAGCTGGATTTCATAAGCTGGATAAGAGATGGTCTGGAAGATCAGCAGGGAAGCGGAGCAGTTAATTCTGATACTCTTGGAAACATAGTGAAATATATTGATTTCGTTGGTGCGGATGGTATTCCGGAACTGGAAACAATTCTTCCGGGATTGGAGTACAGCAACAAAGCAGACAGAATTCCTGATGAGATAATGAGAAATATTGACCTCAGACTATCTGTATCAAAGCTGGAAAAATATGCAAGCTGCCCTTATGATTATTTTCTGCAGTACATACTGGGGCTTAATGAAAGACCAGAAAAGAAACTTGAATATTATGATGTGGGTATTATCATTCACAGCGCTCTTGAAAAGTCTTTCCTGGAGGTTCGGGGAGAGTACGAAAATAATTGGAATGAAATTGATGAAAGTAAGCTGGTTGAGCTTATGAATAAGAATCTGGACACAGCCTGGGAAGAAGCTATGGCTGACCAGGAACTGGATGGAAAGACTAAGGAAGTAAAGCGCAATCTGCAAAAGCTTGCTGAGAGAACTATTAAGACTTTGAAAACCCAGATTGTGGCGGGTGGTTTTACTCCTGATAGATTTGAACAGGAATTCACTGCTGAATTTACTGCTAACCGACCTGATGGTTCAGAGGTTCCGGTCACGCTTAAGGGCAAGATAGATAGACTTGATATGTCAAAGGAAGATGGAAATCTTAATATCAGAGTGATCGATTATAAGACTGGTTCTCAAGGGTTTGAACCGGCCGAGATAGAGCAGGGAACAGCTATTCAGCTTCTTGTATATACAAAAATTGTCAGAGAAATTCTTAAGGCCAGATATAATGAGGGCGATGTTCTCCCTGAGGGCATGTACTACTATACTGTATCTGATCCTGTGGTTGATCTGGATAAGAACAAAAAGATTGATCCCGAAAACGAGACAGATCTAATAAATGCCATCAATAAGGAGCTTGTTCCTAAAGGCATTTCGAATAAAGAAATACCGACAGATGATTTATGCGGTATTGGTGATTATAGTGCACAGGTAATGAAACAGTCGGCTGATAGAATACTTGCAGGAGAGTTTGATAAAGCTCCTATAAAATTTGCCCACAAGCAGACAGACGCATGTGCTTACTGCTCATATAAAGCTGTTTGTAGATTTACTGATTACTCAGGTAAAAGAAGATATATTTCACGTCCGGAGCTTAAGGGACCAGAGATGATGAGAGTCTTGGCTGAGAAATCGAGACAGGGTGAAGAAGTAGAAATTACTAAGAAGTCATTTTAACTGGAGGGGCATATGCCACATTGGAATGAAAGACAGCAAAAGGTGCTGGATAGTATAACTGAAGATCAAAACATACTGGTATCTGCCGCTGCAGGTTCTGGTAAGACTGCTGTATTGGTTGAAAGAATAATTCAGACTGTTCAGCAGGGACTTGCGGATATAGATGAGATTCTGGTGGTGACATTTACAATCGCGGCAGCTGCACAGATGCGCAGCAAAATTCTTGCTGCCCTGGAAAAGATGGCCTACACGGATCCTCGTATGGCCCGTCAGCTTGCTCTTGCAGAAAATGCAGATATTATGACTATTGATAGCTTCTGCAACAAGATTGTCAGAGAAAACTTTAGTATTGTGGGGATGGACCCAAACTTTGAGATTTATGACAAGAACGAGATTGAACTTCTGAAGGATGATGTTTTGACAGATGTGCTTAATAAGTATTATGAAGACGATGAAACTATGGAAGAGCTTTCAGCGTTTGCATTCAGAAAGAATATAGATGATAGTGCTATAAAGGAGTTCATCTTAAAAATACATAATGTATCACAGAGCTTTGCTGATCCAAATAGATGGCTGGAGGAGGCCAGAGAGAGGATTGTCAACGACGAAGATGCTATCAATCAGAAATGGGTTGTTGATTATAAAAGGTATCTTAAATTGATGGCTGGAAGCTACGTTCATGCACTTAATGAATATGCGGAATATTTTGAAGAGGAAAAAGATATTGATAAGATTTCCGTCGCTCAAAAGGTAGTTGAGGTTTTTAATGATGATGTGGCCATTCTTGGACAGATTATGAAAGCACAGACACTAGCTGAAATGAAGGCAGCCGTTCCTGCAAGATGGAAAACCTTTTCCTGCAAGGCTAAGGTGGAAGAGCTTTATGGTGAGGAAACTCAGATTGCTATTTCGAATATGAGACAGGAATTTAAAGATGAGTTTAAGATTATCTTTACTGAGGATGAAATAAAAGAAGATAGTAAGGCGGGAGCAGGATTTTTTGATTGCCTTATTAATATAGTATCTGATTTTGATGCGGCACTTTTAGAGGAGAAGAGAAAACAGAAAAAATTTGAGTTTGCTGATGTTTCTCATGCCGCATTTAATATTCTTTATGATGTAGAAAAATTAGTATCTACTGAAATTGGAGAAAGAAAATCCAGAGAATATAAATATATTTATATAGATGAGTATCAGGATAGTAGTGACCTTCAGGAGAATCTTCTGAATGCTGTTGCCAGAAAAGATGCTCTGGGTAATCCAAAGAATGTATTTATGGTTGGTGATATAAAGCAGAGTATTTACCGATTCAGAATGGCAAGACCTGAACTTTTTGTTGAGAAAAGTATTAATTATCTGAAGAATGAGGGCGGAGCTCTGATCAATCTAAATATGAACTATAGATCCAGAGGTGAAATTCTAGATGCAGTAAATTTTGTGTTTAGAAAAATAATGTCCGAGGATTTTGGTGGAATAGAGTATAACCATAATACAGAGTTACATGTCCCTGAAAAAAATGATTATAGGAATCATTTTCCAGAAACGGATCTTCTTAATGAGGATATTCCGGAGCTTTATCTTATCGAGAAGAGTGATAATAGAGATGACATTCCTCTTGAAAAAGAAGAGGTGCAGGCTGTTGAGATTGGACGTCGCATTCTGGAAATGGTGAATGGAAGTGATACTAAACCACCTGCATTTGTTCTTAACGAGTCATTTAATGAAGACAGGCCTGTGAGTGATAACAATCCGATATATAGAAAAGCAGACTTCGGAGATATTGTAATTTTGCAGAGAAGTATATCTGGTCATATGGCTATGGTGCGTATTTATGAGCAGATGGGAATCCCTGTTTATATTGATGACTCTGAAGGGTATTTTGATGCGATTGAAATTGAAACCCTCTTATCTGTTCTTCGAGTAATCGATAATATTCAGCAGGATATTCCTTATGCATCAGTTCTTCTTTCGCACATAGTTGGTCTTACTGATACTGATCTCGCAATCATAGTAGGACTTTCAGCAGATGGAAGAATGAGCCTTGCAGATAAATGTAATCTTTTTGAGAAGGGCTATATAAACTCTGATGATGAGAACCTTAGAATTATTGCTAAGAAACTTAGAAGCTTTAGCGCGATGCTCAGTAAGTGGACTGAACTTCGTCCTTATCTAAGTATTTCAGATATGCTGGATAGAGTGCTTGTAGATACAAAGATTGAAACCTTTGTAGCTGCAATGCCGGATGGAAGAAGACGACTTGCAAATATAAAGAAGCTGGGAGTTTATGCAAGAAGATTTGAAAGCGTGCGTACAGCCAGCCTTTTGGATTTCCTGAGATATATTGATAAATGTCGCATTCATAATATGGATTTTGATGATCCAAATGGGGCAACAGGAACTGATCAGGTTGTAAGAGTAATGACTATCCATAAAAGTAAAGGTCTTGAGTTTCCAATAGTAATTGTTCCTATGCTTGAGAAGACATTTAGATATAACGATAAAAGTGGAGCTGTTGCTGTCAGCTCTGATTATCACCTTATCATTGATAAAATGAAGACTCTTAGTTCAGGAGTTAAAGTTAAGAAGAAGAGCATTAAGGGAAAAGTTGTAGATTTACTAGAGAGAAAAGAAACAAAAGCGGAAGAGGCAAGACTATTTTATGTTGCAATGACAAGAGCAAAAGAAAAGCTGGTAATGCTGGGGTATGCTCCTAATAAAGTTCCGGTAACTCCAATGTCCTGTAAGAGTTATATGGACTTTGTGCTTTTTGCTATGAATAATAGCGATGAAATACCAGCTATAAAATGTATTGCTGTTTCTGAAGACGAGATAGCCCAGGATTTCAAGAAGAAATTTGTAAAGAAGAACCTTGATTATAAAGAAAGCACTGAAAAACTTCTTGAAATGATTAACGATAATTTCAAGGTTTATACTCTGGATGGTGAGAATCCTTATGATTATAAGTATCCATTTGAAACCAGCCTTGCGACGAAGATGTCTGTTTCCGAGATAAAGCATATGGAGATGGAAAAGTATAAGGAGGATGAGTCATCACTTCCTGAAGAAACAATTGCTCCGGAAGAAGTTATTCCAGAAGAGGTGATAGCCGAGATGACTGGAAAGGCTGCTCTTCGCGGAACCATCACACATGCCATCTTCGAAAATATTGATTACGGAAATGTGGTTTCCAAAGAGAGTCTGAAATTTGAAATGGAATGTGCTCTTTCTGAACTTCATTTTAAAGATGAAGAAAAGGAATTAGTAAAGATAGATTATCTTTTGAAGTTCTATAGTGAAGATGAAGGATCATTATTCCAGATGATGCGAAAAGCATTTACGGAAGGTAAGCTCTATAGGGAAAGACAGTTTATAGCTGGACTCCGACCTGATGAAATACCAGGTGTAGGAGCAAAGGTAGAACTTAATGTGGAAGATGGTCACATTCGTGATATCACTAAGGATTACATTATGATCCAGGGTATTATAGATGCATACTTCTATCAGGGACCAGATGATGATATAATACTTGTCGATTATAAGACAGACAATGTGGAAAGTGGCGAGGAGCTTCTGGGACGCTACGCTGCCCAGATGTACCTTTATGCTCTCACTCTGGAAAAACTAACCGGCCACAAGGTTAAGGATATTATCCTATATTCTACAAGATTGGGAGAAATCCATTATAATAATTGGCGTGAGTATAAATTATAAGAGGAAACACAAATGAAAGAACGTGAAAATGAGAATTTAACATTACTAGGTAATCAGGGGGTTAAGTATCCACAGGACTACGATCCGAGCCTGCTTGAAACCTTTGAAAATAAGCATCAGGATACAGACTATTTTGTAAAGTTTAATTGTCCGGAGTTTACAAGTCTTTGCCCTATAACAGGACAGCCAGACTTTGCGACGATTTATATTTCTTATGTTCCAGATGTAAAGATGGTTGAAAGTAAATCCCTTAAGCTTTATCTTTTCAGCTTTAGGAATCATGGTGATTTCCATGAAGACTGCGTTAATAAGATCATGAAGGATCTTGTTAAGCTGATGGATCCTAAGTATATAGAGGTTTGGGGAAAGTTCACTCCTCGTGGAGGAATCTCAATAGACCCTTATACAAACTATGGAAAGCCTGGAACAAAATGGGAGCAGGTTGCCTGGGACAGACTTACTCAGCATGATATGTATCCTGAAAAGGTAGATAATAGATAAGCAAATGAAACAGATGGACTACAACGAGGCAACAGAATATATACTTAGTATTCCAAGATTTGCGGCAAAGACGCATCTTGATAATACAAGGGCTATCCTTTCTAAACTGGGAAATCCTGAGAATGAATTCAAATCTATTCATGTGGCGGGAACTAACGGAAAGGGTTCAGTCTGCAAGATGCTGGCGCTGGCTCTTGAGGAACAGGGCTATAAGGTAGGTCTTTTCACATCCCCTCATCTGATGAAGATGAATGAGAGGATTTCTATCAATGGGATAGATATAAGTGATGAGGATTTTACTGATATATTTAATAGAGTAAAGAGCGATATTGATGTGCTGCTGGATTCTGATAAAGAGGTGGCTCATCCTGCATTTTTTGAATATGTATTCTTAATGGCGGCTCTTTATTTTGCAGAGCAGAACTGCGACTATGTGGTTCTCGAAACCGGACTTGGCGGCAGACTGGATGCTACAAGCGTAGTAACTCCCGAAGTTTGCATTATAACCTCTATTGGTATGGACCATATGCAATATCTTGGGAATACTATTGAAGAGATTGCGGGAGAAAAGGCTGGAATAATAGTTCCGGGAGTCCCTGTTATCTATAATACTGGCAGTTATGTGGCAGATAAGGTAATAGAGGAAAAAGCTGGAAAACTTGTCAGTCCAGCCTATAATGTTGTAAAATATAAAGATGGTGTTTTAAAACTTCTTGGAGAAGAATCTATAGCGGGGTTTAAAGCTCTTTATCAAATAGATAATGCTGTTACAGCAACTCTTGCATTTATGATGATGCAGGAAAAGGATGAGCTGGATGTGACAGATATGAAAAAGGCTCTGGCTAAGTTTAACTGGCCGGGAAGAATGCAGTACCTGGCTCCGAATATCATTATGGATGGCGCCCACAATGAGGATGCAATAAAGCGTTTTGTGGAGTCTGTAAAATCCATAGCTGAGCGGGACGGCTGGAAGAAGATGAGTCTTCTTTTTGCTGTTTCAAGCGATAAGGATTATGAGGATATAATAAGTATTCTCACAAGGGAGCTGACATTTGAAGATATCTATGTTGGAGAATTGGCATCTGACAGGAAGCTGGATGCTTCTAAAGTGGTTGAATTATTCCAAAAGTATTCACTTGCCGAGAAGCATTTCTCCATAGTTGGTACTAAGAATATAGAAGATGCCTGGAGGCTTGCGACTGGAGAATTGGAGGAAGATACACTTCTTCTTATCGTAGGTTCCCTCTATATGGTTGGTGAGATAGAGAAGCTCATAGGAAAGGAATAAAATGGCTGATCTGGACGAGGAATTAAATGAATTAGAACAACAACAAAATCAGCAGGATACTGATGAATATTATGGCATTGAGCAGGAAAGACCTGCCAAGAAGATATTCCCTAAAGAGCAGGAGAAGACAAGAAGTCTTCGTCTGAAGAGATACAAGGAACAGAATCTTGCCAGATTTTCGAATATCTACATGCTGGCTGGAATGCTGATCGGTGTGGCAGTATTCTATTTTCTTGTTGTGCCTGATATTAAGTCGGATTACAAAGAAGAGATAAGAGAAATGGAGACTACATACAATGAGACCATTTCCACAAAGAATAATGAGATTGAAAATCTGAATCTGCAGCTTGAGAGTCTTACAAAGAAAAATTCATCTTATGAGACAACTCAGACTACAATGCAGACAACTATTGATAATCTGACATCAGAGGTTGAAACTCTTAAGAGAACTGTTGAGAATGGTGGACTTTCTATAGATGATACAGATACAGAGAAGAAGGATAGCTCCAGCCCAACAGATGCTACTGAACAGGATCAAAATACCAATGCCGCTGCAGAGAGAAATAATGCCAATGTTATTGGTATAAGCGGAGACTCTGTAGAGGGTGTTATTGATAACGAATAGGATATTAGAATGAGCATAGGTTTCAGACTTAAGCAATATATAAAATCATATATTCAGAATAAGTATCTGCCTACGGTTTATAAAAAAGCTGTACGAAAAAACAAGGTAGATAAGGACCTTATCATAATAGCTGATATGCACAGTAATGGAATCCCTTACAGCATGAAGGCTGTTTATAAGGAACTGGTGAATAGAGGTAAACAGCCAGTTGTATATTGCAGAGACATAAAAGATATGTCCATGCTGGAGAGTCTGAAATTCATGACAAATTTTATGAAAGATTATTCAGCTGCAGGTTATGTTTATATCTGCAGCTATTTTCTTCCTGTATCCTCCTGTGAGAAAAGACCGGAGACCAAGGTTATTCAGCTTTGGCATTCCGGCGGACTCATGAAAAAAATGGGATATGATACAAAGGATGACATTCCTAAGGATTATAAGGGGAATGTGACCGCAAACTATGACCTTGTTACAGTAAGTGCACCTGTGTGTGTACCTATATGGCAGCAGGCTCTGGGTCTTCCTGAGGGGATTACAAAATCTTTGGGACTTGCCAGAACTGACATTTTATTTAATAAAAAATGGCAGCAGAAATGCAAGGATACTTTCTACGAACTTTATCCGGATGCAAAGGGAAAGAAGATAGTCCTTTATGCTCCTACATTTTCAGGGAATGCGGCCTATCCAAAATGCCCTGGTCTGGATATGGGACTGGAAGATAAATTTAAAGAGCTTAAAGACTATTATCTTATTATCAGACCACATCCTCATATGAAGAGGCAATATCCACAGTACTTTGACGAGAGAGCTAAGAAACTTCCTACAGAAAGATTGCTTCCTGTGGCAGATATTATGTTAACTGATTATTCATCCACGCTTTTTGACTATTCTATATTTCAAAAACCTTTTATTCTGTTCTGCCCTGATTTGGATGAGTATATAGAAGAACGTGGATTATATGTAGATATTGATAGCTTTCCGGCCCCTGTTTGCAGGACTGCAGATGAGGTTGTAAAAGCTATAAAAGAAGATGACAGGGTTTCTTCTGAATCTGAAGAATACAAAAAAGAGCTTCAGGAATTCTATCAAAAATACATGGGTTCCTGTGATGGAAAAGCGGTGGCCAGGATTTTAGAGGCTGCGGAAAAACTAACAAACGACTAAAGGAAATAAAATGACTAATAAGATAAGTATGCTGGCATTTGATCTGGATGATACAGCGTTGGACGGAGAAGGAAAACTTAGTGATGCCACTAGAGAGGCTTTTATAGCAGCAGCTGAGGCGGGGATTGAGCCTGTTATAGCAAGTGGAAGATCCTTTTACTCCCTTCCTGACTATTTACTGGAGGTTCCTGGAATCAGATATGCCATCTGCTCAAACGGCGCAAACCTATTTGATGTAAAGAATAAAAAATGTATAACCTCTATGTGTCTTAAGCAAAGCTCTGTAGATCAGATTGTGGCTATTGCAGATGATTACAAGGATGTGATTTATTTAGATGCATTCACAGAGGGAGTTCCACATTCTGATAGAAGACTTCTAGATACTCTTCTGAATAATGAAAAGATATCTGAACATAGAAAGAAGTATCTTAGAAAAACAAGACGTCCGGAGGATGATATAAGAGGTTTTATTCAGGCAAACAAGCAGAACTTGGATTGTATGAATTACAATGTTTTTGATACATCTCTTTTTGATGAATTGATGAGAAGATTGGCTAACGAGGTGGATGATATTTATTTCACTTCCTCAATTCCGGAGCTGATTGAAATATCTTATAAAGAAAGTGGTAAGGCTAATGGCCTTAAGCGCATGTGTCAGTATCTGAATATTCCAATTTCTGAGGTGGCCGCATTTGGTAATGCAGATAATGATGCGGAGATGATCCGTGTGGCCGGAGTGGGATATGCTGTCAGCAATTCGTCTCAGATAGCATTAGACGCTGCGGACCATATAATTGGCCATCATGCAGAGGATGCAGTGGCAAAGGAAATATGGAATATCCTAAGGAATAGTGATATACTTGTGTAAGTTGTTTTAAGGAGCAAATTTTATGAATTCAAAATCATTTAAAGGTTTTTTTGAGAAGAATGGAAGAGCACTTCTTGTCCCAGTGATAATGATTATAGTGGGACTGTTCTTTGTTTTATATCCAGGAAGTGCTATAAATCTTACAGTAAAGGTTGTTGGAATAGTCTTTGTTCTTGTAGGTGCTATTCTGGCATGTACACTTATGGCTGCATATTCGCCAACGACTATGGCCATTGCCATAACCATAATAATATTTGGAATAATCTGTATAGCATTTCCATCGGTTATAGCCGCATTTATAATTAAGGCTATTGGTATTATGGTTCTGGTGAGTGCTGCATTCAGGATTCACGATGCATATATGATAAAGGGAAGAAGTGATAGCTTTATTGTCTATATAATAAACGATATTATCACCTTGATCCTTGGTCTTGTGCTTGTAGCTATTCCTCTTGATATTGCGGGAACACTTGTAAGAATTATCGGTGTTTTCATGATGATCCTTGGTCTTTCAAATATAATAACTGTTGTAAAGGTTTATTTTGATGGAAGATATGTAGATGACGGATCGGATGTTGTCTGGGAGGAGTAGTTTATGAGAGTTGGAATGGGATACGATGTTCATAGGCTGGTAGAAGACAGACCTCTTATTTTAGGTGGTGTGAACATTCCTTATGAGAAGGGGCTTCTGGGACATTCAGATGCAGACTGTCTCACTCATGCTATTATGGATAGCCTTTTGGGAGCGGCTGCTCTTGGAGACATAGGAAAGCATTTTCCTGATACGGATCCTAGATATGAAGGTGCCGACAGCTTGAAGCTTCTTAGCGTTGTTAAAGAAATGCTGGATGAGAGAGCTTACATTATAGGAAATATAGATGCTACCATAATCGCTCAGAGACCAAAGATGGCTGGTTACATTCAGGAAATGAGAGCGAAGATAGCAGATACTCTGGAGATAGAGATTGATAGAATAAACATAAAAGCTACCACAGAGGAAGGGCTTGGTTTTACTGGCGAAGGTCTGGGAATATCTTGTCAGTCAATTGCCCTGCTGGAGACAGTTGATAATTATGTTTATAGAAATGTCACTACTGGTATAGTAGATGAAGTTGAAGGCCGTGGACTTACTGATGTGGATAAAGAACGTGAGTTCATGGAAAATATGAAAAAGAAACACGAGGAAAAATAAATGGATAGATACAGCGAGAGACTTATTAAAACAAAAGCAAGTACAGGAAGCATTCTGGGACTGTCATTTGTGATAGCCCTGACAGCTGCTTCATTAGTACTGGTGGTGCTTTCTCCACCACTGGGAGTTCTGCTTGTTTGTGGAGGTATAGCTCTCATAGTTTTCCTGAAGGATGGACTAAAGGTAGAATATGAATTCATTATCACGAATGGTGATATTGATATAGCCAAGATATATGGCGCTAAGAGAAGAAAACAGGTGGCTTCTATTGAGGCTGAAAATATGTCCAAGATGACATCTGCTGATGATGAGCACACAATGAATGATATCAGCCTTGGTAAATACAAGGTTTACAAGTATCTTGGAAAAGGTGATGGCGACAAGGTTGTTGCTATTTACGTTGGAGAGGGAGATAATCAGAAGATTTATCTTCTTGATCTGGATGAGAAGTGTGTAGAGCATTTGAATCAGGTATTAAAGACTAAGAGCGAAATAAAGTAGAGTAACAAAAAAAGCAGGTGCTCAGCACCTGCTTCATTATTAGCATTACATAATCAAGGATCAAGAGGAATCATCTTAAGACCTTTATACATCTTTGTGTACATACTCTTTTCATCCTTATAAAGCATGGTACCTCTGGCACCATCGCGGATAATGTAAGCATATTTGTTCTTCTGCACATTCATGTATAATACTTCTTCTACATTAAGCTCTTTGGCTTTGACTTTTGCAGTATATACATTTACAGGCTCTAACTTATACTTCTTGATAGCTTGTTCTACAGTCATGTCAAAACCTCCTTCACCTTGGTTTTTACATCTTTAAGTATATTGTATAAGTTATACAAAGTCAACTAGTAAAATTATACAGAATTGTAAATAATAGATAAAAAAATGAATTATTATCAGGAATTTGAAAAACAATTAAAGAATGTTGAAGATAAAGAAACTAAGCCTACTTTATTGCTTCAGGCATGTTGTTGTCCTTGTAGTTCTCATTGTTTAGAGGTGCTGGAGGGCTATTTTGATATTTCTGTTTATTTTTATAATCCAAATATAGATGAAAGACAGGAATATGATAAGCGTCTGGACGAGCTTATAAGGTTTACGAAAGAGGCTCCATTTGCCAGAGATGTGAGTGTTATCGAAGGGGATTATGAACCGGAGGTTTTCTATGAGATGGCTAAGGGAAGAGAGGAGCTGCCTGAAAGAGGAGAGAGATGCTATGACTGCTATAAGCTAAGACTCAGGAAGACTGCTGAATATGCTCAGTCTAATGGCTTTGATTATTTCTCTACAACACTTTCCATTAGTCCTTATAAGGTTGCCAGCTGGCTGAACGAAATAGGAATGGAACTGGAAACCCAGATGCGACGTGAAATGGAAGAGGAAGGGGTAGGCAAAAAGGTTCCGATTTTTCTCTTTAGTGATTTTAAGAAAAAGAATGGATATAAAAGGTCTATTGAGCTTTCTGAAGAATATGGCCTATATAGGCAGGATTATTGTGGTTGTATATTTTCAAAGCGTGACCGTGATAAAAAGAAAGAACAAAAAACTGAGGACTAAATCCTCAGTTTTTTTATGGCCTGTTTATAGACTGTTATATATTTCCTGGATCTCAGGGATGGTGAATTCATAATCTGTATTACAGAAGTCACAATGAAGATTTACTGGTTCGCCATCATCTATCATGGATTTCAGCTCATCCTTACCAATACTTATAAGGGCTTTTGTGACTCTTTCCCTGCTGCAGTTGCAGTGGTACTGGGTATCCACAGTTTCCTCTATCATTATATCTGTTCCGAATACCTTTTCACCAATGATATCTCTCATCATATCTTCTGGAGCCATTCCCTTGTTGAAGTAGTCTGTAACTGACTGAACATTTGCCAGACTGTTTTCAAGTTTTGATATTGTTTCTTCAGATGCGAATGGCAGAAGCTGAATGATGAATCCACCGGCATGTTTAATGCTGAGATCTCTATCTACCAGTACACCCAATCCTACAGAAGTAGGTATCTGCTCGCTTTCTGCAAAATAGTAGGTCAAGTCTTCACCGATTTCTCCGCTTACCAGAGCTGTCTGACCAACGTATGGTTCTCCCGGACCTTCATCTCGAATTACCACAAGAGTTCCGCTGCCTATGGCACCGCCTACATCCAGATGACCATTTTCCTTAAGTGGAAGATCAACTGCATTGTTGTAGATAATACCCTTTACGTTTGAATGTGCATCAGCTGTAACTGTAAGTGACTTTGCAGGACCAGTACCATTTATTTTAAGGGTGAGTACATCATCCTCGTTCTTACACATAGCGCCCATAAGTGCTCCGCCTGTAAGAAGTCTGCCAAGGGCAGCAGAGCATACCGGACTTAGATTATGTGTTGTCCTTGCGGTCTCAACTGTTTCTCTTGTATATGCGGCCAGAAAACGTATCTCATTTCCAGCGGCCATTCCTCTAACTATATAGTCCTTCATATTAAGGCTCCTTAGAATCTTTTTAGCGCCACTTTTGGGCAACTCACTGCATTGTATCACTAACCTACAAGTAAATGCAATTGATAATAATAATTAACAGGTGGTATAATTAATCATGTTTTTGGCGTTATCCTTATCGAAAGAAAAGGATTTAATTTGAAAGGGGAAGTTATGGCAGGTAAGTATTATGCCGTAAAAAAAGGAGTTAATCCTGGAATTTACGAATCTTGGGATGAGTGTAAAGATAATGTTCTTGGTTTTCCTGGAGCGATATTTAAAGGCTTTGGAACTATAGAAGAAGCTCGGGAGTTTCTTGGAGAAGAAAAAGAAAATGTATCAAAGCAGGTTAAACTTATTCCATTCTTAAAGCTTAAGATGAAGAGTCAGGCTATTGCATATGTAGATGGAAGCTACAACGAATCCACAGGTGAATATTCCTATGGTATGCTTCTCTATGATGGAGAGAAGATTGTAGAAAACTGCGAGAAGTTTTCTGATGAAGAAATGAGCCAGATGCGAAATGTGGCCGGCGAGATTGAAGGTGCCATGCACGCAATGTCTTATGCGTTGGAGCATAATATCAAGAGTATAGATATTTTTTATGATTACGCTGGAATTGAAAATTGGGCAAATGGAAGCTGGCAGACAAACAAGTCAGGAACCATTAATTATAAGGCGTTTTATGATTCAATAAAATTACGCCTTAAAGTTCGCTTTCATAAAGTAAAGGGTCATTCAGGCGATATTGGTAATGACCGTGCTGACGAGCTTGCTAAAAAAGCGCTGGGAATCTAGGATTCTCAGTGCTTTTCTTTCTTAGCCTGTTTATGTGCTTTTTTCTCTTTATACATTTCCCTATCTGCAAATCTCAGGTATTCCTCGGAGATGTCATTGATACTTCTCTTATCATCTTCTTGAGGGATATTTGCATAGTATCCAATACTTACATCGATACTGAATTCTTTTTTATCATCAGTTCGTTTCTTTTCAATGTTATCCTTAACATTTTTAATGTATTCTTTAATTCGCTCATCAGTATAATTCTTTGCGAGGACTACAAACTCATCTCCACCAGTTCTTACACAAATCTCGTCTCCAGTGGTAGAGTTCTGCAAAGCGTTGGCGATGGTGCATAAGCAATAGTCGCCTTCATCATGACCATAATTATCATTTGTTATCTTTAGATTATCCATATCCACAAGGAATGTTACAAGCTCGGTCTTTGAGGAAATGCATTCATCATAAAAGTCATTGAAATAAAGGTTGAATCCGCGCCTGTTGTAAAGACCTGTAAGCATATCGGTGATATAGAGATTGCGGAGTCTCTCAACTGAGACCTTAAGCTCATGTTTGATACGCCAGTTCTCAAGCATAGAACTGATATTGACCAGCCAGGATTTGATATTAAGTTGGTTAAGTCTTTCGAGATCAGGAGATACTATAAAGTAACCCATGAAGTATTGCAGATTATGAATTGGGAAAATGAAATAAGGTTCTGGATCATTTTCCATTTCCTCAGGAAGAAGCTGTCCGGCTTTCATCCATTGACGCCTTATAGGCTTATTATTATACATTCCACAAACAACTTCGAATTTCTCATCTTTAATTTGATCTCTGTCTGTAACTACCACATGGTTTTCCCAGCCTTTCATGAGACAGAGAACGGCGTTACTGAAACCGGTATTTCTAAGACAGTTCTGTTCAATCTCATTGAAGAGCTCAAAAGCTGTTTCTGAACTGTTAACACCCATAATAAGATTTGTATTTGTCTGAGCTAAATCTCCAAGTCTTAAAATGCGAGCTTCAAACTCATCTCTGAGAGAATCCTGTTTATAAAGCTTTGTTGGAGTACAACCACAGGACTGACGTTTCATAAGTATGCCTGGTTCTTTGGTTGTTCTTTCGACCTCTTTGCCATTCCAAAGATTTACAAGGATGTTAATTCCATCATTTCCAACCTGGCTAAATGGCTGGGCAGAAGTAGTGAGAGATGGGTTGTTGTACATGGATTGATAAACATTATCGTATCCAGTTACAAGAACATCTTCAGGTATTCTATAGCCCCTCTTCTTAAGTGCTTTTATTACACCAAGTGCTGAATAATCATTTGCACAAACGATAGCATCTGGTAGAAGTTTGTTGGCATTGTGGGAATATGCTTTCAGAATCTCATCAACAACTCTTTCGCCGCAGTCATACCAAAGATCGCCTGTTACTATTTTGTCATCTCCATTTGGTAGATTATGTTTGGCAAGAGTTTCTTTAAATATCTCAATTCTCTTTTGAGAAAATTCAAGCTCAGGTTTTCCTGAAACATGATATATATCTTTACATCCGTGATCGATTATCAGATGCTCAATAAGCTCCATGAGAGACCTGTCCTGGTCATTTATAACATTGTAGGTGAAATCTCTTTCTTCGCCCAAAGTAACTACAGGGCACTGAGCTTTTGCTTTTAGCTCGTTCAGAGGCTCTATATATAGGTCAGGCATATAAGTATCAAGGGAAATGAGTCCGTCATAGGAACTGAGATCAGGTAAACTAAACACAGCAAAATCGCCGCTGTCGTAGTTTCTGTAACGCTCAAACTGTTGACGTGAGAAATTATCGCTAAAGCTTGTAAAGAATATAAGCTTTACGTTATTTCTTCTGGCGGCCTGGATTATTCCATATTGAGTTTCTTTGGACATATCCTGATAGATACTGGCGGTGAATACCGCAACTTTACGTCTGCTCATTTCTTGCCTCTTAAAAATAGAATTACAAGCAACATCATTATAACACGTTAGAGTAAAAAAAACAGAAAAAAAGCTATATATATTTAAGAAAAAATCAACAATTTTGGATAAGAATTTACATTTAATAACCGCTGGGAAAATGATAGAATTAAGATGATTTATTATGTCGAAAGGAGAAGACAAAAATGGGGACAAAAGAACTTATAGAAGCAGGTAAAACTGCAATAGGAATAGAATTTGGTTCAACAAGGATCAAGGCGGTTATGGTGGATGATAAGGGTCTGCCAATTGCTCAGGGAGGATTTGCCTGGGAGAATCAGTATGTAGATGGTATCTGGACTTACAGTCTGGATATGATTTGGAAAGGACTTCAGGATGCATATGCAGATCTTCTGAAGGATGTTCAGGATCAATATGGGGTTACTATTAAAAAGGTTGGAGCCATTGGTTTCAGTGCTATGATGCACGGCTATATGGCATTTGATAAGGATGATAATCTTCTTGTTCCATTCAGAACATGGAGGAATACAATTACAGAAGAAGCTGCAGCAGAGCTGACTAAAGAATTTGGTTTTAATATTCCTCAGCGCTGGAGCATAGCTCATCTTCATCAGGCAATTCTGAATAAAGAAGAACATGTAAAGGATATAACTTTCTTTACAACACTTGCTGGTTACATTCATTGGCAGCTCAGTGGTGAAAAGGTTCTGGGAGTTGGAGATGCATCCGGTATGTTCCCAATAGATAGTAAGACCAGAGATTATAATGCTGAGTATCTGGATAAATACAGCAAGCTTCTTGCTCCTTATTCATTTGACTGGGATATCAGAGGAATCCTTCCAAAGGTTCTTGTGGCTGGAGAGTCAGCTGGAACACTTTCAGCAGAAGGTGCTGCTAAGCTGGATGTAAGCGGTAATCTTGAGGCTGGAATTCCAATGTGTCCACCAGAAGGTGATGCCGGAACAGGTATGGTTGCTACAAACAGCGTGGCTGTAAGAACAGGAAATGTTTCAGCTGGTACATCTATATTTGCTATGGTAGTTATGGAAAAGGCTCTCAGCAAGGTTCATGAAGAAATAGATGTAGTTACAACACCTGTTGGTGATGATGTTGCTATGGTTCACTGCAACAACTGTACCTCAGATATAAATGCATGGGCAAATATCTTCCGCGAGTATTCAGCAGCAATTGGTGCAGAGGTTGATACTGATAAGCTTTATACAACACTCTTTAAGGCGGCACTGGATGGAGATGCAGATTGTGGCGGACTTATGGGCTTCAATTATTTCTCTGGAGAGCCAGTTACAGGCTTTGATGAGGGACGCCCTGTATTTGCAAGAAAGATAAATGCAAACTTCACATTTGCAAACTTTATGAGATTGCATCTTTATTCTGCAGTAAGTACTCTTAAGGTTGGTCTGGATATTCTTCTAAAGGAAGAAGATGTTAAGGTTGATAAGCTTTATGGTCATGGAGGATTTTTTAAGACTAAGGAAGTAGGACAGAGGATAATGTCAGCTGCAACAGGTGGCCCTATTACAGTAATGGAGACTGCTGGTGAAGGCGGAGCCTGGGGAATGGCAGTGCTTGCTCTGTATCTTATGAATGCGGATTCAGGCTCGCTATCAGACTACTTAAGTGATAAAATATTTGCAGGCGAAGAAGGTACAACAATCACAGCGGATGCTGATGAGGTCCAGGGATTTGATGATTTCATGAAGGCATTTAAAGCCAGCCTTCCTATAGAGAAAGCTGCAGTTGATGTTCTGTAATAATAGATAAAACTATCAGAAAGGACGCATTATGTTAGAAGAACTTAAGATAAAGGTTTACGAAGCTAATATGGAACTGCCAAAGAGAGGACTGGTTACATATACCTGGGGAAATGTAAGCGCAATAGACAGAGCTACAAATTTATTTGTTATAAAGCCAAGTGGCGTAGATTATGATACAATGTCACCAGATGATATGGTTGTTATGGATCTTGAGGGGAATAAGGTTGAAGGTAAATATAAACCTTCCTCAGATACACCAACTCATCTGGAACTTTATAAAAGATATGAAGAGATAGGCGGTATAGTTCACACCCATTCTCCTGAGGCAACTTCCTGGGCACAGGCTGGAAGAAGCATTCCGCTTTATGGAACAACCCATGCTGATTATTTCTATGGAGAGATTCCTTGTGCAAGAAGTCTCACACCAGAAGAAATAAATGGAGAATATGAGAAGAACACTGGTCTTGTTATCATCGAAACCTTTGATGAGAGAGGACTTAACCCAATGTATACACCAGGTGTTCTTTGTACCAATCATGGTCCTTTTACCTGGGGTAAGGATGCTGCCGAGGCTGTTCATAATGCAGTAGTATTAGAAGAAGTAGCCAAGATGGCACTTAAGACTGAACTGATCAATCCGGATGTGAAGGTAGCTCCGGACTGCATCAGAGATAAGCATTTCTTCCGTAAGCATGGCGATAATGCTTATTATGGTCAAAATTAGGGGGATATATGATTAAGGTTTTTCTCGTTGAAGATGAATATGCAATCCGTGAAGGTGTTAAGAAGTCAGTTAACTGGGAAGCCAACGATTTTGAACTTGTTGGCGAAGCAGGAGATGGGGAAGTTGCATTTCCTAAGATTCTGAAGACCAAGCCTGATATTCTTATCACGGATATACGTATGCCTTTTATGGATGGACTGGAGCTTTCAAAACTGGTTAAGAAGGAGCTTCCAAATATTAAGATTATTGTCCTTAGTGGATATGATGATTTTAATTATGCAAAGCAGGCCATCAGTATAGGTGTTGAAGAATACATTTTAAAACCAGTTTCTGGTGAGAATCTCATACAGGAACTTCGTAAGATTGCAGATTCCATTAAGACAGAAAAACAGGAAGAAGAAGTTCGCGAAAGGTACATTAGAGATAGAGAAGAAATAAAGATTCTGGAAAGACAGAAATTTATCCATGATATGATAGATGGAAAGCTTTCCATGCAGGAATCTTTGGGCAGAGGCAGAGAACTTGATATTGATATAACGGCTGCATTTTATGCCATAGCTCTTATGCAGGTCTTTCCAAGGAATGAAAGTGTTGGAGAGATTAATGAGTATTCAGGTATAACCGAAGAAATATATGCAAAGATAAGAGAAATATATTCGGATAAAGAGCATGTTTATCTTTATGATCAGGTTGGAGATGTTCTTTGCTTCCTTGAGAGAGCTGATTCGAAAGAAGAGCTTGAAAAGAATATTGAAGAGGGCATAAACAAGATCAAAGACCTTATGGCAGAATATGCTGATCGTATGTTCTTTATTTCGGTTGGTAAGCCGGTAGAAAGGATTAGAGATGTTAATCGTTCTTACGTAGATGCCAGCCGTAAATTTGCTGAAAGGTTTATGTGTGATAATAGTCGCATTTTCTTTGGTGACGAGGATGAATCTGGCGACAAGATTGGAGAGAGCCTGAAGGCGGAGAAGGATGCTTCTTCAGATAGCATTAACATGGAGCATCTTGATATTAATAAGTTGGATATCAAATCAGTTGATACTAAGCTTATTTCTCAGAAGACCATCTACAACTTCCTTAAGAGTGGAACTCTTTCTGAGGTGGATGACCTGGTTGATGAATACTTTGTGGGAATGGGAGAGGAAGCCATTCGTTCTATAATGTTCCGCCAATATGTTTTGGTAGAGTCACTCATCAGTTCTATTACCTTCCTGGATGGCCTTGGAATTGATAAAGATAAGGCACCGGAAATGCTGGGTGATCTGAGTGATCCTGTTAAATATATTGAGAATGTGGATGCTTCCAAGAATTATATAAAAGAACTTCTTAGACTGATGATCGATTACAGAAATCAGTTATCAGATAAGAAGTATACAGAGATAATCGAAAAGGCTAAGAAATACATACAGGATAATTATCAGAATGATGATATGTCCCTGCAATTTGTAGCTTCAAGCGTAAATGTAAGCTCCAATCACTTTAGTGCTATTTTCCGAAAGGAAACAGGAGATACATTCATAGATTATCTGACAACAGTCAGAATGGACAAGGCAAAGGATCTTCTGACATGTACATCTATGAAGACATCTGAAATAGGATTTGAGGTTGGCTATAGAGACCCTCATTATTTCAGTTACATATTTAAGAAGACACAGGGTATGTCTCCAAAAGAATATAGAAGGATCAAGAAAGAATCGTGAAGGACAAACAGCCAAAAAGAATGAGCAGGATTCAGTCGAAGCTTGTTTCATACATATGGATTTGCGTTGTGCCTTTGATCATCCTTATATGTTTTGCGGTGACAAGGATGTACGGCTATTATCAGGAGTACGATCTTCTGGTAAGAAATATCACAAGCGCAAATGAGTACAATATGAGCTTTAAGGATTCCATGGACGAGATGATGTACAGGATCATAACAGGTTCAGCAAACTGGACCGATCCTGAAAAGAAACTCGAGGATGAAGACCCTAAAGCTCTTATTAGTGATGCTAAAAAGCATTTTGAAAACTTAAGAGATAAAACCACAGAACAAAATGTGCGTTCAGATCTGGATGCACTCATAAGGCTTCTGGGAATCCTGGATGAGCGAGTAGATGATATCCTTGTAAATGTAGAAGAGGGTGGACACTACGATGAGAACATGGAGATGCTGGATATGAACATCCGCACGCTTACATCTCTTATTCAGGAGGACATCCAGAAATATATTTATGATGAAGCTACAAACATGGAAATGCTTCGTAGAGATGTGGCTGCCAGCCTTCTCACTACCATGAGAATTCTTGTGATTCTTCTTATAGTAATAATCGTATTTATATATGTTGTTTCCAGAAAGCTTTCAAAGAATATTACAGAGCCAATTACAGAGCTTGTGGATATGACGGAAAAATTTGCTGGTGGAGATTTCTCGGTTTCCTATCATCCGGAAAGTAATGATGAGATGGAAACCCTGGCAGAAAGCTTTAACAGCATGGTTAAAGAGATTGAAACTCTTATCGAAGATATTCATAAGGAACAGGAGAATGCTAAGGATGCAGAGTTGAGGCTTCTTCAGGAACAGATCAATCCACATTTCCTCTACAATACATTGGATGCCATCATATGGATGACTGAGGCGGGAGAGAACCAGAAGGCTATTCAGATAATTCAGGAGCTTTCAAGCTTCTTCAGAATCTCTCTTAGTAAGGGCCAGAGTGAGATCACGATTCAGAATGAGAGAGAACATGTTAAGAACTACCTGGAGATTCAGCGATACAGATATCAGGATATTCTTGACTTTGAGATTGATTTTGAGGAAGGCATTCTCGAGTATCATATTCAGAAGCTGACCCTTCAGCCTATAGTAGAAAATGCACTCTATCACGGAATAAAGAACAAGCGTGGTGGAGGTTCCATAAAGGTTACTGGAAATGAAGATGGAGATGATATAGTCTTCACAGTTCAGGATACTGGAAAAGGTATGAGTGAAGAAGAGCTGGAAAGACTCAGATCTCTTATAGCTGGTAATATAGTAGTAGAAGAACAAAACGGTTTTGGTATGGCAAACGTTGAAAAACGTCTTCAGATGCAATACGGCGCAGCTTACGGAATAAAAGTAGATAGTACTCTTGACGAAGGAACTACAGTTACAGTCCGTATACCTAAACAGTAGATTTATTTGAAAGAAGAATATATGAAAAGATTTAAAAGCAAGAAATTAAATATTGTTTGTGGTGTAGCTGCACTGCTTTTTGCTTTTTCTGGTTGTGGAAAGAAAACTGAAGCAGAAACAGAGGAAAGCTATGATGATTTTGATGTGATCACAGTTGGGTTTTCTCAGCTGGGAGCGGAGTCTGATTGGAGAGTAGCAAATACGGAATCTATCCGTGGAACCTTTACAAGGGAAAACGGCTATGATCTAATGTATGATGATGCTCAGCAAAAACAGGATAAACAGATCATTGCCATCAGAAATTTTATTCAGCAGGAAGTTGATTATATTGTACTGGCTCCTGTTACTGAGACGGGCTGGGATACTGTTCTTCAGGAAGCAAAGGATTCAGACATTCCTGTTATAGTTGTAGACAGAAGAGTTAGCGTGGATGATACAAATCTGGTTACAGCCTGGGTTGGTTCGGACTTCAGTAAAGAAGGGCATATTGCCTGTGAATGGCTGAAGAGTTATTCAGAAGCAAAGGGAGTGGCTCCGGAAGATTTACATATAGTAGATATTCAGGGAACACTTGGTGCTACAGCTCAGATTGGTAGAACCAACAGTATACTTGAAGCTTCTGGCGAATATGGTTGGGATCTGATAGCACAGGTTCCGGCTGATTACACTCAGGCAAAAGGTAAAGAGGTTATGGCTAATCTCCTTAGTGAGCATGGCAATATAAATGTAGTTTATTGTGAAAATGATAACGAAGCAATTGGTGCTATCGAGGCGCTGGAAGAGGCTGGTAAAACAGTTGGTGGAAATATAGATAAAGGCGAAGTCCTGGTTATTTCATTTGATGCTGCTAATTCTGGTCTCACAAAAGTGCTTGAAGGAAAAATAGCTCTGGATGTTGAATGTAATCCTCTTCAGGGTGAAGAGATTCAGAATATAATCAATGCCATCGAGAATGGGGAGGATTATTATAAATATACCTATGTGAAGGAGAGTGCATTTTCCTATGATGATACAGTAACCAGCGTGACTGTGGATGATAAGGAATATGAAATAACTCAGCTCACTCAGGATATAATCAATAGTAGAGAGTACTAGATAAATTGATCAAAAAATAAAAAATCCAACTTTTAATAAAAAAACTTAACTAATTAAAAAATATTAAATTTATGTTTTTTAATTCATAAATTATCGAAAATAATTCAAAAGATACTCCGTATAAAGTCCCTTTTTATTCTGATATAGTTTAACCATCGTAAACGTAAACTATATTTATGAATATGGAGGGATTTATTCATGAAAAAATTTAAGAAGATTCTTGCAACAGCAGTTGCAGCAACAATGGCACTTAGCCTTGTAGCATGTGGTGGCTCAAATAGCGGCGGAGATTCAGGTAGTGGTGATTCTTCAAGCTCGAGCAGCGGAGATAAGATCAAAGTTGGTATCATCAACAACGATCCTAATGAGTCAGGTTATCGTACAGCTAACGATAAGGACCTCAAAGAAATGTTCTCAGCAGAGAACGGCTATGATGCATCATTTGCATACAGCTTAAAGAATGATGAGCAGATTACAGCAGCTCAGAAGTTCATCCAGGATGGAGTTGATTATCTTCTCCTTTCAGCAGCTGATACATCTGGTTGGGACACAGTTCTCAAGGATGCACAGGATGCAGGAATCAAGGTTATCCTTTTTGACCGTACTATAGATGCTAGCGACAGCCTTTATGAAGCTTCAATCGTTTCTGATATGGACAAGGAAGGCGAGACAGCAGCTAACTGGTTAAAGGATCAGAACCTCAGCGAATACAAGATTATCCACCTTCAGGGTGTTATGGGATCAGCTGCTCAGCAGGGTAGATCTGGTGCTCTTGACACAATGGCTAAGGAAAATGGTTGGACAATCGTTACACAGCAGACAGCTGAGTGGAATGCAGAGAAGGCACAGCAGATCGTTCAGTCAGTTATCGACTCAGGCGAGAGCTTCAACGTTATCTATGCAGAGAATGACGATATGGCTAAGGGTGCTGTAGAGGCACTTGATAAGGCTAACATCTCACACGGCGTTGGTAAAGACGTAGTAGTTATGGGATTTGACTGCAATAAGTGGGCACTTGAAGAGCTCCTTAATCAGAACTGGAACTATGATGGACAGTGTAATCCATTCCAGGCTAAGTATATCGACGAAGTTATCAAGAAGCTTGAGAACGGCGAGACACTTTCAGAGAAAACTATCATAATGGACGAGAAGGGCTTTGACGCAACAACAATTACTCAGGAAGATGTAGATAACTACGGTATCTAATATATAAACTATGAGGGGGTGCGGCATTCTAAATGTTGCACCCTTTTATTTAGGAAAAAGAGGTGGAGACGTGAAAGAAAAGGCGGTTTTAGAACTACATAATATTCATAAAACCTTCCCTGGTGTTAAGGCTCTGCAGGATGTAGACTTCACTCTTTGTGAGGGAGAAATTCATGCACTCATGGGCGAGAATGGTGCAGGAAAATCTACCCTTATCAAAGTTATAACCGGTGTCTATGAGAAAGAAGAAGGCAAGATATTCATGAAGGGACAGGAAGGAGAAGTGCACATACATTCTCCTCAGGACGCTCAGAATGTGGGTATCAGTACTGTGTATCAGGAGATTACACTTTGCCCTAATCTTACTGTAGCTGAGAACATGTATATAGGAAGAACAAAGGGCAGCCTCACTAATTGGAAAAAGATGAATGAGGATGCTGATAAATTATTACAAAATCTGGACATACCTGCAAAGGCAACGCAGCAGCTTGCTAGTTGTTCACTTGCAGTTCAGCAGATGGTTGCTATAGCCAGAGCTGTGGATATGGAGTGTAAGGTTCTTATCCTTGATGAGCCTACTTCATCTCTTGACGAAAGTGAAGTTCAGAAGCTCTTTGGTCTTATGAGAGATCTTAAGGCAAAGGGAGTAGGAATTATATTCGTTACTCATTTCCTTGATCAGGTTTATGAAGTATGTGACAAGATCACAGTTCTGAGAGATGGAAAGCTTGTAGGCGAATATGTAATCGAAGATTTACCAAGAGTACAGCTTGTTTCTAAGATGCTTGGTAAAGAGCTGGATGATCTTTCAGATATCAAGGGCGAGTCCAAAGAATACGAAGAAAAGTCTGGAGATACACCTGTATTTGAGGCTGAGCAGCTTCAGAGTGATGCAGGCATTAAGCCATTCGATTTCTATATCAAGAAGGGTGAGGTAAATGGATTTACTGGTCTTCTTGGTTCAGGACGAAGCGAATGTGTACGTGCTATCTTCGGTGCTGATAGAGTTATTGGTGGTAAGGTTAAGAGAGATGGTAAAGAGATTAAGATCAATAAGCCACTGGATGCCATGAAACATGGTATTGCTTACCTGCCTGAAGACAGAAAAGTGGATGGTATTATAGGTGATCTTTCCGTTAGAGAAAATATCATCTTTGCATCCCAGGTACTTAGAGGATTCTTTAAGCCTTATTCAAAGTCAGCAACATATAAATTGGCTGACGAATACATTAAGCTGCTGGATATTAAAACAGCATCACCAGATACACCAATTAAATCACTTTCTGGTGGTAATCAGCAGAAGGTTATACTTGCAAGGTGGCTCCTGATGCATCCTGATTATTTGATCCTTGATGAGCCTACTCGTGGTATCGACGTAGGAACTAAGGTTGATATTCAGAAGCTTGTGCTCAAGCTTGCATCTGAGGGTATGAGTATAACATTTATCTCTTCAGAAACTGATGAGATGCTTAGAACATGTTCCCGTCTTGTAGTAATGCGAGACAGGAAGGTGGTTGGAGAGCTGAGTGGTGATCAGCTTACACAAAGCGGAATTATGAAGACTATAGCCGGACAGTCAGAAGAAGTAAAGGGAGGTGAGAGTGATGGCGAGTAAGAAATTCGTATTTAATAAGCAATTACTTATACCTCTGGCAGCATTAGTTGTACTTGCACTCTTTAATCTGATTGTGGATCCATCATTCTTCAAGATTTCTCTCGGTGAGAATAGTACAGGTGATCCTGTTCTTTCAGGTTATTTGATCACAATACTTGATTATGGTTCAGAGCTTGCAATCCTTGCTATAGGTATGACACTTGTTACAGCTGCTTCAGGTGGACAGGATATTTCCGTTGGTGCCACAATAGCTATTGCTGGTAGTGTTATCCTAAGAGTTCTTTGCGGAACTAATTCAAGACCAGATGAACTTCAGGCTCCTATAATAGTTGCATTCCTTGTAGCTTGTGTAGTAGCAATGCTCTTTGGTGCATTTAACGGAATTCTGGTTGCATACTTCAAGATACAACCGATGGTTGCGACGCTTATCCTGTTTACAGCTGGACGTTCAATAGCTGCATGGATTAATAACAATGAGCTTCCTATCATCAGTGATCCAAAGTTCTCATACTATGGTGGATACATTCCAGGTGTTCCAATTCCAACACCATTTTTCATAGCGATGATCTGTGTGATCATTATTATGCTGGTACTTAAATTTACAACTCTTGGTCTTTATACACAGGCAGTTGGTATTAATGGAAGTTCATCAAGACTTAATGGTATCAATCCTCAGTTTATAAAGTTCCTTACCTTTGTAATCCTGGGTCTCTGCGTAGCAGTTGCAGGACTCATTAAGGTTAGTCGTCTTAGTACAATCAACTATTCAGTTATCGCTAAGGATATAGAGATGGATGCCATCCTTGCTGTTGCTCTAGGTGGAAATGCTCTGAGTGGTGGTAAGTTCAATATGACAGCATCAATCCTTGGTGCATACGTTATTCAGTTCCTTACAACTACACTTTATAAGATGAATGTAAATTCAGAAGCTCTTTCAGCATATAAAGCGGTAGTCGTTATTGCACTTGTAGTACTTAGTACTCCAGTTGTTCGCAAAAAGCTTTCTCAGCTTTGGAATAAAATAGTTCCTAAGAAGGAGGTGGCTTAATATGGAAACAACTAAGAAAAAAGGATTTTCAGGTTGGTTTGGCAGAACAAGTGATACAAACCTCCTCCTCACTATTACTATTGTGGTATTCTTCCTCATGTATCTGGGTGCAATCCTCATCCAGGGAGAAGGATTCCTTAAGCCACAGACGTTCTTTAACATATTAAATGCAAACGCAGCGCTTATCATTACATCCTGCGGTATGAGTATCGTAATGATCTGCGGAGGAATTGATATTTCCGTCGGTGGTGTGGTTGCACTTGTAAGTATGAGCTGTGCTGTATTTCTGGACTTCCATAATGGAAGCATCCTAGGTGCTATCGGAATAGCACTTGCAATCGGACTTGCCTTTGGTCTGATTCAAGGCTTCCTTGTAGCATATCTGGATATTCAGCCATTCATCGTTACTCTTGCAGGTATGTTCTTTGCAAGAGGTATGACAACAATAGTTCATACAGCTCCATTCAATGTTGAGAATGAAGCTTTTGTAAAACTCAAAGATACAAGAGTTATAGTACCTGGCTTCGGATCAGTTAATAAGCTGGGTAACTACGTAAATGCATACGTAGAGATTGGCGTTGTAGTTGCCATGCTTATCGTAATTGCACTTTTTGTTACTCTTAGATGGACAAAGCTTGGTAGAAGCTTCTATGCCGTAGGTGGAAATGCACAGAGTGCTCTTATGCTTGGTATCAACGTTAGAAGAACTAAATTTATCTCACACCTTATCTGTGGTGTTCTCGCTGGTGTAGCTGGATTTGTATACTTCATGCATGTAGGTTCAGGTTCTGCATCACATGCAAGTGGTATGGAAATGAATGCCATTGCCTCATCTATCATCGGTGGAACAATGCTCACAGGCGGTGTAGGAAATATCATTGGAACCCTCTTTGGTGTTCTGTCACTTTCTACAATACAGAACATCGTTTCTTCTGCAGGTCTTGACCAGGCTTGGTGGACTGGAATCACAATAGCTGCAATGCTTTGTCTGTTCCTTGTTATCCAGAGTGTGGTTATATCAAAGAAGAAGAAAATGATTGATAATAAATAGATTTAAAAGTATAATAAAACCTGTCCCTGTGGTAACTAACCAGGGACAGGTTTTTTGTTTTTTAGGAGGTTATAAGATGTCAGAAGAAAAGAAGATTCCTTATAAGATTTATCTGGAAGAAAGTGAAATGCCAACAGCCTGGTATAATCTCAGAGCTGATATGACAAACAAGCCAGCACCACTGCTTAATCCGGGAACAGGTCAGCCACTTACAGCTGAAGAACTTACACCTATTTTTTGTGAAGAGCTGGTACAGCAGGAACTGGATGATACAACAGCATATATAGAAATTCCTCAGGATATCAGAGATTTCTATAAGATGTTCAGACCATCACCACTTGTAAGAGCTTATTGCTTAGAGAAGAAATTAGATACACCTGCTAAGATTTATTATAAGTTCGAGGGTAACAATACAAGTGGAAGCCACAAGCTTAACTCAGCTATCGCTCAGGCTTATTATGCTAAGAAGCAGGGCCTTAAGGGTGTAACTACTGAAACAGGAGCAGGCCAGTGGGGCACAGCTCTTTCAATGGCATGTGCTTACTTTGATCTTGATTGTAAAGTATATATGGTTAAGGTTTCTTATGAGCAGAAGCCTTTCAGAAGAGAAGTTATGAGAACATATGGTGCTTCAGTAACTCCTTCTCCATCAGAGACTACAGAGGTTGGTAGAAAAATCCTTGCTGAATTCCCTGGAACTACAGGAAGTCTTGGCTGTGCAATTTCAGAAGCAGTTGAAGTTGCTACAAAAAGTGAGGGATATAGATATGTACTTGGTAGCGTACTTAATCAGGTACTTCTTCATCAGTCAGTTATCGGTCTTGAAACAAAGGCTGCACTTGATAAATATGGTATTAAGCCAGATATGATCATCGGTTGTGCCGGTGGTGGATCTAACCTTGGTGGACTTATAGCTCCATTTATGGGTGAGAAGCTTAGAGGAGAGGCTGATTACAGAATTATCGCTGTTGAGCCTGCATCATGTCCAAGCTTCACAAGAGGAACTTATGCTTATGACTTCTGTGATACTGGTATGATCTGCCCACTTGCTAAGATGTATACACTTGGTAGCAGCTTCATCCCATCAGCAAACCACGCTGGAGGACTTAGATTCCATGGTATGAGCTCAACACTTTCACAGCTTTATCATGATGGATACATGGAGGCTACAAGTGTAGAGCAGACACGCGTATTCGAGGCTGCTGAACAGTTTGCAAGAACAGAGGGTATTCTCCCTGCACCTGAAAGCTCACATGCTATCAGAGTTGCAATTGATGAGGCTCTTAAGTGTAAGGAAACTGGTGAGGAAAAGACAATTGTCTTTGGTCTTACAGGAACAGGTTACTTCGATATGGTTGCTTATGAGAAGTATAACAATGGCGAGATGTCAGATTACATCCCTACAGATGAAGAGATTGCTGCATCAATAGCTAAGCTTCCACATGTTGAGTAAATTGTAATTAAATTATTTAAATGGCAGGTTTCGTACCTGCCATTTTTTTGTTATAATGAATCTTGGTTCGACAAAAAGAAGTGGAGTGAAAGAGTATGAAAGAATTTATGAAAAAAGTAAAGACCCCTTTACTTATTGCTATGGTAATACAAGCATGTTCCCTTTTACTGGCTGGACTTGTTATTCTGGCACAGAAGAGTGTTGTAACTGCACTTTATAGTGCTACTCTAAATGGAGAAGGGACTGATGGAAGAGTTATCCCATATGGAACATTGATAAACATAATCATTCATCTGTTATTGTTCTTTATTTTCTACCTTGTAGTTATAACAAAAAGTGGAAATAAGAATGTTATATCAATTGTCTTTATTGTTGTGACTGTACTTATCAGATTTGCTACATACTTTATACCAGTTATTATTACAAGATATATGGTGGTTGGTGGCGAAAAATCTTATGTTGTATATACTGTTTTAGAAAATGCAGTTAGCAGTATTACGGCGCCTTTCACATTGATAGCATTTATCTTTTTCTGTATATCTGTGGGAAGATATGGAGTGATGGATATGTTTGAGCTTAGAGAAAAGCTTGTTGAAGATGATCCAAAATATAATGAAGAAGAACAGGGTGGACTTAAAAAAGTAAACGATACTGATGATCAGTATTTATAAAAGATAATAATGGGAGGATTATAAAATGTTAGAGTCAAGACCGGATACGATGGAACGTATTACAAACGAAGAACAGGCTAATGCTTACATCCAGGATCAGATTGCGAAGATGCAGGCTCAGATTGGTGATAAGAAGGTTCTTCTTGCACTTTCTGGCGGTGTAGATTCATCTGTTGTTGCAGCACTTTTAATTAAGGCTGTAGGACAGCAGCTGGTATGTGTTCATGTTAATCATGGACTTCTTAGAAAGGGTGAGCCTGAGCAGGTTATTGAAGTTTTCGGAAAGGAACTTGGAGCTAATCTTGTTTATGTAGATGCTACAGACCGTTTCCTTGATAAGCTCGCTGGAGTTACAGATCCAGAGCAGAAGAGAAAGATTATTGGTGGGGAGTTTATTGAAGTATTCGCTGAGGAAGCCAGAAAGCTGGACGGTATTGAGTTCCTTGCGCAGGGAACTATCTGGCCAGATATCTTAGAAAGTGATGCGGGAATCAAAGCTCACCACAACGCTGGCGGACTTCCAGAAGATATGAACTTCGAACTTGTTGAGCCAGTACGTATTCTTTTTAAAGATGAGGTTCGTGTTGTAGGAAAGGCTCTCGGCCTTCCAGATAACATGGTATATCGTCAGCCATTCCCAGGTCCAGGACTTGGAGTTAGATGCCCAGGAGCAATCACAAGAGATAGACTCGAGGCAGTTCGTGAGTCAGATGCAATTCTTCGTGAAGAATTTGCAAAGAATGGTCTTGAAGGAAAAGTATGGCAGTACTTCACAGTTGTACCAGACTTCAAATCAACAGGCGTTAAAGACGGAAAGAGAACATTCGACTGGCCATGCATCATCCGTGCCATCAACACAACAGATGTTATGGAAGTAACAGTAGAACATCTCTCCAACGAACTCATCGACCACCTCGTGAACCGTATAATCACAGAAGTACCAGGAATCAATAGAGTCCTATTTGATTACACACCAAAGCCACCAGCTACTGTGGAGTATGAGTAAAACACAAAAGCTCTGGAACCTGCATAAACAGCGGGTTTCCAGAGCTTTATAATTTCTTATGGGTACATTTTGGGTACAAAAGTTTTGTTCTATGTTATTATTCATTATTTAATGGATTATTTCCATAAAAATCCATCCTCTTATCAAATTCTGCTGCTATCTTAAGCAGATCTATATCCATTTCTGATTCAGGATAAGTATCCATCCATTCATTAAATGCAGCTTCAGCAGCTTCAATGGCACGCTGTCGATCAGATTCCTTTTTTATTGAACTGATAGCATTTAGTTCATCCTGGAATTCCGAGTATCTTTGAAACCATGGACGCATAAGTATAAGTGAATTGAATGAAATATATACACTATCTGATGATGAATCATCTTCATCTGGAAGAGTAATAATTTTCCCACCATACATTCTAAATATCTGAAATAAACGATGCATAGCAGTTATTGAATCAAATTCAGAGTTGCTTAATACTTCAGGGTTTACTCCCAGAGCATCAGCAAATTTTTTTAATGAACTTGGTTTTGGATTGCGCCGCCCTTTTTCGTAAGCGCGAATATTTGCTTCGCTTACTCCAAGCATATCAGCGAGTTCTTTTTGGGTTAATCCTTTGGATATTCTTATTCTTCTTATATTTTCTCCAACTGTCATTTTAAACCTGCCTTTCAAAATGATTATGAGATTACTCATTTAGTATAGCATATTAAGTTTGTTATGGAAACAAAAACATTCATAAATCGTAACAAAAGTTTAAAAAACAGAAACAAATGTATTGACAAGTAATAAAATCACATGATAGAATGAAATCGCAACAAATGTTACGGTATAGACAAAACAAAAAAAGGGGGTGAGATTAGAATGAATGCTAGCGGTAATTGTATAAAAATGTATTATACAGCAGCAGAAATAGCAGATATGTTAGACATTTCCAGAGGAAAAGCATATCAGATTATCAGAACTTGGAATCAGGAATTGGCAAAGAATAATTATCTGACTATTTCAGGGAAAATACCTGTTGAGTATTTTAATAAGAAATGGTATGGCGCAGAAAAGGAGGATTAAAAATGAGTGTTAGCGCTAAAAAAGATCCTAACGGAACCTGGCATATACAATACAGGTATACGGATTGGACTGGAGAAAAGAAAAAATCACAAAAAAGAGGATTTAAAACAAAGAAAGAGGCTGAGGAATGGTTGGCGAGATTTAAGCTTCAGCAGGCTGGAGATATGAATATGCCATTTAAGGAGTTTTGGGAGATATATAAAGAGGATATGAGAAGTCGTTTGAGAGATACGACTATAAAACGTAAAGAATATATCATGAAAGAAAAACTTCTACCATACTTTGGAGATACAGCACTTTGCGATATTAATGCACCAATGATAAGAAAATGGCAAGCTGAGCTTCTGGAAAAGGGATATAAGCAGACATATCTGAAATCAATAAATAATGAATTAACTGCATTGATGAATTACGCGGTAAAGTATTATGACTTAAAAAATAACCCTTGCCATAAAGCTGGCAGTATGGGAAAAAGCAAAGCCGGAAAAATGGATTACTGGACTTTTGATGAATTTAGTGAGTTTGCAGATGCAATAATTGATAAGTATGCTTTATGGATGCTATTCAATGTACTTTTCTGGACCGGTATGCGACTTGGAGAAGTAATGGCTTTGACTGTAGAAGATGTTGATTTTGATAAATCTACTATAAGAATTAATAAATCATATTGCCGTCTGGATGGTAAAGATATTATTGGACCACCTAAGACAGAGGCTTCCGTTAGAACTATATCGATGCCTGAAGGGCTTGCAACTGATTTAAAGGAATACATTAACTCCATGTATCATCCTAAACTCAAGACAAGATTATTTGGTGAGTATAGCAAAACGCAAATTGAAAGAGAATTACATCGTGGAATAAAGCTTTCAGGTGTAAAGAAAATACATATTCATTGTTTGCGGCATAGTCATGCAAGTATGTTGGTAAAGATGGGGTTTAACCCTATAGAAATAGCTGAAAGACTAGGGCATGGCAGAGTTACAACTACTATAGAGACATATTGTCATTCGTCTGATGATTCTGAGAAAAATATAGCTGAAAGATTATCGGGTGTTCAGAAAGGAGTTGTAGATGAAGGATAAAAAAGTTAATCCAGGATGTTTTAAGAAGAAAGAAAAAGTTGGTCGGTATCGGAATCAGATAATGAATTTTCATGCTTCGCCGGAGGAACGAGCAAGAATTGAAGCACGTATCACAATAAGCTGCATTCCTAAGGTTGAGTTTTTTCTTAAGTCTATACTTGGATGTAAAATAACTGTTGTTTTGGGGAAATATAAAAGTGACAGGCTGGCAGTTGAAATGAAGAAACTCAGATTATCCGTAGAAAGCATTTCAATAGATACAGATGATGAGGATATCTATTATTTATTACTCAATATTAATGCATTAATGCAGGAATTAATAATATTACTCGAAAATAATCCTGACGCTGTTGATCTTGATAGGTACAGAAAATTCGTGGAATTAAGAAAAAAGGGAATGTCCTTAAATCTTAAGAACATCCCCGAGTAAAAAAAGCAGAAGCCCCTTTTACTCCTAACTCGCAATTAGAAGTATATCAGAGGCTCCTGCAAAATAAAAGATTTTTTGAAAAGGAGACTTATGAAATGTCTAATATTTTTAATGAGGTCAAGGACCGTGTAGCACCAAGAAATGCTGCAGAATATTATGGGCTTAAAGTGCGCCCAAATGGAATGGCATGCTGTCCGTTCCATAATGATAAGACACCAAGTATGAAGTTTAATAAGGATTATTATTACTGCTTCGGTTGTGGTGCAAAAGGTGATGCCATTGGCTATGTGGCAGAAATGCATGGCCTTTCTCAGTATGATGCTGCTTTAAAACTCATAAATGATATGAACCTGCCAATTGATATTAAGGGTGGTAGAACTACATTTACTCCGAGCGATAGACAGCGAATGCAGAGAAAGCAGAATCTTATCCGAATCCAGGATATTTTTAAGAACTGGTGTTTCTCATCAGTTAATACCCTATGTGAATGTAGAGATACAATTAAAGATTTAGAGGAAGAGTTCAATAAGAGATATAAGGATTCTTCTATATTTGATGTACCAGAACTGGATGTTATCTATGATGCTGAGCCTTATGTGGGCTATCTTCTTGACATCCTCTGCACCGGAACTGAAGAAGAGAAGAAAGAACTCTTCATAAAAGGACGGAAGGAGGTGGATGATATTGTCTCAAGGATTAACAACATCAGAGCAGGCTTCATGGGACGAAGTAGCGAAGATAGTGGAAGACGAATACTTCACAACGGACGATGTGTTCCAGCAGTTAGTGAAGCGTAAGGATGGGACAGTAAAGCAGGGGATTGAGAATTATCATACTGTTTTTACAAAGGATCCTTTTCTGAGAGGTTGTATCAGAAGAAATGAGATGACGGGCCGAAATGATATATGCAGAGATATGGGTTGGAAGCGTGGTGCCGGAGATAGCATAGACGATGATGATCTGGATAACCTGTGTTTATATTTGGAAACCACCTATGGCCTTATGAATGAGAAAAATATGTATAAGGCTATAAATATAGTAGCTGCAGAAAATAGTTTTCATCCAATCAAGGAATACCTTGAAGGCTTAAAGTGGGACGGAAAATCAAGGATAGATGAGTTTCTTCCGAAATATGTGGGTGCTGATGAGTGTGAATATACTTATGAAGCAACGAAGCTCATTCTTATGGCAGCAATCAGCAGGATATATACTCCGGGAGTAAAGTTCGATATGATGATCTGCCTTGTAGGTGGTCAGGGTATCGGAAAATCATCATTATTCAGGTTGCTGGCAATAAAGGATGAATGGTTTTCGGATGATTTAAGAAGAATCGATGACGAGAATATCTTCAGGAGATTGTATGGTCATTGGATTATAGAAATGTCGGAAATGATTGCTACGGTAAATGCAAAAAGTATTGAAGAAATTAAGTCATTCCTGAGTCGTCAGAAGGAAACTTATAAGACGCCTTATGATAAGTTCCCGAAGGACAGACCTCGTCAGTGTATCTTTGTTGGTACAACCAACAACATGGATTTCCTTCCAATGGACAGGACCGGAAACAGAAGATTTGCACCAATCCTTACTCATGCTGAGCGTATCGAGAAACATATTCTTGAGGATGAGGAAGAATCCAGGGCTTATATCGAACAACTTTGGGCAGAGGCTATGGTGATATTCAGAAGTGGGGCTTTCAGTCTCAAGTTTTCACAGAGTATTGAAGAATATCTTATGGAGCTTCAGGAGAACTTCATGCCGGAGGATACAGATATCGGTCTTATCAGGGCTTGGCTAGAGGATACTGATAAATATCAGGTTTGCAGTCTTATGTTATATCATGAGGCACTTAATAAGGAAGGTGAACCGAAGAAATATGAGATAAAAGAAATAAACCGTATCATGAATGAAAGCATAAAAGGCTGGAAGCATTCTGATAAGAAGACTCATCGTTTCAATAAATATGGTACTCAGAAATTCTGGTATCGGGAAGATAAGGTTGATGATGATGGATTCATTAAATGTGATACGACGGATCTTCCATTTTAATAAAAATAGTTTTTTGACATTCGTTTACAGTTTACGGTTTACAAAAATGTAAACGGTAAACTGTAAACCAACGATAAAAAAGTTTGAAAAAAATATAATCGTAACAAGGAGATATTGAAATAATGGAAAATATAAAATTCAAAGATTATGAAATCATAGGAATAGATCATGGTTTCGGAAATATTAAAACAAGAAATACAACTTTCCGAGCGGGAATAACAGTCAGTGATGCAGAGAATGACATTGCTCCGGATGTTGTGAAGTATAAGGATAAGTATCTGATCATCGGGGAAAATCATAAAAGCTTCGAATCGGACAAAGTTATAAATGATGATTACTATTATCTGACAATTGCTGCATTAGCGAAAGAGATGAGAATCAGAAAGATTAAATCTGCAAAGATAGTACTTGCAGTAGGACTTCCTCTTATGTGGGCGCAGGAACAGAGGGAAGTGTTCAGAAATTATCTTATGCGTGAGAAAGAGCTGGAGTTTGAGTATAAGGGGATTTCCTACTCTGTCACTATTGAGAGAGTTCTGGTATTCACTCAGGGATATGTAGCAATCATGGAGCACATTGGCGAACTGGACGGTATCTACTATGTTGCTGATATAGGAAATGGAACTATTAATGTGATGTACATAAATGATCATAGGATTAACAGTTCAAGATGTTTTACTGACCAACTTGGGGTACGGAAGTGTATCGAGAGTATCCAGAATGAAATTGCGAACAAGATGCAGAAGGACATCCCTTACGACATCTGCGAGGAATATCTAATAAAAGAAACTACTGCTTTATCCGAGCGTATACAAACCATTATGGATGAAACTGCCAGCAGGTATGTTTCTTCCATAATAGGAAAGCTTAAGGAACATGGATATGATCCGGATTATATGAAGTTAATCTGCATGGGCGGGGGATCCGATATTGTGAAAAGATACTTATGCTTACCTGATACAAATGTGGAATATATGGATGATATTAGAGCTACAGCCAAGGGCTACGAACAGTTTGCCCTTGCGGTGCTTAGAAAAGAGATGAAGTAAAATGGGAAAGAATAATAAATGCATACATATCAGGTTCAATCTTGATGACAAGATGGAAGCTGATGTGTGGCATTGGCTTCATAGCTCGGCTGAAGAGGAGCATAAGTCCATGAATGGATTTGTGCTCCAGGTGCTAAGCAGGCAGATGTCCGTGAGTGATAACAGTTTTGCTCTGCAAAATACAGTTATCGCTTTACAGGACAGCGTGCAAAGTATTCTGTCTGATAGTCTGGTGGACAGACTTTCTGACAGAATAATCGAAAAGCTTAGCACTAAGATGAACCTGACGGCTTTACACCTGAGTGTAAAGCCATCTTCATCATCTGAGAACGGTGGTAGTTCGACAGATGATGGAGATTCGGTGTCAGGTGAATCTTTGGAATCCAGTATTCCGGAGGAAGCACTGGATTTCATGGGTGGATATTAAGTGGTAGCACACTGCTACTACTTAATATTCAGATGTAGTTTGCGTGGTAGCAGTATGCTACTATATCGCTCCGGATAGAGTGATATTGGTAAGATGCCGGTGACATCTTACAGTCGCAAAATACATCCACTATATCAGCCTGTTGGCTGATATCTACGGTGAAGCGGTACGGTTCCCCTCGGAGAGGTCCGACACTTAACGCCAGTTAAGTACGAGGACACGTACTTAAGCTTCTTAAATATGGCTAACCCGAACATCACGGGCAAATATGGGCACAAATTATGATTGGATTTAAAAAGAAAATGAGAGGAAAATGAGTATGAATATAAAGAAATCATTCTCTGTAGGATTACCCTGTATGAAGCTCTCGCTTAATCCTTCTAATCAAAAACACAATGGAAAGGCTGCGAAAACCTGTAGTGTCGGATCAGCCTGGGAAGAGATGAGTGATAAGCGTAGAGGTAAAGATAAATCTATAGATAAGAATCTTACGGAGAACAATGTGTGGCTTATTGGTGATACGGATATTGATATGGTCGGTGTAGTACAAGCGGAGGTGGATGCAATATCTGCGGAAAGAAAAGAGTATGGAAAAAGAGCACTAAGAAAGGACACGGTGTCTGCTATAGAGATGATAGAGAAAGTTCCTATTGAGGTAATGATGGAACTATCAAGAGAAGAACAGATAGAACTTCTTAAAATCAGTAATGAGGTATATGAAGAGTTACTTCATGAATGGGCTCCTGAGTGGAAAACTCATGCGGCAGTAATTCATTTTGATGAATGGGGAGGAAAATCTCCACACACTCATAGGATTGTCACAACTACAACAATAGATGAAAATGGTATTCATAACATGAATGCCAAGAAGGATTTCAATTTAAAATTCTTTACATTTATCAATACGAATTACCCTAAGAGGATGAGAGAAAGAGGGATTCCTGTAAAGGACTGTCAATCATATGAACAAATGACTGAAGAGGAGAAGGTTGAACATAAAGAAAAGAAAAAAGAATACGGTGTAGATGCAGTAACCTATAAGATAAAGAAGGCTGTTGAGTTGGATGACAAAATACATTTTCAAGAACAAAAGTCTATACAATTGCAAGAGGATTTTAAGGCGAATATGAATGAGAATTTTGATATGAAGGCTCAAAATAAGGAACTTACAAATGAGAATAAAAAACTGCAGGAAGAAAACGAAAAAATAAAAAAAGAATATCAAGATACAGAAAAACAAGTTAACAGGCTTAAAGAATATAGCAAAATATATACTGAAGGAATTGAGGAGTTTGATGAATCTAAGTGGGAGATTCCAGATCCTCCCAAACTGATAAAGGCTTCTGTTTATAAAGAAAAATATATTAAGCCATTTGTAAAGAAGCTTCTTAAAAAGCTTATATCGTTACAGAAAAAATGTAATGGTTTTATGATTGAAATCAAAAATCTTAATAAGCGACTTGATGACGAATCTAAGAGGAGATATAAGGCTGAAGAAAATGGAAATATGATTGCCAGAAAATATCTTGAAGCTAATGATATAGCTGAAAAATTTAGTTTTATTGAACGCGTTCTTGGGAAGGATAAAACAGAGGAGATAGTGAATCAGGGAATTCAGCTGGTGGAGAGAGAAACTCAGGAGCGAGAACAGGAAAGAAGACAAAGGAAGTCGAGAAAGATTGAGTTGTCATTATAGTGATAACAGTGACGCTTTATTCTTATATCTTAAGTACAATGACAGAAAGAAAAAAAGGTGATATTATGATAGTGTTATTATAGATAGTGAGGTCTGATAATATGGAGACTATTAGAGATATTATAAGCAGATGCTTGTCATATAATGATGAACAGGAGTGGTTCGATTTTAAAGATAGTTGGTTTGATCCGGTAGGTATAGGACAGTATATATCTGCGCTTTCTAATGCTGCTGTTATGGCAGGTGAACCTTTTGGTTATCTGATCTGGGGAATTAATAATGAAACGCATGCATTTACCAATACGCATGTTAATTATCAGAAAGATATTAAGAATGAACCTTTTCAACATTTCCTTGCAAGAAATATAAAACCGGCTATTTATTTTAGATTTGAAGAAGAAGAAATAGATGGAAATAGGGTTGTTGTATTAATAATTCCGGCAGCCAGAACTGTTCCAACAGAGTTTAAAGATATAAGATATATAAGAATTGGTTCGAGTAAAGAAGATATTAAAAAACATCCTGAAAGAGAAGCTGCATTATTTAGAGTTTTGAATTATGGTCCGCCGACCTTATTAAACACACCATCGAGATTTAAGGATCTTTCATTTAGTCAGTTGTTTGTTTATTATGAAAGCAATGGAATTAAGCTTCGAGAAGATACCTTCAAAGAGAATCTCGAATTGCTTACGCCGGATGGTAAGTACAATATGCTTGCGCAGTTACTGTCTGATAATCCGCATATAAATATTATCTTTTCACTTTTTAATGGAAAGACCAAAGCCTCTACAATGTACGCTGACAGAGATTTTGGGAATATGTGTATCTTGTTAGCTCTTGATAAAGTTTTAGATTATGGAGATACCATAAATGTTCCACAGGCTGATGAAAGAAACAGAAAAGTAAAACGTGAAGAAGTAATGCTTTTTGATAAAAAGGCTTTTAGAGAGGCTGTGATAAATGCATTTGCACACAACTTATGGGTTGAGGAGTTATCTCCGATGTTTACAGTTTTTCAGGACAGAATTGAGATTACTTCAATTGGAAATATTCCTCCAAAACAAACAAAGGATGGATTCTTTCGAGGCGTATCTATTCCGGTAAATAAGAAACTATCAGAAATATTTTTACAGCTGCATATAAGTGAGCGTTCAGGAAGAGGGGTTCCGAGAATTGTTGAGAAATATGGGAAGGACGCTTTTGAGTTTTTGGATAATGCTATAGTGGTTACTCTTCCATTTAATCGGATTAACATGGGGGATAGTACCCCCTATGATACCCCCCATGATACCCCTCATGATACCCCTCATGATGAGTCCTATGATATTGATTTTAGAATTAACAACATTGATAAGAGTATACTTAATTATTGCAATACGCCAAAGAGTAGACCAGAGATAATGGAATATTTGAATATGAAGGATAGAAAAAGCATAATGAGCCATATTAACAAACTGTTGGAAATAGGTCTTCTTTCCAGAACAATTCCGGATAAACCTCGTAGCAAATATCAAAAATATGTCACAATTAATCAATGAATAAAGGGGAACCTGATGCGTCAGGTTCTCCTTTTTTAACCGCACATTTTATGATTATAATTCGTTATACATTATATAGACGATTATTTGGAGTATTTATGAATATTGAAGAAATCTATGACAAGATATATCGCTTCTGTTTTTATAAGGTGAGGAATCAGCAAACCGCTGAGGATATTACACAGGAAGTCTTTTTGCGTTTTCTGAGGAGTGATTATAAGGATGATGGGAGAGAAATAAACTATTTGTATACGATTGCCAGAAATCTATGCGTTGACGAACTGCGAAAACAGTCAGCAGAAGCTTCCCGGCGAGAAACATTATTTAAATTTGAAATGGTAAATACAGATCAAGGCAAACTTGAAAACAGCATGATAAACTCGTTTTATTATGAAGACATTCTATCTAAACTTCCTGAGGGAGATTTAGAGATTTTACTGCTCAGATATGCAAATGATGAATCCATTGCTGACATTTCTAAAGTTTACGGAATTTCTAGATTTGCTGTTTATCGGAGAATAAAGAAAGCAAAATGTAAATTGAGAGATTTGATTGATGGGAGGGATGAAGATGAGCAGGGATATGAATAACGATATAAAAAGGATGTTCTGTGTTCCGGCTCCGCAGCGTAAGGATGATTTTATCAGAGCACACAGAGAACAGTTTAATTATAACAAGTCAAATACACTTAATATGCTTTTATGCCAGGTGGAATATATAAGTAAGAGTGTGTGGGTATTATCTATAATAGTATTCATATTAGGGGTTGGAATACTTGATATATCTTTAAGGCAAAGAATCGAAATAGTTGCTGCACTTATGCCATTTGTTTCGGGAATTGCAGTATATGATACATTTCGCTCAAGAAGATATGGAATGTATGAGATGGAATGGGCATCGAAATACTCTCTCAGGCAAATACTGTTTTCAAGAATCATAGTTATAGGAATAGCACATATAGCACTTACTTTAAGTCTTGCCTCATTTATAAGAAGCGATGAAATGGGTTTTGTGAATATCTGTATGGTGATTACCATTCCTTATCTGACATCATCTATCATATGTCTGGAGTTTGAAAGAACTACATTTGGAAGAAATAATCCTTTTGTGTGTCTGATGGTGTCGGCGTTCATATCAGTTTGTATAAAGCTTATGCAGATAAAAATACAGCCTCTGTTTTGGCTTCAGAATAATTATATGATTATCGTTTTAATAGCTTTAGCTTTTATAGAATGTTACGAGTTTAAGAAAATATATCATTTGGAGGAGTACGGATGGAATTAAAGGTCGATAGAGTCACAAAGCAATATAGAAATAAAATATCCGTTGACAGAGTATCCTTATCACTCGGAAGAGGCGTTAATGGACTGCTTGGAGCAAATGGTGCCGGAAAGACTACATTAATGCGAATGATATGTGGGATACTGCAGCCAACAAGCGGTGATATAACCTATGATGGTATCTCTGTTTCAGAAGAAGAGTACAGAGATGTTCTGGGGTATCTTCCACAGGATTTTGGTTATTACCCTGAATTTACCGGAAAGGATTTTCTTATGTATTTTTCTGCTCTGAAGGGACTTAGTAAGGGTGAGGGGAAAGTCAGGAGTGATGAGCTTCTTGAACTGGTGGGGTTAGAGGATGTAGCAAAGAAAAAAATAAAGACATATTCCGGTGGCATGAAGCAAAGATTGGGAATAGCGCAGTCTCTGATTAATCGACCGGATGTTCTCATTTTAGATGAACCTACTGCGGGGCTTGATCCAAAGGAAAGAGTTAAGTTTCGTGAGTTAATTGATGAGTTAGGTAAGAAGAGTATCGTCCTTCTTTCTACACATATTGTATCGGATGTTGAAAGCATAGCTGACACAATCTTTATGATGAAATCAGGTCAGATAATATGGACGGGATCATGGGATGGATACGACGGAAGCCTGGAGGATTTTTATCTGAAGGAGTTTGGGGAGGAATGAAAGTGAACTTTAAAATCATTTTTCTATACGAGTTTAAGAAGATAATAAAGAGTAAGCTTACAATTGCTGCTGTTATATTAGCCGTATTGATTGTGATTTATACGAGCCTTGATATTGGTGGTAATTCTAAAGGTGTGGTAGAGTCCATGAAGGAAATTAATGGCAGGGTGATAGATGATACACTCTTGCAGGAAATGTACTCGTCCATAGATGATTACGGCTCTGAGTGGACAACTGATAATATGAAATATAAAGAGCTCGCATCATTTGAGCAAGGTGTAGTTGGACATGAGCTTCTATCGAACTATTCGGCTGATGATATATATGAGATGAGATCCGGTACTCCGCATGACGCATACGATAAAGGTACTATTACCAAAGGAGAAATGAAGTGGTGGGAATCTGAGGAGAATATCGTAAAAACTCCATTTACATATTTTTATCACGGGGATATGTTTTTGCTTGCAAGTGTAATAGGATACATCTGCCTGCTGCTATTATTAGTCTCTTCAATCTCTCTTTCATCTGTGTTCTCCGGCGAAAGAAAAAATAGAACGGATCAGATTATTCTCTGTACTAAAAATGGAAAGAGGGTTATATTTGGAGCAAAAATACTGTCAGGTGTGACCTTCCTTATTTCTTTATATATAGTGCTAATGATAATAGCGTTTATGGTTGTGGCGATTACTAAGGGGCTTGATGGCTGGAAGGCCTGTGTTCAGTTATCATTTCCGTATGCAGCATATCCGTATACCTTTGGAGAATACATTTGCATACAGTTAATCATATTATTATTCGTATCTGTTCTTTTTGCTGTACTTGCAATGGTCTGTTCTCAACTGTTTGGTAAAACTGCAGCTGTTACAGGATTTATGATGGGGCTATTCTTCTTTAGTGGAATTATAACATTTCCGGATAGCTTCCGTATCCCTCAGCATATTTTATCGTTGTTTCCGACAGAATTAACAACTATATTTTCGTTATATAGCTTTAGGTTAATTGGATTCGGAACTCATTATCTGTCTGATTACCAGGCGGCACCGATTATATATATAGCAATATCACTACTGATTTTATATATTGGTTATAGGTCTTATCAATGTTATCAGATCAAAGGCAGATGATTGGTGAATAATGAAGGTTTAAAGAGAACAGCCGAAAGGTTGTTCTTTTTTTTTGAATGATATAAAAACGATATATTCAGGGTATATAATATAATTATAATCGAGAAGGAGAAAAGCAATGTATAGGATTCTACTCATTGAAGATGATAATGAAATAGCAATGAATATAAAAGCATTGAATATGCAAAGGTTTATATAAATGCTGTGGATGGTTTCATTGCCGGATATCAAGTAAAGTGAATTTAGATATTATTATGTGGGTACAATTTGGGTACACCAGTTTTAGAATGATATGGACAGGTAAACAAAATCGAAACAAATGTTACGAAATAATATAGAAATGTATGGTTCGATATGAGATTTACAAGTGTGTGAACTGAATATGAGTGATAACGAGCCAAACTCAAGGATAATTATACAGTAACCACGAAGTGGTTACACGAAAATGAGAGCACACTCGCAAGCTTGCTTGCAAGAGTGTGCTCTTATTTTTGTGTAAGTACTGCGAAGCAGTACTGTATAATTATCCTCAAGTTTGGCGACAACATACATCGGGACTATGGCATAGCCATAGTCCCGATGAGCATATGAGGACAAAGCGAAGTCCGAATGAATGTCATCCGCAAGCATGCATAGGTATCTGTATTAACGGTATAAAAGCGGCTCATTTTTTGCTATAATATGTATTTGGGAAAGTCTATCCAAGATAAGGATAAAAAAGTATAAAAACGGAGAAAAAATAATGGCAGATACAAAGAAAGAACAGGAACGTGATGAGCTTCATAGAGCTATATGGGCAATAGCAGATGATCTTAGAGGAAGTGTTGATGGTTGGGACTTTAAGTCATATATCCTTGGATTCATGTTCTATAGATATATATCAGAAAACCTTACTACAAAGATAAATAAGGACGAGTGGGATGCTGGTGACTTAGATTTTGATTATGCAAAGCTGAGTGATGAAGATGCTGAGATGGCAAGAGAGGATATGGTCCAGACAAAAGGATTCTTCATACTTCCATCAGAGCTTTTCTGTAATGTAAGAAGAGATGCAAAGGATACAGAGGCTACATTTAAGAATAAAGATGGAAATGTCCGCAGTGTCGTGGAGAATCTCAATGAGAAACTGGAAATGGTATTTCAGAACATAGAGAATTCAGCAAATGGAAGTGAGAGTGAGGACGACTTCGCAGGCCTTTTCGATGATATAGATGTTAATAGTAATAAGCTGGGAGCTACTGTTGCCAAGAGAAATGATAAGCTGGTCAAGCTTCTGGATGGTATTGGAGAAATGAAACTTGGTGATTTTCAGGAGAATACCATAGATGCTTTTGGTGATGCATATGAATATCTTATGGGTATGTACGCATCAAATGCAGGTAAGTCAGGTGGAGAGTACTATACACCTCAAGAGGTCTCGGAGCTTCTTACCAGACTTGCAGTTGCCGGAAAGTCTGAAATAAATAAGGTATATGATCCCGCTTGTGGATCTGGTTCGTTGCTTCTTAAAGCTGCGAAGATACTCGGAAAGGAACATGTAAGACAGGGGTTTTTTGGCCAGGAAATCAACCTGACTACCTATAACCTCTGTCGTATAAATATGTTCCTTCACGATATAGATTTTGATAAGTTCGATATAGCAAATGAAGATACGCTGGTTTCACCACAGCATTGGGATGATGAACCTTTTGAGGCAATCGTATCGAATCCGCCTTATAGTATCAAATGGGAGGGTGATGATAATCCTGTACTCATAAATGATCCGAGATTTTCACCAGCAGGAGTACTTGCACCTAAGTCAAAGGCAGATATGGCATTTATTATGCAT
>Ga0129306_1000321_pt1 | contig 81141 bp, 77 predicted proteins | sample P827metagenome_FD_94438 | JGI IMG/M metagenome (GOLD analysis project Ga0129306, IMG submission 94438) | Capybara group fecal microbial communities from Wisconsin, USA - P827 metagenome | ecosystem: Host-associated > Mammals > Digestive system > Large intestine > Fecal | place: USA: Wisconsin...
CATAATGTGCATCTTTCCACATGGGCATTCAAATGCAATAGAATTAACTTCTTTTGTCCCATACTGATTAGCCACAATACAATCAAATACTTTTTCAATTCTTTCTCTTGCTTCTTTATGCAAATACTCGCCAGTAAGTTCTATATATCTTAATGACTTAATTTTAATACCTACTTTTTCATAAGCATCACATAATAAGAGTGCCACTGATGGCTGTGTAATCATCCATACTGGATCATATTCTAAAATTCGTTTGTACTTTTCCTCTATGTTTCCATCTATTAAAAACCTTTTTGAAATTCCCAATGAATATTCATCTATTACTTCAGAACCATCTGTTCTATAATCACAAGGATAAAAATAAACCAATTTATCACTAGGCAAAATATTATAAAACCTTTTTCTTAATAACCAAAGCGAAAGAAGTGATCTATTATTATCTTTATTATCCCAAAAAACCTCTGACGTTATTCCTGTTGTTCCAGAAGTTCTAACTTTCATTAATTTATTGTTTCTCATTGCCATAACATACTCATTAGATATGCATGAATTCAAATCGTTATTTAATTCATTTTTTCTTAATATTGGAACATCTTCTATACTATCTGGAATTTTATTATTAATAATTCTATTCATATACAACGGAACATTCGTATATGCATATTCTATTATATCCTTTAAATCCTTACCTATAACTTGACTCATCAAAAACCTCCATAATACATCCGAATTCATGCACCATTTTTCCTAAATCTGTATCATTCATTTTTATTTGGATAAAAACTCTTCTACCACCTCTTTCTCTTTATTTACAGCACTTTCCAGCATACTTACTATTTTTTCCTGATTCTTAGTATCACTAACAATATAATCCATATTATTAAATTTTCCTTCATTTATTAAAAGTCTCATATATTCAACTTTTATTAAGAAAAAGTCTTTTTTTACCTGTTTATATTTTTCCAAAAACCCTGACAAATCTTTTAAGTCTTTTTCTGTTCCTTTCTGTTTTTCAATTAGATACTTACATGCATTAAAAACTATGTCCTTATGTTCACTGATAAGTTGAAATGTTTTAAAATCAATTATATTTTTCTTATTACCAAGTTTCATTTCTTTTATAACAAAACTATTAGCATCACTTCCCCACAACATATTTCTCTCTTCATTTTTAAGCCCATTACCCAAAATATAATCAGATAAATTATCTTTAAATCTTTTTACATCCATTTCCTCATCTGATTTGTCCAATTTCAAACAAAACAAAGTTATGGGCCAGGGATACTTATCTATCAAATATTTTGCTCCACAAAAAGCATAATACTTACCTCTCTCAAATCCCTCCATCACTTCCGTATATTTAACTTTTATTTTTGAGTATCTATGATTATTATCTATTCCATAAATATATATTTCTTCACTATTATCATCGTATCCATAAACTAAATTTTCATGAACAAAATGCTTTTTCTGATATATCTCTTTACACGACAGATAATACTCATCCAAATGAATATTAATAAATATTCCTTCATCAATCTTTTCCCTAATATAATTGATAATATTAATTCCTTCTATGTCACTAAACGACTCTTCCTTCACATCAAGAAACCTATTGATATCAAAATCAAAATATATAAAGTTCATATCCTCATCCTCTGGACATATGTAGAAATTCATCATATGACACATAAGGTATTCTCTGGCTACCTCATACTCCTGCATGATTGCTATTCGTGTAGCCATAAATAGATATGTTGTAGTGTATGGTTTTTCATTTAAATTTAATACTCTTTTATTATTTCCTTTATTCCATATACTTTTCTTCCTATTATTGTATTCATAAAACTCTGTTGCGACTAATGCCTTCACCATTTTTTCTGTTAAATATTCATTATTATGATAATATATTAAAAGGCCTGGTATTTCTGATTCTATATTTTTATGTTTCTTTCTCATGATTGAAATGAAATCATTCCATTTTTCTTCACTCGGATAAAGATATCTTAAATCTACACATACTGAATTCAAATATTGCTTCTTTTCAGTTTTAAAAAAATCAAACATTCCAGGCCTCCCCATATATATACGTCGATTACATTATTTTTAATAATCTTACTTTATACATAATGTATCAATAGTATCACATAGAATTCCTACTGAACTAAATAATTCAAACACATTTTCAGCTTCATCCAAATTTATATTAAATTTATTTTCTATTTCTGAGTACAAATTAATAATATCCAATGAATCCATCTCCAAATCAATAATTAAATCCGTGTTTTCATCTATTACAACGGAATCATCTTCAATTATATTAATAATAATCCCTTGAAGTATTTCTATTGTATTCATTAATTTCCTCCAGTTTTTCAATCTTTGCTTTCTTTTATTTTGCACTCTAATTCATATTTTTCTAAAGCAATCTTTTCGCATGACGAAACCAACATGGAACTGACTAATAAAAGACTTAATAATTTATTCTTCTTCACATGAACCTCCTAATATACTATCATTCACGCCATCCTACCTTTATAATTCATATACTGAATTATAAGACTATCATAATATTTCTTAGAAACAGGGATTTCAGTATTATCAGATAATATCGCTCTTCTATCCACTATGCTTGCCAAATATTTTAAATTTAGCAGAAAACTTTTATGAACCCTAACAATACTCCTATCCACACTAAGTTCTCTTTCCAGTTCATCTAGTTTTATTCTGGTAGTATATAATACAACCTTATCTTTTTTTTTTTGATATACTTTTACTATATGCCCTTTGCTTTCAATATAAAAAATATCTTTGGTTTTAAGGGAATAAATATCCATTCCACTTGATATTATTATTTCTTCATCATTACTTTCACTTTTATCCTTAATAACTGCTGATAAACATTCCGTCACATGATTTTTTACCGTATAGTTTTTTACGATAAATCTGAATGCATTATAATGATAACCTGAAACTGCATATTCTCCATAAGAAGATATAAAAGCTATATATACATCCTTATCCACGTTACGTATGCGCTCTGCTACAGATAAACCATCCATCCCATCTAAATTAACATCAAGGAACACCAAATCTATCTCCTTATTTTTATCATACATCTCAAAAAGCTCTTCTCCAGATTTACACAAAAAGATATTTGGCTTTATTTTTCTAGTGTAAAGGTATTCTGACACCATATTATATAATTTTTCTTGAAATACCAAATCATCATCACATATGATTATGTTGATTATATCTTTCATAATTAATCCTTTTATTATTACCTGTTTTTGTTCTATACACCAGTACAATACTCAATTATAAATTATCACTCTTTTTTTATTTTTTTTACCCCATTTTTTCTATAAAAAACCTTTGATTTCTCTTAATCATCAACTTCTTAGATAATGTATATAAGCACCTAAAAACTACTACAATATTAGCACAAAAAACATAAAAAATACCCCTTATGGCAAAATTAGACGATATATGGCAAAATTGGAAATTTTTCAAATAATTTTACACAAAAATGAGCACATTTTTTTGTGCTCTTTTACCAATCCATAATATTAACAAGTGATTATTCACTCACAGTATTCTCAACACATTTTTTTATTTCTTCATACGAATAATAATTAGTTTCCGCATTTTTTACTTGAGGTTTTTCTATATATTTTTCGTCTGTTTCTTCATATTCATAAAAAGACAGATCGTCACCTATTAAACCATAATCGCATCCAAATATTTTTCTATCATCTTCCTTAATAAAAAACAAACCTTTATCACCCTTTTCATGTGGTTTGTCACAGTAATATAGTAATTCTATTAATTGATTTTCATCTACCCCTTCTGGTTCACATGAATAATGTTTAATAAATTGATTATATGTTAAATAGCCTCCCATTTCACCAACAGTAATTACCGTACCTGGTTTTAAATTGCCCTTTAAATCTTCTTCAACTTCCACATAAATCCTCGTCCATTCAATATTTCCATTAACTCCATATTCTAAGTCTTTAATAGTTCCAATAACTGCATTTCCACAATGTTCTGAATAATTTTCAAGATTACCCATGTATAAATATAAAGCCTCAGGATATATTACATCATGTGAAACAACAGAAAGTTTCTCTACATCTTCACTTGTTATGTATCCCCTCTCCTCAATCTCCTTAATTATATCAACACTTTCAGTTTCCTCAGTGCTAGATTGTTTTTCATTGGTTGCTTTACTTGATCCACATCCTACCATTGTAAATATACAGAATGAGATTATAGTAATTTTTAATATTTTTTTATACATTATTTGTACCTCCTTAACAATATACATGTCTTTCACAATAAGTATCTGCACTTGTCAAATTACTAGAAAACCTTCCTGGATTTATTAAAGTTTCGTTATCACTTATGTTAGGATTCATAATACTATCTACATCTGAATTATGTGCTAATCCTAGAGCATGACCTGCTTCATGCTTAGATGTAACTGACAACAAGTACCACGTGTTTGCGTGATTTGTATCAATAGATATATATGCTCTAGTATAATTATCTCCAGGCATTTCTGTCAAGTTACCATTCCATAAATATCTGGTCAATCCAGATTTATTATCTGATAATGATTGTTCTTGTACAGCTATTTGTGGATTACTCATACCCGAAGAATAAACTAGGTCACAATATGTCCCAAAACACCATGCATTTAATCCACTCTTAATTATATTAAGTTCCGTTATATTAAATGACCCATTAATAACATAATACCTTGTGCAATGTTTGGTTCCAGATGTAGATTTCAAATAACAGTCTTCATGAACATGTACATTATGAGCACAAATATAATCTCCATATTGACATTCTCCTGCTTTAATTCTTAGCAAATCATATGTGATTATATTAAATGACATTATGCATACACCTATAATTTTCAATAATCTTAGTACTTTTGCTTTCATCTTAATTATTCTTCCTCCAATCTCTAAAAGTTATTCATTAAAATTATATTTTTTATTTCAATAATAACCACCACCTTTATAAACTAAATAATAACCACCTTTTTAAAAAAATATAATTTTTTAAATCTATTTTCTTTCATAATAACATTTTTATTTCAAAAAAACACTACTATGGCAAAATTGGACGATATATGGCAAAATTGGAATATATCTTAATATTTTCACACAAAAAAGAGCACATTTTTTTGTGCTCTTTTACTATAAAAAACTTTTGTCATACGATTTACTCACAAAGTAACATATTGTAAGCTTCTATTTTTCTAATCTTTCCTGCTCTAAGTACCGCAAAGCCAAATGCAATGACTGTTATTCCAACTCCTATTATAACAAGTCCAATTACTGGTATGTCAAATGTACATTTTACTATTCCAAATGTGCTCATAAAGAAATTCATATATGGATTAGCAGTATAATATGAGATTACTGAAAAGACAATAACTGATACTACTATTGAAGGCATGAAACTAAGAGCAGTTTGGATTATCAGACTATTTGAAGTATATCCAATTGCCTTATATATACCAAAGTCTTTGCGTTTGTTATATAAATAAGACTTTATAAGTAAGTATAATACAAGAAGAATTACTATTGCAGATATAACGCAGACCAAAATAAGCATAAGTACTGCAATGCTTTTAAATGTAGTCATACCACCTTCAATTACTTCATAGAAATTCATACTTGAAATCAGGTGCTCACCATATTTGTCTTCACATTCACTGATTACTTTTGAACTGGCTTTTTTTCCATCGCAATCAAACCAAAAATAACCAGGTATATTGGTAAAATCCAATATATGTTCAGCAGCATCTTCGTTCATTATTGCTTCACGGCCATTGTTATTAGTTGTCTGGATAAGACCCGTTATAATATATGAGTATTCTTTGTCTCCATAATTAAGGGGTATTTCATCACCAACACTTAAATCATAATCTTTAACAAACTTACCGCTTACTGCAATCTCATTATCATGTTTTGGTAACCTTCCTTCATAACATACATTTTTATTATTTATCTTTGTAGCATCTTCAAAAATATATGTACTAAGTTTTTCCTCATCCTTGTAATAAGCTGTTATATCAATAACTCGTCTAACATTATAAATATCATCTCTGGATCTAAGGTATTTTTCTGCTTCTTCCTTTGTGTCAACATCAAATCCCAAAACACCACCACAGGTTTCCAATGTAAATAATTCCAACTTTAATTTTCTATTGAAATTTTCATACATGAGTAATCCCATAGTACAGGTAAATACTATAAATCCTATTACAAAAAATGTAATAATATTCTGCTTAATATTGGTAAACATGGTCTTTAATGCAAGGCTTATATTAAGACTAAAAGCTGACTTATCAAGTCTGACTCTGTTTTTCTTGAAATTATGACTATTTATACCATCTCTAAGTGCAATAATAGGCTCTATTTTACCAATCTTTCTAGTAGCAAAAATAGTTATAGCAAACACAAATAATACAATTGAAACTAATGGAATAAACGTAGCTCCTAGATTAAAACACATGTTATATGGAACTCCCATCTGAGCAACAACCACTGTTGCAACTATTGGCATTAAAACATATCCTAATATTATTCCAATAATACTTCCAGCACCTGCAAGAGCCATAAACATAATTAATAGTGATACCTTTATATTATTTCCTGTATATCCAATTGCCTTTAATGCACCTATGGTTTTCATGTTTTCTCTAATATAATTTGTAATGGTATTTGCAAGCATAAGCATTATTATGATTAATACCACACAAGCAATTACAATTAGCGAAACCGCAATTATAAGTGGCATAAAACTTCTGTAAAAAACGGCCTCTTCTGATGTATCACAACCCACAAGGATATTACCATTTATTTTTTTAATCTCATTAGCAACCCTTATATTAAAAGAAGCATTTTTTACACCTTCTTTTAACTTATATGTAATTCTTATTAGTTTATTTGATACAGAATCACTTTCCACCAGACTATTATAATTATTATCATCCAATACAAACAAAAAGGAACCTATGTTATTACATCCATCATATGCTGATGTATGAAAACCTCTTACTTTAAAATCATATTTTTTACCATTAAGTGTAAATGAATAATTATCTCCAATCTCGGTATTACATAAAGTATAGAACTGATAAGGAAGATATATATAATCTGATGTTATAGATTTATCCTCTTTAACAATTTCAATCCTATTCATATTTGAATCGAAAGCATCCTTATTATCTACCGTTAGCGAAATCCCTATAGTACCATCAGCAAAAGGAACTGTCACATTACTATAAACAAGACCATCATGCTTTATCTCATACTCTTTTGTATCGTCAGCAAGTATTTTATCTAAACACTCATCATCTATCTCATCTTCAGAGTCATAGATTCTTATAAGTCCATCTCCGGCATTTAATCTTTTTGTTTCTTTTTTTGCAGCAGGCTGAGCATCAAATATGGTTAATAATGATATTGTAAGCAATAATGCTGCTATAATTATTAATGCTAATAACCCTATGGAAGTACTACGGTTTTTTCTAAAATGTGATATTGCAAGTAATCTTTCCTTAACCATATTACCACCCCATCTCTCTTAAAAAGTCACGAAGCATTGCATGTCGTTCCTTGTCACCTGAAACATACTTGCCCAGATTACACTCACCTGCTATCTCTCCATCCTTAACATAAAGAACTCTGTTTCCTCGTCTGGCAGATGTAATGTCATGTGTTACCATCACAATGGACTGACCACCTTCATTAAATTTTGTAAGAGTGTCTAACACATCCTTACCTGTCTTTGAATTAAGAGCTCCTGTAGGCTCATCAGCAAATACTAATTCCGGTTTATTAACCAAAGCTCTTGCAATTCCAACTCTTTGAGCTTCACCACCAGAAATCTGTGATGGAAATTTATGCCATAAGGATTCCTCTATGTCAACTGATTTTAAAACTTCCTTTGCCTTTTCTACTACCTTATTTTTATCCTTACTTACCAAAAGTCCTGCTGCAAGTACATTATCAAGTACACTCATGGAATCAACCAAATATGTCTGCTGAAATACAAATCCGCATTTGTTTCTTCTAAAGAGAGCAAGGCTGTCTGAAGACTTTTTAGCTATGTCTTCATCACCCCACAATACCTCTCCTAAGGTAGGACGATCCATTCCTGAAAGTGCATATAAAAGCGTTGACTTTCCAGCACCACTTGCACCCATAATAATCGTGAAATCGCCTTCTCTTATTTCAAGATCCAGATTTTTAATTACATGTTGCTGTACACCTCCATTAGAAAAGGTTTTACAAAGCTTTTTTGTTTCAATAATGTTCTTCATAATTTTACTCCTTGAATGATTTATGCGCTTATTCTATCAATTTAACTCTTAAGTGTCTTTAATTAATTCTTAATTATTTCTTAAGTTTTAATTTATAAAAAAACTACAGATAAACCTTTTACCTGCAGTTTTTCAAATCATACACTTTTATTAATCACTTATAAAACTAATTATTAGCTTACTTTTCTAATATATACCTTAACTATAAAACCATCCTCACTAATTAACTCAAGTTTACCTCCCATCTCTTTCATAAAATAATCTGCAAGGTATAATCCAAGTCCAGCCCCTTCTTTTTCAACAGTATTGCTTCCTCTCTTGTACTTCTCTTTTAATATGTGAATCTCATCATCTTTCACACCAGCCCCATAATCCTTTATGCCCATACACAAGTATGTATCGTCTTCAGAAACCATTACATCAATTTTAGTATTGGCATACTTATAGGAGTTAGTAATAATATTATCAAACACCTGCTGTAATCTTAACTTATCAATATATACCATACATTCAGGCAATCTGAATTCTTTTAATCGTAAAGTTTCTATCCTTTCCATAAAATCTGCATTTTCCAAAAGAGTTTTAACATAAACCGATGGTTGGGCAGTTGGATTCACATCAATCTTAACCACATCCTGTACACTTGAATTAAAAAGATTATCCACCAGTGTTGTAACCTGATCAGCCTTAATATTAATCAAATTAAAGTATTCTTTTTCCTTTTCTCCCCCTGCTACTTCGTAACCAATTTCAGAAGATGCTTTTATAGATGCAACTGGTGTTTTAATGTCATGGGATAATTTTGCGATTGTTTCCTTTTTATCATCGTATGCCTTCTTTTCAGCGATCCTTGCCTTTCTTAATTGGCTTCGCATAATATCAAAACTTTCAGTAAATTTACCAAATATATGTCCCTTATCCATATCAAGGGGAATATCCAGATTTCCTTCTGCAACCCTTGCTGCAAAATCACTTAATTTATCAAAAGGTTTAATAATCCTATTTTGCAGATAAATATAATAACCCACTACCATACTAATCTGTATCAGCAAAAATATACCCAATAAATAACTTAATCTGTTTTTAATATCAGCCATGTTTTTGTTTTGATTATTTTCAAAAACTATCTTTCCAACAATTTCTTTATCTACAACAATGTCCAACATTAAATCATTATTATTTATAGCATTTACAAGACTTTCTGTTGTTTCTTTTCCTTGTGCAAAAGTAACCTTTCCTGAATTATCAAGAATAGTATATGATAAATTCTTAGGATATTTTTCTTCATCTCCATAATTGCTTTCAATTGTTTTAACACAATCGTTAATGGTAGAAATATCTGTTTTCTTTATACTTATCTTATTAATGTAACCAAAGCATATACATGCTTCAACAATCACTATAAAAATAAAGGTAATTAAAAAAGAGTACTTTTTCATACTTCCTGCCACCTGTAACCTTCTTTCCAAACAGTTATGATGTGCATTGGATTATTAGGATCATCTTCAACAGCCTCACGAAGATGGCGCACATGAACATTTAGCGTTCCATCAGATGTATATCTATCACCCCAGACATTATCAAATAACTCCTGCTTGGTAATAAGCCTCTCTGGATTATCAATAAAATAATTGAGTAATGTAAATTCAAGGCTTGTAAGTTTTACTTTTTCACCATTCTTAAATACATTTTTATTAATCAAATCAATCCTTATGTTTCCATTTACATACTCATCTTTACATTCCATACTCTTTTCATTTGTATTACCAAAACGTTTAAGAGTAACTTTAACCTTTGCAAGCAAAACTCCCAATGAATATGGCTTTTCAATGTAATCGTCACCACCAATATTTAAAGCTATTATCTTATCATCATCAGTATTTCTTGCAGATATAAATAATATGGGCATCTGTGAAGTTTCTCTTATATACTTACATAATTCGAACCCACTTCCATCCCCAAGATTTATATCTAATAATATTAAGGATATTTCATTTTCCTTTATGAATTTTCTTGCATCAGCATCTGAATAAACAGCAGCAGTTTTCACATCAAAAAGATTAAAATAATCCTTTGTACTGTCTGCAAGAACTTTTTCGTCATCAATTATTAAACAATCGTATTTCATATTTTTTTATCCCCGACCGACTTAATTATTATACATACTTTTTTATCATTCTTTTCAACTGGCACTTTCTCAACCAATTGAAAATCATAAACTGGAGCTATGGTATAAATGTCCTTATCTTCAAGATATGTATCATAAAAGCCACCACCATATCCCAATCTATTATTATTCTTATCAAAGGCCACACCCGGTATCAACATAAGTACTTCATTACTCAAACCATTTCCCTGATTATTGCATTCATAATCAAATTTATCTATTTCTTCAGGTTCAAGTATTCCAAATCTGCCTTTTTTCAAACTATCAATGCCAACATATAAAAAGAATTCCATCCTTCGTTTCCCAAGTACTTTTGGTACATATACTTTTTTACCTTTTCCTCGAGCATCCTCTAATATGGGAATTATATTCACTTCACCTCTTGTAGGGATATAACCTAAGACTATTTCTGCATCTTTATAAGAATCCAATTTCAAAATTTGATTACATATATTTGTAGAGCGTTCTTCTATGGCTTGCTCTCCCAAAGAAGTTCTTATTGACAGTATTCTTTTTCTAATATCTTCTTTTGTCACTTCAACCATTAGGATTCTCCTAAAAATTTTTATAAATATAAATCTTCAATTGTGATTTTTACTACTCTTTGATCATCCACTTCATCAAACCACTTGGTAAATCCGCTTAATGAGAAAAACAACATTCTAACAGTGTTATATTTTCCTGATATTAATTTTGTCCTTCTCAACAATGTTTCGTATATATTCTTATCTATCTTTTCATTTTTAAACTTACATTCACCTATAACAACTGTCTTATCTACTGTAGATACACCTACGACATCTATATCTGCCGATTGAGTCTTTCTATTTCCTTCTTCATCTGTTATCTGCTCTACACCCCACCATGTTCCTACTTGTGTTAACAAAGAACCATATGTTCCCTTAACTCCTTGTTGCAAAGTATAGTATCGGCACATTTCCTCAAATACACTACCCATAAATAAATGTATCTGTGGTTTTACTACCTTTTCATAATATACTTGACCTTGTCCCAACTCAATTATGCTCACCGCTTTAGGTATAAACTGATACCAAAACTTAAACATATGATCTTTTAATACATACTGAGTTTTTTTCTTATTGTTTTCTTCCATGATACATCTTTTTTTCGCCACCAAACCGACATCTATCAATTTTTCAAGAGAATATAAAACTGTTGTATCCTTTTCGTGTACTTTAGTAGCTATACTATTTAGCGTATTCTCCCCATAAGCCACCTGCTCAATTATGTTATTAACCAATGTAACATCTGCAAATTCCTGTATCAAGAGATTCTTAGTTTCATCAAACAAGTATCCATCAACATCAAAAAATAAATCAACAATATTTTCATCAAGACTCTTTGTGGCATCAAATAGAGAAAGATACCTGGCCACCCCTCCAGTAACCCCATAGCAAATTGCTTTTTCTTCTGCAGAATAATTTGGAACAAACATTGACGATTCCTTATAATCAAATACTTCAAGTTTTATCTGTGCATCCCTTCTTCCAAATATCGGACTTTTTTCGCTTAAGACCTTCTTTTCCATAAAACTTAAAGCCGAACCGCAGAAAATCAACATGATGTTTTTTTCATTCCACTGAGTATCAATATATTTTTGAAAAACAGATAGTAATGAATCATCTTTTTCTGCCCAATATGGTAATTCATCGACTACTATTATAGTTTTTTTCTTATTTGGTAACTTATTTGAGATTACATCAAAAATACTTTCTAAAGAAGAAAAAGTCGCTTTGCTCATGGTTGGATCGAGAACATCTAATACTTGTTTTGAAAACAATTCGAGATTTCTTTCTGCACCAACTTTTGTAGCAGTATAAAAAATAACATTTTTATCTTTGACAAATTCTTTAATCAAAGTTGATTTTCCAATTCTCCGACGTCCATATATGATAACCATTCCAAAGCCTTTTTTATTATATACTTTATTCAATGATTTTAATTCACGTTCTCTACCTATAAACATATAAAGTACCTCATAATGTCTTTTTATTCAAATTAATTTCATTAAAATCAATTTGAATAAAATTATACAGCTTGTTTATTTCTTTTTCAAGTATTTACCTGCTCCATCACTTCTCTAAACACCTTAGCTATGTCATCATGTATTACCAAGTCACATTCACCATCGGCAGAAGTCTTTGACATATTAACCATAACTAGTTTCCTGCCTTTAAAGTAATGAATAAAACCTGCTGCAGGATATACAATTAAAGATGTTCCTCCAATAATAAGTACATCTGCTTTTGATATTGCACCTACCGCACCTCTTATCACTTCATCATCAAGACCTTCTTCGTAAAGAACCACATCTGGCTTTACCGTTCCTCCGCATTCATCACATACAGGAATACCTTCACTACTTGTTATGTATTTTCCATCAAAAAACTTATGGCATTTTATACAGTAATTCCTAAGTACACTACCATGTAACTCATAAACCACCTTACTACCAGCCGCCTGATGCAAACCATCAATGTTTTGTGTAACTACTGCTTTTAATTTACCCATCTCTTCAAGTTTTGAAAGTGCCTTATGACAATCATTTGGAAGTGCATCTGGATATACCAAATGTTTTTTATAAAAATCATAAAACTCTTCTGTATGATTAACAAAAAAACTATGGGATACTGCTTCCTCTGGTGTAAAGTGTGCATTTAGTTTTCTACTGTAAAGTCCCGTACTACTTCTAAAATCTGGAATGTTACTTGCCGTTGAAACACCTGCTCCACCAAAGAAAACTATATTATCACTAGATTTAATTATATCCGCCAATTCTTTTACTTTATCCATAATAAAAACCTCCAAAATAATAGTTATATTTCCGTGTAAATATATACTTCTTAAATAACTAAAGCACTCTCAAGGGCCAATGTTATCATATCTGTAAAACCTTGTTCCCTTTCTTTAGCGTCCATTGCCTCATCCCTAAAGAGATGATCTGAAACAGTCAAAATTGTAAGTGCTCTTTTTCCTGCATTTGCCGCATTATAATAAAGTGCAGCAGATTCCATTTCAACTGCTAAAACACCCATTTTTTTCCATTTTTCATTTGCATTTGTATATTCGTTATAAAAATGATCAGATGTTAGTACATTACCAACTTTTAGTTTAAATCCAAGTTCTTCTGCTTTATTATATACTTTATGAAGTAAACCAAAATCAGCAAGTGGTGCCAATGTTCCCGGCAATTCATATTGATCTGCAAAATTTGAATCTGTGGAACAACCCTGAGCTAGTATTATATCCTTAAGATTAACATCATCCTTAATTCCTCCTGCTGAACCCACTCTAATAATAGTATCCACATCATAAAAATTAAAAAGTTCGTATGAATAAATTCCCATGGATGGCATGCCCATTCCATGTGCCATTACAGATACTTCTTTACCATTATAGGTTCCTGTGTAACCATATACATTTCTTACATCTGTAAACATCTTAACATTATCCAGGAAATTTTCTGCTATATATTTTGCTCGCAAAGGATCACCTGGCATAATTACTATTTTTGCGATGTCCCCTTTTTTTGCATTATTATGTGGTGTTGCCATACACATCTCCTCCTTTAATTCTATCCCGATAATAACTATTCCGTTACAATATTCTATTTATTCTTTCTCCAATTCGCTCTCAGGATTAACTATATTGTCAAGTCAGGAATCCTCTTTACTACCTGTCCGGAAAGAACTCCAACAACAATTCCTGCCACAATACCACTCACCCATAGTATTGCTAAATAATACACTACGTGAACGGTGTTCATAACAACCATCGCCACTATTATCTGTCCCACATTATGAAAAACTCCACCTAAAACGCTTACGGTAATCATACTTAATTTTACATATTTTTTTGCAATTATCATTACCACACAACTTAATACTCCACCGGCTAAACTATACATAAAAGAAAACATATTTCCAAATGTAATACCCACCAAAAGTATTCTTACTACATTAATAAATATCGCATCCTTTTCACTTAATTTATATAACGCCACTAACACAACTATATTGGTTAATCCCAGCTTCATGCCTGGTACCATCATAGCAAATGCAAACCTTGCCTCTATCCAGGAAAGCACCATGGCAAGTGCTATTAAAAGACCTCTTATGGCAATTGTTTTACTTGACAACGCCATCGTATTCTGTTTCTCCATCATTGCCACTCTCATTATTCTTTTTAATAATTTCAACCACTACTTTATTAGGAAGACATACTATGCTCTGTCCAACCCTGCTTATTTTTCCCATATGTTCACACACTTTATCAGGGCATGTGGCATCAACAACTCTCGCATATCCATCCTTTATCACTAAAGTATTATGACCATTAACACCATCAATTACATACTTACCATCTCTATTAAGTGAATACTCAGCATAAACTTTACCATTAACCTTTACTTGGACATAGCCTCCACTATCTTTATTAAAAAACACTACAAACATCAGTAATATAGATATACATATCAGTATAATCCATATCCGAATTTCTTTTTTTTTATTTAAAAAAATATCATTATTCATAATTATTCTAAATCGTGGAATAGGGGACGGTTCCTCGTTCCATCATTAATCTATTTTATTTAATCCTACAATACAATTATCACGTATAAATTCCAATATAACATCATAATCATCTGTTTCATAATACTTAACTAATAATTCCTTAAATTTACCATCTAATCTAACCGGAACCTTAAACAATCCTTTCCCATTTTGAATTAGTAACTTATTGATTACAAACGAACCTATCCTCTTGTTACCATCTCTAAATGGTTGAATTCTCATAAGTGCCAATCCTGTTTTTATCGCTCTATCTGTTGTCACTGCTATTTTTGATAATTCATCTAGTTTGTTTATTATATCTTCAGCATTAGGGATAACCGGTCTCCAATCTGTGCCGCTTATCATTACCTCGTTTCTTCTAAGTCTGCCCAAATCATAATATTCAACATCAACTTTAGCCACTATTTCATGTAATTCTTGTAAAAAAACCAAATCCAGGTTTTTATCAATATTATCCAGTACATGGAATAGGGGACGGTTCCTCGTTCCTTTATTAATCTATTATATTAAAAACATCTATATAGATTATAACAAAAAAAAGCCAAAGTTCTACACAAACTTTGACTTTTTTATATATAGATTATTATTTTGAAAATGTCTTATATAGGAATATCAATAAGCAAGCACCTATTATTGATATTATAAAACCTCCAACTATTCCATCGCTATATATTCCAAGAATTCCAAGAAGAATACTTCCCACAACTCCACCTAAAAATCCCAAGCACACATTTGCAACTGTCTGGCTTTTAATTGGAGTAATGTTATTACTAATCCATTCACTAATACCATCAAAAATCGGTGCCTTAGGTGCAGGTGTTCCCATGATATTTCCGGCAATCCAACCAGCCACACCTCCAAGAACAAGATTTAAAAAGAGATGTATAATACCAAATATAACGTCCATCTTTGTTCCTCCAATTATAGATTCTTAATTCTCTCTATTGCCTTAAGAGTATTCTCATAAGATCCAAATGCTGTCAGTCTGAAATATCCTTCACCACTTGGTCCAAATCCAGAACCTGGTGTTCCTACAATATTTGCATTTTCAAGCAAGTAATCAAAGAATTCCCAGCTTGTCATATTATCCTTGGTTTTAAGCCAGATATATGGAGCATTAACTCCACCTGAAACTGAAAATCCTGCTTCTCTTAATCCATCGCTTATCACCTTTGCATTATTCATATAGTAAGCAACCATTTCCTTAGTCTGTTTCTTGCCTTCTTCAGAATAAATTGCCTCGCCAGCTCTTTGAATAATATATGGAGCACCATTAAACTTAGTTCCATGTCTTCTTGCCCAAAGACTATTAAGAGAAACATCACCACTCTTAAGTGCTTTTGGAACTACAGCAAATCCTAATCTTGTTCCTGTAAAACCGGCATTTTTTGAAAAACTCCTAAGTTCAATTGCACACTCCCGCGCCCCATCACATTCATAAATGGAATGAGAAACATTACTTTCTGTAATATATGCTTCATATGCAGCATCATATATTATTACAGCACCTTTTTCGTTAGCAAAATCAACCCACTTCTGAAGTTCATCCTTTGTAATGGTTGAACCGGTTGGATTATTTGGGAAACAAAGATAAATAATATCAACTGGCTCTGTAGGAAGTTTAGGAGCGAATCCATTTTCCTCAAGGCAAGGCATATAAACAACATTATCAAATCTTTCAGTATCAGGATTATAATCTCCAGTTCTTCCTGCCATAACATTAGTATCAACATAAACTGGATATACAGGATCACAAACTGCAATTACATTATCCTTTGAAAAAATATCACCTATATTTCCTGAATCACTCTTAGCACCATCACTAATAAATATTTCATCAATATCAATATCAACACCTAATGCTTTATAATCCTCATTTTTTATTGCACTTCTAAGAAATTCATATCCAAGATCAGGAGCATAACCTCTAAATGTAGAAGCATCTGCCATTTCATCAACAGCGCTATGAAGTGCTGTTATTACACTCTTTGAAAGTGGTAATGTTACATCACCTATTCCAAGACTAATTACTTCTTTGTCCGGATTTGCTTCCTTATAAGCTCTAACCTTTTTTCCTATTGTCGAAAAAAGATAACTTCCTGGTAATTTTAAATAATTCTCATTTACTTTAAACATTTTTAATTCTCCTTCGTATGTCATTATTCTCTATATAGGTTTTCTAGTATAATCTTAGCTGTGTCAACAAGGCTGTCGCCACTGTTCATACTCTTTCTTTGTATATATTTATGGGCTTCATTTTCAGTCATGTTATTAACTTCAATAAGTGCTGCCTTGGCCTCATTTATAAGCTTCTTTTCTTCCTCAGTTCTAGGTTTAGGTTTCTTACCACTCTTTTTATACCTTCTTTCAGAAATAACCAATTGCATTTCCAAGGTATTAAGAAAATCCTTCACCTTAAATGGCATGTAAATATATGATATGCCCTTTTCTTCGCCTTCATATATTTTACCAGGATTTGCAAGCATAATCATCTCAAAAAACTCGCCTGTTTCGTGATAGATATCCGTATACATCATATCTGCAAACTTATATCCACATACAATAACTCCATTTTTAAGACTGTCAGCCATTGCAATGACCTGAGCTCCTGAGGTGCATACAGCAGCAACATTATATCCCTTTTTCATCAAAAGGTTTCTAACATTTCGTCCTTCTTCGGCTTTTGAAAAAGCAACTATAATACCTGCCATGCATCTCACCTCCTATGCAGGGTAGACGCATGTTAGATTTTATATAAATAGTGTTCTATTTCCCAATTAGTAACTTGAGCGGCAAATTGTCTCCACTCTTCCTCTTTTGCTCTGGTATAGTTTTTAAATATCTCTTCACCCAAAACGTTTTTAATGAGTTCGTCCTTCTTAAGTTCCTTAACAGCATGCATAAGATTATCAGGAAGACATTCAATATTTCTTTCTAATAATTCATCTTCTGTTAGTTCAAAAAGATTATCCTCTATAGCCTTAGGTGGTTCATAACCTCCCATTATGCCATCAAGACCTGCTGCCAAAACAACTGCAAAAAGCAAATAAGGATTTGCTGCAGGATCTGGATTTCTGAGTTCTATGCATTTCTCATTGCCTCTGCCTGAAGGTATACGAATTATAGGACTTCTATTATCAGCAGCCCATCCAATATGAACTGGTGCCTCATAACCAGGCACAAGCCTCTTATATGAATTAACAAGTGGATTTGAAATTGCTGAAATGCCCTTTACATGCTTAAGAATACCTGCTATAAAGTGATATCCTGTTTCACTAAGTCCATATTTATCTTCGCTATCGGCAAATACGTTAACACCATCTTTTTCAAGATACATATTAAGATGCATACCTGAACCGTCCACATCCATCTTAGGCTTAGGCATAAATGATGCATGAAGTCCATGTCTTTTTGCCACTGATTTTACACACATCTTAAATGTAACTATGTCATCTGCACATCTAAGTGCATCAACTTCCTTAAAGTCTATCTCATGCTGAGCAGGAGATACTTCATGGTGGGATGATTCCACGTCAAATCCCATGTCTTCTAAATTAAGAACAATATCTCTTCTTGCATTTTCTCCAAGATCCACAGGACCAACATCAAAATAACCTGCTCTCTCATAAGATGTTGTGGTTGGTCTTCCATCATCATCAGAGTTAAAAAGGAAAAACTCACACTCAGGACTTGCTTTAAGTTTATATCCCATGTCATTAGCCTGTTCTATAACCTTTTTTAAAACATATCTTGAACTACCTTCATATGGTGTTCCATCCACATTATATATGTCACAAATCAGTCTTGCAACCTTACCCTGCTGAGGTCTCCATGGAAATATTACAAATGTATCAAGCTGTGGATGAAGATACATATCACTTCCCAGTATCTTTACAAACCCCTCAATGGAAGAACAGTCAAATTTGAAATTATTATCAAGGGCCTTTTCCAACTGATTAACTGTAATTGCTACATTTTTAATTGTTCCAAAAAGATCTGTAAACTGAAGTCTAATAAACTCCACATCTTCTTCTTCAACCATCTGAATAATGTCTTCTCTTGTATACTTCATGATAACCTCCATATAAATTTTGTCAAACACTAGTTTCTTATATTTGTGTCTTTATTTATTCCAACCCGCAGGCTTTTTTTGCCAGTGCGTCAACTTTCTCATTATATACATCACCTGTATGAGCCTTAACCTTATAGAAATTTACCTTAAGGCTCTTAAGACTTCTATAATAATCTCTGTATTCTTTTGTTCCTTCAAGATTAGCCTTCCATTCACCTGTACACCAACATGCAATACCCTTATAATCATGATAAATGTCTATTGTCTTTGCACCTTTATCCTTTGCATACCTCATGGCACCTTCTGCTGCCTTTATCTCTCCAGCAACATTTCTCATGGATATTAAATCACCAGCAAAAACTTCCTTTGATATTTCAATCACATTTTCACCGTCATAAATTATAATTCCCATGCCAACTCTCTTCTTTGCATCATTGTAACTTCCATCCACATATGCAATCAAATGACTTTTATTTGCTTCAGGATGCAATTCATCCATGGTAATGTCTTTATCATTTTCACTTGCTTTTTTATCATTCTTTTTTACGCTTGCTTTTTTTTCACTTACTTTTGCAGCATCACTCATTATATAATCCTGTGCTTCATTTAGTGTCTTAAAACTTTTATAACAAGCCTTACTAAATCCATCAACCTGTTCTTTGCATTCTTCCCAGGTATTATATATTCCGGGCTTTCTTCCATTTTTAACTGCATAAAACTTTCCCATATCCTATCCCTTACTAATTATTAGAGGTTTTTACCTTATTCCATGGATTATTTTCATCAGGATCTGTTGGATCCCATCCCTTAAAAGGATTATTACTATCTATTTTTTTTACTATATTCTTACCAAGAGGGCCGGGGTTTTCTTCATCATCATAAACGTAAACTTTTGTCCCTATAGGGCAATTATCAAATATCCACTTTACATCTTCAATCTGAAGTCTTACACATCCAAGTGATGCATTTTCCCCAAGTTTATTATATTCCTCCCATTCCATATCGCCCTTATTCATGGAATAATATGGTATGGAATGAAACATTACCCCACCATTAAATCTTACTGCATACTGGGCAAATGACCCATCAATCATCATACGCCAGTCATATTTATCAGATATATAATATGTACCTAAAGGAGTATTCTCTTTATATAAACCAGTAGAACATGTCATGGTTTTATATGGAATATCATAGTCTCCATCTTTATTAATACCATAAATAGTTACACAATTACACACTCTGTTAACTTTAATTTCAAAGGGCTTTTGTGCATTAAAATCTATAATCTCAGAAAAGTCTGTATTTTCCAAATAATCTCTAATACTTTCCTCTTCCTCTGTTAACTGAGATTCTGTTTCGGTTTCTGTTTCCATGGTTTCTGTTTCGGAATTATTATCATCTGTAGATGGTTCCTGTTTTATGTCATCACCACTTATGTTTCCACTCTCTTCGTCACTTTCTAACTCACTTAAACCTATATCTGCAATATTGGTTATATATTCACTACTTGCATTTATTTCTTCTGAACCAGTGGTGTTATATGCAGGCAATTTTGTGAGTGCAATTGATAGGACAAATAAAACTGCCGCAATAACAATATACATAGCATTTAATCTTTTCATAATATACCTAAACTATCTTTTGACAGCGTATTCCTTTCAAAGTTAATTGCCCCAAAACATTCTCTGCAATTTTACCATTATTCCCTAATAATGTAAAGTTTTGATAATGAGAAAAAGATATAATAACAAAAACGGCGGCACCTGCCGCCTTTTTTGTCAATCTCTTCAGTCCCTCATTTCCCTTATCGATTTGATGTGTAAAATATAATTTTTTACCATAATCAATTCCTCTTGATCCAAATCACCTAATAACGTAAGTATCTCATATACTTCCAGTGGCTTACTGCCAGATATGAAAAAAAATGTCGGTGGAACATTTAACTCATCGCTTAATCTCAATACCACATCCATTGATATGGAAAACCTTCCGTTTTCAACACCACTAATGTAACTGGCATTCTTATTAAGTTTCAAGCTTAATTCCCTGGCTGTAAGGCCACGACTTACCCTTATCTGAGCAAGGTTTTCGGGTTTAAATCCAAAGTTTTCTTCCTTCATAAATAATTTCGCGATAGAGAAGAGCTCTATTCTCCGTTCTAAACAGATTAAACCTGCCACCACTCTTTATTGCATCTGCTCTACTCATACTTCAATAATTTATTAAGTTTTTTATATTTTACCTTTAATACTCTTTTTACTCTTACGTCTGTCTGATGTAACATATCCCTTGTGTACTTTCCACAGGCAGATTCAAAAACCATGTATATGTAATTTCCTTTTTTAGCAATACCCTCAAGCATGGATGGTGCTCTGTAAGTTGCACTACTCTTTCCTAAGGACTTGTCCTTTCTTAAATTCACATTATATACTATTATTTTCGAATCTGGTGTCACCCCATAGGACTGAGTAAAAATAAACTGTCTTTTATATTTGCTTTTTTTAACTACCACAACTCCCTGTGTATTTGCAGGAACTCTATAAGAATATACCTTTGTAAAATGTAATCTTTTTTCTTTTTTATGCTTTGTAACTTTTACTTTTTTCATGGATACTTTGTATCCACACATAATACATCCTTCTGAGTCGATACTTCTTCCTGCCCAGAAATAGGTTCCGTCATAATCCGTAAAATCGGCATGACTGCTTAATTTCACTTTATAATCATAGGATAAGCATTTGCCGTTTTTAACTTTCTTAATCTTCTCAGGAGAAATAACTCCAATGTAGTCAAGGGCAGATACATTATTTAAGCTAACTACAAGTTTTCCCTTAACGCAGGCAACGGAACCTGTATGATCAGCATTTGGAATGTAAGCATACTTAATGTACTTTCCTTTTTTATTGTAAACAAGAAGTATGCTTCTGCCAACATGTCCTTCCCTGTAGGCTGAAACCACAACATAATTTCCCACAGTACTTACCCCTTGCGGAACATAATTCTTAAGTTTCTTTAATTTAAAGTCTGATTTATCACCCACTGAAATTGAAAGCAGCTTACTTCTTGAAAGTAAACTTAAACTTCTTCTCTCCTTTTCAGCATCAGAATAATCCCATTTTAATTTATTATTTATGGCATATATTCTTTGTTTGGAATTGGCCCAAACCAAAAGTGTTAGCTTTGATGCTCCGGCAAATGCATTATTTCCAATACTTGTCACATGCTTTCTAAGAGTTAAGAACGCAAGATTTGAGCAATCTCTAAATGCTCCCGGGCCAATATAATATACCATAGGTCTTATGTTGTATTTCTTTAATGACTGACAATCTCTAAAGGCATTTATATTTATCTTTTTAAGCGTGGTAGGTGCTGTAATCTTTGATAAAGCAATGCATCCGTAAAATGCATTCTTCCTAATCACAGTAACTCCCCTTGACATTATCACCTTTTTTACTGTTGAACAATTTCTTAAAATATTGGCTGGAATATATGTACGCCCCTTTAAAAACTTAACTGTTGTAACGCCACAATTACGGCCTAGAACCTCTGTACCCTTATTAACTGTTGATGGGATGTCTAGCTCTGTAAGTAGTGAGCATCCCTCAAACACCCTATAGGAAAGAGTTTTTAATCCTTCAGGGAGAGAAATGCTAGTAAGGGATTCACAGTTCATGAAACTATACTGACCAACCTTAGTTACTTTTTCTGGTAATGTAATTGTTTTTAACGATATACAATAATTAAAAGCATAATCATTAACAGTTTTAAGTTTGGAGCCTTCTTCAAATAACACTTCCTCAATGTATTTATGTCCTTCAAAGGCTCTCTCTCCAATTATCTTAATACTATTGGGAACAGTAACACTTTTAATGTTTTTATCTTCAAGGCCTGACAAAACCTCTACAAGTTCCATGTTATCTTTTTTAACCTTAAATATATCATTTAAAATAACATACTCTTCTTTATCAACCGTTGGTTCTTCATAAGTTTCTGTTTCACTTTCCGTTTCAATAATCTCAGTTTCGCCCTCTCCACTTTCAGTTTCACCAGTCTCAGTTTCTACATCACCAAGCTCGTTTTCTGCGCCTCCATTCTCATACTCTCCCGCTTCTTTTTCAACTTTTTCAGCAGGTTCACCAATGGCCGATTGCTCCATGTTTTCAGTAATCTTTTCAACATAGGCATAAGCCCTAACCACATATCCATGGAATCTCTCGTTAATCTTAAATATGACAACAAAGGACAAAATCAGACAAAGCAAAGCAAGAATTATACGCTTTTTATCCAATCTTTTACCTTTTTTTATATTTCTTTTTTTCTTTCCTTTTCCATTTTTTTCATAGCTAACCAAATCATCACCCTCTGTCCATAATTTAAGTCATTTTTTCAAAATGGCGCCTGTAAATTCAGGCGCCATTGTCATTATTTTTTAATCTTTATTTTTTTAACTTTCGAGAATCCGGATGATAGAATTTCACCGGTACTTGACGTCTTTATTACCTTTACTTTGTAATAATATGTCTTCTTTTTTGCAAGTCCACTATCCTTAAAACTACTCTTTGAAGTAACACCAACCCTCATGTAACCTGACTTCTTCTTCGTGGAACGATAGATTACATATGTGCATCCCTTAACCTGTTTTAATAATAGTTTTACTTTTTTACCCTTAAGCTTCTTTATCTTTTTAATAACAGTTGCTTTGGGATTTGCTTCTTTCTTATATGTCGCCTTGGCTATATTCTTATAATATGTCGAATAATAGTAATATGAATCACCTGTATTTGGATTTTCCTTGTTAAAATGTGCAATTACTACAAAATAATATGTTTTTCCTGGTTTAGGTCCAAACCATTCATTTTCACCTGTTTGCACACTCTTCCACTCTACAGATGTTTTGGTAAACCTATCTTTTTCGCCATAATACCATGACGAATCTGAATAAGAAGGGTCCTTATATGTACCTGAATAATCATAATCAAATGAATAATATTTATCTCCATCTTCTTTATGAATATTAGTTACCTGAGAAACACTTCCTTCAGAGGTCCTACTTCTAATGTCTTCATATGCATTTAAATTCTTATTATAGTATGAAAATTCAGCACCATCATAAACGCTTACAGAATAACATATTGCTCCTGGTACTTTATCCCAACTTAGTTTAATGCCATTTGCTGTTGATACTGCATTTATCTTTGGTGAAATACAAACCTGATAAACTGAAGTTTCCCAAGGTGAGCTCATCTTGCTGCCTGACACAGCATATATCCTATAAGTCGTATAGTAATTATTACTATCATTGCTTAATCTTATGCTTGTAGTATTTTTACCAAGGGTTTTATAATTCTTCCATTCCCAGGTTTCCTTAGTCTTATTATAGACTTTCTTATCCACCTTATATCCGGTAGCACCAACTACATTTCTCCACTCAAAACATTTTGTTCCTGTTGAAGTATAATAACTATTTTCAATTTCAATGCTACCAAAGTATGTATATGTGTTTACATATTCTTCTATTACACAGCCATCCTTATAAACAGCTTTAATAAGGTAAGTATAACTAGAATTAGGTGTTACGCTTTTATCAATATAGGCTTTTTTGTTCTTTTTTACCTTTGCTATTTTTCTAAACACATAACAATCATTTGATATGCCATTACTTATGATATCTCCAGATGAATAACCCTCATATCTGTAGATTTCATAGTATTTAACACCACTCATCTTATTCCATTTAAGTTTTACCTTGCCTGCACTTTTACAAATAGCCTTAACATTAAACTTCTGTCCCTTTGTCATTACAGATGATGCTTTTGACTCTGCACCCTTAACATACTTTTTCAATTTGTAATTATATACATAAGGAACCGTTTTGTATGTATATTTTTTTCCTGGTGCAAGTCCGGTATCAGTAAAGGTTATATCGCTTGTTTTATCAATAAGAGTAAACTTTCCCTTTTCAATCTTTCTATATACTTCCACATAATCATAATAACCACCAATGGAAAGTTTTACCTGACTCTTCTTTGCCACAAGTTTATTAATATAGGAATATAATTCCTTTACCTGAAAACTAAGGACATTTGAATATGGTGATCTCTTTAAAGATGCAGAATCATAATAAAAAGATCTAATATAAATAGTATCGCCCTCTTCTATGTCATATCCATAAAAACCATACATTGGATAATAATATGAGGCAAATGAATCTGAGTATTCTGCAATTCTATATGAGACCCACGACTTACCATCTTCACTCTGTACAAACTTTGAGTTATTACTAAACTCCACATATAATGTGTATTCCTTCTTTTCAGGTGTTACATTGTAATAAAAATATCTATCAATAGTTCCATCATTATATGTATAAGTTCTTGTAATTGTAGGTTTTTGTACAGACGTATCTTCTTGATAACTATTGACATCTGCTAAAACGCACATAGAAAAAAGCATCGCCATAAGAATCGTACCGATAATGGAAACGCCAATTCTTTTATAAAATGTACTCATCATTAGTCCCTATCTTACTCTTCCTTATTCTCTTTTTTCAATGATTCATAATAAGCTTTGTATCTGTAACATGTCCTTCTGCTGGTTGAGCACTGTTCTACTATATCCACCATAGGAAGACCCTGTTCATACAATTTTACAAACTCATTATATGTCTTCTGCCAGCTTGCACCTCTTGGTGGTCTTCCGGCATTTTTCTTCTTACGAAGGATTTCTAATTCTTCCTCCTGTTTCTTAATAACTTCATTAAGTCTTTCAATTTCTTTCAATGCTTCATTTAATGTCATATTACTTCCTCCTTATCATAAACTTTTCCTTTAACAATAAGTGTCTATATGTATTATATATTATTTTGTCACTTTTGTCACCCTTTAATATTGTCACATTTTTAACTATCTTTTTACTCCCATAAACATAATAGCTTTGCTCATTCCTTTATGATAACCACTAATCAAACTATAAATATCATCTGACTGCCTATTATTCTCATAATCATTATATAATCTGAATCCATCTCCATCCTTTATAATAGCCATGGTGTGTATCATGTCTTCTATATTGTCCTTGTTATTATATGCCATAAATATGAAAGAATTGTATTCTTTGCTTAAGATATTACATGTTTTTTTATTAATACTCTTTCCTAATATCTTTTTTGTTTTCAATCCATAAGTTTTTAAACACTTACTGATACTGCCTGCAGAAGTTCCAAAATAACCAGAAAGCATCATTCCCCTATTTTCAAAAAAAGCAATCAATTTTGGAAAAGAAGTTTTTACTCCTTCATTAGTTAAAACATTATATGTAGCTATTATTTCACAGGTATTATGACTGGCATTAAGCTTTTCACCATTCATGTAAACATTACTAAGTTTATCCTTTTGCTTACCATAAAGAAACTTCGATAATTCATTTTGATTATCAATATATATTTTTATTTTATTATTTTCATAATTGTGGATTTCAATTTCCCTTTTACTGCTTTCCCCGGAATCAGTTTTATCTTCTCCAAAATCCCTTTTTTCTTCACTGGAAGTCCTTTTTTCTTTATGTAGGCTTTGGCTTTTTTCCTTAGAACTTTCTTTTTCTTCAACATCCACTTCCCCACAATCTTTTGAAGTGATTTCTTCTGACTTGATGTTAGAAAAATAGGTTGACTTGACATTAATCTTATTCTTTTTTTCTTCATAGTACTCCCTCCATAATACATTATTAATATTAAAATGCTCTTTTATTTCTTTATTATTCATCCTTCCAAAATATTTTAATACACCCATTGCAAATAATAAAACTCTTATAGGCAAATACTTTGGAATTAATCCATATATGATTTTATTCTTATTCTTCACTTTTCCTCCATAAACAGAAAAACCATGCGACGAAAGTCGCATGGCTAAAATCATAAATCAACCTTATTTGAATTGGTGTGCACCAATCTGCAATCTTCTGTTAGGTACATAACGTGAGAAGAAAAGATAACCTGTCATATTTACTTCTTTTGTACCGAGTGTCACACTCTTAACTCCATTGAGAGTCTCCTTAGCTGCCTTAATGCAATCACTTGGAATACTACCATTATCATACATGTTAAGGGCTCTGCTAAGTGCACCTGATCTAGCTGGAGTATACTGTCCTCTCTGATACACAACACCATTAAGTGTATTAGGGAACAATGCTGATTCCACACGGTTCATGGTAACAATACCAACCGCCTTTTTACCAGCATAACTCTCTGTATTAGCTTCACAGAATATAAGGGATGAAAGTAATCTTAGCTGTTCATCTTTATATCTGTCCTTTACTTTAACAGTAACTCTGGCATATGTAGCACCATCCATCTTTACGGTAACTACTGCCTTACCCGACTTAAGTCCTTTAATAACTCCTGACTTAGAAACCTTGGCTACCTTCTTATTCTTTACCTGATATGTGAAATCACTCATATCCTTACTCTTAAATGCCTTAAATTTCTTAAGCTTAAGTTTTGAATTAACCTTTATGTTCTTTTTAAGTTTCTTAATTCTTGTTACTGTATTAACTGTACTTCCTGCCTGAGTTACTTCTTCAGTCGCAACATCAGCTGTATTCTCACATACAACTTCTTCAGTACTATCTGTTGCTACAGTTGTTTCAACTACTGTGGCACTCTCTGTTGTTTCTGTTGTAATTTCATCAGCCATTACACTGTAAGTAGATGAAATAATAGCGGTTGCCGCTAATACACAAAATCCTTTTTTCTTAATATTGCTTAATCTAATCTGTTTCATAACCTCGCAATTAATACCCTTAATAATCAAATGACTACCGTAAGTAATAATTGTTTATTTATTCCTTCCTTTCACTTTATGTTCTCCCCCTTGGAACTTTTGTCCCCTCATAAAGTTATTACAAAATTGTTACAAATATTAATTCTTTATTAATATAAACAATTTCTGTAAAAAAAGCAAGTTTTTTAAGGATTTTTTAATATTTTATGCGATTTTCACGAAACACACTTAGTTATGTCAACTCATCATTATGCACTTTTTTCAAATAATTCTTTAAGCCAAACGAGAATCTTCTTAATTATTATTTAATTATTAAGTAACATTTGTATAATTTCTTAATATTTAATTTAATATATGCTTAAATTATGCCTATTCTTTACCATCCCAGCAATATGTACATAGTTTTTCTCTTCCGATTCCCACAGAATCCAACATATCATCAAGTCTGTTAAATCTAAGGGATGTAAAATTAAGTTCTTTTCTAATCTCTTCCACCATAGCTTCATATTCTTTTGAATCCGGATCAACATATTTTTGTAAAACCTCTTCAGATACATCTGTTGTTCCTTCAAGTTTTGCTATTACTCTTCTTGTAATAAGATCCATTTCAGAATTTGATCTTGAGAAATTTACGTATTTACATCCATATACAAGAGGTGGACATGCTGGTCTAATATGAACTTCCTTTGCGCCATTCTCATATAAGAACTCTGTTGTTTCACGAAGCTGTGTTCCTCTAACAATTGAATCATCTATTAATAGAAGCTTTTTATCCTTAATTAAATCAGTAACGGCAATAAGTTTCATTTTTGCCACCATGTTTCTTGTACTTTGAGCAGTAGGCATAAATGAACGTGACCATGTTGGAGTATATTTAATGAATGGTCTTGTAAATGGAATGCCGGACTGATTTGAATAACCTATTGCATGAGCTGTTCCTGAATCAGGTACACCTGCAACAATATCAGGCTTAATATTGTCTCTCTTTGCAAGACAAGCACCACATTTGTATCTCATTTCCTCAACATTAACTCCTTCATAACTACTTGAAGGATATCCATAGTAAACCCAAAGGAAAGTACAAACCTTCATATCACGTTTAGGATTTGAAAGAACTGTTACACCTTCAGTTGTAATTATGTCAATTTCACCTGGCTCTAATTCCTTATAATTCTTATAATCCAACTTCTGATAAGCAAAATCTTCAAAGGATGCACAATAACTATCTCCATCCTCCTCTATTTTCTTACCTATAAGCATTGGAGTTCTGCCATAATTATCTCTTCCCACATAGATTCCCTTTGGTGTCATAACCATAAGTGTAAGAGAACCATCAATTTTATCAAGAGCATATCTGATACCATCAATAATATTTTCCTTCTGATTTATGAGAGTAGCTACAAGTTCTGTTGAATTTATCTCACCACCACTCATTTCAAGGAAATGAACATTACCATTTTCATAGATTTCATTAATAAGTTCATCCTTATTATTAATCTTACTTATGGTAGCAATGGCAAATGTACCATGATGTGATCTGATAATAAGTGGCTGTGGTTCAAAGTCTGATATACATCCAATACCCATAATACCGGACATTTCCTTTACATCCTTATCAAACTTTGTTCTAAAAGGAGTGTTTTCAATATTATGAATAGATCTGTCAAATTTCTCACCATCGAAAACTGCCATACCAGCTCTTCTTGTTCCCAGGTGTGAATGATAGTCTGTTCCAAAAAATAAGTCCACAATACAATTCCTTCTTGATACGACGCCGAATAATCCGCTCATAATAATCCTCCTGAATGTTTTATATATTTTTATTAATAAAAATACTTATATAGTATAACAAAAAGGGTGTTTTATGACCACCCCTTATTGTTATTTTATTTTATTTTTTAAATAAAGTAGAAAAAATGCCTCTTCCAAGAGCTGCTCCCGCATTTCCACCAATCTTTTTACCAAGACTACCAAATCCTGAAAGTGCAGACTTTCCTGCTTCCCTTCCAACTGTACCTGCCACAGTATTTCCCACTGATTGTGCAACTTTATGTTTTTCTCTCTCTTCCTTTTCCTTAGCCTTTGCAGCAGCGGCTGCATCTTTTTCAGCCTGCTTAGCTTTTGCAGCAGCTTCCTTTTCAGCCTGCTTTGCTGCTTCTTCCTCTTCTTTTATTCTATCTGCTTCAATCTGTGCATCCCTTGCCTTCTTTTCAAGTATTTCATAAGCAGATTCTGGATCATTTGAATATGAGTATTTGCTATATAAAATACTGCTCATAACTAAAGCATCTCTTCTTTGCTCATCAATACTGCCAAATTTTGATTTAGGTGGAAGTATGCTTGCCTTTTGGGCTATTCCCGGAATACCACCCTCTTCTAATAAGGAAACAACTGCTTCCCCTGTTCCTAATCCCATTATGGTTTCATATGTATTAAAATCAGGATTTTCTCTGAAACTTTCTGCCGCTGCTTTTACTGCCTTTTGATCTTGTGGAGTATAAGCATGAAGTGCATGCTGAATTTTATTTCCAAGCTGCGCCAATACACCATCTGGAATATCCTTTGGATTCTGAGTACAGAAATATACACCGACTCCCTTACTTCTAATAAGTTTTACAACCTGTTCAATCTTATCAAGAAGTACTTTTGGAGCATCATTAAAAAGAAGATGAGCTTCATCAAAGAAGAATACCATCTTTGGTTTTTCTAAATCCCCTACTTCAGGAAGAATTTCAAATAATTCTGATAATAACCACAAAAGGAATGTGGAATACATTTTTCCATCTGAGATAAGACTTTCACTATCTAAAATATTAATAAGTCCTTTTCCATCCATGTTTACAGAGAACCAATCCGTAATCTGAAGCGATGGTTCTGTAAAGAAGTTTTCTCCCCCTGCAATTTCAAGTGCCACTACTGCTCTTACTATGGCAGCTATTGATGTAGGACTCATCTTGCCATAAGCACTTTCAAATTCCTTATTGTTTTCTGATACATAATTAAGCATGCTCTTAAGATCTTTAGTATCAACTAAAAGCAAATCATTATCATCAGCTATTTTAAATACTATGGACAGAATATCTGACTGAAGATCATTTAGTCCCATAAGCCTTGATAAAAGAAGCGGACCCATTTCCGAAACTGTTGTTCTAAGTTGGATACCCTTCTTACCATATAAATCCCAAATACTTACAGGATATTCGGTATACTTAAAACCTGCTTCATCAAGACCGAATCTTTTAATTCTTTCATTCATGTTTTCGGATTCACTGCCAGCATCAGCAATACTTGCAAGGTCTCCCTTAACATCGGCAAGAAATACAGGAACGCCCATTTCCGAAAAGCTTTCAGCCAAAACCTTTACGGTAATGGTTTTACCTGTACCGGTTGCACCGGCAATTAATCCGTGTCTGTTTGCGTACTTTGGATCTAAGAATATTTTTTCCCCTTTGTCATTATTAGCAATCCAAATCTTGTTTTCAAAAACCATAACAACCTCCAATTATTAAATTAATTTTCTAAGTTCAACAGTAAAGTAAATTACTTCATCTTTCCAATTAATATTTATTCTTCCTTTATAACTATTTACCAGACTTTCAGCAATTGAAAGTCCTACACCATAGCCACCCTTATCAACATTATGAGACTTATCCTCTCTGTAAAATCTGTCCAAGAATCTGGAATAATCAACATTTGCCCCTTCTTTATAAGAGTTATAAACTGTAAACACGATTCCTTTTCCCTTTTGAGCAAGTATTACTCCCACCTTACCATTATCATCACAATACTTAAGCGCATTATCAAGGAAAATGGTAATTAGCTGTCTTATATGGGCCTCGGACACCTTCATTTTAACATTATCAATCACATTGGAATCAAGTGTCTTTCCTTCAGAAATCGCAAGGGATGTATACGTTTCAACTGTATCCTTTACAATGGCTGAAATATCAAGAAAACTTACGTCCTCTGTCATAAGTTTTTCTTCTGCCTTTACTATAAGCATAAGATTCTTAATTAAACCGTTTAATCTGTCAACCTGCTTCATTGTTGATGTAGTCCATTCAGATTCGCCCTGAAGCATCTCGGTCATTTCTGTATTTGCCCTTATTACTGCAAGGGGTGTTTTTAATTCGTGACTGGCATTGGTAATAAACTGGTTTTGCGCCTCAACATTTTTTATTTCAGTTTCAATGGCTCGCTTTGAAAAATACTTAACCAGTATAAATGAAATAACCATGCCAATGGCGATAAGTAGAAATGCAATGTTTAAAATTCTATTTCCTGCTGCAACTGTCTGAGTGCTGTCAAGATAAACCACTATGGATGAACCATCAGAATATTCTTCCACCTTGTAATAATAATAGCCTTTTCTTCCAAACTTAAAACGATTTTTTTTAGCCCAATCACCATATTCCCTTGCCTCATCTTCTGTTACCGAAGCAATGTGACTGGTTTTAATATCCTTAATATTATTATTATCATCATAAAGTACGGCAAAATACCTCAAAGAATACTTAAATTCCGGAGATTCATAACCATCATTGGTGGCAAATATTTCGCTTAAAAACTTATCAACAACACCATCATCACTGATTTCCATACTAATAACAGTGCTTTCACGATCTTCTACATTATCATCAAATGTTTTTGCAGTAATGGTAATGGTTTCTATATCTCCATTATTCTTAATGATGTAATCAAGAGTTGCCCTAACAGAGTGTCTCGACGCTACCATATAAGTAACATACAAAAAACTTGCCATCAAAATCATAGTTGTGGTTAATGCAAGCATTGATGAAAACATGAACTTTTTTCTTATTTTATTAATTGCATTTTTATTCATAAATCACCACATAAAATAAACATTTATTACAACTATCATAAATTAAATACAATAGCCGCTTTCCAACTTGCCGGCAATTTCAACATTTGACGCAATGCCATTTAATTTGCCGTTTAAATACATAATATAAAGACTTACAGTATCCTCATTGGCTCCATCGTCTTCCCTCCAGACATGCTCTAAAAGATAGTCGCTACTCAAAACCTTTCCCTCATTGCGAATAAGGGTTTTAAGAAGTTCATATTCCTTAGCCGATAATATAACTGAGTTTTCACAGGATAATTCAAAATTACCTCCGTTAAGCTTAATATCACCATATTCGATCATTTCAGAATCATATCCGTTCTTTCTTCTGGCCATGGCTCTTACTCTTGCCAAAAGTTCCTTAATGGCAAATGGCTTGGTTAAATAGTCATCCGCTCCTGCATCAAGGCCTAAAACCTTATCATCCACCTCAGCCTTTGCGGTTAACATAATAACTGGTGTTACCACATTTCGGCTTCGCATGTCCTTAAGTACTTCTATTCCATCTTTTTTAGGCATCATGATATCTAAGATAACCACATCATATCCGTTTGTCATTATCTTGTCAGTAGCTTCCTCACCATCAAATGCACTTTCAACACTATAACCCTCGTGTTCAAGTGCCACAGTAAGAGCTCTGTTTAAGTCCTTTGTATCTTCAACTAATAGTATCTTCATTACTTCTCCAATTAATTATTATTTTCAGGAAGTTTCGCTATTCTATCCTTAATTATCTGCATGGAAATATCTGTCGATGCCAGTTCATCCGCGCACCTTTTAAGTTCCTTTGTAAAGAGTTCTTCATTTCCCTTAATGTCTTTTTTATATTTAACATGATGCTCTAACGCTGCCCAGGTATCCATTGAAATGGTACGAAGCTGTATCTCGGCAAATGTTTCCTTTACCCTTACAATCAAATGGTAACTTCTATAACCATTGGGCTTTGCATGTTTAATATAATCCTTTTCTTCCACAACTTCACAATCTGGAAGAGATGTTATGTACTCTTTAATCTTATAAACATCATTTAAAAATGCACAGACAACTCTTATGCCAATGGCATCATATAGTTTGTTGAGAGCACTGTCTGTTGTTACTGGCAAGCCCTTTCTAATGCATTTTTCCCTCATGCTTTCTTCTGATTTGATTCGGGAAAGGCAATGTTCAACAGGGTCCAATCCTTCCTCTTCCATCATTTGATTTCTAATGCTGTTTATTTCGCTAAGAAGATAATCCATCACTTCTTCAAGCCTTGCTATATTACTGCCATATAAACTTTCCATAAAAAAGCCTTCCATCCATAATTAAAATGTCTATTAATTAAAACATAATTATATCTATTATATTTAGTCAACCACATTAAGACCTTCTGCAATAAATGCCTGTTTCAAGTCATTAACCAAATCATCCTTATCCTCAATACCCACAGCCACTCTGTAGAAACCATTATGGAATTCTTCTGGATAGAGATACATTCTTTCGTCATCCTCTCCTAAAAATACAATAAGGCTTCCTGTATTACCAAGTGATACTGCAGAGGTAAATACATTAAGATGTGATACAACTCTGTTGTATAAATCGTGATCACCCTTAAGTCCGAAGGATAATACACCACCAAAGCCATGCTTCATTTGCTTTTTGGCAATTTCATGTCCCTTAAATGAAGGAAGTCCAGGATATGCCACAAAACTTACACATGGCTGCTTTTCTAACCACTGTGCAAGATAGAGGGTATTATCATTATGAACCTGCATTCTAAGAGGAAATGTCTGTGATCCTCTTTGAATAAGCCATGCATTAAATGGGCTAATGACACCACCTATATTTACCTGGGCTTCATATCTTATTTTATCCATATCCTCATGAGGTCCTATAATTGCGCCACCCATAGAATCTCCATGACCGTTAATATATTTTGTAAGACTTTCTACCACATAATCAACGCCATATTCAAGAGGTTTTGTATTATATGGTGAAGAAAAAGTATTATCAACGGATACCAGTATGTCATGTTCATGAGCAACCTTAACTATTGCTTCTATGTCGCAAATACATAGTGTAGGATTACCCGGTGTTTCAAAATGAATAAGCTTTGTATTTGGTCTAATTGCTTCCTTAACTTTTTCTACATCTGTACAATCTACAATAGATGTTTCAATTCCCCATTTTTTACACCATAATTCATTAAAAATCCTATATGTAGCAATATATGTAACTGTTGAAAAGATTACATGATCTCCTGCCTGAAGCTTTGTGAAAAACAAAGCAGATAAAGCTGCCACACCACTGGCAAGAACAACTGCATCTTCTCCATCATGAAGAGAAGCAATTTTCTTTTCAAGTCTTCCCTGATTAACTCCACCATTTCTTGTGTAAATATTATCCTCTGATGCAGACCAATTCATGGTTGATGGATCATATGGCAGTTTAAAACTATTTGCCATATATATTGATGGTTCAATAGCTCCACTTGCTGGATCTGCCTCCGCTCCTATATGAATTGCCCTTGTTTGAAAACTTGTCTTCTTTAATGCTTCTTCATGTGAATTACTCATAATTCCCTCCGTAATTGTTTATATATTCTTTTATTATTTTTCTTAATAATTGTTAACCTACCGTATTTATTAAGACCCTACAATTATAATCAAAATTCGCCTTATTTTCAATAAATAAATAGGTGATTTGTATTTACATTTATCATCTTTGTGTTACAATGTTTATACAAGGAGGTGATCTAATATGAAAAAAGCAACTATAACATTTAGAACAGATGAAGACTTAAAAGAAAATGCAACTATTCTTTTTGATTCTATGGGCATGACACTTTCAACTGCATTGAATCTATTTTTAAAGCAAGCTGTTCGTAAACAAAAGTTTCCTTGCAGTTTGGATTACACTATTACTGGCTCTGCAATCCAAACTTATAAGGATGGATTTTTTGATTTATTTGGAACCGGTAATAACTTAGGATTTGATGAAGAGCCTAAAGAACTGAAGTTAGATAAGGAGGAATTCGATTTATGAAATACTTTTTAGATACCAACATTATTATATATGCAATAAAAAACTCCTACCCTTCAATAATAAATCATTTTATGAATATCCCATCCTATTCCATAGTTATACCTAGTATTGTCGTATCGGAAATTGAATACGGCGCCCGTAAAAGCATTAATTATACAAAAACCATTAATCTATATAATTCATTTATTAGTAATTTTGAAATAATTGATTTTGATTATAATGCAGCTGTACAATATGGCATCATACGAAGTCAATTGGAAAAAAGTGGCAAATTAATAGGGCCAAATGATATGTTAATATCTTCAATTGTTTTATCCGAAGGTGGAACATTAATAACACATAATACTAAAGAATTCAATCGTATACAGAATTTAAAAATAGAGGATTGGACTTTATAAACCAATCCTCTATTTTTATAAACTCTTTATTGCTTAGCTGTAAGATTTTTACTTAACAAGCATATCATATGTAACACCATACTTCTTTGCTATGTCTTCAGCATAACTCCTTCCAACAGGAGGTGCCACCTTAACCTTATAAGATCTTTCACCACCCTCTGCAACAACCACAAGTGATGCTGCCTTTTTGGTTGCGCCACCTAGGCTTACTGCCTCATTGTTTATTTCATCAATGTCTATTGCCAGTTTATGCATATGGGTATTGTAAATTGTTCTAATTCCTTTTTTAAGTATTGCCTTTACCGCATCCCTAGCAATAAAGTACCCCTCTTCAAAGGAAGTTGTTGAAAATGTTTCATTCAATAAGAATAAACTCTTTTCCGTTCCATTTTCATATATGTCCTTAAATCTGCTACATTCTTCTCCAAGTCTACCAAGATCCATTGTTTGATCTTCATCTGCCGGAAAATGGGTATAAATATTATCACAAGGAACAAATTCAAAACTATCACCAGGAATGTATATACCTCCCTGAGCCAGTACGTATAATAAACCAACTGCCTGGGTTATGGTTGTTTTACCACCTCTATTGGCACCAGTTAAAATATAAACGGTGTTATCCCTGTCAAAGTCAAGGTCATTTGGAATAATAACTTCATGTTCCTTTGAAACAACAGAAGCAAGTTTTAAATTATAGATCCCCCTAGCTTTCATTGTAACGCAAACTTCAGAACTATCTTCAAAAACTCTTGCTTCATTAAATACCATTCCCAAGGAAACAAGTTTTTCAATGTATTCTGCCCATCTAATGTAATACACAAATTCCGGTATTAAATCCGTAATATCTGTAATGGTAATGGTTACATACTTTGTAAGAACACTTCTTAGTTTCTTTACGATAGTGTTAATCATCTTATTGGTAATCTTATCCATGTACTGGGTCATTTCCCTAACCTGAATGTCGCTCTGTACACTGGCAAGAGTAGCCGATGCTGCAAGCATTGGATTAACAGAAGCCACTCCAATTTTAGCCCCCAAATCATTATTAATCATGTTACTGTCATTTTCATCAAATGTCTGAAATTTATAATTATTTTTCCATTTGATATCATTCATGATACCTTCCTTTGAAACAATTTTATCATGAAAATTATCAAGTATTCCAGATTTAACAAAAGGCTTGCTGTTAATTGATATAATACCTACTTCACTTGCTTCAAATCTTGGATTTAAATTAATCCCCACAGTAATACTCTTAAGATTTGCTGTTGTGGCTCTTAAATTCTTAATATCCTTTTTCAATTCCACAAAAGCATTATCATGATATAAATCATCAACATATGTTTTTAGTTTCTTAAGTCCCTCTGATTTAATATCAATGCCATCAAGACATGTGGACATGGCTTCCACACACTCAATATAATCGTTAATTTCTTCTAGCCTATGTAGTAACTGCCATGTACTTTCGGATTTATCAAAATCTCCTCTGAAAGTCCCATAACTTCTAAGAAAGTTTATTTTATCAAGGATTTTCATCATATCTTTCCTAAGGCTTTTACTATGATATATGTCATCAAACACTTCACATCTATATTTTGTCACCTCTGGTCTTTCGGTCATCCTTGACATAATCCTTAATATATGCATCTGCTCTTCTACTTCATTGGAAAGTTTTTTGCATATGGTATCAAGTCCTAAATCATGTATTGTGACATCTGGAAGCTCATTGAAGTTTTCCATATCCCCATCAGGATATAATAAACTTATTTTCTTTTTTTGCATTTTTCTTCCCCCGTTTTCCATTATTCTTATTTATAAAGGCGCGTTAAAAAACGCGCCTTTAAATTACACTTCAACCTTAACTTTCTTTAATTTCCAAATATCTTTTACATACTCTTCAATGGTTCTGTCTGATGAGAATTTTCCTGAACAAGCAGTATTTAAAATAGCCATTCTTGCCCATCTCTTCTCATCTCTATAAGCCTCTTCAACCTTCTTCTGTGCTTCAACATATGACTTGAAGTCTTTAAGAATAAAGTATCTGTCTGCTACATCCGTACTCTGTGTATTAAGTAAGGAATTATAGATATCCCTAAATCTTTCTGGTTCATCAGGACTATAGAAGCCATTAATAAGCTGCATAAGAACTTTTCTTATGTCCATGTCTTCATTAAATATCTTCATTGGATCATATCCACCGTTATTCTCGTAGTTAATAACTTCATCAGAAGAAAGACCAAAGATAAATGCATTATCCTCACTTACTTCCTCAACGATTTCGACATTGGCTCCATCCATTGTACCGATGGTAACAGCACCATTAAGCATGAATTTCATGTTACCTGTACCAGATGCTTCCTTACTTGCTGTTGATATCTGCTCAGATACATCCGCACCGGCAAATATAATCTCTGCATTTGATACTCTATAGTTTTCAATAAATACAACCTTAAGTTTTCCATTTATTGATTCGTCATTATTAATTACATCAGCAACACTATTTATAAGCTTAATTGTAAGCTTAGCAATTCTATAACCGGCTGCTGCCTTTGCTCCAAAAATAAATGTTCTTGGATAAAAATCCATATCGGGATTTTCTTTAATCTCATTATAAAGATACATAACATGAAGAATGTTAAGAAGCTGTCTCTTGTATTCATGGAGTCTCTTAACCTGTACATCAAAGATTGATCTTGGATCAACTTCAACACCATTATGCTCCTTAATATAAGCGGCAAGACGTTTTTTATTCTTGTACTTAATATTCATGAATTCCTTCTGACATTTTCTATCATCAGCATATACTTCAAGATTCTTAATATGAGAAAGATTTGTAATCCATTCATCACCAATTTTACTTGTAACCCAATCTGCAAGAAGCGGATTTGCATGAAGTAAGAATCTTCTCTGAGTAATACCATTTGTCTTATTATTAAACTTTTCTGGCATCATCTCATAGAAATCCCTAAGTTCCTGATGCTTTAATATTTCTGTATGAAGTCTTGCAACACCATTAACCGAGAAACCTGCCACAATAGCAAGATGAGCCATCTTAACCTGACCATCATAAATAATGGCCATACGCTCAACTTTACCTCTGTCGCCAGGATACTTTCCTTCAATGGCAATACAGAATCTTCTATTTATTTCTTCTACAATCTGATAACATCTTGGAAGTAATCTTGAGAATAACTCAATAGGCCACTTTTCCAAAGCCTCACTCATAATTGTATGGTTAGTATACGCAACAGACTTTGTTGTTACTTCCCAGGCTTCATCCCATTCTAACTTATAATCATCCATAAGGATTCTCATAAGTTCAGCAACTGTAAGAGTAGGATGTGTATCATTCATCTGGAATACAACTTTCTCATAAAGCTTTCTAATATCCTTATGCTTATCCATATACTTCCTTATTGCTGTCTGAATACTTGCAGAAATAAAGAAGTACTGCTGTTTAAGACGGAGTTCCTTACCAAACATATGATTATCATTTGGATAAAGTACCTCTGTAATTGTCTTGGCAAGGTTTTCCTGCTCAACTGCTGCCTTGTAATCACCCTTGTCAAATTCATCCAAGTTAAAGCTTACCAATGGTTCAGCATCCCAGATTCTAAGAGTGTTAACAACATTATTATTATAACCAACAACTGGAAGGTCATATGGCACCGCTCTTATTGACTGATATCCATCCTGAACATAATGACTTCTTCCCTTTTCATCACATTCAACCCTTGTATATCCGCCAAATCTTACTTCGCAGGCATACTCATCCCTTCTAACTTCAAGCGGATTACCATATTTTAACCAATCCTCAGGAACTTCCTTCTGATAACCATCTACTATTTTCTGTTTAAAGAAACCGTATTTATATCTTATACCACAACCATAAGCTGGATAGCCAAGTGTTGCAAGGGAATCAAGGAAACATGCTGCAAGTCTTCCAAGACCACCATTTCCAAGTGCTGCATCAGGTTCCTGATCCTCAATTACATTAAGATCAAGTTTTAATTCTTTTAATGCTTCTTTAATTTCCTCTCTTGATGAAAGATTGAGAATGATATTACCAAGAGCTCTTCCCATTAAGAATTCCATTGAAAGATAGTATACAGTTTTAACATCCTTCTTTTCATAAACCTTATGAGTAGCAATCCATTCATCAATTACAATATCCTTAACTGCATAACAAACTGCCTGAAATTTCTGTCTCTCATCAAGTTCATCGATTGGTTTTCTAAAAATGTTTTTGGCATTTTCCTTAACATTCTTTTTGAACTCATCCTTTGTGACTTTTTCAATAATTAATTCACTATTCATATTTACCTCCTGATGGTTTAAGCATTCTTACTAACAGCAAATAAAACATTTTCGCCATTAATATTCCACTCTTTTTCGTACTTTCCCTCACTATTAAGTACATCAAAGATTATATTGCTAGCCATTACCTCAGATGCTATTTTATCCTTATTACCTTCTGCCACAGCAATTACCTTTTCATTACCGCTTATACTTACAGTAATCTTATCCATAACCTCAAAATCAGCTTCCTTTCTCATGGTCTGAATCTTTGAAATTATTTCTCTTACAAAGCCTTCCTCAATAAGTTCAGGTGTAAGATTTGTATCAAGTACAACAGTAACATTTCCTTCACTACCTGAAACAAAACCTTCCATTGACTTCTGTTCAATAAGGACATCCTCTTTGCCTAATACTACTTTCTCCCCATCATAATCAAATTCAAGGTTAAGTCCATTCTCAAGTTTATCATAAGCATCATTACCGTCTAAGGTTTCCAAACTTGCCTTAATCTTTCCAAGTAATTTGCCGTACTTAGGACCTACAGTCTTTAACTGTGGTTTAAATGTATATGTGGTAAACTCTCTTACTTCATCAGTAACAACGACTTCCTTGACATTTAATTCATCTTCAATAATTTCTTTGTAATAATCTGATATTTCAAAATCAGCTTTTACAAACATTTTTCCAATAGGCTGTCTGTTCTTTATATTTGATTCATTTCTACATGCACGACCAAGAACAATTGCCTTTAATGCATTTTCCATATCCGCTTCTAACTTCTTGTCAATTGCAGTTTCGTCTGCCACTGGGAAGTCACAAAGATGAATACTTTCTGGTGCATTTTTATCAACACTTATGACGAGATTCTGATAAATCTCCTCAGTCATAAATGGAATCATTGGAGCTGCAGCCTTACATACATTTACAAGTGCTGTATAAAGTGTCATGTAAGCATTTATCTTATCCTGTTCCATACCCTTAGCCCAGAATCTTTCACGGCTTCTTCTAACATACCAGTTACTCATTTCATCCACGAATTCATCAAGAACTCTTGCAGCTTCAGGAATCTTATAATTGCCTAAGTTTTCATCTACTTCTTTGATCATTGTATTCATTTTGGATAATAGCCACTTATCCATTACATTTAAGCTATCCTTATCAAGAGTATACTTAGTTGGATCAAATTCATCAATTTCAGCATAAAGAACATAGAACGCATATGTGTTCCAAAGTGTACCTAAAAACTTCCTCTGTCCTTCCATAACAGCCTTGCCATGGAATCTATTTGGAAGCCATGGTGCAGAATTGATATAGAAATACCATCTAATTGCATCAGCGCCGTACTCTTTAAGTGCATCAAATGGATCAACTGCATTACCCTTTGACTTACTCATCTTCTGACCATTTTCATCCTGAACATGTCCAAGAACAATAACATTTTCATATGGTGCCTTATCAAAGAGAAGTGTTGATTCTGCCATAAGTGAGTAGAACCATCCTCTTGTCTGGTCAACTGCTTCTGAAATGAACTTAGCAGGGAACTGCTGCTTGAATAAATCTTTATTTTCAAATGGATAATGATGCTGAGCAAATGGCATTGCACCCGAGTCAAACCAGCAGTCAATAACTTCTGGTACTCTCTTCATTGTACCGCCACATTCACATTTATATGTAACTTCATCAATATACGGTCTATGTAATTCAACATTTGCCGAATCAGGGTTACCTGTCTTTTCGGCAAGCTCCGCTCTGCTTCCGATAGCCTCCTGCTTACCACAGCAATCACATTCCCAGATATTAAGTGGAGTTCCCCAATATCTGTTTCTTGAAATACCCCAGTCCTGAACGTTTTCAAGCCAGTTACCGAAACGACCTTCACCGATTGACTGTGGAATCCAGTTAACAGTCTTGTTATTTGCTACAAGTCTGTCCTTAACTTCTGTAACCTTGATAAACCATGATTCTCTTGCATAGTAGATAAGTGGTGTATCACATCTCCAGCAGTGTGGATAATCATGTTCAAACTTAGGGGCATCAAAGAGCTGATTTCTCTTATCAAGATCCATAAGAACATCCTTATCAGCATCCTTTACAAACTTACCAGCAAATGGTGTTTCCTCTGTAAGTTCACCCTTTTCATTAACGAACTGTACAAATGGAAGTTCATACTTTCTACCAACATTTGCATCGTCTTCACCAAATGCAGGAGCGATATGAACGATACCTGTACCGTCGCTCATGGTTACATATGAATCACATGTTACAAAGAATGCCTTCTTATGCTGTTTATCACAGGCAGCCTTAGCACATTCAAATAATGGTTCGTATTCTTTATATTCAAGGTCGCTACCCTTATAAGTTTCTAACACTTCGTAAGCTTCTGCTTCTTCTGTCTTAAGTTTACCTAAAACAGTGTCTGCAAGTGCCTGTGCAAGATAATATGTAAAGCCATCTGCTGCTTTTACTTTAATGTATGTATCCTCTGGGTTTACACAAAGTGCAAGGTTTGAAGGAAGTGTCCATGGAGTTGTTGTCCATGCAAGGAAATATGCATCCTCATCCTTAACCTTAAATCTAACAATTGCAGATCTTTCCTTTACAAGCTTATACCCTTGAGCAACTTCCTGTGATGATAAAGGAGTTCCACATCTTGGACAATAAGGAACAATCTTAAAGCCCTTATATAATAGCTTCTTATCCCAGATTTCCTTAAGAGCCCACCATTCTGACTCAATAAAGTTATCATCATATGTTACATATGGATCATCCATGTCAGCCCAAAAACCTACAGTACCTGAGAAGTCCTCCCACATACCCTTGTATTTCCATACAGATTCCTTACACTGCTTAATAAATGGTTCCATACCATATTCTTCAATCTGTTCTTTACCATTAAGTCCTAAAAGTTTTTCGACTTCAAGTTCTACAGGGAGACCATGAGTATCCCATCCAGCTTTTCTAGGTACAAACTTACCCTTCATGGTCTGATATCTTGGAATCATGTCCTTGATTACACGAGTAAGAACGTGACCAATATGTGGCTTACCATTGGCTGTTGGTGGTCCGTCATAGAAAGTATAAGTTTCTCCTTCCTTTCTATTCTCCATACTCTTTCTAAAAATGTCTTTTTCTTTCCAGAAGCTTTCCACTTCTTTTTCTCTGTCAACAAAGTTTAAATCTGAATTAACTTTATTATACATACCGCTTCCTCCCGGTGTTTTATTAATAAAAAAACGTCCTATATCAATAGGACGATTACTCGCTATACCACCTATTAACATCATGCTCAAAATACTTTGAATATGTGCCTTCTGTTACGGGAAGGACCCGTCAACGCCTACTGAAAATTCGGGTTGCAACTCCAGAGTGATATTCACATTATCTCTTACTTGTATCCTCTTCCACCAATAAGGACTCTCTGTGACTTTTAAAGATAAGCTACTGTCTCTTTCATAGTCTTTTATATATTGTGATTATCATGAAATAAATGCAAAAACATACATCAACTCACGCTCTTATATTTTAACTATATAATGCTTCATTGTCAAGCAGAAACACCACCAAACACTATTTTAATAATAAAAAGCGGGGATTGTAATCCCCGCTTTCATATAAAGCGTTTATTTTACGCTACCCTTTTTTATCTTACCCTTGAAGCCAGCTTTCTTTAAACGTTTCTTAAGCAGTTTATACTGTGCAACTGAAATCTTCTTGTTAACAACAAAGGTAATTTTCTTTGTATTAACGCCATTAAATGCGCCCTTAGCAAATTTGATAGCTTTTGTTGGTCTGTATTTAATCTTTCTAAGTTTCTTACAACCCTTAAAAGAATTCTTACCTACTTTAACTACTTTGTACTTCTTACCCTTATACTTAATGTAGCTTACGATAGGTGCAGACTTAACTTTCTTCTTGTTCTTAACTACCTTTATACTTGTAGCAGTTCCCTTAGTTGTGGTCTTGTAGTAATAAATTACTCTCTTAACCTTCTTTGCTACATATCCATCTTCATCTCCCTGTGTAGGACTTGATGTTGCAGCACCAACCTGAACTGATCCAAATACTAAAGTAGAAGCAAGTGCAAGTGTTGCGACTCTTCTTAAAGCCTTCTGCATATTTTATCTCCTCCTTTCATAAAATAGCAAGTAATGTCCGGATATAACTTACCTCTCAAGTATATACTATAAAAACGCAAAAAGACACATTTTTACGTATATTCTTTTGAAATTATACACCTATTACGCTTTTATTTCAAGTATTTTACTGACAAATAAAATTTTTTCTCTTATTTTTCACATTCTACAATTTTAACATCATAATCAGTATTGAAACTATCTTTAATACCCTGTGAAACAATTAATTCATTATCATCCGTCTTTATTATGAAATCAAACTCCTTATTATGATTGCGATAATAATCGCAAGCTTTTTCAGTGCCCATAACAAACAATGCTGTTGACAGAGCATCTGAAAGCATGCCATCATCGCTTATGATAGTAACACTTTTCACTCCATTATTGGCTGGTTTTCCTGTGAATGGATCCAATATGTGGTGATAAGTTTTACCATTTTCTTCAAAGTATCTTTCGTAGCCACCAGATGTAATAACTGCTTTGTCCTTAACCTTAATACTTCCTAAATATTTTTCTGTATCATCAGGATCTTCAATTGCAATATTCCAATATGAACCATCAGTCTTTGTTCCAAGACACTGCACATTCCCCCCCAAAGATACAACGGCACTTATAACCCCCTCTTTTTTCAGCAAATCAATTACTTTATTAGAGGCATATCCCTTTGCAATACCACCGAAATCTATTTTTACACCTTCTTCAAGTTCTATGTAATTCTCTTCTTCATTATAGTTTATCTTAGAAGAATCAACCTTTTCTAAAAGGCTTTCAATTTCATCATCTGAAGGGACTCTTTTTTCTCCTCCGGCAAATCCCCAGGCTTCCATTAATGGATAAACTGTAATGTCAAAAGCACCATCCGTATTCTCATATACATAAAGTGCCTCCTTAATGATATTTTCAAAATCATCATTAACATATCCGCTTCCTTCTTTATTAACCTCGGATACATAGGAATCTTCAAGCCCTATGCTGAACATGTTATCCATTTCTTCTATAAGGGATACACATTTATCAAGGGCTTCATCACCATTTTCCCCATAGGCCTTTAAGGTCATATATGTATCCATGGCATACACTTCCCTTGTGCTTTCCTTATTTGATTTATTTTCTTTTAAACCATTATTACAGGATGTTAATCCAATAATTAAACATGCTAAAATCACAATTGCGGACACTTTTTTAATTGTGCCCGCATTATTGATTATTCTTTTCATATTCCTAATCATTATGACCATAGTAGTATTTACTTCCATAATACTTTTTACCATAGTATTTGCTATAATAACTTCCCTTAGATGTATTAACTCTGTTCAATACAACTCCAAGCAAAGGACAGCCTGCTCGCTCAAGTCTGTTAATGGAGTTTCTAACTATCTTTTTAGAAGTTACTCCACCCCTTACACAAAGAATTGCTCCATCACATTTACTGGCTATTTTTTCACCATCTGACACAAGTTCAAGAGGTGGTGCATCAATAAATACATATCTGTAATTATCTGCTGCATATTTAAGCATCTCATCAAACTTTCCATTTTCAAGTAATAGAGATGGATTAATTACATTGTCTATGTTTGGAAGAATGTCACCATTTTCAAACTGTGTTTTATATATAACATCTTCAATCTTTGAACTATCTGACAAGTAATGACTTGTTCCTCTAAGCGGTGTTTTATCCTCTGTAGACAAACCATATTTATTTTTAATAACAGAGTTTCTCATGTCAGCATCAATCATCAATATTTTTTCATCTGACATGGCCATCTGTTTCCAAAGATTCATGGCAATAAAGCTCTTTCCCTCATTTGGTTCAGAACTGATTATCATTATTGTTTTTACGTCATTTCCCAAGAAACCAACATTTACACGTAGTCTGTTAACAGCTTCCTCAAGTGCATATGGAAGAGTAGGAAATGTTCCTATTTTCAAACTTTTACTCATTTTTTCCTCCTACTCATCCAGCTTTCCTTCAGGTATTACGCTAAGTGGAATAATACCAAAGGTCTTTTCAATATCATCTGCTGATTTTAATGTTTCATCCATAAGATAAATTACTGTTAAAATACCCAATGTAAGTACTGTAAGAAGCATTGCTCCGATTAATACATTTTTTGTTAGACTAGGAGAGCTCTTAACCTGTGGAAGAACTGCATCTTCAACAATATTTGGTTTTGGAGCATCCATAAGCTGTGGAATTTGATCCTCTGTTTTTTCTGCAAGAGAATTTGCAATATCCATGGCTTCCTGTGGATTAGTACAGGTTACATTTATTTTAACAATACGTGTATCCCCTACTACTGAAAGATTCATCATGGATACCACCTGACCATATGTATAGTTGAGACCTAAATCATCAATAACTCCTTCAACAATAGGTCTTGTCTTCATGATTTCAATATAGTCACTTGAAAGCGCCTTACCAATGTTAAGGTCGCTGACATCAACAACTGAATTTGATGATGCAGAAACCATGTACATCATTGATGTGGCTGTATACTTAGGAGCAATTAAAAACTTTGTAATTCCTCCTGCTATTAATGCACCAATTATAAATGCACTTATAATAAATAACCATTTACTTTTGAAATAAAATAACAGCTCTAAAAGATCTATCTCAACTTCTTCCGTTCTTGAAACATTATTCTTTTCCTTAGAACTCATAAGAATTACTCCTTCCCTTTACACAATCCTTATTATTCTACCCTTAATTTTTAAAATAATCAACCCAAATTTACTCTTCATCAGGTTCAAGATTCATAATCTTTGATAGATTTTCTATAATAGAATCTCTGTTAGGATAAAACTCAGCATGTAAAAGTCCATCTCCTAATTTCTTGCCTTTTTTGCTTTCTCCATCAAAAGTAAGTATTCCAATGTTTTCGTATTTCAATATGGAATTACTTATTACCGAAAGGGATTTTCCGCTAATATCGGTAACTGCCACATCCTGTAATTCTACAAATGCATCATTGACAAAATTATTATCACTCTTTATTAAATCTAAAGCCTTGTTGAAATATGCACTCATATAGGTTCTTTGTCTTCTCATACGGGATGTGTTTTCACCATCTCCCACTCCCATTCTTGCTCTTACGAAGTGTTCTGCCTGTTCATCATTTAATAATATGGTTTCACCCATAACAAGGCTTTCATCTTCACCTGAAAAATCATCTTCAATGGTTACTTCCACACCACCAACCAAATTATTAATGATTCCTATGTTTTCCATGTTTATACAATAATAACCATCAATTTCAATTTCACCAAGTAAAAGAGATACCGCTTCTTCTGTGTTCTCGCAAGATTGTTCTTTATCTTTTCCATACCAGTGAGCTGTACAAATTTGTAATTCTTCCATGCCCTCTCCCTCACCAGTACTGTCAACGGTGGTAACATCTGTTATGGTATCTCGATTAATCTGGACAAAACCATATTTTTCAGTTGTATTATTAACAAATAAAACCAAAAGGAAATCTGCCATGGTACCGCGATAGCTTTCATCATCAGCATCTTCATTCCCACTTCCATCTGTACCAATCAAAAGATAAGTATTTATATCATCACTATATTTATAAAGGTCAAGTCCAAATTCAAGATACTCATAATGATGATGTTTCTTTTTATCTTTTTCTTTAGATTCCTTTGTGGTCGATTCTTCTATTTTCCTTTTAGTATCCTTATCAAAATAGTTTTTTTCATAGTAACTTAGTCCAAAAATAAACATAATCAAACCAAATACTACTGCTAACCCTATGATAATTCCCTTTATTTTCTTTTTACTCATTGACATGTAGTACCTTTAGTTGTTTTAAATATTTCCAAAGCCAAATCCATCATTTGCTTCACTCTGTCCGCACCCATTTTCTTCTCTATAGCCGACGCTGCTCTATCAACATTAGGGGGTCTCTTTCCCATATTATGACAGTCGCTCCCAATAATAACATTGTCATGCTCTTTTATAAATTTAAAACACCACTTCTTTAAAAAGAAACCTTCCAAAAAACTTCCTCCATTAATTTGGAATATAACGGGAAGACTTAATAATTCATTTAATGGCTTCTTGTTCTTTTGAATATCAATGTATCTTTCAATATGAGCAATAATTACTTTTTTACCCCTATCCTCAATAATGCTTTTTACCTCTTTAATAATCTTATCATCCCATTGCTTAAAAGGCATTTCAAGAAGAATATAATCTCCCTTACCTATACATAAGAGATCTAAATCAACGGCCTTGCTTATTCCATCAAAATAGTAGATTTCACCGGCAGAAATAAACGTTACTCCGTAGCACTTAGTACCCTTCTGTTTAAAAAACATCTTGGTTACTGTTATTGCATTATCACGCTTCTCCAAAAACTTTGCAACAGACATTTTATCAGCATAAAAATGAGGAGTTAAAATAATCTTATCCACTCCACCCTGCATTTCTTGCATAAGCATATCCATGGTTGTTTTTACATCATCGCTTCCATCATCAATATTCGGCAGCAAATGTGTATGGCAATCAATCAAACCTTTCATAACATCCTCCCTTATTACAGACTAACCCCTTACCATTAACCGTCAACTTCTATCTTTTCACAAAAATCTACCATATCTTGAATGTAGTTTTCTCTCTCTTCAATAAAATCCCTAAGGCATGCTATGCTTGCATAACCACCATTAGTTGCATCATTTACACTTCCAGTTCCAGGATATCTCTTAAAAAACTGCTCCATAATTGGCATATATGCACTTTCAAACTCATCCACTCTACTTTGGAGTTTAGTCTTTTCAAAAGTATCTGTAGAAAGTCCCAATAATCTTTCTTCAAAAGCCTCTCTAAAAGACTTATTCGTCATTAATATGGCAAATGTTTTAACTATTGGATTATTTGTTCCCTTATCGAGCAACCCCTTTTCTCTATAATTATCTTCCTTTATGGTATTAACATACGCATCTTGTTTTCCACTAATACCACCAAATTCCACATCGTATACCATGAGCCTGAAACGACCGTCAGCATATTCACTATCCTCTGACACTTCATCAGTTTTCCATATGGACCAGTTTTTTCCCGGCCAGTCCCATTTATTATTAATAAAACACTCAATAGCAAAATAATCCATAAATGACTGCTCATCAATGAGTTTACATAACTCCTGATAATCCTCATCATTTTCCAATGTGGGATGCTTATAATTAAAATCAGTCAAATCTTTTAAGAAGTATTTTTCAGACTCGCCCTCTGGAAGATTTCCGATGTCTAATTTATAACCGGATGCATAGGTTTCTGCATCCCCCTTATATACTACCACCGATTCCTTATTTACTCCATAATGAGTTTCAAAGAAATCATCGTTAAAGTCTTCCTCAAGAACATAAACGCCCCAATATTCACCGTTAAGATATACAACACAAGGTCTTGAACATTTTGAACTTACATTACACTCCGTAACAAGAGACTGCCAATATGTATCATTAAATTTAGCATTAAAAGCACAATTTCCTCCTGCCCTTAAAACAAGATGTTTAAACTTACCAACGGTTTCACCACTATAGTCCTTGCACTTTTCTCCAAAAACCTCATACTTGAAATTCTTCTTTCCATATTCATTTCTTGCATAAAGTCTGAATCCTTTTTGCAAATCACTTCTTGAATAATTCCCCTGAATTCTAATGCCACAATCCTGAGAAATAACTTCTTCCATCTCACCATCTTTGTTAAGTTCAAACATGGCTACGCCTGCTTCTCTTTCCCACTCTCTTCCTCTTTGATTATAATTAGCAGAAAGTCTTCTTGCAGTATCTGCATCCCAAAGCTGTTCTCTATCAAGAAAATCACTTAAGGCATCATCAAAACATTTGCCTTTGACATAAATGCCCTTTTCGTAATCAAAAAGATCATCATAATTCATGGAAATACTAATAACTGCGAGATTTTCATTAAAATCGCTTATGGTTTTATCATAATCCGGAATATGTTCGTTAGCATCTCCTATAAAATATGTATTGCATTTATCATCACTATATGAACCATCTTTATACTTTAATTTTGCTCTTATTACCGTACACTTATCAACATCCTCATCAGTTGGAATGGTGATTTTACTTTCAAGATCAAATCCATTTCTTTCACTATTAATCTTATTAAAATTAGCAGATATTAATAACGGATCCACTGCGGAAACCACATTTTTATCCCCATCCCTTTTTGTGACCTTTATTTCATCCTTGTATAAAATAGCACTATCAGAGGTCGCCGGATCAGAGCCATCAAGAGTATAGTATATTTCTCCCTCTTCTTCAGTTGTAATGGCAACAGATATGTCTTCATCATATATTCCACCATCCATGGAATACATAATTGTTTTTTTCTCTTTAACCTGAGCCTCTTTTTTGCTACAACCTGCCAAAGCCAGCATGCCTGTAATCACCAAAAGTCCCAATACTTTTTTTCTCATATAGTTTATTTCCTTTTCTTTTATTCTTTTCTTTACTGTTTTATTGTTACCAAATCATTTTCACTATTATCAGTTAAACTAAATGAATATTCCGTCAGATAATTGATTCCATCTTCCATTTCCTCATATTTAACCTTAAGGCAGTCACCAACACTAATTTTAATAAGACTTTCATTATCAGCAAAATTCTGCTTATATACACTGCCATCTTCGTCCTTAATATATACAAATGTATTACCTTCAGAAATAATATAATTAATATCAGCGACAGTTATTTCTTTTTCTTTTTCTTCTAATGAAACTTCAACACTTTCATCCTCTGCCAATGCCTTTTTATATGCAGTCATAACTCCAGTTTGAGTCGTACTTGTAACTACGATATTATACTGTTCCACATTAACCATGGCATACATTTTAACAAGGCCACCCTTGTCCTTTAATACCATGATATAGGTTGGAACGCCACCTACATTTATAAGACTTGGGAAGGAAGCTGCATATCCTTTTTCCTGAACTTCACCCTCTGCTGCAGCCATGGCAGAATACTCTTCTGCTCCCGATACCGTATAATATCTGCATTCCGAAGTTCTTTGATTCATCATGACAAATCCCACATTGGACTCATCTCCATTAACAGATGTCACACCTGTATATACCCATACATCATCTTCAATGGTTTTATAACCATAATCTGTTGTTGTCTGTACACAGCCACTCTGTCCAATAATACTGTTTATAAAGCCACCCTGATACATTCCATACCAGTTATACTTTTTATTAAGTATTTCACCATCATATACTCTGTCAACCCATTTAGGTATGCTGTCAACCTTTTTATAATCGCAGTCTCCGCTGATAGGATCACAAATAATAGCACCCACTACATCGTAACCACCAAACAATCCAATCTTTGCTGTTACAACCGGGCAAATATACCATGGATTTCCTTCATCATCAATTTCAAAATAATAATCATATATTATTTTTGTAGGATACTTAAACTGAATATGTCTCTTTAAATTATCATTAAAGAAAGCAGACTCATCATACTTCATGCCCTTTTCAAGTTTTACATAGGTTGATGTAAATTCAACAGGATCCACACTAATATATCCTGGAATTCCAGTATCCCTATTATTTAACCATTTGAAAAACGAAGCATAATCAAGACTAGATACCTTTTTAGGTGTATTTCCCACATTAATCTGAGTATACTTACTTGAAACCTCATACTGGCTTACTAATTCTGAAAGAGACCCAAGTTTTCTATTTCCAAGAATTCTTGCACTATCTGTATCCATAAGAGCTATATCCTTAATATCATCGGAAGGAAGAATATCTGTTTCAAATTCCTTAAACTCCGGAACCATAAGTTTTGAGTAACTCTTTGCCCTAATTATTGGAGATCCTATAATACCTCCAACAATGCAAATAAAAATGGATAATGTGGCAATAACTCCTACCATAATACAAATCTTATGACCTTTAATAAATGTTGAAATTAAAGATGTTTTTCTTCTTCTTTTTCTTTTACCAGAACTTACGATTTCTGGAATCTCTGTGGCAAATACATAGATATCCAAAAGTCCATATACAATAATAATAACAATCATCCAACTTACCAAAGCTGCCCAAAATGCCTTTGCATGAATGTTAATAGGTGGAAAGAAAATATAATACCACACAGCACACAAAATCATTAAAAAAATCGCTGTACATATGTATACAAAATTCTTTTTACTTTTACTCATAATCCCTCCAGTTTTTCCTACTATTTTTTTATTAATCACACTTGAAAAAATTATAATCTTTTAAATGTTTAATGTCAACAATTGTGCTTTCACACAGCATTTGCCCATCCATTTTTATTCTTGACAATCATTCTTACATGAGAGTATAATGTTTTTTTATAATTATAGATGGGAGGGATTAAAATGAGCGAATACGCAATAACCATGAAAAATGTAACTAAAGAATTCAAGGTATTAAATCGCCGTGAAGGATTAAAGGGCAGTTTCCTTGATCTCTTTTCAAGAGACTACAAAGTCATTCGCGCTGTAGATAATGTAAGCATCAATATTGAACAAGGTGACATTGTAGGTTATTTAGGTCCAAATGGTGCTGGTAAATCCACAACCATTAAGATGATGACCGGAGTATTAGAACCCTCATCAGGAGAGATTCTTGTTAGTGGAAATGAACCTTATAAGAACCGTACTAAGAATGCTCAAAGAATAGGTGTTGTTTTCGGTCAGAGAACTCAGCTTTGGTGGGCTCTTCCATTAATTGAATCCTTTAAAATATTAAAGGATATCTATCAGATTTCCGATAAGGATTATGAAGATATGCTTAAATTATACAAATCCTTAGTTGATATTGAAGACTTACTTCATAAGCCTGTGCGCCAGATGTCTTTAGGTCAGCGAACCCTTAGTGATATTCTGGCTGCATTTTTACATAATCCTAAAATTGTATTTTTGGATGAACCAACCATCGGGCTTGATGTATCAATGAAGGCAAAAATAAGAACTCTAATCAAAGCGTTAAACAAGGAAAAAAATACAACTGTTATTCTTACAACTCATGACATGGGTGATGTAGATGCTCTTTGCAGACGTATAGTAATTATCGATAAAGGTAAAATGCTCTACGACAATGACATTGAACACTTAAAAGGTTTCTTCGGTTCCTACAGAACCTTAAAAGTCAGAGGTGAAGATGTCATAAAATCTCAGGAAGAATTATTAAAAAACATTTTACCAGGATTTTCTATTTCATCCGATGATGAATGGATTTCCATTCTTGTTGATGAAGAAAAAACAGCTGTTGTGGATGTTCTTAATACCATCCAGAAAAACCTTAAACTTAAGGACATGCAGCTTGAAGAGATATCAACCGAGGAGGTTATCAAAAAGATTTACGAGGAGGGAGTATAATGGCATTAAAAAAATATATTACCCTTACTAAAGCTGGCATAATTGAAAGTCTTCAGTTCAGACTTTCCGCTTTTATTCTATTTGTCGGCAATCTCCTATACTTAATAATTATATATTTCCTTTGGAAGGCAATTTATGCATCTGCTGGAACGGACATAGTAAACGGTATGACTTTTAGCGATACCCTCATTTATCTGGTTTTGGCAACTGCTCTATTTAACTTTATGGAAATGTATACCGTTTGGGAAATAGGACGAAATATACAATCTGGTAAGATTGTATTGGATTTATTAAAACCTATTGGATACAGAAAGTATTTATTCTGGAGTTGTTCAGGATCTTTAGTAACTCAATTTATCTTAACCTTTTTACCAACATTTGCAATTGTATCCGTAGTAACAAAAGGACGAATACTTTTTGGGCTTAACCTTTTATACTTTTTGGTATCTGTATTTCTTGCAGTTTCCATTAATAACAGCATAGACTACTTCGTTGGTGGCATTTGCCTTTATACAGAATCAATTTGGGGCATAAACATAATGAAACAGGTTATTGTACTGCTTCTGTCAGGTGCAACAATTCCTATTGCATTTTTCCCAAATGCTTTAAAAACTGTTGTATACTACCTGCCATTCCAGTCAATTTACAATGCACCACTTTCAATTATGTTAAGCCGAAATCCAAATTCAACGACTACAGCAAATACACTTTTGCTTCAGCTTTTCTGGTGTGTTTTATTATACTTAATTAGTGCGCTTTTCTGGAAGATTTCCATAAAGCAGATTACAGTGAATGGAGGTTGATATTATGCAAAAAAGAAATCTCTTATTCTACTTAAGAATATATTTAAAAATACTTTCCCAGGATTTAAAAAGCAAGATGAGCTACAGATCTGACTTTATAATTTCAACCGTTGGTATGATTGCTACAAACATATCCGGTTTTGTCAGTTTCTGGATTCTCTTTAGAAACTTTCCATCCATAAATGGTTGGACTTACTATGAGATGCTTTTCCTTTATGGGTTCTCATTGGTTTCATTAACACCTGTTCAGTGCTTCTTCGATAATAACTGGAGTTTAAGAGGTGCCGTATATTCCGGCGACTTTATAAAATACTGTTTTAGACCAATCAACCTTTTCTTCTACTATCAGTCAGAAGTATTTGATATTAAAGGATTAGGCCAGTTAGCCTTTGGTGTTTGTACCATTTGCTACTCCTGGAGTAAAATCGGAATTCCTGTAACTCCACTTGCAATTATTAAGTTAATTGTATTCTTGCTTACTGCTTCACTTATTATGATAGCCCTGCAAAATGCTGCAGCATCTGCATGCTTCTGGATACAGAATTCATTTTATGTGCTAGACTTGGCATTTAAATTAAAGGATTATGCAAAGTACCCAATTACAATCTTTAGCCCAGTGTTCAGATTTATATTTACATTTATTTTACCTATTGCATTTATTGCCTACTACCCAAGTATGGTAATACTTAGACCGGACAACACTCCAATACTTACATATTTATCACCGGTAATAGGTATAATCTTCTTCTTTATCAGTTATAAAATATGGATGTTTGGCGCTAAAAAATACAGTGGAACAGGTTCGTGATTAACTAAAAGAACTTAAAATAAACCTCTAATTTTACGACTTTTAATAGTCTAAAATTTAGGGGTTTATTTTTTTTATTATTATAAGTATAATAATATTTGTTATTATATTTGTAATAATTATAATAATTTTTTAACACAATTGTAAATTTAGCGAAACACATTTGCCAATATTAAAGAAAGGTAAGCAAATAAATGTTTCAAAACAAGAAGGGGTATGTGGGTGGATTAACCGTTTTACTTGTAACGGCTTTTACCATAACTGCCTTTAAATCAGTAAATAAATTTAATAAGGAAAGCCTAAAAAATAATAACGTTGTTATCATAGATGAAGAAGCATTTCTTAGGGACTATACATCTAAAGAAAAGGATACTGCCATTTCTTATGATAATATGCTTTCAACTAGTTTGTCACTAGCAGAAACCATTTCAAAGACTGAAGAAGATGTTAAGGAAGATGTTAAGGACACTCCGGATAAAAAGCTTACAAAACTTGAGAAATACCGTGCTTCTCTTGAAAACATGGGCATGGTTGATTTGTCAGACTATGATGATGATTCAATAACCATTTATAAGAAACCTTCAAAAAAATCAAAGGAAAAAGGATACCTTGCAGATGGTGGTATCATGACCATAGTTGAAGAATCGGGAAAATGGTACAAAATCAAATCCGGTCACATTAAGGGATATGTCCGTAAGAAATATGTTCTTACCGGAGATGATGTAGAAGAAACTCTCCTTTACGATAGTGATGTTACAGCTCTTATGAAAAAGGACAATATATATGTTACCGGAAAACCTAAAAAGGACAGTACTTCCGTTGGCATTGCATATATTGATAACGAGTATCCAATTGTTGCTTTTAGCGAAAATGAAAAATATGCAATGATTGAGAGAACTGAAACCATTACAGGATGGGTTCCTATATCTGCCATTAAGATAAATATTGACGCTCCTTATGCAATGACAGAGGATGAACTTGAAGATTATCTTATTGAAATGGATTTTGAAGAACAAGAAGCCCTTAACGATTATTTAAATCTTGTAATTGATTCAACCGGTGATGGTCTGACTGACTCAATTATTACCCTAATTTCCAACAATGAATCCGGTGATTACAAGGCAGCCAGAAATCCAAAAACTTCCGGTGAAAAAACCATTACCGTAGGTGCGTGGCAATGGTACGGTGAAAATGCTCACGGAATTCTTAAACAGATTTGTAATGCCGATAGTGATAAAGCCTTAAAACTAATAGAAAGTGCATATAGCGGAAGAAAAGCTCATAAAAAAGCCAAAGAGTTATATAAAGAGATTACAGGTGGCGACAATTGGGAAAGTGACAGAAGAATTTTTACCAATACTGAACTAATTGCCATAAAAAATCTCCTAGGCTCTGATCAGGGTGTTAATTTACAAAACAGCAGAATCCAATCGGACATTCAGGCTAAAATTAAAGTTGCCGTTAGTTCTTATAGCCTTTCAAACGATGCTTTGGTAGCATACTTCTGTGATATGTTCTGGCAGAATCCAAAAAAGGCACGTGCAGTTATGGATGAATGCATAGACCACTTTGGAAGTGCAAGAAAGTTCTGTAAGGCTGATAATGCACTTAAATACTTACATAAGCAGGCACTTGAAAACTCAACATTTGGCAAGTATGGCAAACGCAGAAAATACACCTATGCTTTCTGTAAGGGTATGTTAAATAAATAGAATTTCATATATAAAAAATAAGGGGCTTTTAAGCCCCTTATTTAATGCTAAATCAATACCTTTTATTACTTTACTTTTCAACTTTTTTGGCTATTTCATCCCTTGCCATCTTTGCTACAAGTTTCTTTTCTTCCTTGTCTAACTTATCCATGTATATTGGTTCACAAAACTCAAATGTAACCCTTGTAGGTTTCAAACTTGGTTTGTGATTTTCAAAAATTTTTTCAGTATCAGTTATGGCAATTGGAACAATAGGAACCTTTGCTTTTTCTGCAATTTTAAAGCTTCCTCCCTTAAACTCAGCCACACTACCATCCTTACTTCTTGTTCCTTCAGGGAAGATAAATATTGAAATACCGGATTTTTCCATTTCAATAGCCTTTAGAATTGTCTTAAGACCTTCTCTAACATTACTTCTGTCAAGAAAAAGACAGTTCATAAAATACATCCACCAACTAAGGAAAGGATATTTCTTAACTTCCTGTTTTGAAATAAATCCTGTAATTCTATCAACAATTGTGTATCCAATAATAATGTCAAAGACACTTCTGTGATTGGCCACATATAATACCGGGCCCTCTGGGACTTTTTCCCTTCCCTTAACATCAACTTTTGCACCGGCTATAAATGATATAACTCTAAAAACCCACTGTATTGTGACAAGACTTATTCTATGTCTTAGATTAATATTAAACTTACCTATGATAAAATAAATAGGATAAAGAATAATACTAAATATAAAGAATACAGTTATAAATAATACCGCAATTATAAATCTAATCATTAGTTTTTCTTACGTCCTAAGAACCCTTTCTTTTTCTTATCTTCCTTTACATAAACAGGACCCTTAAGTCTTCTGGCTTTTGAAATATAAATACCGCTTACTGTTGCCATAACTTCCTGTTTTGGAAGTAGTGTCTCATAAACTTTAGCATCACAAATAAAAGTAATAATCTTTGGTCCAACCTTAGCCTTTACCATTGGCATCTTTGATCTTCTTGCAAGTTTTGGAACCTGAGCCATAATAGCCTTTGGTAACTGTGCATCCTTCATGGCTTGCTTCTTTTTATCAATAATAAAAAGTTTCATCTCCTGTGCAGCCTCTGCCATGGCCTTTTCATTTTCCGCCTGCTGCTTCTGTGCTTTCTTTCCAACAAAATAAAGGACTATTGCAAGAACTGCCAAAACCACAAGTACTACAATTAACGCAATTAATCCCGCAGATATTTTACCAAGTAACATTTCTTCCTCCTAAAATCAATTTCTTTTATCTATTTGTCTTTATCTTTCTGTATACTCTGTTTTTATAATCATTTCACAGGAAGTCATTAATTCTTTTCCCCTAAACAATTCATAATCAATAAATAAAATTATGCCATCATTTGTTTCTTCTAAGGAAACCTTTTTTGTAACCTGCTTAATGCTTGTTTGAAGCTGGCCTATGTCCGCCCTTGAGATATGCTCCTCATTTTTATCAAATACCATATGGTATTTACTATCCCCACTTGTATTAACTTCCACTCTTGTTTTTGTGGCTTTAATAAGAGTTTTTATCCTTGAATCACTTTCCTCATCCACATATTCATAATCAACATAATGATAATCATTTATCTTCTTATAAATACCAGATGTTTTAATCTCTATAGGGAAATGGCCATCTTCCGTTTTATGTATTGTTGTTATGTAAACTAATGCATTGCTTTTCATTAGTATTCCTCAATATTAATCTGATTAATTGATTCAATTTCAAAAGGTAATATTGAATTGGCAAATGTTCTGAATTTCCCAGCAGCATCACTTACATAGAATTCATATTTGCCGTTATAATCACCGTCATCAGAATCATTCTCAGGAAGAATAACTTCACTCTTCTTAACATAGAGTTTAACGTCATTTTCTTCTTTATCATCATTTAAAAGATTATTCTCTATCAGCAACTGCTTAAGACTCATGGCGGTTTCATAGGCAGGATTAATAAGATTTACCTTTTCACCCATAATACGGGAAACAGTACTTCTAAGCAATGGATAATGTGTACATCCAAGTATTAATGTATCAATATTCTCCGTCTGAAGTCCTGATAAATATCGTCTTGCAATTTCATCAGTAACCTCATCGTGAAGCATCCCCTCTTCAACAAGTGGACAAAACAGAGGACAAGCCTTTCCTATTACTGTAATATCCATATCAAGCTCATGTATGTATTCGGTATAAAGCTCACTTTTTATTGTGGCATCCGTACCAATTACACCCACTCGCTTATTTCTTGTGGATTTTACAGCAGTTACAGCTCCAGGTCTTACCACACCAATAATAGGAATGTCAATTTCATCCTTTATCTCATCAAGGGCCAGGGCAGATGCTGTATTACAAGCAACAACTATGGCCTTAACATCCCTGCTAAGCAAGAATCTTACTATCTGTCTTGAATATTTAATTATGTTATTCTTTGACTTACTACCATATGGAACCCTTGCAGTATCACCAAAATAAACTATCTGTTCATTAGGAAGCTGCCTCATTATTTCTCTGGCAACAGTAAGTCCACCCACACCGGAATCAAAAATTCCTATTGGGGCGTTTTTTTTAATATCCATTATTCAAATCCTTTTTTCTTTAACTACACAAACGTGCATTACATCCATTACCTATGCGAATTTCGTAACATAAATCTGCGCATCAGGATATTTTATGTTTAATACCTTGTATGCATTTGCTATTTCTTCTTCGTCGGAGAAAAGGCCAAATACAGTAGGGCCACTGCCACTCATAAGAGCATTATCAGCTCCAAGTTTTTTCATGTCTTCTTTAATCTCTTCAATAATTGGAAAAGCAGGAATTGTAACACTTTCAAGAACATTTCCTAATCTACTGCAAACACCTTCGTAATCCTCTTCCTCAACAGCCTTAACCATGCCTTTAATATCCGGATGATTAATACTATCATCAAGTTTCAGATTTCCATATACAAATCCTGTAGACACATCAATCGGTGGCTTTAAAAGCAAAACCTTATATCCCGGCAAATGCTTCAGGGGAGTAAGTTTTTCTCCAATACCCTCTGCAAGATAAGTTCCACCCATAATGCAATAAGGCACATCTGCCCCAAGTCTTTTACCACGCTCACGAAGCTGCGCATCACTAAGACCTATATTAAACATTTTATTAATACCTTTAAGAGTTGCAGCACAATCACTGCTTCCACCAGCCATTCCGGCAGCAACAGGTATCACTTTTTCAATATTAATGCTAAGGCCATCTATAATGTTAAACTCATCCTTAAGAAGTTTTGCTGCCTTATATACAAGATTACTTTCATCTGTGGGAATGGTTTTAACATTACATTTTATGGTAATCCCACTTCCCTTTGTACGCTTAATCTCTATACCGTCATATATTTCAACGGTTTGCATTATCATGGAAAGATCATGATAACCATCTTCTCTTTTTCTTAAGACATCAAGTCCTAAATTAATCTTTCCATATGCCTTTACAAAGATTTTATGCATTATTTAAGCATCTCCTGAATCATTTCATCAACTGCCTTACTAAACTCATCTGAAAGTTTATCAGCATCTTCTAAACTTGTACCTTTAATTCCAAAGTAGAACTTAATCTTTGGTTCAGTACCTGATGGTCTTACACAAAGCCAAGCACCATCCGTTAAATCATAATAAAGAACATTTGACTCAGGAAGTCCGGTTTCTGTAACTTCTCCTGTTTCCATATTCTTAATAGTATTTAACTTATAGTCTCTTGCAGAAATCACCTTATAACCAGCAACCTCTGTAGGTGTATTGTTTCTAAGTCCTTCAAGTATCTGTGAAATCTTTTCAAGACCCTCAATACCTGCAAGAGTAATGGCAAATACTCCATCCTTTATGTAGCCATATTTGTCATACATGTCAAGCATTACATCCCAAAGGGTTTTACCCTGCTTCTTATAAAAAGCAGCCGCCTCACAAAGAGCCATTGTTGCCACAATTGCATCCTTATCTCTTGCATGTGTACCGATAAGGCAACCATAGCTTTCTTCAAATCCAAAAAGATATGTACCCTTGCCCGACTGTTCAAACCCTAAGATTTTCTGACCAATATATTTAAATCCTGTAAGAACTTCTATTAATTCGATATTATAGTATTTTGCAATTTCATCTGCCAGATTTGTGGATACAATGGTTTTAATTAAAGCACCATCAGAAGGAATACCACTCTTTTCCTTAATCTGGCTTATTTCATACTCTGCAAGAAGGCTACCAGACATATTACCAGTAAGAACCATATATTCACCTTTGGCATCTTTAACATATACACCAAGTCTGTCGGCATCTGGATCAGTAGCAAGAATAAGGTCAGCATCCTTCTCTTTAGCAAGTTTAAGAGCAAGTTCAAAGGCTTCTGCTGCCTCAGGATTTGGATAACTTACTGTTGGGAAATCTCCATCAGGAAGTTCCTGCTCAGGAACCACATATACATGTGTAAATCCGATTTCTTCTAACACTCTTCTTGCAGGAATATTACCTGTACCATGAAGTGGTGTATAAACAATCTTTATATCATCCTGCATTTCCTTAATAACATCAGGATTCTTAACCTGTTCCTTAAGTCTTGCAATATATTTATCATCAATATCCTTACCTATAACATTATAAAGACCTTTAGCACTAGCCTCTGCCTTATCCATGGTAAGAACTGTACTAAAATCACTAATAGCTTTTACGCAGTCCATAATACCGACATCATGAGGTGGTGTAATCTGAGCGCCATCTTCCCAATATACCTTATAACCATTATACTCAGGTGGATTATGGCTTGCAGTAATGTTAATACCTGCAATACATGAAAGTTCTCTTACGGCAAATGATAACTCAGGTGTTGGACGAAGTGATTCAAATACATATGCCTTAATTCCATTGGCATTTAAGCAAAGTGCAGCTTCATCCGCAAATTCTGGTGAAAAATGCCTACTATCATATGCAATGGCTACCCCTTTACTCTGTCCATTCTGTGAAATAATATAGTTTGCAAGACCCTGAGTAGCACGTCTAACCATGTATTTGTTCATTCTGTTAGTACCTGCTGCAATAATCCCACGAAGACCTGCAGTACCAAATTCAAGTTCCTTATAGAATCTTTCCTTTATCTCCTTATCATCATTTTCAATACTCCTAAGTTCTGCCTTTGTTTCCTCGTCAAAATAAGGATTTGTTAACCATTCCTTATACACATCCATGTAACTCATGTTTTTCCTCCATTTCGCTAACCATTAGCATTTCTCTTTTTCTCTTTTCTCTGTAATAATGCATACCTTTTTCAATTTTTTGCCATTACCACAGCATATAATTATATACTACATCAATTTAAATTTCAAGAGACAAGTTCTTCCTTTTCTTTTGCTTTTCTTTTCTTCTTTTTCTTTGCTTTCCCTTGTTGCTCTTCTTTGTTGCTTTACACCCATTTCCCTGATTTTTACAATCTGAGTGCAACCCAACTTCTTTCTTTTTAAAAGTCATTACACCCAACTTCCTATCTTTTACAATCTGAGTACAACCCAACTTCTAAAAGCAAGCTGTGGTCCGGAAATGAAGTAATTGGAAAAACGGACCACAGGGAAAAAGCAAGTTGTGGTCTGGAAATGAAGGAATGGAAAAAGCAGACCACAGGTTTTGATTCAAGAGTGGTCCGGAGATGAAGGATTGAGAAAACCGGACCACGATAGAAAAGCAAGTTGTGGTCTGGAATAAAGGAATCTTTCAAATCGGACCACAGTAGAAAAGCAAGTTGTGGTCTGAAATAAAGGAATCTTAAAAAGCAGACCACGGTAGAAAAGCAAGTTGTGGTCTGAAATTTAGGAATCTTAAAAAGCAGACCACAGTAGAAAAGCAAGTCGTGGTCTGGAATTTAGGAATTTGAAAAAACAGACCATTGAGAGAAAGCAAGTTGCGCAAAAAAGTTTTTACACCCATTTTCAAAAATAACAGCTTTGGATATATTATACTTAAAAAAAGGAATTTTTAATTAAAACTAAACTATACTTATCCTCAATCACCAAAACTGCTACGCTTGTTTCGGGATTGTATCACGGTCGTCAAATGCTAGCAAGCAAGCTTACAGCATTTTCCTCGTCGTTTAGATAAAAAATGCACCCACAACCTCTTAAAAGGTCACCTGGGTGCATATAATCTTACATTCTTTTTACTTCTTCTTCAAAGTAACAACCACAAGTTCAGGCCTATTGTTAATTCTTACTGGAATTAAAGAGTTCCCAAGTCCCCTACTTACAACCATATGTGTATCTCCTTCTGAATACACACCCGCATCATATTTTGGGAAGAGCCCCTGACCTGGTGCTACCAGTCCTCCTACAAATGGAACCCTAAACTGCCCACCATGTGCATGACCTGTTAATACAACATTAATACCATTTTTTACATATGATTTAAATGCCTCAGGCCTGTGGGATAGGGCTATTGTATATGAATTATCAATTTCATCATCAACATTATCTAAAAAATATTTATAATCGGAATCAATAACATCATCACATGTATAAACCTCAAGTATATCGCCTCTTATAGTTGGATCCTCAAATCCTATAAGTTTTATCTTATCATCACCTAAACAAATCTCTCTCACATCATTATCTAAAAAAAACACATCTGACTTTTTCATAACCTCCTTAAAAGAATCAAAATTACTTTTTAAAAGATATGATTCATGATTACCTGTAGTATAATAGCATGGTGCTATTTCCGACAATTCTTTAAATAAAGTCTCGATATTATCAAAATTACCTGTATCTCCATCAACTATGTCTCCAGTTAATGCTATCATATCAGGCTTAGCCTTCTTGATTTTTTTATAAGTGTCTTATTATCCTTACCAAACAATGCGTTATGTAAATCAGATATTTGAACAATTGTATACCCATCAAAAGAATCTGGAAGATTTTCATCAGTTATTGTATACTTCGATGTTTTTATAGTCACATTACTCCATACCAGCCAAGTAACACAGAATATTACAAGCGCGATTACAATTCTTTTTTTATTTTTCATATAAGCCTTCATAGTAATCCTCAAATTTCTTATTTTTTCCCATTATCTTTTCAATACAGACAAGCAATTCACCACACTCTTCTTTTGTTTTTCCTCTATAATAAACTCTACCTTTTCCTTATCAGCTTCGCTTAATTTATTTAACTTCGTTAATTCACTAATAGTTTCTTTAAATTCTAAAGTTTTTTTATCCATAGCTTCACTATCTTCTCCAACCTATTTTTCTCTTACAATCTCCTTAAGTCTTTCTATCTCATTAATTTCAGGATTATCGATTACTATCTCTAACAGATACTTCAAAGTCTCTCCGATTTCCCTTCCCGGTTTCATACCCATATCAATTAAATCATTTCCGGTAATCTTTAAATCCTTAATTTCAAGGGGCACATTTTTTTCAAGCAATTCCTGATACTTAAGAGAAATATATAGCAGAAGCTTTAAACTATCTTCTTTACCAAAGTCACTTTTCCCTTTAATGTCCGCTTCATATAATTCGAGAAAATAAGGAAATATCTCTTTTCCAATTCTACTTGCAAGTTTTCTCACATTCTTATCATCACACTCAAATCCACTATTTAAATCATCATGGCATTTAATTGTTTTTGTAACTATCTCTATTGTCTTATTATCAGCTTTTAAACCACGTAGAATCTTACGAGCCTCATCACTGCCAACATAAGCATGCTTTTTAAAATGATCCCTTCCATTTTCATCCGTTGTTTTACACATAGGTTTTGCCACATCATGAAGTAGCGCTATCCATCTTAAGTAATGATCATCTCTTATATTTTTAACAACTTCAATGGTGTGCATGCCCACACTGTATTTATGATATGGCGTATTCTGCTTAGTTTCCATCATTTTATCAAACCAAGGCATAACAACCTTTGATACACCTGTATCATACAGGATTTTTATTTTTTCAGGATGAGGACTCATCAAAAGTTTATCTATCTCGCCGTAAATTCTCTCCTTACTAATATTAACAAGATTAGTTGAAATATCACCCATTGCCTTAAGAGTGTCATCATCAATTTCAAATCCAAGTCTTCCGGCAAATCTTACTGCTCTAAGTATTCTAAGAGCATCTTCAGAAAACCTTTCGCTGGCCACTCCCACACATCTGATTATACCTCTTTCAAGATCATGAACTCCGCCAAATTCATCCACTATTCCAACGCTCGGATTATATGCCATGGCATTAATTGTAAAATCTCTTCTCCTTAAATCTTCCTTCAAATCAGAAGTAAATTCTACATTATCTGGGTGTCTTCCATCACTATAAGTACCATCTATTCTATAAGTTGTAACCTCATAACTTTCTCCAGATTTTCTTACTGTAACCGTACCATGCTTAAGCCCTGTGTCTATGGTATTCCTAAAGATTTTCTTTACTTCCATAGGTTTTGCAGATGTAGTAATATCCCAATCTTTTGGAGTACATCCAAGAATGGCATCTCTTACACAGCCACCTACAGCAAAGGCCTCATATCCATTTTTTTCCAATCTATCAATTATCCACAATACATCATCAGGTATAATCTTTTCTATTAACTTTTCTGCATCTTTTATTACTAAAGTCATATTGTCTCCTAAAACTGATAACATCACACATCTTACATATTAAATATTTTTCAATAATAACTATTCTAACGAAAACAAATAAATAGGTCAAGAATAATGCACCAAAGCACACAAAAAGGGCAATTCATAACGAACCACCCTTTTATATGATTAAAACTAACTTTATTTTTTCTTTAAAGTAACTACTACAAGTTCCGGTCTGTTATTGATTCTAACTGGAATCAAAGAGTTGCCAAGCCCCCTGCTTACAACCATATGTGTATTTCCTTCAGAATACACACCTGCATCATATTTTGGAAAGAATCCTTGTCCTGGTGCAACAAGTCCACCTACAAATGGTAATCTAAACTGTCCGCCATGAGCATGTCCTGTAAAAACAAGATTAATATTATTTTTTACATAAGATTTAAATGCTTCTGGTCTGTGAGATAAAGCTATTGTATAATAATCTTCTAATTCTTTTTTACTTTCACCTGATATTTGATCATAATAAAAATCATATACATCGTCACAAGGAAAAACTTCTAAAATATCTGGATCAAACCCTGGATCCTTATATCCTAAAACAAATAGTTTTTCTTCATTTTTTTCTAAATAACACATCTCATTAAATAATACTTTAACTTGTGTATCATCCATTACTTTTATGACATCATCATATTTATCATTATCTAAATATGCTTCATGATTTCCAGTCACATAATAACATGGAGCTATTTCAACTAACTTCTTAAAAAAGGATTCTAAATTATCAAGATTACCTGTATCTCCATCAACAATATCACCTGTTAAAACAATCATATCAGGATCTTGTTTTTTCACTTTTTTTACAAGTGTATTATTGTCCTTGCCAAACAATGCATTATGCAAATCAGATATCTGAACTATTCTATATCCATCAAAAGAATCCGGGAGATTCTCATCAGCAATTGTATACTTCGTTGTCTTTATAGTTATATTACTCCATACTAGCCATGCTATTATAACAACAAAAGCAATTAGGAATACTCTCTTTTTATTTTTCATATAAGCCACCCTTTGTTGTTTTCACATACATTATCATTATAACAACAATGAAAATGCATTTTATAAAACTAGTATTCCTCATTATATTCCTCTTCTGCTTCTTTTAATTCCTTTAGTTCTATTTTACTATCAATTTCTTTATTTACTTCTTCACAAATATATAAATACTCTTCTTCAGTTATCTTTCCATCATTATAATCATTAATAGCCGAAACCAACTTGTTATTTAATTCCACATATATATTATCATCCTCTAATTCTTTATTAATAGTTTCTTTTGGAAACAATTCCTCACTTGTAGAAATCTTATTCTTTTGGCCATATGTAGATAAACATGTCAACCCTATTAATAGCAAACTTACCATCAATATAATTATTGGAACTCTCTTTTTCATTGCTTTTATCTCCAATTATAAATATTCCGTTCGAAATTATATCATTCCCGCTTTATAATGTCAATTAATAATGTACTTCCTGCAATTTGCAAAATGTTATAAACGATAAATAGGGGATATTCCATATTTTTGGAATCATCCCCTATTTGAATTCTTTATTTAATATATTTTTCCTTTGCTTCCTGCCACAAATCTTTGTAGTACTTATCTAATACACTTTGACTCATAATACTATTGCCATCTTCGTCTTTCTCTTTATATCTTCCATCGTCATCTAGAGAAATAGTACCATAATTTACACCTAATGCAACATAATAATCCACTCCATCATAACTTGAACTAACTAAAAATAACAGGTATTCACATCCAGGTTTTAACATACTATAACCTGCTATATGCATTTCTTCATTGTTATCTTTATCAAACACTTCATTTTCTAAGAGAGTTATTACATCCCCATCATTAATTTTCCCGTTATTCTTATATATTTCTTCGACCTCAACTTTTGAATATGTTGAAGTAATTGTAGGAATATTATTTACTTTCTTTATATATGGTTCTGCTTCATCTAATCTTCTGACTTTAACTATTATTTCTGATTCACCTTCCATTTCTTCTACAGAAGTATAACATGGAGTCTTTGCTTCTACATTTACATGATTTACTTTTTCTTTTTTATCTGTTCCATTACTTGAACAAGATACCAAAAAAACAATAGTTATGCATATAATTAAATAAGCAATTATTTTTTTCACATCCATCCCTCCTTAGTAATATTAAAAATGTATGCCATCTTTATCATCAACTAATGGATATGCTTTATTATTAATACTCCTAATATGCCTTACCCCAGTAAACCATCTTATTAGCAGGACTACCGCAACATACACAAGTATCTGCTATCTGCTTCTGTTCAAAAGGCATACAACGACTTGTAGCAGTAGTTTCTTCTTTAATCTTGTTTTCACATTCCTCACTGCCACACCACATAGCCTTTACAAATCCAGGCTTATTAGCAATTGTATCCTTAAACTCATCCCATGTGCTTACCTCATAAGTATGGGCATCTCTATGATTTCTAGCTGCTTCAAGCATATCTTTTTGAATAGTATCAAGTAATGCTGAAACCTCATCCTTGATATTATCAAGAGAAACTGTCACCTTTTCTCCTGTATCTCTTCTAACTAAAATTGCTTGATTATTTTCAATATCTCTAGGTCCAATTTCAATTCGAACTGGAATACCTCTCATCTCACATTCAGCAAATTTAAATCCTGGAGACTTATCAGAATCATCCACCTTAACTCTAAAGTCAGATAATACTTCCTTAATTTCAGCCGCCTTTTCAAGCACACCTTCCTTCTTCTGCATAATTGGAACTATACATACCTGTGTAGGAGCAATTCTTGGTGGAAGCTTAAGTCCATTATCATCACCATGAACCATAATTACAGCACCTATAAGTCTTGTTGTAACACCCCATGATGTCTGATGAACATATTTTAATTTATTATCCTTATCAGTAAACTGAACTCCAAAAGCCTTTGCAAATCCATCACCAAAGTTATGACTTGTACCTGACTGAAGAGCCTTTCCATCATGCATAAGAGCTTCAATTGTATAAGTTCTTACAGCACCGGCGAATTTTTCCTTATCTGTTTTCTGTCCTTTTACAACTGGAATCGCAAGAACGTCCTCACAAAATGATGCATATACATTAAGCATCTGTACTGTACGTTCTTCTGCTTCCTCTGCTGTAGCATGTGCTGTATGACCTTCCTGCCATAAAAATTCTCTTGAACGAAGGAATGGTCTGGTTTCCTTTTCCCATCTTACTACAGAACACCACTGATTATATACCTTTGGAAGGTCCCTATATGATTCAATATCCTTCTGATAAAAATCACAGAATAAAGTTTCTGAAGTAGGTCTTACACATAATCTTTCCTGTAACTGATTAAGACCACCATGAGTAACCCAAGCAACTTCTGGTGCAAATCCCTCAACGTGATCCTTTTCCTTCTGTAACAATCCTTCAGGAATCATCAATGGGAGGTATACATTTTCAACACCTGTCTCTTTAAATTTTGCATCAAGCTGTTTCTGAATAAGCTCCCATATAGCGTATCCTGCGGGCTTTAATACCATAAAACCCTTAACGGATGTATATCCGGTAAGATCTGCTTTTACTACAACATCTGTGTACCACTGTGCAAAATCTTCCTGCATGGAAGTTATTTCTTTTACCTGTTTCTTGTCTGCCATTTTTGATTCCTCCTGGCTTCTAATTATTCTTTTCGCATTCACATGCGTTGCTATAAACTCTTTTTTCAGAATTTACTCATATAGTATATCACACTTTCTTGTTTTTTAAAGTACGATATTATCTTATTTATTGTCTTTTTATTATTATATGTTATAATAATATAGCTTCAAACGGTGCGTGGCTCAGTTTGGTAGAGCGCTGCGTTCGGGACGCAGAGGTCGCAAGTTCGAATCCTGTCGCACCGACTGCAAATAGGGATACCGCGAAGCGGAGGGACCCTGTTTGCTTGGTGCACGCCCAAGTGCGTAGCACTTTTTTTATGCGTGCACCTCCCGTTAGTACAATGGGCCATCAACCCCAGTAGGGATACCGCGAAGCGGAGGGACCCTTAATCAAATAATTCCATATCTGGAAATTTATCTTTAACTTTTTCATCTATTTCTTTCAATACTTCCTCAATTTCAGGTGTAATATCATTATATGTACCATGTCCACCATCATCCATGTATAAATATTCATCCTTATTCGGCATCACTATAACCTCCTTATCTCATATAATCTATTGTTAATATTTAGTTTTTCTAATCTTCCTGTGGCAATTGTTCTGGCATTCTCCTCACCAAATCTATCTTTAAGTTCATCATAGTACATCATATAAATCTCTGTAACTTCAGGAACCGCACTTAAAATTGCATATACATCACCATCATGGCAAAGTATTATAGATATTTTTATTTTATCACTTTCTGCATATGTAGCTAAATCTCTACCAGAAGGTGGTCTATTATAAGAATGATTATGAAGTACTATTATCATATCATTTGACTTTTCTATAAGCCCATATTCCTTTTTATTAAAACTTGTGTGTTCAGGTTTACCTTTTCTATCTAAATTATCCACGATAAGATTACCAGTTCGTGCACTTATGGCAATCATTTTTTCAATATTAGTACCATCAACCTTTTCTAATAATCTTCCGCTTTCAACATATAACCTTTCATAAACCTTTTTACTTAATGGTAGTTTAGCAAATTTATCATGATATGCCTTAGAATTAATATAATTTCTTTCCACACTAAAACCACTTTTTATTTCCTTTTTTGAAATCAGAGGTTGTTCCTGCTTAACAGCGTTATAACAGGCCATATCGTCAGCAACATAAAGAATGCTATCACTCTTAGTTATATCTTCAGTAATTCTATCAAAACTTTCTTTCAAATACTTTCGTCTCTCAAGCTGGCTTATGATTTTTTTTCTCTCTTCAATCTTAATATATTTACTTTTTGTTTTTCCATTCTCTGTCCATTGAAGATATGGCTGTTCCTTCCCTTTAATCTTTTTAAATACTAATGTACCTTTAGGAAGACTCTTCATCTCCTTAATAATTTCGAGAACATCCAAATAATCACCCCCATCCACATATGTTTAATCTCACATACAAATGTTACCACTCAGATAACCAATTGTCAAGGTTATCAAACGCTTGAGAATCTAGTTTATCAAATAATTAGAAATCTAATTTATCAAATAATTAGAAATCTAATTTAAACAATTATAATATATAAAAAATCCGAGCCGTTGTATCACATATCAACAACTCGGATTCTTATGTTTTACTGCTGTTCTGTTTTATATTTCCACTTATAATAATACTTCTTATCTGGATAAATCATATCCATATCTGTATCATATACCTTATCTAAAACTGCTCTTAGTGTATTAACACAGGATAATCCTTCAATATCAAGCCTTAAGCTTTCATCTCCAATATAAACTGCATTTAATACATTCTGCATCTTCTCAGTTTCTACCACTTCATCATAATCACTTTCCTTAATATCACTCATGGTAAAGTAACTGTATCTTGCCCCATGGTCTGATTGAAGTATGATTATACAGTTAGGGTCATGCTCAATTATGGAATCAATTATTTTATTAAACCGCTTATTAACATACTGTAACTGATCCGTATAAGCATTTTCCCTCTTCCAGTTATAAGGATGATCACCCGAAGTATCTTCACCATTTGCCCCAAAAACAAATGGTCTATGAGGACACATAATATAAGAAACTGTTAAAGTTGGTTTGCCATCAGTATAATCATAAACATGCTCTAACATATCAAACAACTCAAGAAGCTCGTTTCTATATCCGCTATAATCTGTTTTATTTTTTACCTTAATCTTGATAAGCTGATAAATGGCGCTTGTAGCACTATTTTCAAATAAATAATCATCTATGTCCTTGGCAGCAGCACGTAAATTCTTTTTATCAGTCTTAAAAATCTGATTTGTTCCTTTTTCATCCAGAAAGTTTTGATGATTAACAAGATTCACCTGATAACCCATACTTCTAAATAATCTGTAAACTACAGGATCTTTAAAATACTCATAGTTACCAGCCTGAAGGCTTCCTGGCTTTGCCACATACTCAAGATTTAATATATTTGGAAGTACATCCATGGTAAAAAGAGCTTCCTCATTATGTGTAGTATTTGAAACAGAAAAACCTTTTTCTTTAAGTCCCGAGAGAAAATCCTCATTTGAATAATCAAAATAGTACTCTAGATTCTCCTCACCACCATATTCATCCAACAAAAAGTAGTATACATTTCCATCAAACTTGTCAGTGCTTCCTTTGGCATCAAGTTCAACAGCATGAACTTCTTTCTGCATTTTTGCAAAATCAGGAATTGCCATAACCACGTTAAATACTATTAAGGCAACTGTAACTAGGCTTAATGTTTCTACAACTATGGTTTCTATATCTATCTTTTTAATCAAAAACATAATAAATGCCATAATTAGTAGAACTATTATAGTCATATGAAGATATTTAAACCCGTGAAACTGCTTATTTATCTGCTTAAACACAAGATTATAATTAGCAAATATAAATACAAATGCACTTCCAACAACAGCTGACTTATGATAATTCTTATAGAAAATCTGAACTATCAGAGAAAACAATATTCCTAATCCAGCAAATACAAACCACGGAAAAAGCATTTTATGAAAATGTGTTTCTAATACATTACTTAAATACATATACATACATGGATATAATGCCACAAGACATATTACTAAAATGCCCTTACCAACTTCAGCCAAGTCAATTTTTTTCTTTTCAATCAAACTCTTTATAAATTTCATGTGTTTTACTAAACCTTATCTGTTATTTGTGTTGTAAATTCTTAGTATTCTTTATAAATACTTTTTTAAGTCCTCTACTTTATCTGTCTTTTCCCATGGAAGAGAAATATCGCATCTTCCAAAGTGGCCATAGGCTGCAGTCTGTTTATAAATAGGTCTTCTAAGATCTAACATCTTTATAATACCGGCAGGTCTAAGATCAAAGTTTTCTCTTACTATTTCAACAAGTTTTTCATCTGTAACTTTTCCTGTACCAAATGTATCAACCATGATTGACGTAGGCTTTGCTACACCAATGGCATATGAAAGCTGAATCTCACACTTATCAGCAAGACCAGCTGCAACAATATTTTTAGCCACATATCTTGCTGCATATGCTGCAGAACGGTCTACCTTTGTTGGATCTTTTCCTGAAAAAGCACCGCCACCATGTCTTGCATATCCACCATATGTATCAACAATAATCTTTCTTCCAGTAAGTCCACTATCGCCATGTGGTCCACCAATAACGAACTTTCCAGTTGGATTAATGAATACTTTTGTAGCATCATCAATCATGCCATTAGGTATTACAGTATCAATAACATATTCTCTAATATCTTTATGAATCTGCTCCTGTGTCACATCTGGATCATGCTGTGTAGAAATAACTACTGCATCAATTCTTACTGGCTTACCATTTTCATCATATTCAACTGAAACCTGACTCTTTCCATCAGGTCTTAAATATGATAATGTACCATTCTTTCTTACTTCTGTAAGTTTTCTTGTAAGTTTATGAGCCATTGAAATAGGATAAGGCATCAACTCCTCTGTTTCATTAGTTGCATAACCAAACATCATACCCTGATCACCAGCACCAATTGCTTCAATATCATCATCACTCATTTCGTGTTCTCTATGTTCAAGTGCATCATTAACACCCATGGCAATATCAGCAGACTGCTCATCTAGCGCCACAATAACTCCACATGTTTCTGCATCAAATCCAAACTTACCTCTGGTATATCCTATTTCTGTAATTGTATCTCTAACGGTTTTTTGAATATCAACATACCCTTCAGTTGTGATTTCACCCATTACTAAAACCAAACCTGTAGTAATTGCTGTTTCACATGCCACACGGCTCATCGGATCCTGTTCTAACATTGCATCAAGAATTGCATCACTTATCTGATCACATATTTTATCTGGATGTCCTTCTGTTACGGACTCAGATGTAAAAATTCTTTTTTCCATTTTTTAATCCTTTCTTTTTATATTTATTATTTATATAACAAAATGTAATTATTCATATACATTTTTACTAAATGTTCATTATACTATATATGTAAATTTAAAACAAGAATAAATCAAAAAAAGAGAACATCCCACTTCTATGTGACATTCTCTTTCTAGTATTATAATCCTCTATTTATGTTTGTAAAACATTTGAAATAATTCTTCACCTCAAAGGATCATTTATTTTATCTCCTAAATATTTTTCAAAAAAACTATACAAATTATCCATGTCATCCTGACTATTAATATAATACTTTTGATTTGCCAACATAAGAGAATTATTAGGATAATCCCATATTAATTCAACAATACTTGAATCGGATAACTTCAATATAATAGAAGGGTAACTATAAGTATGCCCGGATAGAGATATACTTATATCCTTCTGTTTTTTTTCTGAAGCTTTACTTATTATATCTACTAATTCATATTTATCCTCATCTTCATCAACAATTGCATTCCAATAATAAGTTCTATTTCTATCTTCTAGCGCATAAGATCTCAACTCAACAGAATACATATCACTATGATTTTCGTAACCAATTAGTTTTCCTACATTATTTATACTACCACTATTAGAGCAAGAAGTAACGATTAGCATAATTAATAATAATATTATTATTCTTTTCATACTATCACTCCTCCCAATAATCGTATACTATTTTTGACAAAACATTTATGCTATCTTTATCTAAATAATAATCCTTATGTAACATCGAAACTCTATTATTAGGAAAATCCCAATAAACTCCTAACTCGCTTCCATCAATATACCTTATACAAAAAGTAACTCCACCTTGAACTGAATATTTATCTAAATCAGAAACAATAATATCTTTTGGGTTGTTCTCCTTCGCATTATACAAAACATTTACTATCTCATCTTCTTTATCTTTTACAACCATTCCTCCAACTTCATTTTCTTTTTCACTATTATTGTACTGATATAATACTACATATTTTATATTTTTTGTATCAAATAAAAAATCTGTCATTTCACTATGATGGTCATCTTCTATTCTTTTATTATTATAAATAAAACATACTACCAATATAACTATCAACAAAGATGGAAGAATAAACAACTTTATTTTTTTATTCATATCAAACCTCAACAATATATATGTGCTAATACTTCCTTTGATAAACATATCAACAACTGCCATTCCTCGATGATTACAGGTGATTCTTTTATCCCAAAAGAGCTATGGACAAGTCCATAGCTCCAAGGAAAAAGGTATACAAAAACATCTAATAAATTCGTTATTAATTATTTAGCCAACTTTAACATAAAGAGGCTTTCATCATAATTTGCATCGACTCTTTCAATCTCTGCACCAAGAATACGTAATTTCTCCTCGAAATTCTCATATCCTCTCTGAATATACTGAATATCATCAACCACTGTATAGCCAGTTGCTGCAATTCCTGCTATAACCAGTGCTGCACCAGCCCTTAAATCCGGAGCAGAAACTCTAGCACCTTCAAATCTGTCTATACCCGTAATAATGGCTGTATTTCCTTCAACTTTTATTTTTGAACCCATACGATTTAGTTCATCAATATATCTGAATCTATTTTCAAAAATACTTTCAATTACTACAGATGTACCACTTGCAAGGGCAAGTGCCACCGACATCTGTGGCTGCATATCTGTTGGAAATCCAGGATATGGAAGTGTCTTAATTCTTGTACATTTCATATCTTTATTTCCAATTACTCTTACAGCATCGTCAAATTCTATTACAGTACAACCAATATCAAGAAGTTTTGCTGTAATACATTCAAGATGTCGTGGAATAACATTATTAACCTTAATGTCACCCCTTGTGATTGCGGCGGCACACATAAATGTACCTGCTTCAATCTGATCAGGAATTACTGAATACTCAGCTTTGTGAAGTCTATCAACACCTTTAATACGTATTACATCCGTACCAGCGCCTTTAATATTAGCGCCCATACTATTAAGCATATTTGCAACGTCAACTATGTGTGGCTCTTTAGCAACATTCTCTAAAACAGTATTGCCACTAGCCATGGCTGCTGCCATCATAACATTAATTGTAGCTCCTACAGAAACTACATCAAAGAATATATGATTACCATATAACTTTTCAGCACCTGCTATAACCATACCATTCTTTATTTCAACATTGGCTCCTAATGCCACAAAACCTTTAATATGCTGATCAATAGGTCTGCTACCAATCATACATCCGCCAGGAAGAGCAACATCTGCTTTTCCAAACTTTCCAAGTAAGGCACCTAAAAGATAATAAGATGCTCTTATCTTTCTCATATATTCATAGTCAACTCTTGTTGACTTAATTGTACTACCATTAATTATAACAGTATGTCTGTCAACTCTATTTACAGTAGCACCAATCTCTTCGATTGCTTGAATTAAAACATTTATATCATTAACATCTGGAAGGTTTTCTACACGTACATCCTCATCAGCCATAATAGCAGCTGCAAGTATACCAAGCGCGGCATTCTTTGCACCACTTATTTCTACTTCACCTTTAAGTACAGTGTCACCTTTTATAACATATTTTTCCAAAATATTATTCCATCCTCATTCCCAAAACTAAACATTTGTATAAATGCTTATGGATATGCCCTATCTAAGCACACTTACGGACATTCTACCACTTTACATAACATTTGTAAATAGAAAAGCAGAAAAATGTTACAAAAATGTTACATGCATCATTTCATTAATTCAATTATATAATTATACGTATCTATTGGAATATAATAATAACAATCCTTGTATCTAACATACCCTTTACCATTATATTCTCCATATACTTCTATCACTTGGTCTCCCGGACTTAAAACCACATTAATACTTGGAGCCCATTTTAAATCATTATTCAAAACATATTCCCATTTATCAGTAGATAACCTTTCAACAAAATCATCAATATCATCTACTTTATATGTTGTATCACTTTCCAAATCTATCAGAATAACACTTTCAACTTTCCCTAATCTCACCTTTGTATGATAGAAAAAAGCATTACTAGCCAGAAGGATAAATATGAAAACTAAACTGCAGATAAATATGATTTTAGTTTTATTTGATTTCATATTTGCCCCCCTCATCAACAAAGTGTTACAGTTTTTTTATTAAATCAACTGCCTTATTTACATACTTGTTATCACTTAAATCAAAAGCTCCTTTATCTGCAAGAGCAGCTGCCTGTGGCATAATAGGCATCTTACCTAAAACTTCGAGATTAAGTTTTTTCGCAATCTCTTCTATCTTGCTCTCACCAAATACACTTATGTGCTTGCCACAATCAGGGCATTCAATATAACTGTAATTTTCAATTACACCTAATATTTCCACATTCATTTTCTTGGCCATATTTACAGACTTACTTACAACCATGCCTACAAGGTCCTGTGGTGATGTAACCACAACTGTTCCTTTTACAGGAATTGATTGAAATACAGTAAGCGGTACATCTCCTGTTCCTGGAGGCATGTCGATTAAAAGATAATCTAAGTCGCCCCACACTACTTCACTCCAAAATTGCTTTATAACACCTGATATAACTGGTCCTCTCCATACAACTGGGTCATCATCATTTTCAAGCAATAGGTTAATAGACATTATTCTTATACCTGTAGCTGATGCTGGAGGAATTAATCCTTCAGGTGAACCACTTACTTCATTTTTTATACCAAACATCTTAGGAATTGAAGGACCTGTAATATCCGCATCTAAAATACCCACATTAAAGCCCTGGGCTTTTAAACTTACTGCAAGAGAAGCAGTTACAAAGGATTTACCTACTCCTCCCTTACCACTCATTACAGCAATTACATTTTTAATATTGCTGAACTTATTAGGCTCATCAAACTGTGGTCCCTTCGCAGAACTACAATTTCCTGCACTTGGGCATGTACTACAAGCACTTTCATCGCAACCTTCAATTGCTGTTTCTTTTATTTCTTCATTATTATTATTCATGTTTTCTGACATCGTTATCCTCTTTTCTAATAGTTAGCGGTCTTATAAAAAGGCCGCTAACTTTTTAAATTATATTCTTTATATTTTTTGATTTATAATCTTTATATTTTTTAATTTATAATCTTTATATTTTATTTTCCAAGACATTCATCAAGTTCTTTTTCGATTTTTTCCTGATCCATGTGCTGACCTATAAATACAAGCTTAATCATACGATCACCATATTCATCATCCCAGTCTTTTAAGATACTTGGATCTTCTGCTAATGCTTCCTTTTGCATATCCTTAGGAGCAGCAGCTACCCAGTATCCATAATCAGTAGCTGTCATCTGCCAACCAGACTGTTCAAAAACATATGCAGTCTTTCTTTCATTATCAAACCACATAAGTCCCTTACATCTGATAACGCTCTTAGGGAATTTAGCAAGCCATTCTTCTAATTTTGCCTTAACAAATGGTCTTCTTCTAATATAAACAAATGTTGAAATTCCATACTCTTCACCATGAGCATGGTCTCCATCATGATGATGATGATGGTGATGATGACCATGATGTCCTTCATGCTCGTGTTCTTCATGTTCATGATGTTCATGATTTTCATGGTCGTGATCATGGTGTTCATGGTCGTGGTCTTCATGCTCATGTTCATCGTGGTCCTCATGGTCATGATCGTGACCTTCATGTTCACGTTCATGCTCGTCATGGTCATCTTCATCACTGTCAAATTCCATGGCGTGTACCCAACCTGCAGATGTACAAACCTTTTCAAAATTAAAATTATGTGTATTTAATATTTCACTTATATCAACCTTACCAAATTCTGCTTCAATCATTTTTGCTTCTGGCTGAAGTGCTCTTACAACCGCCTTAACCTTTGCAAGTTCCTCAGGACTTACACAGTCGACCTTATTAAGAATTATGGTATTGCAGAACTCTATTTGCTGAATCAAAAGATTTGCAATATCCTCTTCCTCAAGACTCTCGCTCATAAGATCATCACCACCGGCAAATTCTTTTGAAAGTCTAAGCACATCAACAACTGCAACCACATTATCAAGTCTTGCAATTGCAGGAATATCATACTGTGAACCGGTTCCATCCATCATTGTTAAAGTCTGTGCAATAGGAATAGGCTCACAAATACCACTTGCTTCAATAAGAATGTAATCAAATTTATTCTGCTTAACAAGTCCTGTAATCTGATCCATAAGATCAGTCTTTAATGTACAACAGATACATCCATTTTGAAGTGGCACAAGACTATCATCAGTTCCTGTTACCTGACCACCCTTTTCTATAAGTTCTGCATCAATGTTTACTTCACCAATGTCATTAACTATTACAGCAACCTTATAACCTTCCTGGTTATTAAGTACATGATTTAACAGAGTAGTCTTTCCTGCTCCAAGGTAACCTGTTAACAATGTGATTGGAATTAATTTTTCACTCATTTTTCTTCCTCATCTTTCTTTATTTAACTTTATATTTATTGGTTTTTGCTCTTTTTAATAACTTTTTATATACACCTTTCTTTTTCTTAGGCACTTTTATGGCAAGTTTCCTTCCACCTTTTCTAAAGAAAGCTTTTTTACCAACTTTCTTAAGTTTTACGGAATTTATAACTACCATCTTAAGTTTCTTAGTTCCAAAGAATGCGCCGGCACCAATACTCTTTACATTCTTTCCTATATAAACCTTTTTAATCTTATTATTCTTCTTAAAAGCCTTATTATCTATGGCAGTTACCTTATATGTAATCCCATAAAAACTAACCTTAGTTGCAATCTTAATTGTGGTAAGGGATTTTTTCTTTAATCCGGTAACCTTAACTTCACCAGCACTACCGGACTTTCCACCTACCTTGGTAACCTTATAAATGTATTTTTTATCACTTACCTTGGTTCCAGCCTTACATGTTTTTTTATTTAAATCCTTTGACTTATCATCAGTCTTTGTTCCATCATTTTTAGACTTATCATCTGCTTGATTTTTACTTTCTGCCTGAGAATCACCTTCTGTTTGAACTTCACTTTCCAAAGTATCTTTTTCAGTTATTACTTCTTCCAATGTTGTTGGTTCTTCTGTTGGATATTCTTCCAACGTTGTTGGTTCTTCTTCTGTTGGATATTCTTCAGAAGTCATCTCTGGCACCGTGTATTCTTCTGTAGTTATCTCAGGAACACTTTCTGAATCTACTTCCGTTGTTTTTTCAGGTACACTTTCAGATTCATTCTCACCACGAGCAGCAGCTGACTCATCTCTATATTTGCTTACCACACTCATTCTAAGTTCATTAGACAAAGTAGTATCATCCACAGTTTTCTGACTATCAGAATATATTGATATGGCATAATTACAAGCGCCTGCAAGAGCTAGAACAAATCCTGCATTATAATCAAGAGCCACTTCTGTATATTGATAGTTGCTTGCGTTATTAACAAAGTTTCCTGACTTGTCATATCCACCTACTAATGCTCCCACAAGAGTATGGGCCATAGGTGTTGTGCCATTAGCATTTACATCTGTATAACCACTTGCTGCTCTATGATGAGGATATAAGGTATAACCTGTATGTCCAACCACAAAGCTTCTATTGTCATCACCAAGTATGATATCGAGCTGAGAAAGAGCCCATTTAGCATTTGCTTCATCCTTAAGCATAAATGCCATTGCATCCATATTGCTATTATATCTTGCACTTCCCCACTGTAATAAACAGTAGTATCCGTTAGTAACTGTTGAACCGTTCTTCATATTGTCGAAACAGTTTTTAAGTGGATCACCGTAAGGATTTCCATATAAACCTTCTTTACTTCCATATGATAAAGCAAGTCCACTTACATCATCCCAGGAAAGCCATGCCCACTCATTGCAGTTAGCAGTGCCATCTCCCTTGCTACAATATGACTTAAACTGATTTGCATATGTATTATCTCCGGTAGCCTTATAAAGCATTACAGAAGCCATGCAATAATCATCGGCAAATCTACTGGACTTATAA